>Ga0315298_1004169_pt1 | contig 21908 bp, 16 predicted proteins | sample WHS_1_MG_FD_203077 | JGI IMG/M metagenome (GOLD analysis project Ga0315298, IMG submission 203077) | Extremophilic microbial mat communities from Washburn Hot Springs, YNP, Wyoming, USA - WHS_1_MG | ecosystem: Environmental > Aquatic > Thermal springs > Hot (42-90C) | place: USA: Wyoming...
AGCAGTTGCATTGCAAACTTTGCGTAGCGTGGGCGGGCGGGTTTTCTTTCGGTTACCTTTCTTTTGCCCGGACAAAAGAAAGGTAACAATTGGTTTCCCCTCGACCCTGCTCGGGGCGTGTTTTTTGGTTACTTTTTCTTTGTTGCTGGAGACAAAGAAAAAGTAACAATCCAACCACAAATGTTGTGGTTTAATAATCTGCCGATAAAGCGGTGTCGGCGATTCTTTTCCCTCGATTTCGCTCGGGACATGCTTTGCTTACTTTCTTTCTCATCGCTGAGAAAGAAGGTGTGAAGGGTTTCTCCCTGCTTTTCCTGTAAAAAGCAGTAAACTTTGAAATAAAAGAGGTAATAGAGAAGTAGCACTGGCTGCGCCAGTGCTACAATGTAAAAAACCCCGCTGTGGAGGGTAGAGGGTCATTGTCATCATCTTTCCTTTTCTCAGGTCTTGCTCAGGGGAAGAGCACGGAAAATCTACCCTCGCACATTCGGCCTCCTGCCTCATGTGCTCGGGGCGAAATGCATCCTGCATTTCTTGGCGTAGTGGTGGGTAGGATTTTCCTGTGGGTGCGAATTGCAAGCCATTCGACGGAAAGATGATGACAATGACCGGAAGGCATAGACCACAGCGGGTATTATGTAGGTAAAGGAAATAAAAAAATAAAAAAGAAAAAAAATCCGACACGGCGATATGGTTATAGATACAACACCCCCTCTGCGGTTTTCCCCTTAAAAGCCTTTAGAGTTAGAGCAGAGGAAACGAAGTAACAAGAAGGGGTATTCTGCGAAGGGGATAAAGGGTAGAGGTAACATACCGCAAAGGATTGCGGTTGCCTTTCGAATAAAGCTATGGACAGCGACATGAGAAAGGCATAGGTGTAAGCAGAAAGGTTTTAGAATAAGGCCTGAAGAATACCATCACTGCGACAGGTTATAGTTATATAACTAAATAAACCCGCCATAGCGGACAGACTGTGTGAAAAGCCACTAAAATGTCATTCCGAGCGGAGTCGAGGAATGCCTAACTCTTTATTATACAAGCATATCCTTCGACTACACTCAGAATGACAGCTTATAAAATTCGGCTTTTCACACAGTCTGGGAGCAAAGTGTAAGCAATGCCTGCGAAGGCGAGGTGTGAGAGCGGTGTTGTTTGAACCCTCACCTTGTATAAAAAGTGAAGGGATGTTTTTAAACAGGGAAAAGGGTTTGTAAATTAAAGAGCTTTCAAGGTGAGGGTGAGTTCACCGCTCCCGAGCCTGAGCAGTTGCATTGCAAACTTTGCGTAGCGTGGGCGGGCGGGTTTTCTTTCGGTTACCTTTCTTTTGCCCGGACAAAAGAAAGGTAACAATTGGTTTCCCCTCGACCCTGCTTGGGGCAGGCTTTTTTGGTTACTTTTTCTTTGTTGCTGGAGATAAAAAAAAGTGACAATCTAAGCGTATGCTTGCGAATGGATGCGAAACAAGCCATCGTAGCTAGACTGTGTGAAAAGTCATCGAAATATCATTCCGAGCGGAGTCGAGGAATGAATAACTCCTTGTAGTATAACTACATCCTTCGATTACGCTCAGGATAACGGCTCATAAAATTCGACTTTTCACACAGTCTCGCCCTGTCCTCGGAAGATTAAATCACTCTAACAGATTTTATCAGCCCATCCTGAAAAAAGAAGTAGTACTGACTTGCTTGCCTGTTGATTTAATCAAAAATTAACTTTTTGGCAAAAACAGGTGTTTTCTAACTTATTTATTTGCAATATATTAGAAAAAACTATTTTGTAAGTTTTCATTAAAAATCATAAAATCAACAGGCAATTGCGTCAGCACTACTAGCTAAAGCTAAAAACCGTCCCCGCTGGTAAGTTAACGGCAAGATTTTTCTCTTCATTGGGCTAAGTTAAATCGTCAGGAACTTGACCTCCTGTCTGCGGAAGTAAATTTCAAAGCTTTGTTTTAGCTTTTTAAAAGCTAAGTTTTATTTTATTCTTTCCCTTGAGATTTAAACCAAATCAATATTTTTATGCCCTCAACCAGAAAACAAAGCTTTTCAAAGGTAAAAGCAACAAGCCTTCCTCAATCGGCAACATCCTGTTGCCTTTCTTTTTATGAGTTAGGCGTATACTTTGAATCGCTGATTCACAAGATTTATTTTAAATCAATTCTCTAAATTGACACATTTTTTAAAATAAGACATAATAGCAATGGGTTAGAAAAAGCTATTTTGTAAGTTTTTATGAAAAATTCATAAAATCAACAGGCGAGATTGTAGTAAGTACCTGCAAAATTGCATATAAAAACTTTACAGAACCATATTTTTTTTTAGGGGGATGATAGTATGAAGAAAAAAACTTTTATTTTTAATCCTGCTAGGTTTTTTAATTTTTTGCGCTTATTTTTTGTGTCATCAATAGTTGTTTCTTTAGGTTTTATGGGATATACTGTGTCACCTGGATGGAGCTCAAGTAGATCATCATCAAGCTTGTCTTCAAGCTCAAGTGTTGGTTCTAATTTCAATTGGTCTAAAAAATATGTTAATGGGAAAATGTCTCCACAATATTGGCAAAGTATCACAATGTCAAGTGATGATACAAAGTTAGCTGCTTGTGTATATGGAGGTTATATCTACACATCTACAGATGGTGGAATTACCTGGACAGAGCAAACTTCTGCTGGATATAGAAGGTGGATTAGTATTGCCATGTCAAGTGATGGTACAAAGTTAGCTGCTTGTGTATATAGTGGTTATATCTACACATCTATGGATGGAGGAATTACTTGGACAGAGCAAACTTCTGCTGGAAGTAGAGAGTGGCAAAGTATAGCAATGTCTAGTGATGGTACAAAGTTAGCTGCTTGTGTACAGTATGTAGGTTATATCTACACATCTACGGATGGAGGAAATAATTGGACAGAGCGAACTAATGCTGGAAGTAGACACTGGTGGAGTATAGCAATGTCTAGTGATGGTACAAAGTTAGCTGCTTGTGTACAGTATGTAGGTTATATCTACACATCTACGGATGGAGGAAGTAGTTGGACAGAGCAAACTCCTGCTAAAAGTAGACGTTGGACTAGTATAGCCATGTCTAGTGATGGTACAAAGTTAGCTGCTTGTGTATATAATGGTTATATTTACACATCTACGGATGGAGGAGCTAATTGGACAGAGCAAACTTCTGCTGGAAGTAGAAGTTGGTGGAGTATAGCAATGTCTAGTGATGGTACAAAGTTAGCTGCTTGTGCTTGGGATGGTCATATCTACACATCTACAGATGGAGGAACTAATTGGACAGAGCAAACTTCTGCTGGAAAGAGTAGATGGCAAAGTATCACAATGTCAAGTGATGGTACAAAGTTAGCTGCTTGTGTATATGATGGTTATATCTACACATCTACGGATGGAGGAAGTAGTTGGACAGAGCAAACTTCTGCTGGAAGTAGAGAGTGGTGAAGTATAGCAATGTCAAGTGATGGTACAAAGTTAGCTGCTTGTGTATATTTTGGTTATATCTACACATCTACGGATGGAGGGAGTAGTTGGACAGAGCAAACTTCTGCTGGAATTGGAAATTGGAGTAGTATCAAAATGTCTAGTGATGGTAATAAAATAGGTGCTGTTATTTATGGTGATCAGGGTGTTTGGATAGGGACAAGATAGATAGGTGTGAGTGGTGCTGGCTTGCCAGCACCACCGCTACGCTAAAAACCGTCCCCCGCTTGTTGGGTAAAAGCTACGGCGATTTTTCTTCTGCTTTTCTTTCACTCGGGCAAAGCTATGCATCCTCCATACGGAGGTTAAATCACAAAGCTAAATTTTGTAAGCCCAGCTTTAGAGCATAGAGTTAAAGTAAAACGCTGGGTATCCAATTACAAAATTTAGCTTTGCTCAAAAGTAAAAGCAACACTCCGCCCTCAACGACCGCATCCCATTCGGCCTCCTGCCTCAGGGCAGGCTCTGCGGTCTTGGTAAAGGCGAGGAGGTGAAAACTGAAAGAAAAAAGTTGTTCATACGCATAAGTAAAAACCACAGCGTGGGTTATGTAGGTAAAGGAAATAAAAAAATAAAAAAGAAAAAAAATCCGACACCGCGAGGGATGTAACTGAGGACAACCCCCTAACCCCCTTTAATAAGGGGGATTTGTACAATGCCCTCGACTTTTATTATAGACAGTCTTGGAACAAAGGCTTAGCAAATACTCGGCGTTGCGACACGGTTATAGTAATTTGTGTTTTATAGAAAGTATTGATTATAGACAAAGTGTGTTAACCGCTATTACATAAAAGAAAGGTTTATAACGCTGGAATGGATTCCAGCGGGGCTTTTGAATCAGCACAGGATGTGATGATGAAAAAGCCATATAATAAAGGAGAAAGGTGGAAATAAAGTATTGAGGTTAACACTATCGGTATAGAGGAAGAATCGGCCGATAAAGCGGTGTCGGCGACTCTTTCTTTGCACACTTTCTTTCTGGTCGTTCAGAAAGAAAGTGTGAAGGGCTTCCCCTCGACCCTGCTCGGGGCAGGCTTAGTCGAAGTGACAATTTATTGTAATCCAATCAAAAATGGGGAATTACTAGGCTGTTGATTATTTTTTCAAAGAGGTCTAAAATACAGAATGTTAGAAATGGAGGAGTTAAGTGTTAAAGATAAAAATATGTGGAATAAAAACAATTGAGATTGCAGAGACTGCAGTAGGAGCCGGGGCGAATGCGCTCGGGTTTGTCTTTTATGAAGAAAGCCCCCGTTTTATATCTCCAGGAAAAGCAGCGGAAATTATAAAAGTCCTTCCTCCTTTTGTAAGTAAGGTGGGTGTTTTTGTTGATAAGACACTAAAGGAGATTGTTAAGATAATAGAAAAAACAGGTCTGGATACAATACAGCTTCATGGAGAGGCTTCTTTATATAACAAAGCCTTTCTGTCTAAATTAAGAAAATATACAGGACTTCCGGTTATTTATGCAGTAAGACTTTCTTTGCTGGAAAACAGGGCTATAGATTCATTAAAAGAAGAGTTTGATGAAAAGCTCTTTAATGCTTATTTACTTGATACATTTCATACGGATGAATATGGAGGAACTGGAAAGCTTATGGAAATTAGAACTCTTGATGATGAATTAAAAGACTTTATTAGAAAGAAAATAATTCTTGCCGGTGGGCTTAATGCATGGAATATTAAAGTAGTTCTTGAAAAGATAATGCCTTATGGTATAGATGTTTCAAGTGGGGTGGAGAGAGTAAAAGGGGAAAAAGATAAAATATTAATAAGAGAATTTATGAATTCGGCATTGGAGACTTTAAGAAAACATTCGTTGCCTGATAGAGTTGAAGGTTAAAGGTTTAAAGTTAAAAGTTTGACTTTCTTCATCTAAAGACTTTTTTATATTTTCCTTCCTCATAAAGCAATACTATCGTACTATTAAAAACCATACCAAAGGTACGGATAAAACAATACCTTATGTCGATGTGTTTTTAAAAATAATTAATTAAAATATACTATAAAGTATACCGTACGGTATGCGGTATGAGGAGGTATGTTATATGGGAATAGTTAAGTCTATGGTGTGCTCCTGTGTGAGTATTTTGCTTTTTCTCCTTTATTTTACCTGTAGCTTGAATCTTGAAGGTACAAAAGATAAAGGAGAAATAAGCGATGGGACAAAGGCTGCTACTGGTTTTTATATCAGCAGTGGAAAGCTTTATGATGCTAACGGGAATCAATTTATTATGAGAGGTATTAGCCATGCCCATGTGTGGTATATGAGCCAGCTGACCAACGCAATAACCGGTATTAAGAGTGTAGGAGCCAATTGTGTTAGAATTGTTCTAGGTTGCGGAGTACAGTGGGGACCCAATAGTGCCAGCGATGTTGCTAATGTAATTGCGCTTTGTAAGGCTAATAGGCTGATTGTTATTCCTGAGGTACATGATACCACAGGTTACGGCGAAGCTTCGGCTGCGTGCAGTCTTGCTACGGCAGTTAATTACTGGAAGTCAATTAAGAGCGCTTTAGATGGGCAGGAAAAGTATGTGATTATCAACATTGGAAATGAGCCTTATGGTAATAACAATGTTTCTGCATGGGTAACAGATACAATCAATGCGATTAAGGCAATGAGGGATGCGGGTTTTCAACATACCCTTATGGTGGATGCACCCAACTGGGGTCAGGATTGGTCTTTTACAATGCTTAATAATGCTCAGGCTATATTTGATGCAGACACTTTAAAAAATACGATTCTTTCGGTTCATATGTATGGTGTATATGATACAGCAGCAGAGGTGCTGAATTATATTACAAACTTTGTGGGAAAATCTTTGCCTCTTGTAATTGGAGAGTTTGGTTATAAGCATTCTGATGGTGATCCTGATGAGGCATCTATTATGTCCTATGCGCAGCAGTATGGTATTGGCTATATTGGATGGTCGTGGTGTGGAAATGGTGGTGGAGTTGAATATCTTGATATGGTGAACAACTGGAATGTTAACAGTTTAACCGAGTGGGGACAGATAATAATCAATGGTGCTAATGGAATTAAGGCAACGGCGAAGGAATGTACAATATTTAGTGGAGCTTCCTCCAGCTCAGCATCCGTTTCCAGTGCTTCTTCAAGGGTAAGTTCTGTTAGTTCAATAGCCGTTAGCTCATCAGTCAGTAGTGTGTCATCTAGCAGAAGTTCTACAGTATCAAGTGTGGCATCTTCTACAACTTCGGCACAATATCAGGACATAAGCCTTCCTTTCAGCTTTGATGGAGCAGGAGAGAAATGGTGGAAAACTTCAGGCACCATCAACTACATTAACTCCTGGAACCTTGATGCCCTTGAAATCAATGGTGTAAGCATAAAGAATCAGTGGGTGAGTGGGAGCAGCCTTCCTGCAAAGCAGGATGGATACTACTATATTCATTACAAGGGCTCTGTTGGGTGGGCTCATGTAGAGATTAATGGCACATCTGGGACGAGCAGCAGTGTTTCTTCTGCAGTAACATCAAGTCGCTCAAGTACAGCTTCATCTGCTGTATCATCTACCAGCTCTAGCCGTTCAAGCGCTATTTCTTCAGCTGCAAGCAGTGCATCGAGTGTACAATACACAGAGGTAACGGCACCGTTTACATTTGATGGAGCGGGAGAGAAATACTGGAAGATATCGAATATACCTGCTTATATAAATTCCTGGAATCTTGATGCACTAACGATTAATGATGTTGACATAAAGAACAAGTATGTAGCGACTTCTGGATTACCGGCAAAGAAGAGCGATGGGTATTACTATATTTACTACAAGGGTTCTTACGCATGGAGTCATGTAGAGATTAAATAATGGTTATGTAGGATTTCGTTTGAGAAGGTCATGTTCCTAATTGCAGGGGATGACCTTCTTGTTTTATATAATATTAGGAGCATTGCTTCGGTAAGGGTAAGCTGAGGGTCTTGCTCAGGGGAAGAGCACGGAAAATCCACCCTCGCACATTCGGCCTCCTGCCTCGCTTGACTGGAGAGATGTTTTCCAGTAAGGTTTTATATTTATAGCGGATTTGTAAACGCTGGGGAGCGGGAATGTGGAAGAGGTAAAAAAATAAAAAGAAGAAAAACCCCGACGCCGTGAGGGGTGTAACGAGGACAACCCCCTAACCCCCTTTGATAAGGGGGATTTGTACAATGCCCTCGACTTTTATTATAGACAGTCTAGGAGCAAGGCCTTAGAAAAACATTCGGCGTTGCGATATGGTTATAGATACAACACCCCCTCTGCGGTTTTCCCCTTAAAAGCCTTTAGAATTAAAGCAGAGGAAGCGAAGTAACAAGAAGGGGTATTCTGCGAAGGGGATAAAGGGTAGAGGTAACACACCGCAATGGATTGCGGTTGCCTTTCGAATAAAGCTATGGATAGCGACATGAGAAAGGCATAAGTGTAAGCAGGAGTGTTTTAGGATAAGGTCTGAAGAATACCAACTTGGAGTGAAGGAGGAATGAGTATAAAAGAAAACCGCAGAGGGCGGCATTTTCTTTTTGGTTACTTTTTCTTTGTTGCTGGAGACAAAGAAAAAGTAACAATCTAACCACAAATGTTGTGGTTTAATAATTGGCCGATAAAGCAACGCCGACGGCTTTTCTTTCGGTTCACTTTCTTTTGGCCGTTCAAAAGAAAGTGAACATGAGGTTTTACTTTCTGGTCGTTCAGAAAGAAAGTGTGAAGGGACAGAAATTTTTAAAGGCGACATTCGCGAATGTCGCCTTTGGGATAGGGATAATCCATTATTTTGATATAAAAATTTTGAACAATACGCAATATTTGAGGAGGTAAAGTATGATAAGAAAGTTTACCCTTTTTACTGCTATATTGTTGTTAATTGTTTTACTTGCAGTGTTTGTTTCTTGCTCGTCTTTTCAGAGTTCAGAAGTGAGTAATAATAACAAAAGTCCTGATGCCGGTACTGCTTCCAGAGCTAACACTGTAGCAGTAAATCTGACAGGTTTACAGCAGATTATTGATGGATTTGGTGCTGCTACTGTTTGGAATGGGCAATTATCTGATGCTGAAATGGATGTTGCTTTTGGTAATGGAAATGGTCAACTTGGGCTTACCATTTGCCGTGTTCGTTTTGATCCAAATGGTTATGACACAGATGAGATATCTAATTCAACAAAAGCAAAGGCACGAGGGGCAACTATCCTTGCCAGTGTATGGTCACCTCCTGCTTCAATGAAGGATAACAATAGTACCGTTGGAGGCTATTTGAAAACGAGTTCGTACGCTGACTATGCAGCATGGTTGAGTAATGAAAGGGTTAAGTTTGGTAACATTGACATAGTATCTATTCAGAATGAACCAAATATAAGTGTAACTTATGAATCCTGCAACTGGACTCCAACACAACTTCAAACCTTTTGCCAGAATAATGCTCAGAATATTGGTGGGAGTGTAATGATGCCCGAGGCTTATAATTTTGATGTGAATTATTCTGATCCTACTCTTAATAACTCAACTTCTGCTTCTCATATTGCCTACATTGGTGGGCACATATATGGAGCCAGTCCATTTTATTATACTAATGCTATTAACAAAGGTAAGAAAGTTTGGATGACCGAACATTATTATGATCCTGATGATATTGGTACCTGTATGAATATGGCCAAAGAGATTAATGATTGTATGGTTAATAATATGAACGCTTATGTATGGTGGTATTTAAAGCAACCAGCATGCAATCTGATAAATTCTGGAGGTAGTATAAATAAGAAGGGGTATATTATTGCACAATATTCTAAATTTATTCGTCCTGGGTATCAGCGTGTGGATTCAACATACAATCCTGTAAGTGGCGTTTACATTACCGCTTATAAAGGGGAAAACAAGGTAGTTATTGTTGCAGTTAATCAGGGAACTTCCTCAGTCAATCTTGACTTTGGTTTTCAAAATGGTACTGTTTCTAGCCTGACCAGATATACCACTTCAGGTAGCAAAAACCTTAATAATGATGGAACAATCAGTGTCACAAACAATCTGTTTACAGCTGCACTGGAAGCGCAAAGTATAACAACTTTTGTTGGAAACATTTCAGCATCATCATCTTCTAGTTCGATATCTTTAAGCAGTCGTTCCAGTGTAGCTTCATCGATAAGCTCAAGTCGTTCGAGTTCTGTGTCTTCTGTAAGCTCCCGTTCAAGTGTTGTTTCTTCTACTGCAAGCAGTGTATCGAGTGTGCAATATACTGAGATTTCTATACCATTTACGAAGGATGGAGCTGGAGAGTTTTACTGGAAGACTAAAGGGTTTTCCACTACACAGAATGACTATAGTCACTATGTAAATTCCTGGAATCTCGATATTCTTGAAATAAATGGGACAAGCTATGTTAACAAGTGGGTACCTACATTTCAGATTCCTGCTTCGTCAGATGGATACTGGTACATACACTACAAGGGTTCGTATTCCTGGAGTCATTTAGAGATCAAATAGAAAAGGAAGGCCGGTTGCCTTTGTTCAGAAAGATCGTCTATAAAGACGAACCGCCCTGGATAGCAGGGCGGTTTTTTATTTATGGGACAATTACAATCTTTCCATAGGCACCGGGTTGCATAATTTTTGTATGAGCTTTTTGAGCCTCTGAAAGGGGAATTTCTTCTCGTATTATAGGATGGAAAAGACCTCTTTCAAGCCCGGAATAGATGTTTGAATCTATTTCAAGAGCTTCTTTCTCTGTAATAAGCCAGAGCATTACTCCATGGATAGAAGCACGACGGCTCATGAGTTCACGGGGATTAATTGTTATTTCTCCCCTGCTTCCTACGATTACTATGCGACCATTTTTTGAGAGTAGCTTTAAGTCAGAGGCAAGGTTTATGTTTGCGAGCATTTCAATTATGATATCAATGCCTTTTCCATTGGTAGCTTTTAGTATTTTTTCCTGGTACCCCGGATCATTATGATTGAATACCATATGAGCACCTTCTTTTTTAACAAGCCCCATGCCTTTTTCTGTGCCGGCAGTGCCAAAAATTTTAAGATCTAAAGACTTTGCTATCTGGATGGATGCTATACCTACACCACCACTACTACCATGAATTAAGATAGTTTCTCCTCTGTTCGCCCGGGCATGATGATGTATTGCATGAAAGGATGTAAAATATGGTAGATAGATGCCTGCCCCCCCTGAAAAGGAGATGTTATCCGGAAGACGATGCAATTGTGATTCTAATGCAAGGGCATACTCTGCATATGTACCGGAAATTGTTCCACCCATATATACACGGTCACCGGCTTTGAAAGATTTTACTCCTTTGCCGGTCTTTTCTACTATACCAGCTCCATCTATGCCAGGGGTATAAGGAAGAGAGGGTTTATTAGCATAGTTACCACTTCTTATGTAAGTATCTACAGGATTAACACCGGCTGCATATATTTTAACAAGAACCTGATTGGTGTCGGGTTCTGGTAACTGGACTTCTTCAAGTTTTAAAACCTCCGAGCTTCCAAAGTTTCTTACAACGATGGCCTTCATAAAATTCTCCTGTTTTTTTAAAGATATTCTTCAAAATTTTATATCAAAACCAAATGTTCACTTTCTTTTGAACGGCCAAAAGAAAGTTTACTGCTTTTCAAGGGAAAGCAGTTACAAACCAACTGTTACCTTTCTTTTGTCCGGGCAAAAGAAAGGTAACCGAAAGAAAACCCGCCCGCCCACGCTACGCAAAGTTTGCAATGCAACTGCTCAGGCTCGGGAGCGGTGAACTCACCCTCACCTTGAAAGCCCTTTACTTTACAAATCCTCTTCCTTGTTTAAAAACATTCCTTCACTTTTTATACAAGGTGAGGGTTCAAACAACACCGCTCTCACACCTCGCCTTCGCAGGCATTGCTTACACTTTGCTCCGCTATGGCGGGTTTGTTTAGTTATATAACTATACCATATTGCAGTGTCGGTTTTTTTCCCTCAAATCCCCCTTATTAAAGGGGGCAGGGGGTTGTCCTCAGTTACATCCCTTTGCCTGTTGATTTTATGAATTTTTCCTAAAAACTTACAAAATAGCGTTTTCTAACATATTGCTGTTAAAGAAGTTAGAATATGCCTGTTTTTGCCAAAATGCTAATTTTTGATAAAATCAACAGGCAACCCTCGCGGTGTCGGAGGTTTTTCTTTTTTTATTTTTTATTTCCTCTATCCAACAACCCACGCTGTGGTCTATGCCTCCCGGTCATTGTCATCATCTTTCCGTCGAATGTCTTGCGCTTTGCACCTACAGGAAAATCCTACCCACCTTTACGCCAAGAAATGCAGGACGCATTTCGCCCCGAGCAAGACCGAGGGGAAGCCTTTCACACTTTCTTTCTGAACGACCAGAAAGAAAGTGTGCAAAGAAAGAGTCGCCGACACCGCTTTATCGGCCAGTTCTTTTTCTATACCAATGGTGTTAACCTTAATACTTTATTTACTCCTTGCCTCCTTAACTATATGGCTTTTTCATCATCACATCCTGTGCTGATTCAAAAGCCCCGCCGTAGTCCTTTACGGCGTGGTAAACTTCTCCTTTCTGTAATAGCGGTTAACACACTTTGTCTATAATCAATGCTTCCTCTAAACACAAATTACTATAACCGGATCGCGGTGTCGGATTTTTCTTCTTTTTATTTTTTTACCTCTTCCACATTCCCGTTCCCCAGCGTTTACAAATCCGCTATAAATAAAAAAACTTAGTGGGAAACATCTCTCCAGTCAAGCGAGGCAGGAGGCCGAGCGACCCGCGAAGCCTCAACAGGAAGTTTGTCGAAGCGGGGGACTGGAGAGATGTTTCTCCACTTATTATATATTCTATCTATTTCTACAACATCCATCTCCAATTCGCTGGGGAACATTTTTTATTGTGGATGCGACGCAGTCGGCAAATGCATTTGCCATCACGCTCATTTTTTTTCCGTGCTCTTCCCCTGAGCAAGACCTGAGGAACGGAAAGATGATGACAATGACCATTTACCTCCCACAGCGGTATTTTTGCATTGTAGCACTGGCGCAGCCAGTGCTACTTCTATCTCTGCTTCTCTTTACTTCAATAATCTCAGTACAAGTGAAATTTTAGACATCACCATATATTCATATTTCCTGTTCTTTTATAAAGTACAACAGATTATCTTCAACCCTATAGAGCATAGGACATACTGTAAGGAGTGGAAATTCTTTTATCAGTCTTTTAACCTCATTAGAAACCGAAAGTACCTCATTACCAATTTCAAAAATAGATATGTTTCTTTCAAAAAAATCCTCCGCATCTTTATAATTCCATCCAGCATTTTCTATAATTCCATTTATATAGATTTGTTTTCTTTCCTTCAATTTTACCATTCCACAATCAGTATGTCCAATAAGGCAAAAATATTTTATTTTTCCAACAGCAATAGCATAGGAAATATGAAAGTTGCTGTACTTTATACAGGCACCACCATTTCTAATAACATATGCAAACTTTTCAGGAATTCTTATGTTTACCCTGTTGTCCATGCAGGTAGCAATGATAATTTCTGCTTTATCGTAAAAATCAAAAGGTAGTCTTTCATTGTGATATCTCACAAGCTTTTCTATTGGTGTACTTTTGTAAATCTCCGGGATTGTTCCTGAAGGAAATAAATATTTTTCCAGTTCACTCATAAAACCTTCCCCTTAAATTTAAGATATACTCTATAGCTTTTTTAAGATTTGCTTTTTTTACCGTATCCCGATCGAGTTCGCCAAGGTGCTTTCTACCATGCCCTGTTAATACATAAATTCCCTTTATTCCTGCATTTTTTGCAAGTTGTATATCTGAAGGATGATCCCCTATTAAATAGGAATTTGAAATATCGAGGTTATAATCTCTAATTGCCATGTTAACAAAATATGGAGAAGGTTTTCTGCATTGGCAACTTTCCTCTTTTGAATGGGGACAGTAGTATATTTTTTCAATAGTTATCCCTTCATTTTTTAAGGTTGTTAAAATATAATCATTTATTTTTATCACATCTTCCTCAGTTATTAAACCTTTTGAAATTCCAATCTGATTTGTGATAATAAAAAGTTTGAAGTACTTCTGAGCTAATTTCAATGCTTCAAAAGTAAAAGGATAAAAATTCACATCCTTTATATTCTTGATATAACCGGTATCTTTTATGATAGTTCCATCCCTGTCCAGAAATATAGCATAATCAGGCATTTAGTTTCAGTCCTCAATAAGTATTTTTTCATTCTCTATAAAGCTTATGTAGTCAGATAGATTTCCTTTTGAAAGGAAGCAGTCTATAATTTTTTTGCCCAGAGGCATTAAATCTGGGTCTCTGTAGTAGACTTCAAGTTCCTTTCTAAAGAAATCATAAAGTATTTTTGCCCCTTCATCATAAGCTTCAATTCCCACTTCTTTTTGAAGTTCAACCTTTAGAAGAAATTTTTCTATTTCTATACCCTCAACTATTACCCTGTTAAGGGAAAAACCCAGTAAGCTGCATCTTGATTCTGAAATTTCTTCAGGGAAAAATTTAACTCCACCTCTCCTTGCAAGATACTCTCGCATAATCCATTCAGGATTGAAGCCAACTTTCCATGCACCAATATACTGGTTTGGACACAGAACATAATGCACTTTATTATGTTTTATTATCTGTGTAAGCAAGAGATTTGCATGATTTACCCTTTTTCCTGTTGCAAAAGGCCAGTAAGACCCAACCCCTTCAGAAGCAATAGCTTCTTTGCTGACAATGCTTGGATTCTCGTGCCCTCTTGGAGAGACAAGTCTCCACAGCCAGGCAAGAGCAGGTGGCAACACATGGAAAAGCCCTATGATTCCGTAGCTTGGATTTTCTTTTGTACATGGTGGAGTTCTTACGCCAAAACTTCTTATGTGGATTGGCACTGCCTTATCAATGATACCGGGAACAATTCTTCTGGGAATAATGAATCTGGGATTTGGACATGGAACTTTCGGTGAATCTTCTGTGTGTTCCCATAGCAGGGCTGTACTGAAAGGTGGGGCATCTATGTTTAAAAACATTAATGGTTCTTTTGGATGGATGGAAAGAGATTCAATATCAGGGTCTGTTCCATAGTTTTTTATGTGATTAACACGGATAAACCAGCCAGCCTCTGCATCTTTTACATATAGATATCCATCATTCTTCTGAATTGAAGGATGACATGATGCCATATCATCAACCACAGGTCTTAGCGTACATCCTCTTGGTAATACTAAAGAGATTATCTCACCGGTGACAGTATTTTCCCCCAGTTTGATGGTACCATCCCAGTCACGATGAATATGCTCATGCATTTCACTTTTACCACTTCCGCTTGCTCCTTCATGCATTATGTTGAGCTTGTTTCCGTAAGGGGTAATTACCTGGACAACTGCCGCATGGGCAGTAATCCAGCCTTCCCTTTCTCCAAAATCAAGAAGGGCTGAATATACTCCTTTTTTCGCACTGGGACCGGGGTAGAGGTTGTAACTGAAAATTTCATGGAGTTTTTCGCTGCGATTGTGTACTACAATCTGTTTCTCATTGAAGTGTGTATGCCTGAAGGGAGGTGCAACATAAATAATAGTGTTTACGTTTATATTTTCTTTAATCTGGTTTATATCCACAATTCCCTGCAGTATTCCCAGTGCAAGACAGAAAAAACCGGTGTTGGCAGGAGCTATAGCCATTCCGTATGAATTGATGTCAAGCTGACCTGCTTTAAAGAAAAAAACCGCCAATTCCTGCTTCTTTAACCATTCAAAAGTTGCTTCTTTCAGTTCTCCAAAGCTTCTGTTATATTTTTGAGAATAAGTTTCCTTATCAGTTGGAAAATCATCTCCTATCAGCATACTTTCAGGATCTCTTCTTCTCATATAAGGCTCGGTATAATTTACAACAATACCATTCTTTACTTTACTGACGATTGCTTCGCAATAATCACCCTTGCCAGGTATGTTATAGACAACCTTGTCCATGCCTCTTTCAGCTCTATTCAGGGCTAAATTAAACAAATCCGATAGGTTGTTAGCTAATATTATGTTGCCAGTACTTAATATCTCTTTAACATAATCCGGCACTATAATTTTATTCAAAAGTTTACTCACTAATATCCTCCAACACTCTTTATAAGGCCCGATATTATAAATAATACATTTTAAGAATACAAGGAAAAAAGCGAGTTTTTTAAGAAACCTCATTGATTCCCCATACTTTTTTATGTTCAATGTGTGGAACGATTTTAATCCTTCTAAAAGCAATAATTTAGGGTTTTCACATTTAATTACATCGATTTTTTCAAAAAAATCTATTCAAACAACAAAAAAACACTGAAAATAGTTTACAAAGACATATTAAAAAAAACTTCTCATCTCAAGAGACATAACATGTTCCGATTCTGAACTGGCAAGATTCTTAAGCATATACTGGGAAGGTTTTGATCTTCTACCACTAAAAGTTTTCCCAGAAATAGCTTCCTATATCAGATTTCCATTGAACTCAATCTGATTAAACAAAAATTCGCAAACTTTAAATTCTTCTGTCTATACCATTTTCGCTCAATATGCTTCAATCCTGCAGAAAACAGACTTAATACTTCTTAGCCTTTGGTGACTGCCGACCTATTAAGTTGAGAACCTCTTTATTATATTTCTCTGTTTCAATTTTTCAAATTTTTTCACACCTTCCTTTTGTCTTTATTCCTCCATCTATTTTTAGCTTTCACAAATTTTTACCCTCAGTTATCACTCTTTTAAAACTTGGGGGATTAATATATGCAGTAGAAATACTTTCGTTTTTTATTAAAATATGCTATAATAAATATAACAAACTTGAATATTTTACTTAGAATTTTCTATCGGGAGGGGAAGAAGTATGGAAATGGAGTATACTGCACAATCGATTGCGGCTTTGAATTATCCCGAAGGTATTCGCAAAAGGCCAGATATGTACATTGGTGACAGGGGGATGGATGGTTATCATCATCTGGCATATGAAATTATAGATAATTCTGTTGATGAACACCTTGCGGGCTTTGCAAAAAATATTAGAGTTTCGCTTCTAGAGTCCTCCATAATTGAAGTTGAAGATGATGGAAGGGGCATTCCTGTGGATATTCATCCTACGGAAAAAATACCGGCAATTGAGGTAGTGCTTACAAAGCTTCATGCTGGAGGTAAATTTGATAGAAATGCTTATAGGGTTTCCGGTGGACTTCATGGGGTTGGCCTTTCTGTTGTAAATGCCCTTTCAAAGTTTCTTGAGGTTGAGGTTTTCAGGGATGGTAAGCACTATATCATTCGTTATGAAAAGGGAAAGAAGGTTTCCAGCTTGAAATTAATAGGCGCTACAAAAAAGGTCGGGACTATAGTAAGATTCCAACCCGATCCTTCTATTTTTCAGGTTGAAAAGTTTTCTCCCAGTGCTATAGCGTCCAGGCTTCGTGAGATTGCGTTTTTAAATCCCGGGCTTACAATACTTTTTGAGGATAGGAAGACAGAGGATCCTGATAATCCAGATTCTTATATTTCTCAGAAATATAAATATGAAAATGGGATTGTTGAGTTTATAAAAAATGAATTGAATAAAGATTTTGATGTTCTTTTTCCTGAACCAATTAAGATTACAGCTGCTCAGGAAGGAATTGATGTGGAGGTGGTACTTCAATATAGAAATACAGGGGATGATCCTGAGATTTATAGCTATGTAAATAGTATTCATACAAGAAGTCATGGTATTCATGTTGATGCCTTCTGGATGGCTTATGAAAAGGTTATGCAGAAATTTGCAGTAAGGTTAAATCTTGATAAAAAAGCGGAAAAGGTTGATAAGAAAACTTTGTCTTTTGGGCTTACCTGTGTTATTAATACAAAAATTCCAAACGCTGAGTTTAAAGGTCAGACAAAAGATAAGCTTACCGAACCTGTTGAAGCTCGTACGATTATCCGTGACTTACTTGAGATTAATCTATCTTTGTTTTTTGAAAAAAACATCGAGCTTGCAGAGGAGATTGTAAAAAAATCCATTCTTGAACTTAAAGCCCTTCAGGAGGCGGAGAAAGCCCGTGAAGGAGTATGTACGGGACTTGGAAGGGGAAAGCGTGGTTCCGCAGCAATAATTGCAGGTAAGCTTGCAGATTGCTCTACAAGGCGAAGGGAACTTCGTGAATTATTTATTGTAGAGGGAGATTCTGCTGGTGGTTCTGCAAAACAGGGGCGTGATAGAGAAATTCAGGCAATTCTTCCACTTCGTGGAAAAATACTTAATGTAGAGAAAAAAATAGAGAAAAGTGCCTTAAACTCAATTCTTGCAAATGAAGAAATTAAGACGATGATAGCTGTACTAGGGACAGGATACTATACAAATTTTGATATTGAAAAACTTAATTACAATAAAATTATAATCATGACAGATGCCGATGTAGATGGTGAACACATAAAGACACTTCTTCTAACATTCTTCTATCGTTTTATGAGACAGCTTATAGAAGAAGGGCATGTTTATATTGCCCAGCCCCCTCTTTACAGAATTTCTGGAGGTAAAAATATTGAGTATGCCTATAATGATACCGAAAGGGATGAGATAATAAAGACGAAGTTTAAGAGTATAAAATACGAGGTTCAGCGCTACAAAGGTTTGGGCGAAATGAATCCTGAACAACTGTGGGAAACAACAATGAATCCGGAAACTCGAAAGCTTGTAAAGGTTTCTATTACCGATTTCGATGAAGCGGAAAATCTTCTTAAGGTTTTAATGGGAGAGGATAATAATACAGGAGATAGAAAACGCTTTATTCTTTCCAATGTAAACTTTGTAACGAATGTGGATGATATTGGATAGGTAGAAGAAGATAGGTTGATTTAGGTTGGGAATTAGTAATTTCTTTTTTTTGATTTAATAAGGAGTTATAATTACATCTATTCGATTTTTTGATAAAGTGGAGCTTCCATTTAGAAAATGGAGTTGTTTGACATTTTTCTATACTAATTTAAAATAGTTGGGGGGTTTCATAAAAGGTTTTTAATTAATAAGGAGATTATTGGATGGGTAATATAATGAGTGAGTTAGATAAGAAGGATATAATTATTGAAATTTTTAATATATGTAAGCAGAGAAATAATTTTGTTTTTAATAATAGTCTTGTAAAAGAGGTTTTAAGAAAAAATAAGTCTCAAACAAATCCTTATGATATGACAAAACTAGATACTACTGAAAAACTTCCTAAGGAATTGTTAAAACAAAATTATTGTGTTGTTCACATAGGAGGGGGGTTACATCAATTTGTTAAGGGTGTGAATAAAGTATTTCATAAATTTGAAGAAATTGAAGAATCCGAAAAAATAAAGTGGCCCTATCGTCCAAGTGTTTTGAACGATTTTTCTATTTCGGAAAGCAGTGTATTATCTTTATGCTTTAATCATAGGATTATTCATGATTTTTTATACCATGACATTGTGGCTAATCCTAAGATTTATAATAGTGAGCGGAAAAGAGGTGTATCTTTTAAGTATTTTATTGATGGAATGGAAATGTTCTTTAAGAATTTACAACTAGAAATAGACTTGACAGCAGAGAATAATGGTTTTGTTACCGTTTTTGAGGGAAAAAACACAAAGAATGGAAATAAATGGATAGGTGATTTTAATGTATTTCAGCTTTATAATCCATTTAGATATTATTATAACCTTAAGGAGAATAATAAGCTTGAAATAGAAAAAATAACAGCCTGTTATTTGGTAAGACAAAAGAACGAAAAGGGTTCTGTAATCAGATTGTATAATTATACTTTTGAAAACCCTTTGGATATTTGTTCATTAAAACTGCTAAAGAAGAATGAATATATTCTTGAAAAAAGAGGTTTTAATGACTGAGTACATTAATAAAGTTTTTAACGAAGATGTGATGAAACTAATAAAAAGATTACCAGATAAATCTATTGATATGATTTATAGTGATCCAGATTATAATGTAGGAATAAGATATAACAATAAAAGTTACACAAAAAGTTTTGATGAGTATATTGATTGGTATATAGAACTTGCTAAAGAATCTATTAGGGTATTAAAGGACGAGGGAAATATTTTTTTTATAAATTACCCAAAACAAAATGCTTACTTGTGGGTTAAATATCTTGATAAGGTCTGTTATGATGTTCATGAATATGTATGGGTTTATAATACGAATGTTGGGCACTCGCCTAAAAAATTCACAACCGCACATAGAAGTATCTTACACTGTAGAAAGACTAAAAATAACAAGTGGTTTAAGGATAATATTGCTGAACCCTATCAAAATCCAACCGATAAGAGAATTATTAATAACCTGCTTAAAGGATCAAGGGGAAGAATGCCTTATTCTTGGATGTACTTTGATCTTGTAAAAAATGTTTCAAGAGATAAAACTATTCATTCCTGCCAGATTCCTCTTGGGTTGGTAAGGAAGTTAATCTTGGCCTCAACGGAGGAAAATGATCTTGTTTTTATTCATTTTGCCGGTTCAGGGAGTGAAATATCTTTAACCAGGAATCTTAAGAGAAATTTTATTTCTGCAGAAATTGATGAGATTTACTATAAGATGATTCAGGAAAGATTAAAATTAAATGGGGAAATACCTTTAGAGTATAAGCTAAAGATTGGCAAGAAGTGTAAAGAAAATTTTCAAGGATCTTTGTTTGAAACTTCTGTAAATACTTTTTAATGATGTTTTTGTGTCCACAATTGTGGCTATTACGCTGTAATGTGGTTAAGCTGCTGTGAAAATGAGTGTGGAGCAAAGATAGAAAATAGATAAAAAAGTAGAAAACATTCGGCGTTGCGACAGGACTATAGTAATTTGTGCTCAGAGGTCAGAGGAATGAGTTATTTATAGATAGAGTGTGTTAACCGCTATTGTATAAAGAGGAAGAAAAAATTGCGTTTCCCCCTCTGCGGTTTTCCCCTTAAGAGCTTTTAGAATTAAAGCAGAGGAAACTAAGTAACAAGAAGGGGTATTCTGCGAAGGAGATAAAGGGAACAGGTAACACACCGCAATGGATTGCGGTTGCCTTTCGAATAAAGTCAAGGATGACGACATGAGAAAGGCATAAGTGTAAGCAGGAGGGTTTTAGTATAAGGTCTAAAGAATACCAACTTAGAGTGAATAAGGAATGAGTATAAAAGAAAACCGCAGAGGGCGGCATTTTCTTTTTGGTTACTTTTTCTTTGTTGCTGGAGACAAAGAAAAAGTAACAATCTAACCATAAATGTTGTGGTGTAATAATCTGCCGATAAAGCAACGCCGACGGCTTTTCCCTTCGGCTTTGCCTCAGGGCATGCTTTCGGTTCACTTTCTTTTGGCCGCTCAAAAGAAAGTGAACAATGGATTTTGGTATAGAAATTTTGAAACGATACGGAGCAAGGTTTGGGGAGGTTTTATGAAATTAAAAAATTATATTTTTATTTCAACTGAAGGCAGTACTTTTCAACCTGATTCTGACTCTTCTGAGCCAGATATAGAAAATGCTCAGGTAATTGGTTTTATTTCGGGTATTAGTTATGAAGATGCTTTTTCTAATTTGTTAAAAAATAATCCCTATCTACTGGATACAACTTTTGATGAGTTAATCTGCTATGAATTAGCTACAAACTACTCTAGAGAAGCCCGTTCTTTCCATTTGAAGGAAAGTCGCCGGAGTTAGAGTTTTCCCAATCTGAGAGATTTTTTTAAAATCGCAAAAAATCAGCAACAAATAACGCCAGATTTTCTGTAATTTTTCTATTTAATTTTTATTCCTTTTGATTCTTTATTATTCCGAAGCGAGATTTAACTAAAAATCAACATAAATTTGTATTCAGAGCGTAGTTATCCCTATGGTTTCACTGAAAAATACGAATTTCAATTCAAAAGGTCGTCGTTGCGAGGGAACGGACTTCTACTTTGCCGAAAACCCGGCCGTAATGGTGGGTAGGATTTTCCTGTAGGTGTAAGGAGATAGAGAAGTAGCACTGGCTGGCAAGCCAGTGCTACAATGCAAAAAACCCCGCTGTGGAGGGTAGAGGGTCATTGTCATCATCTTTCCGTTCCTCAGGTCTTGCTCAAGGGAAGGGCACGGAAAATCTACCCTCGCACATTCGGCCTCCTGCCTCATGTGCTCGGGGCGAAATGCATCCTGCATTTCTTGGCGTAAAGGTGGGTAGGATTTTCCTGTAGGTGCAAAGCGCAAGACATTCGACGGAAAGATGATGACAATGACCGGAAGTAAAAACCACAGCGGGGGTTATGTGGGTAAAGGAAATAAAAAAATAAAAAAGAAAAAAAACCGACACCGCGATTCGGTTATAGTAATTTGTGTTTAGATAAAGCATTGATTATAGACAAAGCGTGTTAACCGCTATTACACAAAGGAGAAGTTTACTACGCCGTAAAGGACTACGGCGGGGCTTTTGAATCAGCACAGGAT
>Ga0315298_1004170_pt1 | contig 21906 bp, 18 predicted proteins | sample WHS_1_MG_FD_203077 | JGI IMG/M metagenome (GOLD analysis project Ga0315298, IMG submission 203077) | Extremophilic microbial mat communities from Washburn Hot Springs, YNP, Wyoming, USA - WHS_1_MG | ecosystem: Environmental > Aquatic > Thermal springs > Hot (42-90C) | place: USA: Wyoming...
CACTGCGGAAATTGCAATTCCCTTTGCAGATATTAACATCACCACGAGCAGTGCAATTAAGTTTGTCCTCTATTTCACAAACGGTGCAAATAACTGGCTGTTCGGTGCAACGCCGGTGCAGAATCCCACAGGAGCGAGCCCGCAGGTGCTCACTGCCTACTGGAACTACTCATCGCTTGGAAGCGGTATAGCTCCGAATAGTTCAGGTAACATTGTGCCAGAAGCCAGCATGCTCTCTGCAGTGTTTGTTGTAGTGCCAGTGGTCTTGAGGTACGGAAGAAAAAAGACGCAAGAATAAACCGGGATTTTTAATCAACGAAAACCACAAATACTGACACGAGTTATTGCCAATCGTGTGCTAAATCGAGTGATAAGTATGGATTTAGATGCAGTGCATCACAAATTCGATGTGGAAAAACATGTGCTAAACCGAATTCGTCCAGATGCTAAAACAAGAAAAAAAGTTGATGCAGTGGTCAATGAATTAACCTCCAGATTGAACGCAGTGATTACAAAATGGCATCTGCAGGCAAAGGTACTTCTTGTCGGTTCCTGCGCCAGAGACACATATCTCAGGGATAGCAGAGATATCGACCTGTTTGTGCTCTTTCCCGAAGACATGCCAAGGCAGGAACTGGAGGAACTTGGAATAAAACTGGGCATGGAGGTCATGAATGGAGAACTGCGGTATGCAGAGCATCCGTATGTGCATGGCACCTACCGGGGTTTTGAGGTGGATATTGTTCCCTGCTACGAAATCAGGGACCCTGAAAAAAAGAAAAGTGCGGTTGATAGAACACCATTTCATAACCAGTATGTAATTACACATCTTAAAGAGGAACAAAAGGACGAGGTGAGATTGCTCAAGCGTTTTCTGAAGGGCATGGGCATATACGGGGCAGAGGCGGCGGTGCAGGGTTTTTCTGGCTATCTATGCGAACTCCTCATCATTAAGTACGGGTCCTTCAGAAAAGTTCTGGAATCTGCGCGGAACTGGCGTGCAAATCTTTACATCTGGCTTGAAAAGGAGCCGAATGCAAAATTTAACGACCCATTAATATTCATTGACCCCGTAGATTCAAACAGGAATGTGGCCTCTGCGGTGTCTGTAGATGCACTATCACATTTCATTGTAGCTGCAGGTGCCTATCTCAAAAAGCCGGGCATTGAATTTTTCTTCCCGAAAGAAAAAAACCTTGCCATGAACATTGCAAGAGAAAAGCTTGCCAGATATATACATAATGCAGGTACTGCGCTCATTATGGTTTCCGCTTCAAGACCTGAAAAGACCGAGGACATAATTGCACCACAGCTCAAGAAGATGGAGCGTGTGCTCGTGCAGAACTTAAGCATCGCGGGCTTTCGTGTGATGCGCTCCTTCTCATTTATGCTGAAACGCAAGATGGTTGTATGTATTGAACTGGAATCCAGAACGCTTACCTCGATGTACCTCCACGCTGGTCCGAATGTATGGATCAGGAATTCCGAGGACTTTCTCAAGAAGTACTCAAACGCAGGGAATGTGCTCATTCCCCCATTTATTTCTTCGGGACGATGGGTTGTGGGCTTAAAACGAAATTACACGGACGCATGTAAGTATTTGAAGGAAAATATAGGTGCCTGGAATATTGGAAAAGACCTTGCAAATCAGAAAATAACTGTGTACACTGCAGGGGCAGTTAAGAGTGTAGCGGAACTGAATCAAATCCTTCAGCATCTCATGCCCAGGTTTCCATGGGAGGCAGTGCATAAATGAATGTACACATGAAGAAATACGAAATTATTGAGCACACCGCAGATGTGGGAATCCGTGCGTATGGAAAAGACCCGAACGAGATAATTGCACATATGGCGGAGGGCATGTTTTCGCTGATTACGGATTTGAGCCGTGTGAAGGTAGACACCAAACAGGAAATTCGTGTCAAGGGCATGGAGTACGATGACCTCGTGTTTGCGTTTCTTTCTGAACTTCTGTTTTTGCACGACACATACGGGCTCGTGTTCTCAAAATTCGATGTGAAGATTGAGCGTGCAGGCAATAATGAGCTGATTCTGAGCGCATCGGTACATGGCACAAAAATCGGAAATAATGCAAAAAAATTGTTGATTAAGGGTGTGACATACCACATGCTTGAAATAAAAACAGAAGAGGGTTTTGGCACCGTAATCTTCGATGTTTAGGTTCCCTGCTTTGCATCCAGCGCTGGCATTTTTAATTTAGCATTTATTTTTCGAGCATTTTCAAAGCATTTACTTGCACTTTCCATATTCCCAAGTTTCGCCTCTACATTCCCCATCATATACCAGTATAAATCACTGTACATCAGATGCTTCCCCGACTCTTTTAGTTCTTTAAGGCAGGCACTGTAATCCTGGAGTGCGTACAGTGCGAGGCACTTCTTGAGTTTCAGTGACAGATTATCTGGATACTTCTGTGCAATCGTTTCAAGGAGTTCAACTGACATGCTGTAGTTCTTGAGATAAAATGCACAGAGTTCCTTTCCCATCATTGCCTCAATACTGTTTTTCTGCTTTGAAAGCACTGCATCAAAAAATGCCAGTGCCTCTGTGTATTTCCCCATGCCTGCATACACGATGCCCGCAGTCAGCGAGAATGCTGGGTTCTCATTTAATTCTGACTTATTTTCCAGCATTTTATATGCTTCATTCAAATTCCCCTCATCAATCAATGTCCTTATCTTTATGTGCTCATCAGCACTCAGCTTTGCACTCCCGGTTTCCTCACGGGTTTCTACATTCTGGGCAAGTGCAGATACAAGGGCAGCAAGCCCTTTCGGAGCAGTGGTGTCTGCTGGGCCAGCACTTGCTTCCGTGACCTCATTTTTCACAACTGGCTTCTCGATGTGCTCCGTTTCCTCCTTCACCTCGATATCCGCAATGGTTGCCTTGCGCTCCGCCTCCTCAACAACGCCCTCAATTTTGCCTCCGCCAATAATGGTATCTTCCTTTTTCATCTGGATTCTGTGCTTATCTCCCTTCTGCGTGAGCTTGCGCTTTGCTTCGCGTAAACCTTCCTTTGCCTCTCTGAAATCTGGACGGATTTTCAATGCACGCTCAAAACACTCAATTGCCCTGTTGTAATCTCCTGCATTCATCGCAGAAACTCCCGCCAGATGCCAGACGGGTGCATCAACCTCATTTTTTTCAAGGTATTTTGCGAATGCAAGGTATGCGTCCTCATGGCGCTTCATTTCCATGTATGTCATGCCCATATTGAGCAGTACTTCCATGTAATCAGGCAGTATCTCCAGGGCTCTCTGATAGTGTTTGATTGCCTCTTCGAGATTTCCCTGCTTTTTAAGCACGGTAGCAAGATTGTTTATGTATTCCGGGTTATCTGGCTTTATTTTTATTGCCCGCTCAAAGCAGTACCTCGCATCATCGTATTTTTCCTTCAGAAAGTAAACAATACCCATGTTGTTCCATGCCTTGTCAAATCGTTTGTTGATTTCCAGTGCTCGTGCATAACACTCCAGTTCATCATCATACTTTTCAAGTGCATGCAGCAGGTCTGCAAATTCATACCAGAGCTCGTAACTGTCTGGCTGCGTTGCAGTTGCCTTCCTGAAAATTTCGATTGCGGTGTCCATGTCGCCCATTGCTGCGTATGCACGCGCCTTCATTATTATAGCACGGTCGTAGTTGGGTTTGAGCTGCAGTGCCTCGTCAAAAATCTGGATTGCCTTCTCATACTCCTTTCTCTCAAATAGCTTCATACCTGATTTCATATGCTTTTCAAGCACATCAATGCTCGGGAGCCCGCTACCTGGTTTCTGTGGCACCACCTTTGCCGTGGGTACTTGCATCTCCAGTCCCGCATATTGCTCCCCCGCCTCCATTTGCAGTTCCTCATGCGTCTCAAAAAATCTATCGATTTTCTCTCCGGCGTATATCTCAATATTTTCGTACTTCTCAGCCCATTCTACTGGCTTGCCCAGTGTGAAAATTACTGCCCGTGCGTTCTCCTTTTTCAGTGCGGAATTGAATGCATCCACAAATTCCTTGCTTAACTGCGTCCCCGTGTGCAGCACAAAGACAAAAGGAATGTCGCCAGCACCCTCACTTATCCTGCCTGTGAATTCAATGTACTCTCCCTTGGTAAATGTACCCTCAACCCGCATGCCCAGCACACCTGCGATTTTCCCTGCAATGCGCTGCAGGCCTTTTTTTGATTGTGCTCTGAGCTTCTCAACAACTGAGGCACCCTGCATATGAGCGGTTATTCAATTCATTGGATAAATATTTTTGGGTGAGGTGAAGTCAAGCATTGTATTGGTTACTTCTTTTCCATCGCTACTAATTTTTCGAGGATTAAATCCAGTTTGTGGTTATGCTCATCTAATTTTGCATTGAATGTGCGAAATTCCTCAAGAAATACTTTTATGGCTTCTGAGATTGCACCGTACTTCTCATCCATGCGGTCAAACCGCTGATTCATATCCTGGTGCATGGCATCGATCTTTTCAATCGTTATTGTCTGCAACTCAATCATTTTATCCTGCTTTTCGAGCATCTTGTCCTGCTTTTCGAGCATTTTATCCTGTTTTTCGAGCATCTTTTCTTGCAGTTGGAGCGTGAGTTGCTGTGTAGCGAGCATCTGCTGTCCAACTCGTGCCATCACACTGAGTGTTTCCGCTACCTCATCCTCGTCCCGAATTACCTTGAACTTCGAGAAGTTCGTTTCTGGTGTGCCATACTCGGTGCTATCTTCTGGATAAACCTTTATTTCCTCAACTTCTCCCATGGGCGGTTTGCCTATCAACTCCTTGAATTTGTCCAGAGCGTTTTCCTCGATTTCGCAGTAGATTTCAACGCTCCCATCATCCAGGTTTTTCACACTTCCTTTTACATGCAGTTGCAGTGCGCATTTCTTCACAAATTCACGAAAACCAACTTGCTGCACATCACCGAGCACGAGTAATCTATATCGCATCGTATATACTATGGCACACTGGTATATATACCTTCGCTGCATGGAATGTCAATCAGCAACGATAACATAGCCCTGTTTGGCATGAAGACCGTGGATTCTCATGTAATATGGCAGGAGTATAGCAAGTTCATAAACGCAAAAAAAATGTTGTCATATAAAGATGACTTTACAAATTACGGGATATTACTGAGCCACTTCCACAATGGTATGAAACGCACCTTTTTTCCCTCATGTTCCAGTTCATCTGTATAATCCCATGTGATTACCAGTAGATTACTGCAGACAAGTTCCGAAGATGCCTTGAAAAGCGCATTTAGTTCCCTTCTGTTTATCTCCTCCCTGCTACTTGCGTAAGTCACCTGTACCAGTTCCCGCACCTTTACTCCGTCCATTACCACAAAATCCACCTCAGCGCCCTCCCGTTTCCCGTACTCCTTCCAGTAGAATATCTCCATGCCTCTTCTGAGCATCTCCACCGCAACTGCGTTCTCCATGCTCCTTCCAATTCCAGTTTCTGGATAAACAGTATTTACAATCCCGTTATCAACAACATATAACTTCCTTGGATACTGGTTTTTCGCCTTAATTGAATACGAAAATATCTCAATCGGGATGAGGAAGTACGCTTGCTCAGCGCATCTCAGGAATTTTATGAGTGTTTCCTTGCTACATTTCAGTCCGATGGATTTTAGATGCTTGTGAATTCTGGTAATGCTTATCTGGTTTGCAAAGGATGAGAGTGCATACCTCAAAAACGCATCCAGAAGTTCTGCATCTAGTTTGCACCTTTCAACAAGGTCCCGGTAAAATATTGCCTCATAGTATGACCTCAATATCTTTTTCTTCTCCTCCACATCCTTTGCGAGCACAACCTTCGGGTAACCTCCGAACATCAGGTATTCCTCAAGAAGGCGCAGGAGCTTTCCTCGCTCCTCCAGATACTCCATGAATGCCAGATCGATTGAGAAATTCCTGGCTCTCAGAAATTCCCTGAAGCTGAATGGAAAAACACGATAATCAATGCTCCTGCCCCTGAGTGCAGTGGCGATTTCCCTGCTTGAAAGTTTTGAAGATGAGCCAGATAGGTAGATTCTGTATTTTCCGCTGTCGTGAACTCTGCGTACCCATCTGTCCCAGTCCTTTACATTCTGGATTTCATCCAGGAACAGGTAAATCGGTGCATTGCCCGGAGAAAATAGCTGATAAAAAACCTTCAGCATATCCTCGAGGTGATTTGCATCCATGTTCCTCAACCGCTCATGCTCAAAATTCACATAGAGTATGTTCTCCCCTGGAATTCCCGCACTCAGCAGATGCTTTATCAATTGAAATATGCGGTATGTCTTCCCTGCCTGTCTCGGACCCACAATGGAAACAATAGATGCGGGCTCTGCTGGAATTTCTATCTCACGCTCCACAAGTTCAGGAAGTCGCACATGCCTCCATTCCGCAAGGGCAATGCTAAAGTCGTTTTCTCGCATAAGTTGTTCTAATAGAGAACGATTTAATAAATATATCGTTTTATTAGAGAACGATTTTATAACATCCCAAGGGGTCTATAGTCAAACACCTGCCGAGGTCTGCGGGATGTGTATGTGCACAATGAAAGTCATGCAAATCTTTATTCTGGTAAGCGTTTCATGTGCGTGAACGCAATTTCCTCCTTGTTTTCCTCTTTTTTTCTGAGGCACGCTCTCCTTCGAAATGCAAGGTAAATAAACAACACGCCGGGAATGAGGGTAAAGAGGGAATAAACCAGCATTGATGCTACACCCGCTTCCCAGTACTCAAAACCCAGCATGTACTGTGTATTCAAATTGAGTATCAGTGCGGAAATCCAGAGCACAATCAGGATTGTACCAATTCCATAAAGAAGTACATTTTTATTTTCCGGACTTAGGGCTCTCATCATCCTCATCTTTGGCAAGTTTTGCGACTGCAATGACCTTTTCATTTTCATCCAGACGCATCACCCGTGCACCCATTGTATTCCTTCCCTGCTTTGGAATTTCAGATACGCGTGTTCTGATTACCTTCGAGGCATGGCTTGTGACAATGATTTCATCGGTATCCCTCACGCCGAGAACCTTCACAACCTTGCCGTTGCGTTCATTTGTGATAATCGTAATCACACCCTTGCCGCCACGCCTGGTCTTCCGATACTCCTCCAGTGCGGTGCGTTTTCCGTATCCGTTCTCTGTGATTGAGAGCAAATCTTCGCCTGGCTCAACCGTTGCCATGCTCACCACATAGTCATTCTCGTAGAGGCGGATACCTATAACTCCGTATGTTGCCCTGCCAGTGGAGCGCACATCTGCCTCATTGAATCGCACTGCAAGACCGTCTGCGGTAGCAAGAATTACCTCCTGGTTGCCCTCTGAGATTTTCACATCCACGAGTTCGTCATTCTCCTCCAGCAGTATTGCAATGATGCCACTGCTCCGTATATTTGCATACTCAGAAAGCAGTGTCTTTTTGATTAGCCCCTTCTTTGTTGCAAACACAAGGTAATGGCTGTCATCAAACTCCCGCACCGAGACCGCGGTGAGCACACGCTCGTCCTGCTCCAGTTTGGGAAGCAAGTTTACAATTGCCTTGCCCTTCGCATACCGTTCGCCAACTGGAATCTCATATGCCTTCAGCATGTACACCCTGCCCTTCGTGGTGAAAAACAGCACATAGTCGTGCGTTGCAGCATGCAAAACCCGTGTGATGTAGTCCTCCTCCTTTGTCTCCATGCCAATCAGTCCCTTGCCACCGCGCCTCTGCATTCGGTATGCATCTACCGGCATGCGTTTGATGTAGCCCGTGTTTGTAAACAGAATCACAATCTCCTCATCTGGAATCAGGTCCTCAATCGTCACTTCTTTCGTGCTTGCCTCAATCTGCGTCCTGCGGGCATCCCCATATTTTTCCTTCAACTCGAGCAATTCCTTCTTTATCACGCCCAGTATTTTATCCCTTGAGGAAAGCAAATCCCGGAGTTCTGCAATTTTCTGGTTCAGGGCAAGGAGTTCTGCACGCACTGCATCGACTTCCATTCCAGTGAGCTTCTGCAATCGCATGTCCAGAATTGCCTTCGCCTGCTCTTCACTGAGCAAAAATCTTGCAATCAGGGCTTTCTTTGCATCCTCAACCGTGCGTGCCCTCCGTATGATGCGAATTGTCTCGTCAATGTTTTCCAGTGCAATGATAAGCCCGTTGAGTATGTGTGCCCGTTCCTCCGCCTTCTTTAACTCATACCTCGTGCGGTTAGTAACCACATCAACACGATGCTCGATAAAGCACTGCATTAACTCCTTCAGGTTAAGGAGTTTTGGAACATTGTTCACGAGGGCCAGATTGATTATTCCGAACGAGAGTTCCATCTGTGTATGGGCAAATAACTGGTTGAGCACGATGTCCTCCATCGCATCCTTCTTCAATTCTATCACGATGCGCATGCCCTCTCTATCCGACTCATCACGCAGGTCTGATATGCCATCTATCTTTTTATCCTTCACAAGTTCCGCAATTTTAGCCAGAAGCATCGCCTTGTTAACCGTGTACGGAATTTCATTCACGATGATTGCCTTCTTTCCTTTTACCTCCTCGATCTTCGTTTTCGCACGGATTGTGATGATGCCCTTGCCAGTCATGTATGCTTCCCTTATTCCTGCGGTGCCGTATATGATGCCTCCTGTGGGAAAATCCGGGCCCTTCACAATCTCCATGAGTTCCTCGATACTCACATCTGGCTTTTCAATGCACCTCACAAGCCCGTCCACAATTTCAGAGAGGTTGTGGGGCGGTATGTTCGTGGCCATACCAACTGCAATTCCAGATGAGCCGTTCACAAGCAGGTTCGGAAGTTTTGAGGGCAGTACAACTGGCTCCTTCAAACTCGCATCAAAATTGTCCACCCATGGAACCGTGTCCTTCTCAATGTCCTCAAGCATCTCGCCCGCAATCTTCGAAAGCCGTGCCTCAGTGTAACGCATTGCAGCGGGCATGTCTCCATCCACGGAGCCGAAATTGCCCTGACCATCGATGAGCATATAACGCATTGAGAAGTCCTGTGCCATACGCACGAGTGCGTCGTAGATTGCACTTTCACCATGCGGATGGTATTTACCGAGCACATCACCCACACTTCTTGCGCATTTCTTGTACGGCTTATCATGTGTTGTGCCTGATTCGTACATTGCGTAAAGAATGCGTCTCTGCACGGGTTTCAGTCCGTCCTTCACATCTGGCAATGCCCTTCCCACAATTACGCTCATTGCATAGTCAATGTACGACTTTTTCATCTCGTTTTCAACTGGCCTTTCCACAATCCGCCTGTTTTCATCCGTTGATTTTCCCGCTGCGGATATTTCATCTGCACACATCTTTATTTTCCTCCTTGAAAAATACCTCAGATGTCAAGGTTGGTTACCTCTTTTGCATGTTCCTCAATATATTTCCTTCTTGGCTCAACTTCTTCACCCATGAGAATTGTAAACAACTGGTCTGCCTCAATTGCATCTTCAATTGTCACCTTTATCAGAATTCTTGTGTCAGGATTCATTGTGGTTTCCCATAGTTGCTGCGATGTCATCTCACCAAGGCCCTTGTACCGCTGCACATTTGCGTTGCCACCGATTTTTGCAAGCATCTCATCTCGCTCACGGTCTGAGTAGGCGTAGTACTCATCATGCCCCTTCTTTATTTTGTACAGCGGTGGCTGGGCTATGTACACATGCCCCTTCTCAATCAATGGTTTCATGTGGCGGAAGAAGAAGGTGAGCAGGAGCGTGCGTATGTGCGAGCCATCTACATCTGCATCTGTCATGATGATGATTTTATGATACCTCAGTTTTGAAAGGTCAAATTCCGAGTTTATGTTCGTGCCAATTGCGGTTATCAATGTGCATATCTCCTCATTCTGGTAAATCTTCTCTGCCCTTGCCTTTTCCACATTCAGTATTTTCCCGCGGAGGGGAAGTATTGCCTGAAATTCTCGATTCCTGCCCTGCTTTGCAGAACCACCTGCGGACTCACCCTCAACAATGAACAATTCGCACTTTGTCGGGTCCTCGTTCGAGCAGTCCGCAAGTTTTCCCGGGAGCGTGGAGGTCTCAAGCAGGCCCTTTCTTCTCGTTAACTCCCTTGCCTTCCTTGCTGCCTCCCTTGCAAGTGCCGCCTGGATTGTTTTCTCAACGATGGTCCTTGCCTCACTTGGATGCTCCTCCAGATACTCTTTCAATCTGTCGTATGTGATGCTCTCAACAATGCCCTTTACCTCACTGTTCCCCAGTTTTGCCTTTGTCTGCCCCTCAAACTGCGGTTCCATTACCTTCACACTGATGACTGCAGTCAGTCCCTCACGCACATCATCGCCAGTAAGCTGGAAATCGTTTTTGAGCATGGCATTGTTCCTTGCATAATCGTTTATCACGCGTGTGAGTGCTGCACGAAAGCCCATCACATGTGTGCCACCATCCACCGTTGAGATGTTATTCACAAATGAGAGCATGTTCTCCACATATGTGTCGTTGTACTGAATTGCAACTTCAACCTCGGTGGTGTCCCGCAGTCCCTTCACATATATTGGCGGGCGGTGCAGTACATTCTTGTTTGTATTCAGGAATTCCACGAAGGACACAATACCCCCTTCGTACTTGAATTCATTTGATTTGCCAGTTCTTTTATCAAGGAGTGTGATGCGTATGCCCCTGTTGAGAAATGCCAGATCACGCAATCTCCGTGCAATCGTGTCGTAATCGAATTCAACTGTTTCAAATATTTCCTTATCTGGCTTGAATGTCACAATTGTGCCTGTGCTCTGTGCCTCGCCGATTGTTTTCAAGCCCGTTACTGGCACACCACGCTCATACCTCTGGAAGTACAGCTTTCCATCCCGCTTCACCTTTACCTCAAGAAACTCGGAGAGTGCATTCACCACATGCACGCCAACGCCATGCAGACCGCCAGAGACCTTATATGTGGTTTTATCAAACTTGCTTCCTGCATGCAGTACCGTCATTGCAATCTCAACTGCGGGTTTTCCGTACTTCGGGTGTATATCCACAGGGATGCCACGCCCGTTGTCCTCAACGGTTATAGAGCCATCCTCATTTATTGTTACATTTATCTCCGTGCAGAACCCGGCCATTGCCTCATCAATGCTGTTATCCACAACCTCATTCACGAGGTGATGGAGCCCACGGGTATCCGTGCTACCGATGTACATGCCTGGCCTTTTCCGCACCGCGGTGAGCCCCTCAAGCACCTGTATGCTCGAGGCATCATACCTTATGTTTTCATCTGGCATAATCCAAACCTTCAATCACACCTTATATCGTGGGATTATATGATATTTTCCCAACTAGGTCAGCATCCACATCAATCACTGGCACCTCAGGTGCATTCCTTGTGACTGCATTTATATCCTTGAAACCTGTGCCAGTAACCAGGCAGGCAACTGTCTCACCGTGCCCGATTACGCCCGCATCCCTCAATGCAATTATGCCAGCAAGTGAGGCACTCCCTGTGGGCTCCGCAAAAATTCCCGCATACCTGGCAAGCAATTTCTGCGCCTCGAGAATCCGGGCATCACTCACAGTAACCGCAGTGCCGCCGTTTTTCTCCATACGCTTCAGTGCTGCATTACCATCCCATGTGTAAGGGTCTGCAATACCACCCGCTACGGTCTTCGGGTTTGCCCAGGGCTCAATCTCCCGCCGTGCCTTCCATGCACGCACAAGTGGAGCACAACCTTCGGCCTGCACCGCGTGAATTCCCGGCTCATCATCAATCCATCCGAGTTCATGAAATTCTGCATATGCCTTCAATGTGCCCAGGAGCAAGCCAGCACCGCCAACAGGCACCACAACATGGTCTGCACGCAATTCCTCCGCAATTTCGTAGCCAAGTGACTTGGCACCCTCGATCTGGTATGGATTGAATGTGCCAAAGCTGGGCACTGCATGCCAGTGATACTTCTCCACGCATTTCTGGAGCATCTCCGCAGTCGGGTCCTTGTGCTCGTCCCTTGCCCGGACGCGATACACCTTTGCTCCGAGCATCTGGAGCTGTGCGAGTTTCTCCCTCGGTGCATCAACTGGCACGAATGTGACGCATTCTATTCCGTACCTGGCACACCATGCGGCAAGTGAGGTTGCAGCGTTGCCTGATGATGCGGATGCCATCACTTCTGCACCGAACTCCAGTGCCTTGTTTGCACCCACAACAATTGGTCTGTCTTTGAAACTACCTGTGGGATTCACGGTCTCATTCTTCAGATATAAATTCTTTAACCCCACCTTCTCTGCCAGCCGTGGTGCATTGATGAGCGGAGTAAATCCCTCACCCAGTGTCCTCGTGGGCTTCTGCAGGAGCGGAAGGAATTCAAAGTACTTGTCCAGGATGTTGCCTTTTCTCCCGAACACCTCATTTTTTGAGGCATGGACTGTGTCGAGATTTATCATAACTTCGAGGCGTCCCGTGCACCTGCAGCGATACACCGCTTCGTTCTGGCTGTATCTGGCACCGCATTTCTCGCATACAAGGTAGTACTTTTCCATGCATGAACAAAGTGCTTTGGGTATTTATGTCTTGAGGCATCAAAAGAATGTAGAATACTCTGGGTTTTCTTCAGAATCTTTTTTTATTTCTTCAAGTGCTCTCATCTTCTACATCCACGCGTGGTTTCTGTAGCATGCATTCTATCTCAATTTTAAGTGATGGAAGATCTGTCATCACGATATCTCATACAATTCGGTAATCTACAGCGAAATAACCATGTATTCATTCTGTTTCTCATCGCTATAATTTGTGCCCAGGGCACGCTGATGAATTTTCGTTGTATCTCCTTCGGAACCTGGTTGGCGGCTTCACCAATAATCTCAAGCTCTCTTACTACAGCGTCTTTTGTTTTCTCGTCTTCCATAAATTGTTCGTAGTTTTGTGCCTCAACATATTTTTCAATCTTATTAATGCATTCCAGAATATCCATCAGAAGAAGTTTCCAGTCCCTTTTAGACATATACAATATCCTCCTTAACACTTTCCCAGAGCAAATTCTTTTGCCTCAATGCGGTAAGCGTTAAAACATCTACCCTCACACCCAGAATGGTTTCGAAGTAATCCCAAACTTCAAAGAATTTAAGCCCAATTGGTTTTTCAAGTTCTACAATTATATCTACATCGCTTGTTTCCGTCTGCTCTCCCCTTGCATAAGACCCAAAAATACCAAGAATGACTACTCCATACTTCTTTCTGATCTCTTCTTTATGCTCAGCAAGCACCTTTTTAATGTCTTCGAGTGTGTTCATCATTTAACCTCCAGTAGAGATAAGTGCTTGGGTAATATAAAATATGCGGGAGTTTGCACGGAATGGTCAAAAACCATCCCGATTATGAAAACTTTAATATACAGTTGCATAATAAGTCCCTCAGTTGCTGATGTGCTATGGACGCATACATGACACTCATACTGCCACTGCTTTCCTTCGTGTTCACGCTCGTCCTCATGCCATTTGTGATACGAAAGATGCTTGCAAATGGCTATACGGGCACGGATGTGTACAAAATCAGCAAGCCGAAAATTGCAGAGCTGGGTGGCATAGGCATCTTTGCGGGTGTGCTTGTTACCGTGTGCGTGTCTGCGGTTTTCAACGGTATTTTCAAACCTGAATTGTTTGTGCCATTGCTGGTTGTAATTGCGTTTTTTGGCTTCGGGCTGTTTGATGACCTGTTTGGCATCAGCGGGCGTGGAAGGTACTCGGGCTTGAGAAAGGTGCTCATGGTTGTACTCCCGTTTCCGCTGGCACTGCCTGTGGTGCTCGTTGCACAGAACTATGTGGATGTGCCCTTTGATGGCGGTTTCTATCTCAATGTGTTTCTGTTCATTGTGGCACCGCTGTATGTGGTTGTTACCAGCAATCTTGTGAACATCTTTTCGAATTTCAATGGACAGAGTGCGGGCAATGTGGTGCTCTGCCTCTTCTTTATCCTGCTCAAGCTGGTGATTGACGGGAAGGCGGATGTGGAACTTGTTCTCATGTTCACAGGTGCTGTACTTGCATTTCTTGTGTTTAACTGGTATCCTGCAAAGGTGTTTCCTGGGAATTGCGGTGACTACATGATGGGTGCAATGCTGGGCGTGCTCATTGTGGCTAACGGGCTCTACGCCTTTGGCATGATTTTACTCGCACCAATGATTCTGCACTTCCTGCTTGCAGTTTACTGGCTGGTGTACAAAAAGAAGAAGTATCCGCATACAAAGTTCGGTGATGTGCGAAGCGATGGCACAATCAAGGTGCCGCACCCGTACTACTTCTCCTGGTTCTTTCCCTACTACTTCCGTCTGAGAGAGGAGCAGATTGTGTTAATCACGATGGTGCTCACAGCGTGTTGTGGTATAATTGCAGTTGCAGTAGCGTAGAGGCGAAAAATTAGTTATACAGGTGTGTATTCTGAGCATGTGTCTCTCAAGAAAAAGGTTGTGAAGGGCGTTGCATGGGTCTTTGGATTGCAGGTGGCAGTCCAGGGACTGAGTTTTATTACCGCAATTGTGCTTGCAAGATTGCTGTTACAGGAAGATTACGGGATTGTGAGTCTGGCAATGGTGTTTCTGAGCATTGGTGAAACGCTGGGTGACTTCGGGCTTGCAAACACGCTCATTCAACGCCAGGACAAGGATGACCGTGCAATCTACACCGGCGCTGTGCTCAGATTGATGTTTGCTTCCGTGATGTATGCGTTCCTCTTTTTCGCTGCTGGCTCACTTGCACAGTTTTTCAATGCACCTGCATTTGAGAATGCAATCCGTGTTGCTGGCTTGCAGTTGTTTCTCTCCTCAGCTGGCTTCGTTGCACTTGTGAAGTTGAGCAAGGAATTAGAGTTCAACAAGATTGCATATGCAGGGATTGCCAGCGGGCTTGTGAGGAGTGCAGGAACCATTTTACTCGCATTCCTTGCTTTCAAGTACTGGAGCGTGATTTTCGGCAACCTCGCTGGCTCAGTTGTGAATGTTTCCCTGCTCTTTGCGTTCTCACGCAGCAGCATCTCCTTTGTGTTTGACCGCAAGATTGCAAGGGAACTGATAGGATTCAGCAAGTACTTGATTGGCGTGAGCGTGATTGTGCTCATCGTGTTTTCCACTGACCGCTTCCTCGTGGAGAAGTTCTGGGGAATTGAGGTACTGGGTGCGTATCAGGTTGCACTTACCTGGGGCACAGGGATGCTCTCACTCATCTCTAACGCTGTCTCACGCGTGGCATTTCCTGCATACTCAAAAATCTCACAGGAGCGTGAACGCCTGAAGCGGGGCTATCTCCAGACGCTCAGAATGCTCTCAGCAATCGTGTTCCCGATTGGCTTTGGCATGATGTTTCTCGCACCCTGGTTTGTGAGGTATGTGCTTGCAGGTGGCACTGCAAAGTGGGATGCTGCGATATTGCCACTGATTGTGCTCGCGGGATATGGGATTGTCTCAAGCATTACTTCACAGGCGGCGGCTGTGTATATTTCCTGCGGAAATCCCCGCATAAATTTCATCCAGACACTTGTAAGTGCAATCGTGATTCTTGCACTCATGTTCCCGCTGACCTATTTCCTCGGCGCATTCGGCACTGCTCTTGCGTTTTTCCTTCCCCTGCCCCTCGCAATCTGGATTCTGTATCTTGTAACGAAACTCGTGCCAGTGACACTCGGTGAGATCGGCAGGAGCATGCTCCTGCCATTAATTGCAACAATCTGTGCGGTGCCATTTGCCTACCTCCCGCTGCTCTTCCTTGCTCCCTCGCTGTTCACATTCATTTGCCAGGCAGGTGCCATGCTGATTGCCTACATCTCCTTTGCTCACCTGATTTCAAAGGGAAAACTCACGAAGGAATTTCTGGGACAGTTGAAATTGCTTGGCAGGGCGTGATGTCGGTATTTGGCTACAGGGCACAAAGGAATATATATGAGAAATTTTTTCCTTTCTCTATGGGTTTAATTGAGAAGTGTAAAATCATTGAGTTGCCAAAAATCACGGATGTTAGAGGAAATCTCACATTTATAGAGGGCGAGAAGCACATTCCATTTCAAATAAAGCGGGTTTTCTACCTGTACGATGTGCCAGGTGGTGCATCACGCGGTGGACATGCACACTATAAACTCCAGCAGTTGATAATTTCCGTGAGTGGAAGTTTTGATGTAGTATTAGATGATGGAGAAACGAGGAAAAAGGTTCATCTGGATAGAGCATACTACGGACTCTACATACCTCCGAAGGTATGGCGTGAACTTGAGAATTTTTCAACAGGGGCTGTTGCACTTGTTCTTGCTTCGGAATTGTACGATGAAAAAGATTATGTCAGGGATTATGAGACATTTAAGAAATTGTGTGGGAAGTGATGCCCATGGGGAGAAGAATGGCTGATGATGTGGGAAAAATTGGTCGCAATGTAGAAATTTATGATAATGTAAAAATAGGAAAAAATGTAACTATCGGGGATAACACAATAATTTACGAAAATGTAGAGATTGGAGACAATACATATATCGGGCCAAATTGTATACTGGGAGAGCCACTTGCGGGATTTTATAAGGCAAGGGATTATCAGAACCCACCGCTGAAAATAGGAGAGCACTCTATAATCCGAAGTGGGTCCATATTATATGCTGGCTCTACTATTGGAGACCATTTTGAGACAGGGCATCAGGTCACGATAAGAGAAAACACAATAATTGGAACACATTTCAGAGTGGGAACACTCTCTGATATTCAGGGGTATGTTAAAATCGGAGATTATACACGGCTCCACAGTAATGTGCACATAGGTCAGACCTCAACGATTGGAAATTATGTATGGATATTTCCTTATACAGTGCTAACGAATGACCCTCACCCACCTTCTGACACATGTACGCAGGGACCTACTGTAGAGGATTATGCAGTAATCGCTACTGGTGCAATAATTATGCCCCGTATCCGCATTGGCACAAACTCGGTTGTTGGTGCTCAGGCACTTGTGAATAAAGATGTGCCACCAGAAACCGTGGTTGTTGGGGTGCCTGCAAAGGTGCTTTGTTCAATCCATGATGTAAAATGCAAGGAAGGGAAACTGGAGAAGCCATATCCATGGAAGAATCATTTTTCCAGAGGGTATCCTTGGGAAAAACAAACCAGTAAGGAGTAAGGAAGGGAGGGAAATGAACATCCAGATGAATGATTTTAAGCGGGAATACTTGAGCATAAAGTCAGAGATTGATGATGCGGTGGAGCGTGTGCTTTCCAGCGGTTGGTACATTCTGGGAAATGAAGTTAAAAACTTTGAAAAGGAGTTTGCGGAATATGTGGGCACAAAATATGCAATTGGTGTAAATTCTGGTACAGATGCAATCATGCTTTCGCTCATGGCACTCGGGATAGGGAAGGGCGATGAGGTCATTACAGTGTCTCATACAACAACACCCACCGTGATGCCAGTTTTGCTTCTCGGTGCAAAACCCGTATTTGTAGATGTGTATGAGGATACACTCCTTATTGATGTGCATAAAATTGAGGAAAAAATCACGAATAAAACCCGTGCAATTCTTCCTGTGCATCTCTACGGAAATCCGTGCCAGATGGAAGTGATTTCTGAGATTGCTGAAAAACACGGGCTTTTTGTGGTTGAGGATTGCTGTCAGGCACACGGGACTGAATACCGTGGGAAAAAGGTGGGGACATTCGGGCATTTAGCTGCGTTCAGTTTTTATCCCACGAAAAACCTTGGTGGATACGGTGATGGAGGTATTGTGCTCACAAATGATAAAAATCTGTATGAAAAGGTTTATGCAATGAGACAATACGGCTGGGTGGAGCGCTACAACAGCGCAATGACAGGAATTAATTCCAGATTAGACGAACTACAGGCGGCAATACTCTCCACAAAACTGCGGCATCTTAACGAATGGAATGAAAAGAGGCGTAAAAATGCAAGGTTATACGATGAATTGCTCGGAGGCATAAAGAGCATCAAGATACCCGTAGAAACAAATGGCGGGAAACATGTGTATCATCAGTATGTAATAAGAACTGAGGAACGAGAAAAACTCAGAAAAAAACTTGAAGAATGTGGTATCCAGACACAAATTCATTATCCTGTACCTGTGCATAAGCAGATATTGTTTCAGAAGCTTGGGGCGTATAGCAACCTCCCAGTTACTGAAAGAATAGTAAACGAGATTCTCTCACTCCCGATACATCCATTGCTCTCCGAAAAAGAAATAGAGTATGTTTGTGAGTGTATCCAGAGGAGTTGTAGATGAAGATTGTAATTCCGATGGGCGGAATTGGAGAGGCAGGCGGTATTAAAGTTCTGTTTAAACTGGCAGATATTCTTGTTGATAAGGGGCATGATGTCACATTTATTATCATTGAAGGAAAAGATACATATGAAAAAATTAACATTAAGACGAAAGCAAGAAGGGAGCATATTTCTATACCGCCAGTACATAAACTATTTCGCAGGTCAATTTTTCAGTTGTTTCTAAAGATGTATCTTCTCTATAAGGCAATACCACTATGTGATGTTGCAATTGCGAATTTCTGGGCAACCGCATACTCGGTTTATTTTTCGAGGAAACCCAGGTACAAATTGTACTATTGTCAGGCATACGAACCTGATTTTTATAAACCGTATGGGCTGGAGAACTTTCCTTCGGGAAGAAGGGAATACATGAGGTTATTGTATAAGATAATGGAAGCCCTTGCAGCATATAGCTACAGGCTTAACCTGAAGATGTTTGCAAATAATGCAAGGATTGTAAACGAGATTAAAAATAGATGGGGAATGCCAGAGGATATACCTGTGCTTCCACCAGGTGTTGACCTTTCCGTGTTTAATCCAGATGGGCGTGTAAAACGAGAAAGGTTAACTGTTGGTATAATTGTCTCGCCTTCATTCTGGAAAGGTGCCAAATATTTTTTTGAAGCCGTGCAGATTTTGAAAAAAAGAGGTAAAGTTGAGTTTGATGTTTTGTGTGCGTTCGGACCTCCGCCAAGGGGTTCGCCTGCAGTTGAAGCAAAATGGGTAAAGCCAAAAACACAAGATGAACTTGCAGATTTCTACAGGTCGGTAGATCTACTGGTTTCTCCAATGCTCCTTACTGGTGAGTTCCCACTGCCTCCACTTGAAGGTATGGCATGCGGTTGCAGTGTGATAACCACACCTATCATCTATGGCACGCCTGGCAGGGAATACTATGAAATACCGCCAGGAAATGCAGAGGCAATTGCAGATGCCGTTGAAAAATTACTTGTTGATGAGGAACTGAGGAGCACTCTGCAAACAAATGGTTTGAAACTGGCACAGCAATTTTCCTGGGAAGTCATAGGCGAGAAATTTATAGGCATTATAAACCAGGTTGTGAGTGAAGGAAGGTAACTACATATATCTCCGTGCCTTTTGTGTGCATGTGTCCAAGTCAATCTTAATAATTATATTGAACTGGAACTGCGCTCATGACACGATGGAGGCGATAAGGAGCGTGTATGCCTCGAAGGTTGAGCCATACACCTATGACATCTTTCTGGTTGACAACGGTTCGAAGGATGATTCTGTGCAAAAACTGCGTGCGTTTTTTGCCAGCGAGGGATTGCGTGTTGAGGAAATCCATGATGAGCAGACAACAATTGCAGAGAAGGGCACGAAAAAAATCTTCTTTTACATCAGCCCTGTGAACACTGGCTTTGCTGGCGGTAACAACATCGGCATGCGCTTTGCGCTCAAAAATGGTTATGACTTTGTGTTCCTGCTGAATGCAGATGCAGTGGTGAGCCAGGATTGCATAAAGGTGCTTGTTGAAACAATGAAAAAGGATGCGAGCATCGGGATTGCTGGCCCAAAGGTATACTACTATGACTTTCACGGGAAGAAAAACATCATTAGCTTTGCTGGCGGAAGGATAAATCTGTGGAAGGGCCTTGGAAATCCACTCGGTGGTTTTCCAGATGAAAAATGTGAGAACAAAATAAAGGAAGTGGATTACATCGAAGGTTCTGCAATGATGATCAGAGACGCTGTGCTTAATAAAGTGGGACTGTTCGATGAGCGTTTTTTTGCGTACTGGGAAGATTCGGATTTGTGTTTACGGGCACGAAAAAACGGGTTTAAGGTGATGTTCATACCAGATTCATTTGTTTACCACAGGGTAAGCATGGGCGGATATGATTTTTTACACTATTCGTATAACAAAATAAAGTTACTTACACAAAACCGCATGTTGTTCATGCGAAAACATGCCAGCACCGCACAAAAATTCTTCTTTGTGTGGTATTTCCCATATTCCATTCTTGCCGCTCTTTTTCTCAGGACTATTCGCAGGCGAGATTTTACATACAGCATTGAGACAATAAAGGCAACATTTGATGGAATCCGAGAGTTTATCAGAATTGGTTAGATGTAATAATCCCTGTAGACGGAATTCTGGTATATGCAATATAGGTAGTTATTTTTCTGGTTGAGTAATTGGGAATCAAAGAATTTATATGGTGGAAATGTGTAATAGACCTTACCAGCACAGGGGATGTACTCGGAAATGTAATATACACCAGCAATGTGCGCAAGTTCCCTTGCTGTGGAGAAATCTGATTGATATATCAGCCAATCATAGTGTATATCAACGGGTATGTCGCGTCCGCCGATGTTTATTTTTCCTTCAAAAAATGTTTTCGGGCGTTGAATAGACCATTCAACGCTGTTGACTTGTACATTTTCTTTTATTTTCGCCACATGCATAAGTGAACCCATGTCGTTTACGGAGTATGTTTGTGAAATAACAAGATGTGTTCCATAATATGGTGCATGACTTAAAATTGAAAATCTTTCATTATCTGTATTTTTTAGGTACAATGAATTTGAAATTGTGTTCACATCTGTTCTTATCACAGGGTTATACACAAGTTGGCCCTTAATTCGCTGTGAGAAATCGTAGTTATAACTGCATATCGAAAATGCAGGTGATAAAATCACAATAACAACCACAAAAACGGTAGAAACTGTCTTCAAATTTTTCAGTGAAATTCTCTGGCGCGAGTGGAAATATCCAGATACTAGCACAAGAAACACAAAAAAGGCATATATCGCAAGTTCAATGTAGGCATATCTGTAGGTGTAGACCGCAAACACGATTAACGAAGGAAGTGTAGATGCCAGAAGTATGATGCTGATGAGTTTACTGTTTTTTCTCAGAAAGTACTCGGCACCAATTCCCGCAAGAATTGAGAGAAATATGGTAAAGACGATGATGAAGTAAATTAAGTCGATATACACCTGAGACATGAAAATGGCAGTTATGAGCAGGTATTGCTTTGCTCCAGATGTTTTGTAGAAGCATAACGCAAAGATACCAAATAATCCCAGTCCAAAAAACAAACCATAATATGCAATATAAGTCCAGATAAATGCCACATATACATTTTCACCAAATCCTACAAACTGAAAGGTCATTAACTGGGGAAGGGTTTTTGCGTAGGGAAAGATTGAGTAACCGTAGAATGGGAGCAGGTAGAGTACAACTATCAGCGCAAGTATTACATAACCACCCCATTTTTTCTGGAATAACTTTATAAAAACATCTACTTTAAGCACAAATGGATATACTTTTTTAATCAGAATAAGCAACACTGGTGGGAAAATAACGAAAGGTGCATAGTAGAGGAATGTAAGATGGGAACATATACCGCCAGTTCCAAAGAGCATCAAGAGGAAAAATAGTTTTTTTCTGTTTTTCCAGTCGGATTTGAGGAATTTCATATAGGTCACATAAAACAGAATCAGAAAACAAAAAGCGAGTGCTCTGCTTCCTACAGCAAAGTACTGTAGGTCTCTGAGCAAATACTGCGGAAGAACGATTGCCAGTGGTGGAATTAGCTGACATAAAGGATGCTTGATGAACTCTCTGCCCAGAAGAAATGCAGCAAGCGTGATTAGACAGTTAAGTATCATAGAGAC
>Ga0315298_1004171_pt1 | contig 21902 bp, 28 predicted proteins | sample WHS_1_MG_FD_203077 | JGI IMG/M metagenome (GOLD analysis project Ga0315298, IMG submission 203077) | Extremophilic microbial mat communities from Washburn Hot Springs, YNP, Wyoming, USA - WHS_1_MG | ecosystem: Environmental > Aquatic > Thermal springs > Hot (42-90C) | place: USA: Wyoming...
AGATGACGCCCTTGCGGCGCTCTACATGTGGCTCGGCGCACGAACGTGCGCAACCCACGGTACTGCGGGAGGCAGACCTCTTGGAAACCTTAGTAACCCGCCCTCTCATGGCGGGCCATGATGTCTAGCGGTGCGGCGCCGTCGCCCGCCGGCCGGAGACGAACGGTGAGTCCCGATCGAAGAAGCGCCAGGGACGGCGCGCCCAGTCGCCGGCGTACTCGACCCCGATCCGCGCGCTGTGCCCGATCCGCACCGGTGCGCACCTGGACGGGCGTTCGATCCACAGCTGCGCTCCGGTGAGATCAATGCCATTGAGGCGCCGGTCGATCTCCAGAGCCCGGCAGAGCAGTCCCGGCCCCGAGGTGCGCAGTGCCAGGCCGTCGAGCGGCTCGAGCGCGCGCAGCAGCACGGCGTGGGGAACGCCTTCGGCCGCGGTGACCACGTTGAGGCAGTGCCACATCCCGTAGATGAGGTAGATGTAGGCGTGGCCGGGCGGTCCGAACATCACTTCGGTGCGCGGCGTGCGTCCGCGCCAGGAGTGCGCTGCCCGGTCCTCGGGGCCCTGGTAGGCCTCGGTTTCCACGATCCGGCCGCTGCGGCGCACCCCGTCGATCTGACGCACCAGATGCAGGCCGAGCAGCGAGCGGGCCACCGTGAGGGTGTCCTGGCGGTAGAAGTCGGCGGGGAGGCGACGGGCCGGGCGCATGGCGCCTCATGTTACAATGCGGGCGCTCGCCGCACCGGCGGTGTTGACCCGGAATCCTCGCTCCATGTCCCTGATGTCCCTGCGTTCCCGCGCCGCCCTGGCTGCGGGCCTGCTCGTCGCGTCCGCGCTCGTGTTCGCCTGGCCCGCCCGAGCCGCCGTGTACCGGCTGCCCGCGCAGGGTGCGCTCATCGGCCGTGACCGCGTGATCCATTCCAAGGCCTCCGATACGCTGCTCGCGATTGCGCGCAAGTACAGCGTCGGCTACTGGGAGATCCAGGCAGCCAACCCGCACGTGGACATGTGGCTGCCCGGTCAGGGCACGCGCGTGGTGATCCCGGGACGCTACATCATCCCGCCGGTGGCGCACGAAGGCATCGTCGTCAATCTCGCCGCGCACCGCCTGTTCTACTTCCCGCGCCGCGCCGGGCACGACCGGCCGGTGGTGATCACCTATCCGGTGAGTCCCGGAGAGAAGGGCTGGGACACGCCCACCGGCGTGACCCGGATCGTGCGCAAGGTGCCGCATCCGGTGTGGATCCCGACACCCTCGATCCTCAGGGCGCATGCCAAGGCGGGCGATCCGATTCCGCACGTGTGGCCGGCCGGTCCGAACAACCCCATGGGCGAGTGGGCGCTGCAGACGACGATGAGCGGCGGGGAGATTTACATCCACGGCACCAACAATCCGATGGCGATCGGCATGGCGGTCACACATGGCTGCGTGCGGCTGTATCCGGAGGACATCGCGGCGCTCTTCCCGGTCGTGCCGGTCGGCACGAAGGTCACCATCGTCAACGATCCGATTCTCGCGACGCTGCAGGACGGGCGGCTGTATCTGTCGATCCACCCGCCGCTGCACAGTCAGGACAAGCCGGCCAAGCCGAACTTCGCGGAGATCTCGCGCGTCATCCACCAGGCGCTCGGGGGGGCTGACGTGGCCGTCGACTGGGCGCGCGTGCGCCGCATGGCCGCGCGGGCCAACGGCATTCCGGAGCTGATCGGGGTGCAGGCCGCTCCCCTCGATGCGCCGCAGCGTGCCGCGGCCGAGCGGCGCACCGGCACCTGAGCGGCGCGCCGGCCTACTGCGTCTCGGTGTCGAGCACCATGCGCACGAGCTGGGCGAAGGACGAGGCGCCCATCTTTTCCATGACCCGTGCGCGGTGGATCTCCACCGTGCGCTGACTGACGCCGAGGTCGGCGGCGACCACCTTGTTCGGCTTGCCGCGGGTGATCAGGCCGAGCACCTCCCGCTCGCGCGGGGTGAGCATGTCGAGCCGATCACGGATGCGGTCCTGCTCCTTCAGCTCGAGCCGCGTGCGCTGATCCTTCTCGAGCGCGCGCTGGACCCGATCGAGCAGGTCCTGGTCACGGAACGGCTTCTGCAGGAAATCGAACGCACCGTGCTGCATCGCCTCGACCGCCATCGGGATGTCGCCGTGGCCGGTGATGAAGATGACCGGAATGGTCGCACCGCGCAGGTTCAGCAGCTGCTGCAGCTCCAGGCCGCTCATGCCCGGCATGCGCACATCGAGGATCACGCAGCCGGGCTGGTGCGCATCGTAGTGGCCTAGGAACTCCTGGGCGCTGCAGTAGACCGTTGCCGGCAGGCCGACTGATTTCAGCAACAGTCGCAGCGAGGCACGCACCGCCTCGTCGTCATCGACGATGAACACGGTCGGCTGCAAGTCGCGGGCATTTTCCATCGAGCGTTCCCCGTTGTTCGGCAGCGGGCGGCGAGCTGCGCCTGGTGCGGTAAAAGCCATAATGGACACGGACGGCTTACCTGCGACAGTATGTCGCCGTCAAGCCATTGTGCGCGCTAGGTATTTTCCGCAGGCGTGGGCGTGGCAGTCAACTGCGGGCGGGCCCGTTCGGCGGGTGAGTCCGCCAGGGGCGGAGGCTGCGGTGGAGACAAAACTAGTACGGGAGCGGCTGCTGCGCCGGCGCGAGGAGCTGCAGGGACGGGCGAGTCGGGCGAGCGCGGATCTGCGCCACGAGACCGATCCGCTGAGCGCCGACTTCGCCGAGCAGGTGACCCAGCGCGAGAGCGACGAGGTGCTCACCGCGATCAGCGAGACGGCCCGCGGAGAGCTCAAGCAGATCAGCGCCGCGCTGCGCCGCCTCGAGGAGGGTCGCTACGAGCGCTGCGAGGTGTGCGGCGGTCCGATCGAGCCCGGCCGGCTCGAGGCGGTGCCGTACACGGACCGCTGCCGCCGCTGCGCGGCGGGCGAGCCGGGCGCCGCAGCCCGATGAGTGCCGCGCCGCTGCGCCCGAGCGGGGTCATCACCATCACGACGGATTTCGGCCACCAGGGGCCGTTCGTCGGGGTCATGAAGGGACGCATCCTCGGCCGATTTCCCGAGGCGCGCCTGATCGATCTGACGCACGAGATCCTGGTGCACTGGCCGGCCGAGGCCGGCTTCTGGGTGACGCGGGCGTTCGCCTACTTCCCGCCCGGCACCGTGCACGTCGCGGTGGTCGACCCCGGGGTCGGCACCTCGCGCGACATCGTGGCGATGAGTGCCGCCGGGCACCTCTTTCTCGCCCCTGACAACGGGCTCCTGGCGCCGCTCGCGGCGCGCCACCCGCAGGCCGAACTGGTGCGGCTGCGCCCCGCCGCGCTCGCCCGGCTCGGGATCGCGCGGGCGAGCGCGACGTTTCACGGGCGGGACATCTTCGCCCCCGTGGCCGCGGAGCTCGCCGCGGGCCGCTGCGCGCTCGAGGCGCTCGGGGAGGCGAGCCGGCCGGACACGCTGGTTCCGGCGTGGGTCGATGAGCCGGTGCTCGAAGGCGGCAGCGTCAGCGGCGTGGTGATCACGCTCGATCACTTCGGCAACCTCATCACCAATATCGATGCGGCGCTGATCGAGCGCTTCCGCCTGCCGCGGGTGCACGCCGGGTCGCACGCGTTTCCGCTGCTGCGCACCTATGGAGAGTGCCGGCCCGGGGAGTACCTGGCGCTCGTGAACTCGTTCGGGGTGGTCGAGATCGCGCGCGCCGAGCAGAGCGCAGCCGAAGGCCTGGGTCTGGGGCGGGGGGCACCGGTCACGGTGCGCGACCGGACGCCGTAGCCCTTAAGGGCTCTTGCTCCTGGGCAGGATTTCATTATAGTGCGCTGACTTGCTCCATGCCGAAATTGCAATACCCCTTTGATTTAACTCAGGATTTGCGCCGCTAGATGTCGGAACGAGACACCGAGAGCTTCGATCTCGACGAGGAATTCCTGGGCGGAAGCACCGAGGACAGCACCGATTACGATCGGATGCTCGATCGGGTAGACAAGCGCCGACCCCACCCGGGTACCAAGCGCGGGAAGGCCGCCTGGAGCCGACTCGAGGAAGTCCTGGCCGACAAGAGGCTCGAGAAGGACCTTCGCGATTTCGACGAAGAGCTCTAGCGCCCGCGCGTCCATAGAGCGGATTCGTTCGACCCGAGCAGGGCGGCCGCGATCCGGCAGCGCCCGGGGGTCTGCTCGGCCCGAGTAAGTGAACCGGACGCCCCCGCCGCCCGGCCAGGAACCATTGTGACTCGCACCGCTTCCGACTGGATCGTCCTGAAATTCGGGGGGACCAGCGTCTCCTCGGTCGCCAACTGGCGCAACATCGCCCAGGTCACCGCTGCGCGGCGCGCCGAGGGCGCGCGCGTGTTGATCGTGCACTCGGCGCTGAGCGGTATCACTGACCGGCTGGAGCGGCTGCTCGATGGCGCCAGCCGCGAGGCGCAGGAGGAGGATCTGCGCCAGATCGAGGCGCGCCACCGCGCGCTCGCGGCGGATCTGGGGATCGCGCTCGGGGAGGCCTGCGAGCGCCAGCTCGCCGAGCTGCGCCAGATCGCCGCCGGCGTTGCCCTCATCGGCGAGGTGAGCGACCGAACGCGCGCGCGCGTGATGTCCGCCGGGGAACTGATGGCGACCGATCTCGGCGCGCGCTTCCTGGCTTCCCAGGGTCTGGAGGTCGCGTGGGCCGATGCGCGCACCATGCTGTGTGCCGAGGAGCGCTCCAACGCCTCGGCCAAGGCGAGCGTGCTCTCGGCGGTGTGCAACTTCGCGCCCGATCACGTGCTCGAGCAGCGCCTGCAGAGCGCCGCTCCGGTGATCGTGACGCAGGGATTCATTGCGAGCGACGCCGAGGGCAACACCGTGCTGCTCGGCCGCGGCGGCTCGGATACCTCCGGGGCGTATCTGGCGGCGAAGCTGCGCGCGCGGCGGCTGGAGATCTGGACCGACGTGCCGGGCATGTTCAGCGCCAACCCGCGCCAGGTGCCGACCGCGCGGCTGCTGCGCGCGCTGCACTACGACGAGGCGCAGGAGATCGCCACCAGCGGCGCGAAGGTGCTGCATCCGCGCTGCATCCTGCCGGTGCGCCAGTACGGCATTCCGCTGCACGTGTACGCCACTCAGGCGCCCGAACTCGAGGGCACCGTGCTCTCGGCCGACGGCGACGGCACCGCGCAGGTCAAGGCGGTGTGCACCAAGAAGGGCATCACGCTGGTGTCGCTCGAGAGCCCGGGCATGTGGCACCAGGTGGGCTTCCTCGCCGATGCGTTCCAGGTCTTCAAGGCGCACGGCATGTCGGTGGACCTGGTCTCCACCTCCGAGACCAACGTCACCGTGTCGCTCGATCCGGCCGCCAACACGCTCGACAGCGCGCTGCTCGGGGCGCTGGTGAGCGACCTGTCGCGCCTCTGCCGGGTGCAGCTCATCGGGCCGTGCGCCTCGGTGAGTCTGGTCGGGCGCAACATCCGCGCCATCCTGCACCAGCTGGGTGAGGCGCTCGAGTTCTTCGCCGAGCAGAAAATCTACCTCGTCTCGCAGGCTGCCAACGACCTGAACTTCACCTTCGTGGTCGATGAGAACCAGGGCGACCGGCTGGTCGATCAGCTGCACGAGCTGCTGATCCGCCCGGTGCTCGGGGAGCGGGTGCTGGGGCCGACCTGGGCGCAGCTGTTCAGCAAGGCGCCGCCCGGCGAATCGCCCGGCGAGCCCTGGTGGCGTGCGCAGCCGCAGCGGCTGATCGAGGCGCTCGGGACGCGCGAGGCGGCCTACGTCTATGACCTCGAGAGCGTCAGCGCCGCGGCCCGCGCGCTCGGGGCGCTCGAACCGGTCTCGCGCGTGCACTACGCGATGAAGGCGAACCCGCACCCCGCCATGCTGCGCACCGTGGCCGCGGCGGGCCTGGATTTCGAGTGCGTCTCGCGCGGGGAGCTCGAGCGGGTGTTCGCCGAATTCCCCGGGCTCGATCCGGCCCGGGTGCTGTATACGCCGAACTTCGCCTCGCGTGAGGAGTACCGCTGGGCGCTCGAGCGCGGCGTGCAGGTCACGGTGGACAGTCTGCATGCGCTCACCGAGTGGCCTGAACTGTGGGCCGGGCGGGAACTGCTCGTCAGAGTCGACACCGGCGTGGGCGCCGGCCATCATCATCACGTGCGCACCGCCGGTGCGCACGCCAAGTTCGGCGTGCCGGTGGGTGACCTCGAGCAGCTGGTGCGCGAGGCGGCTCGCCACGGTGCGCGCATCATCGGACTGCACGCGCACGTCGGCAGCGGCATCTTCGAGGTCAGCACCTGGGAGCACACCGCGCGCCAGCTCGCCGAGCTCGCCCAGCGCTTCGAGTCGGTGCGGGTCCTCAACATCGGCGGCGGCCTCGGCGTTCCGGAGCGCGCCGATCAGCGCAAGCTCGACCTCGACAAGCTCGCCACGCTGCTCGCGGCGGTGCGCGCCGAGCACCCGGGGCTCGAGATCTGGATGGAGCCGGGACGTTACCTGACCGCCGCCGCCGGCGTGCTGCTGGCGCGCGTCACGCAGCTGAAGAGCAAGGGCAGCGTACGCTACGTCGGCATCGCCACCGGTATGAACTCCCTGCTGCGTCCGGCGCTCTATGGTGCATACCATGAGATCGTCAATCTCACCCGTCTCGAGGAGCCGCCCCGCGAACTGGTCAACATCGTCGGGCCGATCTGCGAAAGTGCCGATGTGCTCGGTCATGACCGGCTGCTGCCGCCGACCCGCGAGGGCGACGTGCTGCTGATCGCCAACGCCGGCGCCTATGGGCATGCGATGAGCTCGCACTACAACCTGCGCAGCCCCGCTGAGGAGATCGTCCTCTGAAGCGGTCATCGGGGCGCACGTCCGGCAAGTCGGGCAGATCGGGCAAATCGGGCACGTCGGGCAAGTCCGGCCGCGGCACGCCGCGCGCCGCGAAGCGGCGCCGGCCGGCACTGCGCTGGCTGTGGCGCGGGCTCGGGATCGGCGCACTCGTGCTGCTGGTGATCGGCGGCGGCTACGTGCTGTATCTCGATCGGCTGGTGACCGAGCAGTTCCGCTCGCTGCGCTGGACGCTGCCGGCGCGCGTCTATGCCTCGCCGCTGCAGCTGTACGCGGGCGACCCGCTCACCGAAGCGCAGCTCGAGCACGAGCTGCACCGGCTGTCCTACCGTCACGTGGCGCAGCTGCGCGGGCCGGGGACCTATACCGCGGGTGCCGGCCAGATCGCCGTGGTGCTGCGCCCGGCGCAGTTTGCCGATCGGAGCCGCCCGGCGATGCTGCTGCGCATCGGATTCGGTCCGGCCGGGGTCGAGCAGCTCACCAATGCCGCCGGTGCCCAGGTGCCGGTGGCGCGGCTCGATCCGCTGCTCATCGGCAGCCTCTTCCCGAGCGACGGTGTGGATCGCATCGTGGTCACCCCGAAGCAGGTTCCGCCGCTGCTGCCGGCGGCCCTGAAGGCCGTCGAGGACCGCACCTTCGATACCAACTGGGGCATCGATCCGCGCGGCATCGTGCGCGCCGCCTGGGTGGATCTGCGCGCCGGGCACATCGAGGAGGGCGGCAGCACGCTCACCCAGGAGCTGGTGCGCAGCTACTTCCTGAACGATCAGCGCACGTTCTGGCGCAAGATCCGTGAAGCCATCATGTCCGTCGTGCTGACTGAGCATTTCAGCAAGGCGGACATCATGAACGCCTACATCAACGAGATCTTTCTCGGCCAGGACGGCAACCGCTCGGTGCACGGGTTCGGACTGGCGAGCGAGTTCTATTTCGGCGAGCCGCTCGATGAACTCGACCTGCCGCAGATCGCGATGCTGGTGGCGATCGTGCGCGGACCGACCTATTACGATCCGCGCCGGGTGCCGAAGCGCGTGCTGGCGCGGCGCAACCTGGTGCTCAAGATCCTGGCCCGCCAGGGCGTGGTCTCGCGCGCGCGGGCCGAGGCGGCGATGCACGCGCCGCTCGGAGTTACCACGCACGCCTCCGGGGCGTACTACCCGGCCTACCTCGATCTGGTGCGCCGTACGTTGAGCCGCGACTACCCGCAGAAGGAGCTGACGGAGGCGGGGCTGCGGATCTACACCAGCCTCGATCCGCGCGTGCAGGAGATTGCCGAGCAGGCGCTCGATGCGCAGCTGCACCGTCTCGATCCGACCCACCATTACGGCGCCGAGCACCTGCAGGGCGCGGTGGTGGTGACCTCGCCGCAGACCGGCGACGTGCTGGCGATCGTCGGCGGTCGCGATGCGGACTTCGACGGCTTCAACCGCGCGCTCGATGCGCGCCGCTCGATCGGCTCGCTGGTCAAGCCATTCGTCTACCTGACGGCGCTCGAGGGCGGCCAGTACACGGCGGCGAGCATCATCGAGGACGAGCCGATCTCGGTGCGCCTGGGGCCGGGGCGCTACTGGCGGCCGCACAATTACTCGCGGATCTTCCACGGGCCGGTGCCACTGGTGCGCGCCCTCGGGGATTCGCTGAACGCCGCCAGTGTGCGCCTGGGGATGCGGGTCGGTCTCGGCCCGGTCACGCAGACGCTGCAGCGGTTCGGGCTGAAGCATCTGCCCGATGAGGTGCCGGCGATGCTGCTCGGGGCGAGCGATCTGTCGCCGTTCGAGGTGGCGCAACTGTACAACGGGATCGCCGACGGGGGCTTCCGCGAGCCGCTGCGCGCCGTGCAGGCGGTGGTCAGCGCCGACGGCAAGCCACTGAAGGCCTTCCCGGTGCGGGTCACGCCGATCGCCCCGCCGGCCGACGTGTACGAAGACACGACGATGATGGAGCAGGTGCTCACCCACGGCACCGGACAGCCCTCCCAGGCCATCTTGCCGCCGGGCCTGGTGGCGGCCGGCAAAACCGGCACCTCGCAGCGGGATCGCGACAGCTGGTTCGCCGGGTTCACCGGCAGCGATCTCGCCGTGGTCTGGGTCGGTTATGATCACAACCAGCCGACCGGACTGCCGGGTGCGCTCGGGGCGCTGCCGGTGTGGTCGCACATCATGGCGTCCATCGGCACGCTGCCGCTCAGCATGCCGCCGCCGCAGGGCCTGACGGACGTATGGATCGATTTCATGACCGGGCTTCAGACCACGCCCGCCTGCGACCCGGCGAATGCGGTGCAGGTGGCCGTGCCGGTCGGCACACAGATTGCGCCGATGGCCGGCTGCGGCCTGCTCGGTGGAGGTGAGTGATGAGGGCTCGAGGTTCGCGGCCCGCGCGGCTCAGTGCCGCGGCGCTGTGCACGGCGCTCGCCGTGTCGGGATGTGCGTTGGTCGGGCCTCCGTACACGGCGAGGCATCCGCAGCCGGCGGCCAATGGCCGCAGCGGCGTGATTTCGCAGCCGGCCCCGGGGGGCGCGCCGCCCTCGCCGAGTGCGCTCTCGAGCGCCTCCCCGCAGTCAGTCCCGGGCAGCGCCAACGGAGCCCCGCCCGCGGTGCACTACCAGCTCGGCCCGGCGACCCAGGCACTGGTGGCGACCGCCCGTGCGCAAGAGCAGTCCGGAAATTACGGGTTCGCGGCGGAAACGCTCGAGCGGGCATTGTCGATCGAACCGCGCAACCCCCTGGTCTGGCTCGCGCTCGGGCGCGAGAGTCTCGCCGCCGGCAATGCCGCCCAGGCCGACGGCATGGCGCGCAAGGCGCTGTACCTCGCGAGCGGCGATCCGGCCACCCAGGCCGCCTCGTGGGGATTGATCGCCGCGGCGCTGCGCGCCGAGGGTCGCAATCAGGAGGCGCTCGCCGCCGAGCAGAGGGCCGCGCAGCTGCAGGTGCAGTGAGCGCCGCGGCGCCGCGCTAGCGATCCAGCGCGATGCTCACCGGGCAGTGGTCCGAGCCCATGATCTCAGGATGGATCGCAGCGGACTTCACCGCCTTGCGCAGACTCGAGGACACGAGCACGTAGTCGATTCTCCATCCTACGTTGCGTGCCCGCGAGTTGGCGAAGTGGCTCCACCAGGTGTAGTGGCCGTTGCCCTGCGTGAACAGCCGGAAGGTGTCCACGAACCCTGCGTCGATGAAGTTCTGGAACCCCTCGCGCTCCTCGTCGGTGAAGCCTTTCTTGCCGCGGTTCGACTTGGGGTTGGCGAGGTCGAGCTCGGTGTGCGCCACGTTCAGGTCGCCGCAGAACACCACCGGCTTTTTCTTCTCCAGCGCCTGGCAATGGGCGAGGAAGGCCGGATCCCAGTGCTGGTGGCGCAACTCGAGGCGGCTCAAGTCGTCCTTGGCGTTCGGCGTGTACACCGTGACGACGTAGAACTCGGGAAACTCCGCGCTGATCACGCGCCCCTCGCCGAGGCTGTCACGGCCCGCACCGTCGGTGAAGTGATACTTGCGGGCGATCGCGCTCGAGAAGTCGTGGCTCACCGCGAGCGGCTCGTGCTTGGTGAAGATCGCCGTGCCCGAGTAACCCTTCTTGGCCGCCGAGTTCCAGTACTCGTGATAGCCGTTGAACTCGATTTCGGCCTGGCCGCGCTCGGCCTTGGTCTCCTGCAGACACAGAATGTCCGGGTCGTGCTCGGCGAGGAAACTCTGCAGCGTGCCTTTCCTGGTCACGGCGCGGATGCCGTTGACGTTCCAGGAATAAATTTTGGTCATGGTGGGCGCAGTTCAGTGAACGCAGTGCGCGGCGGCAGCCGCCCGGCGCGGTGTCCCACGGTACAGGGACCCAAGGCGCCGCTCAAGTGCGGCTCAGGAATCGGACACCGGCCAGACGCGCTCGCCCGGCGTGCCCTGCATGCGCTGCCAGACCTGCGAGTGCCCGAACAGCGGAATGCCGAGATAGCCGCGCATGACGAGCTTGCGTCCGCCGTCGATCAGGCGCAGTTCGCAGCCGAACACGTGTCCGTTGCGCGGATCGAGGATGTCCCCGCCGACGTAGCGGCCGTTCTGGTAGCGCAGGTGGCGCATCAGCAGCAGTCCGTTCATCGGCGCGTTGTGCCGGCTGCCGGTGCACTCGGTGCAGCGGTCGGTGCTGCGCGCATCGCGCGGCGTCGCCGGCTCGATGCGCCCGTAATAGAGGCCGTGAGCCTCGAAGATCGCGATCAGGCCGAGCGGCTTGCCGGTGGCACGGTCGATCGGCGCCCACAGCCCGGCGGGCGTGCTCCAGCTCGGTACACCCGCTGAGGCGGGCGGCGGGACGAATGCGAGCGCAGCGAGGAGAAGGGCCAGCAGCGGGCCCCGGAACGTCACGGAGTGCATGCTCAAATTTTAACCGATTAGGGTTCCGCGCGGCGAGGTCGCCGCTGCGACGCGCGTCGCGCTTTGACCCCTGACGCGCGGCGCGGCCCAGGACGATGAGGCGGCGTGACGGTGGCCGAACCACAGGCGCCTGCGCTCAGGGGCGCGTGGCGGGCGTGTGCGCCGGGGCGAGGCATGCCCGTCGGGCGTTGACCGGCCGCACCGCCTGCTCGATGCTGTGCGCCTCGATCCGAAGAGCCGGTATGCGCATGCGCAGCTCCCTCATTCCGCCCCCTCTGTGGATGCTCCTCTTCGCGGTCTCGGCGTGGGTCGCGAGCCGCATCGTTCCGATCGTGTGGCTCATCCGCGCACCCTACACGCGCCTCGGCGAGGCGCTGATGGTGTTGGCCGTCGTCCCCGCTTCAGGCGCGCTCGTGCAGTTTCGCCGCGCGCATACGACCATCCATCCGCATCACCCGGAGCGCGCCTCGGCATTGGTGACCGACGGGATCTACGCCTGGACGCGCAATCCGATGTACCTGAGTCTGTGGCTGCTCGTGATCGGCGGGTCGGTGTACCTCGGGGCGCTGAGCAGCTTGATCATTGCGCTGTGCTTCGGTCCGCTGTTGACTCGCGTGCAGATCCGGGCGGAGGAGCAGGCGCTGGCGGTACGCTTCGGAGACGCCTACGCCAGCTACCGCGCGCGGGTGCATCGCTGGTTCGGGCGGCGCGCCGCCGGCTGACCGCGCCGCGCAGCGGCCCGAGCGCAGCGTCTGCAGCGTGCAGAAGGAGGTTGGCTGAGTAGCGCTGCGGCCGATGAGGGCCTCTAGCGTTCAATGACGACGTCGGTGAGCGGACGGCTGCAGCACGTGAGCACGTAGCCGAGCGCCATGTGCCGCGGCAGGAGGCCGCCGTTAGGACGCATGTCGACCTCGCCGCCGAGCAGCTTCGCACGGCACTTGCCGCAGTTGCCGTCCCGGCACGAGCAGGGCATGGGGATGCCGGCCGCTTCGGCGGCCTCGAGCAGCGTCTGCTCGGGCCGGCAGCGAACCGTACAGCCGGAAATCGTGAACGTGACCGTTTTTTCCGCCGCCATGCGCGCACTGTCGGGTGCGGCGGCGGGGCTGTCAACCCGTTCCCTCAGCGGCGCTCGCGCCCGCAGCGCCGCGCAGTCGGTTGATCCGGGCATTCATGCCGGCCGCCTCGGCGCGGCGCGCGGCGAGCAGACTCCGGGCGGTTTCGACGCACGAGGCGGCATCGCGGCCGTACGCATCGGCGCCGACGGCCCTGGCGAGTTCCTCATTGAGCGCCGTGCCGCCGACCAGCACCAGGTGCTCATCGCGAATGCCCAGGGCGCCCATCCGTTCGATGAGCGATTTCATGGGGGGAATGCCGGCCGTGAGTTGTGTCGAGAGGGCCAGCACGTCCGGGTGGTGAGCGCTCAGGGCCTCGAGGAAGGCTGCGCAGGGAGTGTCCGTTCCGAGGTCAACGACCGCGAAGCCCGCCCGCGCGAGTGCCATGGCCACGATGTCCTTGCCGATGCCGTGACGGTCACCACGGACGGTGCCAATGACGGCAGTGCCGAACGGCTCGCCGGTCACTCGGCCGATCAGGGGGCGCAGAACGGCGAGGGCGGCTTCGATCGTCGCGATGGCGCGCAGAGCTTCGGGCGCGAACAGAAGACCCGTGCGCACGTCGCCGTCGAGGGTGCGCAGTGTCTGCAGCAGCCCCTCCTCGAGGAGCGTGTCCGCGGGCCAGCCACAGGCGAGAAACATCTCGATCGCCGCGAGCACCGCCGCCGTGGCGCCGTGATAGGCGTCCGCGCGCAGCTGGCTCAGCAACCGCGCGTTGGTCAAATTCCGTATTTTTGCGGCGCTCTCGTCGGTCATCCTCGCGTCCTGGCGGTGAGGCGGATGCCAGCATAGGTCTGACCGCGATTCGCGGGGAGGAGAAATTCCCGTTCCACGGCCGCTCAGTGTGATGTGCCTCGCACATCGGCACCCGTTGTGGTGTCGTGCTGCGCGCCGAGGGCTCCGGCGGCAATCCGTGTCGCGAGTCCCTGCGGCCCGGCCGCGATGAACCCGCCCTTCAGATCGGCCGGCACCGGCTCGGCGCGCCGTTTGCGCCACAGGTCGAACAGCGTCAGCAGCAATGACAGCCCGGCGAGCGCACCGAAATACGCCACCGTGCCGAAATGCTCGATCAGCCCGCCGAGCAGCACGGGGCTCACCGCGGCGCCGAGTCCGTTGACGCGCAGCAGCGCGCTGCTCGCGGCGACCATCTGGGCCGGCTCGAGCTGATCGTTCACGTGCGATACGCCGAGCGAATACAAAGTGAAGGACATCGCGCTGAACAGCCCCGTGCCGAGGTAGAACAGCGGCCGCGGCATGTGCGGGAAGATGGCGAGCGCGCCGGCCCCGAGCGCTGCGATGAGACACACGCCCGCGATGACGGTACGACGGTCCATGCGGTCCGAGAGCATCCCGGCCGGAAACTGGCCGAGCACCGCAGCGAGAATGCTCACGGCCATGAACAGCGCGACGCCCGAGGTCCCGAGTCCGCTGCGCTGGGCGAACAGCGGGCCCATGGAATAGACGCTCGAGGTGATCATGCCGCTGACGGTCACCGCCACGACCCCGAGCGGGGAGTTGCGGTACAGCTCACGGTAACTCACTTTGCGGGGGACGGAGATCGCCGGGGCGCTCTGGGCCGAGATCACGATCGGCACCATGGCCAGGGAGATCATCACCGCGGCGAGCATGAACGGGCGATCGGTGTTCGGGTCCGCCGGAATGAGCAGGAACTGCGCGCAGCCGAGGCCGATGTAGAGCACCACCATGTAAACGGCGAGCAATATGCCGCGGGTGACGCGGCTGGAGCGGTTGTTCAGCCAGCTCTCGGCCACCACGTAAATGCCCGCGAAGCACAGGCCGGAGATGCCCCGCAGCAGCCCCCAGATGATCGGATTGATGAAAATGCCCTGAATCAGGATCGTGGCGGCCGCCATGGCGGCCATGGCGGCAAAGACGCGGATGTGCCCGACCCGGCGCACCAGCAGGGGAGCGGCCGCAGTGCCGAACAGGTACCCGAGGTAGTAGCAGGACATGACCACGCCCGTGACGGGCGCGGAGAATCCTTCGAGCGTGGCCCGAAGACTGATCTCAGTGCTGGTCAGCCCCGCTCCGAGCATCAGGATGCCCATGCCGAGCAGCAGCTGCCAGGTGGCCGCGAAGACCGAGGCCGACGCACGGTGCGCGGTCGTGCCGCTTGCGGGAGTCATGTCCACAGGCGAGCGGCTCGTCAGCGCCCTGTCCGATGCGGGCCGGCGCGTCTTAAGCGCAAGGGTTGAGGCGAACTGCTGCGGTACACAACGCCGTCATGGTAGCGCGCCGCGCCGGCTTGGCAAGCTCGCAGAGGCTCAGCCGGCCGCGAGCAGGTGACGCAATTTGGCGGCAATCACGCTCGCCGGAGCGCCCGTCTGTGCCAACAGGCGGGCCTGGCCGCGCGGGCCGAAGATGAACACGGCGCTGCTGTGGTCGACTTCGTAGGCGCCGCTCGCATCGGGCTTCTCGTAATGGTAGGACACCCGGTAGCGTTTGATCATCCGCGTCAGCTGCGCGTGGGTGCCGCGCAGGCCGACGAATCGCGGCCCGAAGTCGTTGACGTACCGCTTGAGCACGGCCAGCGTGTCGCGGCGCGGATCGACGGTCACGAACAGGACGCGCACGCGGCGCCCCTCGGCGCCGAGCTGTGCGATGGCATCGGCGAGCGTCGAGAGCGTGAGCGGGCAGGCATCCGGGCAGTGTGTGTAGCCGAAGTACAGCAGCACGACGTTGCCGCGGTAGTCCGCCGCGCTCACCGCTGCGCCGTTCTGGTCGTCCATCTGAAACTGCAGGGGCGCGACGAGACCGGCGACATCGGTCAAATGATGTCCGAGCTGGCGCTGGACGCACCCGCCGACGAGCAGCAGGACGAGCACACCGGCCAGTGCGCGCACCCTCATGCCGGCGCACCAGCCGAGGCGCCCGAGGGTTCCGTCACCTCCGGTGCGAGCCTGCGCCGCTCCTCGCTCAGCACCCGGTAGATGACCACGATGCCCCCCACCGCGGACATCATGGCCGCCGGAATCCAGGTGAGCAGGCCGCCGATCTGCTGATCGAGCATGGGACTGATCGCCCAGGCCCGGCCGCACACGGCGTAGATGCTGTAGAGCTGCCGGGTGGTCAGCGCGATGTAGGCGCCGATGACGATCTGCGGCAGCGCGACGGCGGTGAGCACGATGCAGCGCGCTCCATAGCGCAGCGCGCTGGCGCCCTGCGCCTCGCGCGGGGCGAGCATCAGCCACCAGAAGAGGATGCCGTCGAGGAGCATGCTCCAGTTCATCAGCTCGTAGCGGCGGGTATCGAGCATCGCATCGAAGTGCACCGAGGGAATCAGCCAGAAATAGATCAGGCCGACGAACAGTACTGGCGCGATCAGCGGGTGCTGCAATCCGTGCCAGAGGCGCCGCAGCGGCGTGCGGACCCAGGGCACATTGAGCAGGCGCCAGAGCGGCCGGGGAATGCCGGCGCGCAGGATCGGCACCGGTGCAGAGAGGATCAACAGCGTCGGCCCGACGTGATGCAGGATCAGGTGCTGGAGGCGGTGGACCCAGAACATGTGCTGCGCCAGAAAATCGAAGTACGTCTGCATCACGGCGTAGTTCAGCGCAAGCCCGAGTCCGAACACGAGCGCGCGCCAGGGCCGGATGCAGATGCGCGCGCGGCGCAGCACGACCCAGCCGCGCACGTACAGCGCGAGAGCCAACCCGAACACCGCGCAGGTGGTCGGTGAGAATTGCCAGGGCAGCAGATAGCTCAGATAGCGCAAGGCACCCCCGCTGCGCTGCGTGCCGCACGGCCCGCGCGCTCCCTGCTAGGGTAGCAGAGCCGACGCACGCCGAGGTGCCGGGACGCTCGGACTCGAGCGGGGCCGGATCAGGGACGCTCAGCGGCTGAGCAGCTCGTCGAGCTCATTGGCGCCGCGGCGCACGGGGTTCATCGGCATCAGCGTCGCGGTGACGCGGTTGCGCCCGGCATGCTTGCTGCGGTAGAGCGCCGCATCGGCGATGCGCAGCATGTGATCGGCGGTCTTGCGGTCCCCGAGCGGCACCTGTTGGAGGTTGCACATGCCGAAACTGGCGGTCACTTCCACCGTGTTGTTCGAGGCCTGGAACGGCCGGTCGGCGACGCAGGCCCGCAGCCGGCGGGCCGCATCGAGCGCCTGGTCGTAGTTCGTCTCCGGCAGAATGACCGCGAACTCTTCCCCGCCGAGGCGGGCGACCCAGTCGACGCCGCGGCGCAGGCTCTCCTGCAGCCGCGCGCCGAATTGCTTGAGGACCTCGTCCCCGCCGGCATGGCCGAGCGTGTCGTTGACGTTCTTGAAGAAATCGATGTCGCAGAGAATGAGCGACAGCGGCCGGCGGTAGCGCGCCGCCCGATCGATCTCGCGCGGGAAGTGTTTGCCGAAGAACCGCCGGCTCGCCACACGCGTCAGCTCATCGGTGGTGGACAGCTCGCGGTTCTCGATCAGCGCGATGCGTAGCACCTCCTCGAGCTCCGCGATGCGCCGCGCGGTGCCGAGCCGTGCCTTGAGCGCCGGCTCGCCGGCGTGGCGGGCCAGGCAGTCGTCGGCGCCGGCAAACAGGCCGGAGTCGATTTCCTCCAGGTCCTCACTCGGCGCGATGTAGAGGATGAACGGCTCGCGCGGCAGTTTCTGGGCACGGATGCGCCGCACCAGCGGCAGGCTGTCGGTGATCACCACGGAGCGAAACTGTTCGCGCAGCTGATCGAGCGTCTCATGCTCCTCGCACATCAGCACGTCGAGCATCTCGCGGTGGATGCGCTGCTCGAGGTGCTTGCGGGTGTCGGGGGCCCGGATCGAGAGCAGGGCGTGCGGCGGCGGCAGCACTCGCAGCATCACCGCAACGGTGGCCGTGGTGTCTTCCCGGGCTTCGGGTTCGTGCACCCGGCGCTCGAGCACCCGTTTTATGACCGTTGTGTGTCCGCCAGAAGACATCGAGACCTCGTGGGGTCGTCATCCCTTGCCCGGCGGATGGTCTCGGGGCGGGTCGGTTTGGGCGCCGGCATCCCACACGGGCAATTGCGGCAGAATGTAAAGGTGACATTGCCCCGGCAGTGTGATGAACTTCACGGACTCTCGATCAGGCTCCGGCCGGAAAGACAATACAGACGATGCCTTCACACGCTGCAGATCCAACCGCGCCGGCCATTACCCGCCGCCGCCGTCCGTTCCTGGCTCCGGTCTGGCTCAGTCTGCTCGCCGCCCTCGCTCTCGCCGGGCTCGTCCTGGTGCTGTGGGCGTCGGCCACCAATACCGTCGTCGTGGTCGTACCGGCGGCCAACGGGGAACTCGGCTCGATCCCGAACGCGCCGCTCTCGGCGGCCGGCGGCCAGCAGGCGCAGGTGCTGGCGCAGCGCTTCGCGACCGCCTCGGGTCGGGACGGACTGAGTGCGATCTACGTCAGTCAGACCCGCCGCGCGCAGCAGACCGCTGAGCCGATCGCACAGCTCCTCGGGCTGCACCCGGTGGTGCTCTCCAGTCGCGGCGGGGAGAGCATCGCCTCGGAGATCCTCGACCAGCAGACCGGCAAGAGTGTGCTCGTGGTGTGCGGCCGGCAGTCGATTGCGGATCTGGTGCACGCCCTGAGCGGCCACCACATTCCGCCTGCCGCTGAGCGCGACATGTACATCGTCACCATCCCGCGCTACGGTCCGGCGCGGGTGCTGCGCATGCACAACTGAGTCAGCGCCGTTCGGACGAGGACGGCGGTTCTGCGGCGGCCTGGCGCACGAAGCGCGCGTGCACGCCGATACGCAGGTCGGCGGCGACCGCGTTGACGATCTGGCCGGCGGGACTGATCAGGAACGTCGCGCGGCGCACGCCGAACCCGAACGGTCCGCGCACTCCATACATGCGAATCACGCACCGGTCCACGTCCGAGAGAAGGACGAAGGGCAGGTGGTATTTTTCGCGGAAGGCGCGGTGACTCTCCGGAGTCTGCGGACTGACGCCCGCGACCTGTAGGCCGGCGGATTCGATCTGGGGGTGCAGATCGCGAATCTGGCAGGCCTCGCGGGTGCAGCCGGCCGTGAAGTCCGCCGGGTAGAAGTACAGCACCAGCGGACCGTGCTTCAGCAGCGCCTTCAAGGACACGGATTTGCCGTCCGCATCGGGCAGGGTGAACTCGGGGGCGTGCGCGCCGATGGCCATCATGGCCCAGCTCCTAAAATAGTCTTGGCTTCCGTGAGCATCATAGCTAGAATCGCCGCCCTTGCGTGGGGCGGTAGCTCAGCTGGGAGAGCGTCGCGTTCGCAATGCGAAGGTCCGGGGTTCGATCCCCCGCCGCTCCACCAATAAATTCAAAGACTTGGGCGAAAACGCCTAACACCCTAATCCGCCGTAAGTGCCCCGTAAGGGCAACCGGCGGGTCTTCTCTCGACTCCCTTGCTCGGCGTTGCCAAAGCGCCGCCCGGGCCGTGTCTGATCCACGGCCGAGCGGCTCACCACGCAACACGCATGAGGTGTCACATGGCTACCCGTAATCGTACCGCGCCCGCCGTGGCGCAGTCTCCCGCCGCATCCCCCGATATCCAGCGCGCGATCGCCGAGGCGATTGAGCTGGTCGAGACGACGCAACGCGCCCTCGAGCCGAACGAGCAGCGCGCTTCGGAGTACGGCGCCCTCGGCCAAGCCGTCGCGAAGCTGTGGGCAGCGCACAACCAGGTTGAGCTACCGCCCTCGGCGGCATCCGCTCCGGCCGAGTCTGCCCCGGACGGCTTCGACGAGCTGCTGCACCGCATGCTCGATATCGTCAGCCACCTGCAATGCGCTGACCGGGTGCTCTACGACCTGCAGAACGTGCCGGTGGAGCTGCAGCCGGCCGCAGTCGTCCTGCATGACGCGACCGAGGTGCTCAGGCGTCTGTACGACGAGCTGGATACGTGGGGCATGCATCGTCGACGCAACCAAGCCGAGGCAGGGGGTGCGCGATGAGCGCCCGCAAGGTCGTCAGCGCCGCGCCGAAGGCCGACCCGCGGGTCATGCGGGCCGCGATGGCCGCGCTCCGTGAGACTGTCTCACTCACCCGGGCAGAGCAGGCCCGCTTCCGGCGCCAGCTTGCGCGCCGGCTCGGGGAGGCGTCATGAGCGCCCAGGTCGTGGAACTGCACCCGGCGCGCAGGCAAGCCCTCGAGGTCCCGGCCGTCATCGCCGGCAGCGTGAACCTGGTGGCCTTCAGCGGGGCGCTCGCGCAGGCTGGCATCGTCGGTCGGTTCGATGCGGATCGCGGCATCCTGGTCATCGAGCCAGCCCTGACACTGCCGGCGCGCTGCCTCGAGTGCGGCGGCACCGGGTTCGACGAGGATGCAGCGTGCGAGTTCTGCGATGGAACGGGCCGCGCGGGAGGGTCGCGAGACTGACCCGAACGCTCAGCCGCGACGAGAGCGCCCCGGCTTTCCGGGGCGTTTTCGTTTGCGGCGCCCGTCTCCGCAGCGCTATCGTCGCCCGGGACTGCACGCCCACCGGGGCGCAGCGAACGATCGAAAAGCACAAGGGGAACACAAATGCCCGACGAGATACTCATTCAGATAGCGTCCCGCATCGCGGCAGGCATCGTTGCGGGGAGGCCCCTGAGCGAAGTTGCCGCCCACAAGACCGCTCAGATAATCAGCGTCGCGCAAGACGCGGTGAGACTCGCTCGGGAAATCGAGAAGGAGGCGGCCAAGCCTGCCTAGCTGACAATCCTTCTGCCTATCACGCCCCCCACCCGCCTTCGGGCGGGGTTTTCGTCTGTGACGCGGTTCCTGGCGCCGTCGCCCACGATCCGTTTACTTTGTCCGCCATTGGCGTATAGTAGCGCCCATGATCTTTATCGAGTCTGAGGCGTTCGAGCAGATTCGCGAGCGCTACCTCGATGACGATCAGTACGGGCTGCTGCAAGCGGCGCTGATGGCAAACCCTGACGCAGGCGATTTGATCCCTGGCGCCGCGGGTGTGCGCAAGGTGCGCTGGGCCGTGGACGGCAAGGGCAAGCGGGGCGGCCTGCGGGTGATCTACTACTGGATCACCGCGCGCGGTCATATCCTGCTGCTCACGCTCTACCGCAAGTCGGAAGTGACCGACCTGTCGCCCAAGGAGCGCAAGGCGCTCGGCGTGCTCGTGAAGACCCTGAAGTGAGGCTATCCATGGCTACTACGAAGCGAAACCTGTTTGAGGAGATTCGAGCGGGGCTCGAGGCGTACCGCGATCATCCGCGCGCCCTTACCCGCCGCGAGTTCTCGGCCCCCGACGTGAAGACCGTACGGGAGAAGTTCGGCATGTCCCAGGCCGACATGGCCACGTTCCTGAACGTTAGCAAGCGCACGCTCGAGAACTGGGAGCAGGGGCGCCGCGGACCAACGGGGCCCGCGCAGACGCTGCTGCGCATCATGGAGCGCGAGCCGAAAGCCGTGCGCCGGGCGCTGCGCGACGATCGCAGTCACGCGGGCGCATAGCCGGCATCGTGAATACCAAGATCTCTATAGACTGTCCGAAGTGCGGCGGGACAACCATCGCGTACGACAGCGACGAGGTACAGAGTCCCGACTTCGCGGCCGTCTGCCAAGGTTGCGGGCGCCGACTGACTCGCGCGGACATCGAAGTCCAGAAACAGGCGATCAAAGACAGCGCAGTCCGGGCGTTCCGAGAGACCCTCAAGCGCCGCTAAAAACTCGGGCGCGCGCTCGCGCAGACGCTCGGCGAGCCACGCGGCAAAATGCGTGCTCGGGTCCGCGCTGTCCGGCCCGCTCGCCTCGATCAGCACGGCCGCTCCTTCCACAACCGCCTCACTTGCACGATTTCGCTCTGTCTCGGCGCCCATCCATCATTGCGCCCAGTGCTCGCGCGCGAGCCGCGAGACTGCCGCCCCTCAGCCGAAAACTCCGCGCGGAATTTGCGGGCGATGCGGCGTGCCCAGCCTGCATTACGCTTGCGCACCTCAGCCCGCCATCCCGTGCGATGAGAGCGTCACTTGGTGCTGCGCGCTCGGCGTGATCAGCGGGTGCGTCGAGAGCGCCTTGCGGGCACCGGCCGCCATGCCCTCGGCATCCGTGGCCTGAGTCGCGACGTTCACCGCATCGATATGGGTGTGATGCGTCGTTGTGCTGTGGACGACATGCGGGCGCGAGTGAGCGGCATTCGCGAGCGTCGCCGCGTAGCGCATCGCCGCCTGTGCGTCACCGGCGTACTTCAAGCGATTCATGACGGCGCCCAAGTTCTGCACCCCCATGATTCCGTATTTGCCGCCCCGGTAGGCAACCTCACCGGAGCGCTCGAAAGACGCATCCAGCGCCAGCGTCTTGCCCTGTAGCGTCTTGGCGGCCTGCATGCGCGCGAGCGCTTGACGACCATAGGCCGTGTTGTGCAGCTCCCAGACGGTGAATCCAGCCTGCCCCGCTCTTGTTTCGAGGTTGAACCCCTCGCGGCGCGCCAGGCGCTGACGCGCGAGATCCCATTGCGCCCAGCCAAAATGCTGACCGTTACGCGCGAACGGGTTCAAGCTCGACTCCTGCATGAAATTGCCGGCCATCGCTTCTGCGTCTGGTCGCGAAAGTCCCGCTGCCATCAGAGCCTTAACGATAATGGCACTGAATTAGGCCCGAGCGGTATTCACGCGGGGGCGTAAGAGGTTGAAGCAGAAGAGGAAAGGCTGACCGGAGTTG
>Ga0315298_1004172_pt1 | contig 21900 bp, 17 predicted proteins | sample WHS_1_MG_FD_203077 | JGI IMG/M metagenome (GOLD analysis project Ga0315298, IMG submission 203077) | Extremophilic microbial mat communities from Washburn Hot Springs, YNP, Wyoming, USA - WHS_1_MG | ecosystem: Environmental > Aquatic > Thermal springs > Hot (42-90C) | place: USA: Wyoming...
CGGTGACAACGTGCGGCTCACGGTGGAGCTGCTCAAGCCCATCGCCATGGACCTGGGCCTGCGGTTTGCCATCCGCGAAGGCGGCCACACCGTCGGCGCCGGCGTCGTCACCAAGATTATTGAGTAACGAAGGGCAGACGGGGAAGGAGTGGCACGTATGCCGCAGATGAAATTCATCCTGCAATGCTCCGAATGCGGAGAGCAGAATTATATAACCACAAAGAATCGCCAGGACACGCAGAAGAAGATAACTCTGCGGAAGCACTGCCCGCGGTGCAACAAGCACACGGAGCACCGCGAGGCAAGGTTGCGCAAATAAGCGGCAGGGTGTATAGTAGGGTGGCTGGGCAGGGGCGTAGCTCAATTTGGTAGAGCGCCGGTCTCCAAAACCGGTGGTTGTCGGTTCGAGTCCGGCCGCCCCTGCCAGTAAGGTTGGGCCAGTGCAGCGGGCCCGGAGGCGGGCCCGCGTGTGTTTCCTTGTGGGCAAGCCTTAGGAAACGAGGGGCGGGCGAGATGCTCGGCTTGAGGCGAAACGATAGCGCACAGGAACAGAAATCACGGCGGGGCGAGGCAGGCGGATTCTTGAAGCGGCTGAGCGCGCCCTTCTCGCGCTTGGTGGCGTTCCTGCGAGAAGTGCGGATCGAGACCTCGCGGGTCGTCTGGCCGAGCAAAGAAGAGACCTATACGTACACGGTGGTAGTTGTGGTGGCGGTGGTTGTTGTCGCAGCGTGGGTCGGGCTGTGGGACCTGATACTGACCAACCTCATCAGCGCCCTGAACCTATACCGGTAGCAGTGGTGGCAGCAATGGCGACGCGCTGGTACGTTATCCACACACTCACGGGCAAGGAAAATAAGGTGGCCGAGGCAATTCAGCGACAGGCTGAAGCGCGGAACGTCGGCCACCTCATTCGGCGCGTGCTCATACCTACCGAGACTGAGATCCGCTCCACGGGCGGCCGCCGCCGGGAGATAAAGCGTAAGCTCTTTCCTGGCTACGTGTTCTGTGAGATGGACCTGACAGAAGAGCTGCGCCAGATAATTCAGCGAATATCCGGCGTGACCCATTTTCTGGGGGCCGGTCAGGGGCCCGTGCCATTGAAAGAGGAAGAAGTCGAGCGGATTCTCAAGACCGTGGGTGAAGAAGCGGCAGTGCCCAAGGCAGCCTGGGAAGCCGGCCAGGCCGTTCGCATCACCGAAGGACCTTTCAGCGAGTTCTCCGGCAAAATCGTCGAGGTGAATCCTGAACGCGAGACCGTGAAGGTCCAGGTCACCATCTTCGGCCGCGAGACCCCGGTCGAGGTTGAGTTCACGCAAATCGAGCGGCTCTGAGCACAGCCGCTCCCTATTCCAGGCAATCGGACGGCTTCAGGCTTGAATGAGAGGAACTGGCGATGGCAAAGAAAGTCAAGGCGATAGTCAAGCTTCACGTACCGGCTGGCAAGGCAAATCCGGCGCCGCCCGTGGGGCCGGCCCTGGGACAGCACGGCGTGAACATCATGGAATTCTGTAAGGTGTTCAATGAGCGGACGGCTAACCAGGTCGGCGACGTCATTCCTTGCGAAATCACCATCTATCAGGATGGCAGCTTCACCTTCGTGACGAAGACGCCGCCGGTGTCGAGCTTGTTGAAGCGCGTAGCGGGCCTGGAAAAGGCGTCGGGCGTCCCCAATAAGGAGAAGGTAGCAACGCTTTCGATGGCGCAGGTGCGCGAAATCGCCGAGCGCAAGATGCCAGACCTTAACGCCCGCGACCTCGATGCGGCTGTGCGAATAGTTCTGGGTACAGCACGCAGCATGGGCATCGAGGTTGCCGAGGGATAGAGTCCCTGGTGAGCGAAGATGGCTAAGCAGAGCAAGCGGTTCAGCGAGATAAAAACGAAGGTAGACCCTGGCCAGCAATACTCCGTGGAAGAAGCCATCAAGCTGGCCAAGGAGCTGGCCTCGGCCAAGTTCGACGAGACCGTGGAGGTGCACATCCGTCTTGGCGTCAATCCTGCGAAATCCGAGCAGCAGGTGCGCGGGACGGTGGTGCTGCCTCACGGGACGGGCAAGGTGCCCAGGGTGGCGGTCTTTGCCGAAGGGGAGGCCGTGCGACAGGCACAAGAAGCCGGCGCAGACCGAGTGGGTAGCGAGGACTTGATAAAGGACATCGAGGCCGGCTGGAACGACTTTGATTTGCTGGTAGCACAGCCGCAGCTAATGAAGGCTATCGGGCGGTTAGGGAAAATTCTTGGCCCCCGAATGCCGTCGAAGAAGGCCGGCACCATTGACACCGACGTGGCGGCGGTCGTGCGGGAACTTAAGTCGGGCCGCGTCGAGTATCGCATTGACAAGGGCGGCGTCATCCACGCGCCCATCGGCAAGACCTCCTTCACCGACGAACAGCTCCTGCAGAATTTCTATACTTTGCTCGACGCCGTGCTCAACGCCAGGCCCTCGGGCGTCACCGGACGATACATCAGGTCTCTGACCCTTTCGACGACGATGGGGCCAGGCATCAAGATAGACGTGGACAAGGCAATCTCCCAAGCCGCAAAGGCCGCTTAGCGAAGTACTGGCGGCCAACGGGGCGCAAAAGCAAAGAGATTACGGTTCCGGACCTGAGACAGCGGGTGCGCAAGCTTAATCGAGGCTCCTGAGCGGGGCCAGCCCGCCGAGGTCGGCAAGAAGTCAACGCGAAGATTTGGTCGCGGGGGCTGCCGGCTGTCGGCGGCCCCCGTGCAGTTTTTGGAGGCCGCGGCGGTCGGCCGTGAACCGGCCTCGACGAAGAGCGGCTGGAAGCTTTCGGAGAACGAGCAAAGAAGGAGGTGAGAGATTGCCAAAACCAGCGAAGGTTAAGGAAGTGGAGGCTCTGCGAGAGGCGCTGAGGACATCGCCCAACTTCTATCTCGTGGAGTTCAGGGGGCTTTCCGTGACGGCCAGCAATAGCCTGCGGGGAAAGATCCTGGAGGCCGGCGGCGAGCTTCGCGTGGCGAAGAATACGCTTCTAAGGCTGGCCATGCGCGAGGAGGGCGTGCCCCAGGGTATCGAGGCGTGGCTGGAGGGGCCAACGGCGCTTCTCTTGTGCCCGGACGATCCGGTGGCGCCGGCAAAGGCCGTTCTGGACTTCGCGGCGGACCTAGCCGATGGCCAGCTCAGGCTAAAGGCGGGTCTGGTCGAAGGGAGAGTCCTAGATGCGGCAGGCGCCGAGGCGATGGCGAAGCTGCCTGGCAAGCTGGAAATCCAGAGCATGGTGGTGGGCGCCATCGCGGGGCCTCTCAACAGTCTTGTCGGCACGCTGAACGGAGCGCTCTCGGAACTGGTGTTCACGCTTCAGGCGGTGGCCGACAAGCGCAAGGAGCAGGGCGAGTAGGAACATGAGCGACCGGCCCGTCCCGCCAATTGGGCGCGGAGGCCGGCGAGAATGAGAGCGCAAAGAAGCGCGGAGAGACCAAGGAGGACGATGTAGGAATGTCCGTGGATGAAATCATCGAGGCGATAAATAAGCTGAGTGTGCTGGAGCTTGTCGAACTCAAGGACAAGCTGCAGGAGCAATGGGGCGTCACGGCCGCGGCGCCGGTGGCAGTAGCGGCCATGCCGGGCGCTGCAGCGGCTCCGGTGGAGGAGGAGAAGACGGAGTTCGATGTGGTGCTGACCGACGTGGGCGAGAACAAGATACACGTCATCAAGGCCGTGCGCGAGGTCACAAACCTGGGCCTCAAGGAAGCCAAGGAGCTCGTCGAGACACCAGGTGCTGTGGTCGCGGAGCAGGTTTCCAAGGAGGAAGCCAACAACATCAAGGAGAAACTGGAGGCGGCCGGCGCCAAGGTCGAACTGCGATAGCAGGCGCCTGTAAGTGAAGTGTCGCGATGGCCTTTTCTTTTGACGAGCAAGCCTTGCTCGACATGCTAGCAGAGCTGCAGGAAGCCGAGACGGCGGACTGGGTCGCGGCGGTGCTGTACGAAGTTGGCGTGGACGAGCTGCTTGAGGCAGGGGGACTGCGAAACCAGGTTGGGCGGGCCTTTGCTGAGCTTCTTCACGCCGAAATAGAGTATCACCGAGAGCTGGAAAGCCTGTTGTGGCGCCAAACCTTCGACACCGCCCTCCTGGCTCTTGTCAACCGCCGACGGCATGAGCTGCTGAAGAGCTATCTACAGAGGCTCGCGGCCGCGAGACCCAGCTCTGCAGCCATGCGCGGGGTACGAGACCTCGCCCTGGCACGATGCTACCTGGGCCTGGGATACCTGGAGGAGGCAGCGGCGTGGCTGGAAGCCGCTGCTGCCGACGGCGTCGGCTCGCCCTTGCTGTTTCTAGCTCTGGGCCACACGCGCTACCAGGAGGCGCTCGTCAAACACGCCCGCACGTGCGAGCTAAACGCCGTGGAGTGGTTGAGCTTCCAGATGGCATGCCTCGGAGCAGTGAGATGCTTCCAGGCCGGCCTGGGTAAAGGTCTTGACGGTCAACTGTACTGGTGGATAGGAGCCGTGCTGGAGGCCGCAGGCTTCCAAAAGGCCGCAGAAGAAGCCTACGACAGAGCAAGTGCTGCCGAGGAAGACGTCGCGAACGAATATCCGGAGGACGGTCTCTTAGACGGAGAACTTTTGGACGCCGACCTGCCAGACGACCTACCAGAAATCACGCCCCTGGAAGAGCGCCGGCTGCTGGAGGACCTGCGTAAGCCGCTGGACCTTCGGTGGCTAGAGGGCGACGAGGACGAGCCGGACGAATAGGATGGACCTGGCTAACGGGCGAGAATGTCTCGGCCCCGCCGGCAACGACGGGGCCGAGTCCTTTTCAGAGCGAGCCGGTCGTCAATGAGCAGCGATGAAATCGCGCACCCAGCGGGCCTCGGCCTCGTGCACGTCTATCAGGAAGCCGCCTATGAGAGAAAAACCGGCGATGCGGCCCTCAGCAACGTACTCGGCGACCTTGCTCCATTGAAACTTCAACCGCTCCATGGGCACTGCCGCCCCGAGGGTGTAGTCACGAAGATAGCAGCCGAGCACGATGGGGCGGCCAGGGAAGATGGCCTGGGCCTGGTCGAGGTAGCGGTCGAGCTCGAAAAGGTCCTTTGATTCCCAGACCCACAGGTTGACCACGTCGAGGAGGTGCTCGAAGCCGCGCCAATTTGCGGGGTCGAGCTCGTGAGCGTAGACCACGCCCCAATGCCGCAACGCTGGATTGTGGCGCTTCAGGGCCTCGCCAACAGAAGCGTATTGCTCAGCAGTGATGCCCTCGGCGCGGATCTTGCCCAGCAGATCGTCGTCTAAAGCCCCGGTAAGGTTAGGGAAGTCCAGCGACAGGCGGCTCACGTTCTCTGCCTCGCGCAGCTTACGGGCCAGACTACCGTCGTGGCGCTGGCGCACAGCCAGGCTCCCGCCATTGCCGACGTCCACACACTCGAAATCCCATTTCGAGATGTCGCAGATGACCTCCTCGAAGCCCGCCAGCTTTTCTAGGGCAAGCCGGGTGTTCGGATGGAACATTGCACAGACCCTGCTCAAGCCAAACCAACGAGCTCCCTCCCCCAAGCCAAAAATGGATAACCCCCAGGGACCATCTATGGCCTGACCATCCCACACCCAGCCAACGTCTCTAAGCCTTGGGCACGACACCCTGGTCACCTCCCATGCACACGGCAACGGTCTGAGACATTCAGCCCCGCCGCGTCCGAAGGACCAACAAATAGCGGGCGCGCCTTAGAGCAGCAAACCATGCGAAAGACGGATAGGCGACGGTGCCCCGCCCAAGCCGGTCATCAGGCGCGTTGTCGAATCACGCGCCCCTAAAACCAATCCCGATAGGCGCCGCTGTCGGACGACGCCTTGGTCGTTTCCTCTCCCCCATTGCTGGCCGGCCATCGGCTAAAGCGGTGGCCAGCGCTGTCCCTTGGCTGGTCGCACCTGCTTGTTGCCCCGGCGGCGTCAGGTGCCCATCAATCACCCAGCCTGACCTCGGCCAGGCGATCAACCTCGTGGACGGTGGTATAAGGGACAAGGGTGCTTATGCCGAAGCCACCAGTGGCGGAAATGGCGCCGGAGGCGACACGCACGACGTTCAGATACACTTTGCCACCAGGCTTGGCGCCCCCCGCCACGAGCTCGGCCAGAGGAATGGAAAGCCGCGACACCCAGCGTCCAGGAACAGAAGTATCCGATACAACGCGAACTGGTACTGGTTCGATAGGCACGTTCATGCGCCAGTTGACCTCACCATGAGAGAGCGCAACAGCCAAGCCGGTCGGGCCGACGGCAAACTGCCGATAAGGCAGGTCCCTCTGGGCAGCCGCGAAAATCTCCCAGTCGTCGCAAGGGAAGACCGTTGAAGAAGCTTCGAGCTTGCCGGTGTCGCATGGGTCAACCAGCTCTAGGTACAGGTAGGCGCCATCGTGGCAGATGCGGGCCGACAAGGTACGAGCCGCAGGCTCAGCAGTGCCTCGCTCGTACCAGACATCGCCCAGGGGAGCAGCTGCCGACCAGTCCACGGCCCCAGGGTCACCGTCGGCCGGAGGAACGCGAGGCGCTACGAAACTAGGAATGGCGGCCCTTTTTCGGGAGAGGTATTTTTCTCGTCCCGCCACCATGTAGGCCCAAGTGCCGGTTTCAAAGAGACGAACCCGAGCCTTCTCTTCTTCGTTTTGGGCAGCAGCCTTGGCCTCGTCAAGCAGCTTCCCGAAGCGGGCCATGCGCTCCTCGGTGCCCAGGTGGCCCCAAGCTACTTCCTCGCCGCTGGCCTGGGCCTTGGGATAATTGGTTGGGTCACAGTAAGTGCGCTCGATTTCCTCATAAAGTTGCCGCATCGGCCGAGCAGCAGCGCCGTATAGCCCTCGGAAATAGTCGTCAAGTAGAGCGTCAACTGCCAGGGTCGGGTCGTCCATGAGCTTAAACGTCACGTAGGCTTCGACCTCTTGGCCGTAGCCACAGTGGAACATGCCGCGGTAGCCATAGCGGCGGAAGAGACTGAATTCCTTGCCGATAACGTGGGCGAAGAAGCCTGGGAAGCAGTGATACTTGCCGTTGTTGGCGAACTCCACTGGGAAGGTGTAGTACAGCCATAAGTACAACGGCCGGCCGGTGCCTTCGTCGGCCCAGGCCTTGAGCAGACGCAGCTCATGCTCAAAGGCCTCACGGTTGCCGGGCATGCGGTTGCAGGCAAAGCAGAACTGCACGGCAACTCGTGGGTCGAGCCTGATACGCCTGGGGGGCGCAGCGTGGGTCATGTAGGCCAGCGTCACCAAGCCCTTGTCTGGGTGAGTGCGGGCCAATTCGCACTGGACTTCGTTTACGAAGTTGAAGAAGTAGTCGCTGTGCAGGCCATTGGAGAAGAAACGGGTATCGTCCTGGGGCGCGTCCTGCAACCACTTCTGGCAGTCCGGGCACTTGCAGAAACTGGCGTTATCCATCGGCTCGACGGGAAAGGGATTGGGCAAGCTGGGGCGCCAGAAAATACCCAGATCGGCGCCGGTTTTGCGGCCGTCATAGTAATCGCGGGCGTCTTGGGCAAGTTGCTCAATAAGCTCGCGACTGGTGTAGCACATCTGCGGGGGCGTGCCCTCGTAGCCCTTGGCAAACATCTCCGGCCGGCGCTCGACGAAAAGCGGCGAATTCTCGTTCCAGAAACGATCATAGTAGCCGTAAAGGGAATGGTTACAGCGGACCGGCTGGCCGCCGTTTTTCATGCGCAGCAAGAACAAGTGTGAGTGGGCACGCTTCGCCTGGGTGTAGCGCCAGGGGTCCGCATAGACCGCATGCAGGCGAGGATAGGCAGCCATCTCCCAAGCCTTGTAGCCATCCGTGGATTCTGGCCAGAGGGCAGTATAGGCGTCGTAGCGCTCGGGATTATCACCCACTGCACCGATGGCGTCGCGGAATTCGAAATAGGGCTTTCGGCGAAGGTCCCGACCGGTGACCGTCAGGGTCGAGGCCTTGGGCAGGACCGTACCGTACTCATTGGGCTGGAACCATCGCACGCCGCAGAAGCGCTCAAGGAAGTCATAGGTAGCATTCAGGCTGCCGCGTTCCTCCCAGAATCCTGGCCAGTTGGCGCAGGCCGTGAGATCGTCCATGTCGTAGACAACCTCGGAGCGGTCATCGGCGTCACGGCCAACCAAGATTATCTCGCCGGGGCGGAACACTAAAGCGTATTCCTGTGGCGCGAACTGCTGCTGGGATAGGCCTAGCTTTCGAGCACGAACGGTGTCGCCGATGAATATCGCGACATGGCCTTTGGGAACCCGCACGAAGCCTCGGTGGATAGGCAGCTCGGCGCCGGTCATTTGCTTGACATGCCACTGAAGCTCACAGGCTGCAAACTGGGCCGCCTTGGTCGGACGCCTGTCGAGAAAGATGTCGGCGACTGGCGCGCCGTCTTTCACCAAAGTGAGGTGCACGATGCCGTAGCCTCCCTGCCTGTGGGCGCTGGCCGAAGCGGCATACACGCCGGTGCCAAAACTGAGACACATCAGCAACATTAAACAGCTTCGCATCTTCGTACATCCCTTCGGCCAAAACAGATTCACTGCCGACCGAATACTCCTGGGCCGGAGCGGGTATGTTCGGCACAAGACGCGGCACTCCTTCGCACACTAGGCCGCTGCTCGGCAAAGAAATCCAAATAAGAAGGCCTCTTCCGCTAAGAGGCGAAGGTCCTGGGGGTGGTCAGCCAACCCGCCCTTGGTGCATTGCCACCCCCTGATGCCCCGCCAGCCAGCACCCACGCGCTGGCTGGCCTCTGGTAATGAACGAGGCCTGTCGTGTATGCTATGCGGTACTTACCAACAGCCGAGTGGCTGTAGCCAGCTTAGGGGGCGCATCGCACGATGAACGGCTTGGTGTACCTCAACGGAACCCTTGTGCCAGCCGACGAGGCGAAGGTGTCGGTTTTTGACCACGGTCTCCTATACGGCGACGGTGTCTTCGAGGGCATCCGTGCCTACAACGGCCGCATCTTTCGCCTCGAGGAACACATTGACCGCCTCTACCGCTCGGCCCACGGCATCATGCTGGAAATCCCTATGACGCGCGAGGAAGTAATAAGGGCGGTGGTAGAGACGGTGCGGGCCAACGGGATACGTGATGGGTACATCCGCCTGGTCGTCACGCGCGGGGTGGGCGACCTGGGCCTCGACCCACGTAAGTGCCCCAAGCCTACGGTCTTCATCATAGCCGCCACCATCGAGCTATATCCGGAAGAGTTCTATGAGAAGGGCTTGCGGCTGATAACGTGCACGACCCGACGCAACATCCCTGATGCCCTGGATCCATCACTGAAAACACTCAACTACCTCAACAACATCGTCGCCAAAATTGAGACGGTGCGGGCTGGGGTGCCGGAAGGGCTGATGCTGAACTCGCTCGGCTACGTGGCCGAGTGCACAGGGGATAACATCTTCCTGGTAGAGCACGGCAGGCTCTTGACACCCCCGGTACACGTGGGCGCGCTGCCCGGCATAACGCGGGCGGCCGTGATGGAAATCGCCGAGGAGCTTGGCATACCAGTGCGGGAGGAAATGTTCCGCCTCAGCAGCGTCTATAACGCCGACGAATGCTTTCTCACCGGCACCGCGGCCGAGCTTGTGCCGGTGGTAGAACTGGACGGCCGCCTCATTGGCGACGGCAAGCCAGGGCCAATCACCCGACGCCTGCGCGACCGCTTCCACGAATTGGTGCGCAGCGAAGGCACACCCGTGTACGAATAGCCAGGTGTCAGACACCCTCGAGGCTTGCACTGGGGTCACAGCCTCCGCCAGGTAACCGCACTCGTGCAAAAAACGCAAGCACGAGAAATAACTGAAACAGACCAAGAAGCGCCGCGTCTAAGGCATGTGAGAAGTGTCCTCCAGCATCTTGCGCAAAAAGCAGAAATGGGGAATACTAGAAGGGACGAGGTGAGACAGCGGGGTGAGCGAACAGGAACTACGGGAGGCGGTCAAATAAGCTCTCCAAGGAGCGTGATGCGGGCGCTAAACAGTCGCGGCGGTGGGGGAATCTTGGTAGGGCTTGCAGTGGGATGGGGCAGCCCAGGAGCGGCTTGAGCTATGGAACTATGGCGAAGACTGACAAACAGAGCTAAGCGAGCGGTCGTGAACGCTCACAACGAAGCAGCGCGCAATCACATGCAGCTCATAGGCACGGAACACCTCCTGCTAGGACTGCTGCGATTGGGTGAAGGCGTAGGGCTGCAAGCCCTCGAGGAGTTGGGTGTAAACCTCGACCGGCTGCGCTTCGACCTCGAGCGCCAGATGGACCGCGCTACGGGCGGCGGCGTGCCAGGAGAAGCCAGCTTCACAGCAGATGCCCGAGAGGCCATGAGTCTGGCCTGGAACGAAGCGCGCCAGCTCCGGGTGCCATACATCGGCACCGAACACATCCTGCTCGGGCTTCTGCGACTGGGCAAGGGACCAGCGTATCAGTTGCTCCGGCAGCACGGCGTAGACCTGGCCTCGGCGCGGCAGGTGGTTTTCGAAATCACCAGCGAACGGCGCAGCCGCGGCGAGCCGCAGCGGCGCACCAAAACGCCCACCCTTGACCACTTCAGCCGCGACCTCACTGAGCTGGCACGCCAAGGCGAACTAGACCCGATAATCGGCCGAGAGAGCGAAACCGAGCGGGTCATTCAGATACTGTGTCGGCGCACGAAGAACAATCCGTGCCTCATAGGCGAAGCTGGGGTTGGCAAGACGGCCATTGTGGAAGGGCTCGCCCAGCGCATCGCCGAGGGGGATGTGCCCGAGCTGCTGCGGGACAAGCGCCTCGTCGCCCTGGACCTAGCGTCGCTGGTGGCGGGCACCAAGTACCGCGGCGAGTTCGAGGAACGCATGAAGCGCGTTATGGAGGAAATACGCAGCTCCGAGGGACGCATCATATGCTTTCTGGACGAGCTGCACACGATAGTGGGCACCGGAGCCGCCGAGGGCGCCATGGACGCGTCCAACATCCTCAAGCCCGCCTTGGCCCGCGGCGAGATGCAGTGCATTGGCGCTACCACCCTCGATGAATACCGCCGCCACGTCGAAAAGACGCCGTCCCTGGAACGCCGCTTCCAGCCCGTGATGGTGCGCGAGCCTACCCAGGACGAGACAATGCTCATTCTCCAGGGCATCAAGCATCGCTACGAGGAATTCCACGGCGTGCGATATACCCAAGAGGCCCTGGAGGCCGCCGTGGAGCTGTCCACACGCTACATTACCGAGCGCGCCCTGCCAGACAAAGCCATTGACCTGCTCGACGAGGCCGGGTCGCGGGTAAAGCTGCTGCGGTACCGGCAGACGGCCGAGGTCGGTGCGCCAGTGTCTGGGCTGGTGGGTAGCAGCGCAGAAGAAGAAACAGACGAAGGGCCGGGCGATGAGATCGCAGCACGCCGTGACCGGCTCGCCTCGGAGCTAGCCAAATTCGACGAGTGGGCCGAGGGGGGCGAGATGGACGAAGACACGCCCGAGGTAACCCGCGAAGACGTCGCCCATATCGTCTCAATCTGGACCGGCATCCCGGTCACGTCTCTCACCGAAGAGGAGTCGCGCCGCTTGCTGCGCATGGAGGAAGAGCTGCACAAGCGGATCGTGGGCCAAGACGAAGCCGTGGCGACTGTAGCGAGGGCCGTGCGGCGTGCCCGCGCTGGCCTGAAAGACCCCAGACGCCCCACCGGCTCGTTCATATTCCTCGGCCCCACCGGCGTGGGCAAGACCCTCCTGGCCCGCGAGCTGGCTCGCTTCCTTTTCGGCGACGAGGACGCGCTGATACGCATTGACATGTCCGAGTATATGGAGAAATTCTCGGTCTCGCGGCTCATCGGTGCACCGCCCGGGTACGTTGGCTACGAAGAAAGTGGGCAGCTAACGGAAGCTGTGCGGCGCCGGCCCTACTGTGTGGTCCTCTTCGACGAAATCGAGAAGGCCCATCCGGACGTTTTCCATCTCTTGCTGCAGATAATGGAAGACGGCCGGCTCACAGATAGCCAGGGGCGGGTCGTGGACTTCAAGAATGCGGTAATTATAATGACGAGCAACGTCGGCGCGCGGCTCATCAGCGAGGGCCGGACCGTCGGTTTCACCACAGAGGAGCGGGAGCGGCTTGGCTCTCAGCGCCAGCGCGATTACCAGCGCATGAAAATCAAGGTGATGGACGAGCTGAGGAAGACCTTCAGCCCCGAGTTCCTCAACCGAGTGGACGACGTGGTGGTCTTCCATGCTCTCACACCCGACCAGATAGCCGAGATAGTACATCTGGAGCTTAGGCCGGTGGTTGACCAGATGGCGGGGAGGGGACTGCGGCTGGTGGTCACTGAACCGGTGCTCCAGATGCTCGCAGACAAGGGCTACGACCCCACAATGGGCGCGCGGCCCCTGCGAAGGGCCGTCAGAAAGTATATCGAAGACCCCCTGGCGGAGTTCGTACTTTCGCTGTCTGACGACGATCGCGGCGATATTGTGGCAAGTCTTTCCGAGGATGGCGAGAGGGTGGACTTCGCCTTTACCCCGACGGGAGTTTTGTGCTAAGATAAGGCATCGGTCCTGGCCCTGGGAACGCCCGAGGCGCGCCCGGGCGTTCCCGTTGTCGAGTAGGTGAGGCCATGAGCAGCGAGAAGCCCGCCGAGAGGTCTGTGGCCGTCGTGTCAGCCGAGGGGGGCACCGATGCAAGCGCCGCCCGGGGAACTGCCTTGTTCAAGGGCAGCTTCGGATTCTTCGTGCTCACCCTCACTATCGTTGGCGGCCTGTTAGGCGGCCCAGCAGCCGACTGGCTGGGAGCGCGCATAATGAAGCTGCTGCACCTGGAGCCGACCGATTTGACCTTTTTCAACATCGGCATACGCGTAGTCTGCGCCCTCGCCGCCTTTCTCTTCGCAGTCAAACTCTTCCAGCTGGTCATCAGGTCCGTGGGGTATCTGGAAAGCATGTCCTTGCTTGACAAGGCGGCTGCGGCGGTTGGGGTGCTGCTAGGCTTCTCCGTCGCCGTGCTCGCCAGCTACCCCTTCGGGAACATTGCCGGGGTCGGTCTGGCCATCCGGCTACTCGCGATAATGGTGTTTGTGCCACTGGGCATCCTTTTCGCCCTGAGCGCCAAGGAGCAAATGGTATATGTCTTCCCCGCGCTGGCAACGCCGCCAATGGTAAAGGGGGAGCATGCCCTACCCGAAGGCGCCAAAATGCTCGACACGAACATTATCATTGACGGCCGAATAGCTGAGATTGCAGCTGCAGGGTTTCTGGAGGGGCTGGTACTGGTACCAGGCTTCGTGCTTCGCGAACTGCGAGCGATAGCCGACTCTGCCGACGAGGTCAAAAGAGCGCGAGGCAAGCGCGGCCTGGAGGTCCTCAACCGCCTTCAGTCGCTGCCAAACGTGCAAGTAGTCATATACGAGGACTATCCCGAGGGCGACAATCCCCGCGACGAAGTGGACGTTCGCCTCGTCAAGCTCGCGCGCGCCAGAAACGCCGCGGTGGTAACCAATGACAGTGGGGTGGCCCAGCTCGCGCGGCTGCATGGGACGCGAGTGATGAACGTCAACGAGCTTGCCCAGGGGTTGCGACCTGCGTATCTGCCAGGCGAGGAGTTTGTGGTGACCATCGTCAAGGAAGGTAAGGAGCCTGGCCAGGGGGTCGGCTACCTTGACGACGGGACGATGGTAGTGGTGGAAGGAGCCAGCAAGCACGTGGGTAAATCGGTGCCGGTGCTTGTAACCAGCTCCTTACAGACTTCGGCGGGTAAGATGATTTTTGCCGACCTGAACGTAGGCCAGCCAACGCGGCCGCGGCCGCCAGCCGGACCAAGAAGGACATCCCAGTGAGCCTGCGGGCGGCAGCCATCGTCGTAGCCGCAGGGCGGGGCGAACGCCTGGGCGCGGCCCTGCCTAAATGCCTCCTAGAGGTTCAAGGTTCTCCCCTATTCGTCTGGGCATTGCTGCCTTTCCTGCGGGTGGCGGCGATTCAACAAATCGTCGTGGTTGGGCCGCCCGGCCACCTGCGGCAAGTCCGCGCGGCACTCAAGGCGGCCAACCTAGCTGACGCCGTGGAGGACGTGGTGCCTGGGGGCCGGCAACGTACTGATTCGGTGCGGGCGGGGTTGCGGCGAGTGCGGCCCTGGGCCGACGTCGTAGCCATTCACGACGGAGCCAGGCCCCTGGTCACCGCCGACCTCATCGTGCGCTGCCTCCGCACCGCTGCCAAGCATGGGGCGGCCGTCGCATGCGAGCCATCCTCGGACACGCTCAAACAAGTGGAGCCGAGGAGTATGAGGGTAGCAGCGACCCTCAACCGCAGCCTAGTGTGGCGCGCCGGCACACCCCAGGCCTTTCAGCTCGACCTCATCCGGAGGGCGTATTCCGCGCCCTTGCGTGACCTTGAGAACATTACCGACGACTGCATGCTGGTGGAGCGAATGGGCGTTGCACCGGTGGTGGTGCCAGCCAAATCCCCAAACCCGAAGGTGACTACGCCGCATGACCTCCTGGTGGTCTCTGCCTTGCTCGCCGCGAAGCCCCGAAGGTGAAACAGCGTCGCCGGCACCGGGCACGTCCCAACTCGGATTGGGCAGGCGCTTGACGCACACACACGCCAGCCACACAATAACGCCACCCTGAGCGCACACGACACGACATGCCTGAGCCTGACGTGAGGGTTATCAGCACCATGGCGGGCACCGAGCAGCCCTCAACGGCAAGTGTCCCCTATGTGCCCCCGCCACGAATAGCCGCTTTGCGGGAGCGGGTGCTGGCACAGCCACCAGAGCTTTGCCAGGACGCCTGGCTGCGGGCGTATTACTGGATGGACGGCTGGATGGCCGCAGAGGGCCAGCCGCTTCCCCTCCGCACCGCCGAGGCTCTGGCGCGCGTCATTGAGAACATGCCCGCGCGGATGACCGACGGCGAGATCATCGTCGGGGAGCACTCGAACGGCGGGGTGCTCATCAATTTTGGGATGCCCCAGGATGCGTGCTGTCAGGTGGCTGAGAGCAACCTCTCAGAACAACAAAAGAAAAGGCTCCTTGAATGGCTTGAGAGCAAGCCCTTTGCCTTCCAAAGTCTCGCGCCTGTGGCACAGCCGCCGGAGATTCGACTGGCCCAGGAGCACGGTGTGATCGCCGTTTGGGGAACGGACCTGAACCATTCGGTACGGGCCTACGAAAAAGTTTTGCGGCTGGGGTTTGAGGGGCTGCGGGAAGAAGTTCTGGCTGCGATGGAAGGCGTGCAGCCGGATGACCCGCAGGCGGCCTTGCGATTGGCAAATCTGCAAGGCTTCTTGCGTGTCTGCGACGCAGCCATGACACTGGGCAAACGGCACGCTGAGGAGGCGCGACGCCGTGCCGCTGCCTGCAGGTGCCCCGAGGCCCGACGCGAGTGGGAAGAGATTGCCGAGGTATGTGAGCGGGTACCAGCCAAGCCTGCGAGGACTTTCCGCGAGGCCCTCCAGGCCCTCTGGTTTGCTCACATGATTACCTGTTGGGAAGATGGAGTGAACGCCAACTCCATTGGGCGATTCGACCAGTTCATGTGGCCATATCTGCAGGGTGACCTGGCTGCCCGAAGGATAGACCTAGACAGCGCCCGCGAACTCCTGGCCGCGTTCTGGATAAAGCTGTACCAGCCCTACGACGTGCAGCAGATGACCATCGGCGGCCAACGGCCAGACGGTGAGGACGCGACGAATCCGCTGAGTTTTCTCGCGCTCGACGTGACGGAAGGTTTGGGATTGGTGCGGTGCCTATCGGCTCGCCTGCACGGGAATACGCCACGAGAATTCCTCGACCGCTGCCTGGATTTAGTGGCCCGCGGCGGGGGCATACCGTTCTTCTTCAACGACGAGGCACTCATTCCGGCGCTCGTGCGCAACGGCATACCGGTCGAGGAAGCGCGGGACTATGCCCCAATCGGATGCATCGAGATAACAATCCCAGGCCGCGCCAACCCCCACGCGGTGAGCCACTGGATAAACTTGGCCAAATGCCTCGAGCTGGCCCTGAACGACGGGCGGGACATGCTCGACGGCGCCCAACTCGGGCCGCGCACGGGAACGCTGGCGGAATTCAAGTCCATGGAGGAGGTCATAGCCGCCTACACCGCTCAGCTTGAGTACTTCGCGAAACTAGCGGTTTTCGGATCGAACTGTGCCGAGCTGGCCCACCGTTTCCAGTACCGTCTCCCCTATCTGTCGCTGCTGACCGACGACTGCGTGGCGCGAGGGCTGGACATCATCGAGGGCGGAGCACGGTACAACTATCACGAAAGCGCCGCCATGGGGATACCGAACGTGGCTGACAGCCTGGCGGCGCTGGAATTGGCCGTATTCAAAGAGCGCCGCCTTTCACCGGCGGAAATGCTGGAGGCGTTACGCACCAACTTCCAGGGGCGCGAAAGCCTGGCGGTCTTCCTGCGCAACCGCCTGCCCAAGTACGGCAACGACGAAGAGCTGCCAGACCGGTATGCCGCGAAAATAACCCGACAATACTGCGAGCTCCTGGAAGGCCATCGCACCTTCGGCGGCGGCAACTTCTTCTGCCACCTCTTCACGTTCACGCTAATGATTCCACACGGCAAGCTCACGGCCGCCACGCCGGACGGTAGGCGTGCAGGGGAGCCGCTTGCCTACAGCGTGTCGCCCGTACAGGGGCGCGACCGCGAGGGTTTCACAGCGCTCATCAACTCCCTGGCACGGCTGCCCCACTACATGGCCGCCGGCAGCAGCTCGGCCATCGTCGAGGTGCATCCGTCACTGCTTGCATGCCAGGGCCGGAAAGCCTTCGCCGACGTCATCACCACGGCCATCGCCAAAGGCGTCGGCAACCTGCAAATCAACGTCGTCAGCGCCGAGACGCTCAAGGCCGCCCAGGAAAACCCAGAGCGCTACCAGAATTTGTGCGTGCGGGTGTCGGGCTTCAGCCAGCAGTTCGTACTCCTCGACCGGGAGATGCAAGACCACATCATCGCCCGCACCAAACATACCTGCGGATGATTGGCAGCGCTCCCTCAGGCGGCCGCCTTCTCATCACCTCATGACAAAATGGGTGGGCAACGGAAGCCGCTCAGTAGCCGCGGGCAACCGTGGTAGCCAGGCATGCGACCTGTTTCGCTTCCAGCACGCCAGTGCGGCACAGCTCCATCGGACCTAGGGCCGCTGGCGGAAGAGCCTGGCGCTCCGACACGCCGACGCGCTGGCACCCACAACCCTTCTGATGGTCTCGGACTGCAAATGGGCCGAAGAGCAAAAGGAGGAGTGCGCGACCGAGGGGCCAAAGGATGGAACTTGCGAGAAGACGATTCTCGGAAGGAGGGTGGACGGAATGAACAGGGTCAGCTTGTTGATCGGAGCGGTTGTGGGGCTGGGGGTTGTGGCCGGACCGCCTAGCCCGTGCCAGGAAGTAGCTCAGCAGCCAGCCGGCATAATGCCGCTCGCAAATATCAGGGTGGCGGGCGGCCAGAGACCGGAGGTGCAAGCCACAGAGGACGGATACCTGATACAGAACACTGGCCGCATCCTAGCGGAGGTAAACATGCCGCTAGATGCGTATCCATGCCGGCTGTCTTCACCGGACAACGCAGACGTGGTGCAACTTCGCATCGGGCGGGTGGAAAGCCTGCTGGCAAACGCCATGTATAGCCCAGAGGCCGACCTGGCCGTAGAGTTCCTCGGTAAAAAAGTGACGATAGCGCGAGGCCCGAAGCGGTACTCTTTGACTGCTGAAGGCCCACTCAAGGTCAACGTGATTGCAGACTTCATGAAGACTCGCCGGGGCGTCAAGTGGTACAGGCCAATAACCCATTCCGCGTTCAAGCGGGCGCCTGCAGGCTGGTGTTCTTGGTATATCTACTGGCAGGGCATTGACGAAGCAGAGACTGTCAAGAACGTAGATTGGATGGCTGAAAACCTAAAAAAGTTCGGGCTTACCTTCGTGCAAATAGATGACGGGTGGCAGGGAGTAGGCTACGGGGGCGGTGAGAACCGAGACTGGTACGTTACGGAGCCGAAAAAGTTTCCGCGAGGAATGAAGTGGCTGGCCGATTACATTCGGGCCAAGGGCTTTCGGCCGGGCATCTGGCTGATTCCGTTCAACACGAGCAACGAGGAGACTTTCCGCGCCAAGCCGGAGATGTTCATACGGCGCCCCGATGGCACAAGCATCGGCGAGGAGAGAGATGCCGAAGGCCACATCACCAACATCAACTGGTGTGGGCGGTTCTTCATTGACCCGACCAGCGAGGCAGGGCGGCAGTGGTTCCTGGACCTGTTTGCAATGATTATCAACGAGTGGGGATATGAGTACGTGAAGATAGACGGCCAAGGAGGGGCGCGGTGGGCACCTGAAGCCTTCCACGACCGACTGGCCAATCCGGCGCTAAGACCGGACGAGGCCTACCGAGCAGGCCTGGAGGCCATTAAGTCGGTGATGGGGCCGGAGCGTTTTCTGCTCAACTGCGGAGGCCAGGTAGACAGTTGCGGGTATTGCGAGGGGATGCGCACGGGCGGCGACGTGGGGCCGAGCTGGGCCGGCATGCAGCCGGCTATCCAATGCACTATGTCAAGCCTGTACCTGAATCACATTGCCTTCTGGACCGACCCCGACGTAGTTTGCGTGCGGCCGGCAGGCCGGGACGGCAGCTCGCTGAGTTTCGACCAGGCACGAATGTGGGCCACTCTCCTAGGCATCACCGGACAGCTCCTGATGGCCAGCGATCGCATGTATGACCTGCCAGAGGACCGCGTCGAGCTGCTGCGGCGCATCTATCCGGTAGCTGACATCTGGCCCATGGAACTGTACCCGCTTGGGGGAAGGCCGAGGATTTTCGACCTGAAAGTGTCCAAGGAGAACGTAGGAGACTGGGACATCGTGGCGGTATTCAACTGGAACGACGCCCAGAACGCGCAGGTGACTTTGCGGCCCGAAGACCTGGGCCTACCGCCGGGGGCATATTTGTTCTACGACGCGTGGGAGAAGCAACTTCTGGCGTGTGAGCGGGAGGGGCTGGTGCTGAGCCTGCCACCAACATCATGCCGGGTAATCGTCGTGAAGGCTTTCGAGGAACATCCGCAACTGCTGAGCACGTCCCGGCACATCACCCAGGGGGCAGACGATCTTCTGGAAGCGAAATGGGACGCACGCACCGCGACGTGGCGCGGGCGGAGTTTGGTGGTGGGGGACGACCCTTATGAGCTCCGGTTTTCCTTGCCGCCGGGATGGACGCTGGCCGATAGGACAGCCAAGCAAGAAGGGCCGCTCGCCGTGCTTACGCTCCGGCGCCCTGACAACGGCGAGGTGGCCTGGAAGGTAACCTTCCGGAAAGCCAGGACCGCCGAGCCAGTCGGAGGCGTTGAGAACCCGCGGGTAACTCAGGAAGGCAAGGACATCGTCGTCGCATGGGATGGCAGAGATGCTATCGCCTACCGCGTGTATCGCAACGGTGAGCTTATCGCCCAAGTGACGGAGACAAGGCTTGCCGACCGGCCGCGCAAACGTGGCGTGGCCTACCGATACGAGGTTGCGCCCGTGGGCTGGCGTGGGGAGGGCGCTCGGGTTTGGGCCGGCGAGGTAACCCTTCAGCCCCTGCCGCGGGGAACGGCGCCCGACACCTGGCTAGACGAAATCGAGCCAGTAACGGCCAGTCAGGACTGGGGTTCCCTTCACCGCCGCCGCAGCGTTGAGGGCAACCTCATCAGCATCGGCGGAGTGGTCTACGAGCGCGGCCTCGGCACCCATGCCAACTCCTCGCTGCGCTACCAGATAGACAACCGCTACCGACTCTTCGAGGCACTGGTGGGCGTAGATGATGAAAAGGGCGGCGCGGGGACGGTTGTGTTTCAGGTTTTTGCTGACGGCGAAAAGGTCTTCGATAGCGGCGTGATGCGTGGCGGAGAGCCTGCGAAAAAGGTCAGCATCCCACTGGACGGCGTCGAGGAACTGGAGCTCGTGGTAACCGACGGCGGGGATGGCATCACCTGCGACCACGCCGACTGGGCCGAGGCAAGACTTTTCGGCAATCCTGGGTAGCGCCATACCTTCGCGCGCCGCACACAAGAAAAGCAACTGACGCGGCAAAGGAGCGGGCCGGTGGGAAAGGTCACCCTCACCGGAGCAGCGTACGACATCGGCCTGCGGGTCGGTACGCTGGCACGCGGCGCCCTGGCGAGAAGACTTCGCCAGCAACTTGGCGATGAACGGGCCTGGCCGGCGCTGATAGAGAAGCATGGCCAGCGGGTGGCGGCCTACCGAGAGATACTGTTGGGCACGGCTCCCCACTGGTATGAAGAGGCGCAAGGAATGGCACATGGCGCCGGCCTGCCTCTCGACGCACTTCTTCTGGTGAACGCCAATCCTGCCGGCTTGGCCCCTGCGGCAGCCGAGAACTGCACAGCCTTCGCGGTCATCGGGGAGGCGTCGGGCTGTGGGGCCAATCTCCTGCACAAAAACCGCGACGAGCAGCCTATTCCTCAGAGCTTTTTCGCAAAGCACGTGGACGGGAAAAACCGCATACTCGGCGGCGTTGAGGTGGGTGGGCTGGGACTCGCCCAGATGGTCAACGAGCACGGGCTGGCAGGCGCAAATAATACAGGGCCGCCAATCATTGCCGGCGGCCCAGAGGATGGCTTCGACGACCGCCTGGTGCTGCGAATGATCGGCGAACAGGCGAACAACTGCGAACAAGCTCTCGAAATCTGCGAAGGTCTCGTCCGTAGAGGCCTGGTGCGGCGTCTGGACGGCGACCGAGGCATGATTTTCCTCTTCGCTGACCCGCGCGAGGGCCTGGTAGTTGAGATGACGCCATGGCAGGTCTGGTACGAATTCTGGGACGATGGGCTTGTATGTCGGGCGAATCACTTTCTGTTGCCTGAGGCGCTGGGTGCGGTGGCCGGTCCGGTTGTGCCGGCGGAACCGGAGAGTAGCACGGCCCTACGACATGCACGGGCAGAGGAGCTGCTGCGACCGAAGCTGGGGCGGCTGCGCCCTGAAGACCTCATCGAGGCAGGCAAAGATTCTGCGGGGTGGCCAAGGTCTATATGCAACGACCACACGGTCTCCATGATGACGCACCAACTTTCCCAGGCTCCGGAAAAGCGCACGTCATGGGTCTGCAACGGCCATCCGCTGCTGGCACCGACGTGCGAATGGCCCCACAGCATGACTGCCACGCCCATTGAGCACCTGAGCGGGATGGCCTGGATGGGCTCACCGCCGTGACCGGACAGTCAACGGCTACTCCAGTGCTATAGAGGCTATCTCAATGGTGACGCCGGCCTCACCAATTGGGTCGAAGCGCAGGCCGGTAACGCAACCGCCCCAGTAGTCGCTGCGCCCCACTTCGAAAACGTACCGGTGGAACTGACCGTCCGCTATGGTGGAGGCATGGAGGCTGGCGGCCTCGGTTTCGCGGGGATAGGTTTTCGTTCTCCAGAAAAGCTGGGCGTCGCCAGCCTTGCTGACGCGCATCTCAACGACGACGCGGCTGAACTTGCTGGCTCGGAGCTTAAGGGGCGGGGAGGATAGAGCGGGGTCACCTGTCAAGGACACGGTGCGCAAGCCGGCATCCGAAACCTCAACGTCGCCAAGGCCCATGAAGCCGCTCCAGGCCGCCAGGCCACGGCCGCGCCATGACGTAGCCTCTGAAACCTCCGCGAGCAGCCCAGCGCGTTTAGCCTCTCGGTACCAAGAATCATACGGGCCGAGGCCTACGTCTTCGGGTGCGACATCGGTGTGCTTCGCGGGCGCGTCAGTGAAGACCTCGCGGATGACGTCGAGGTACGAGTAGCCGTAGCCGCGCGTTGGCTCGATGTAATGCCCCTCGCCGAACTCGTTCCAGCAGCAGAAAATGATGGTGTTTTTCTCCGGCCCCGAGGTAGGCTTCGCGTCCATGACGGCCTTGGCACGCAGGCATAGCTGTCGGAACTTCTCCGGCGTGTTTTCAGACCAGAAAAAGGCGGTCTCACTCCAAGGGCGAGA
>Ga0315298_1004173_pt1 | contig 21898 bp, 17 predicted proteins | sample WHS_1_MG_FD_203077 | JGI IMG/M metagenome (GOLD analysis project Ga0315298, IMG submission 203077) | Extremophilic microbial mat communities from Washburn Hot Springs, YNP, Wyoming, USA - WHS_1_MG | ecosystem: Environmental > Aquatic > Thermal springs > Hot (42-90C) | place: USA: Wyoming...
TCTCTTCCAACAGACGCTGGTAGTCCTCCGGGGTCAGGATCCGGTCCATGTCCCGCGAGTGGATCAGCTCCTCCATCCACTCTGGATTCTTCAAGACAGCTTCGGAAAGAAACCGGCTGTAGGAAAAAACCGTGATCAGAAAGGACAGTCCGGCGACCGAAGAGGTGAGCCGCTCGAAAGCATCCCTTCTCTCCTCCCCCAACCGGGTGAGCATGTGCAGCGCCTGGTCCGGATCCGGCGACGCGCTGAGCAAAGCCCGGATTCCGGCCTGCACCTCGGGGGTGAGCTTGGGTGTTAGGCGGGCGATTTGTTCAGCGGCGCGCGAGGAGTCTTGGAACCGGACGATTTCGAGGAGGCGCTTCATTTCGGGCGGGGCCTATTCTCCGAGTGCGATTATACCGTGCCTGCTCGGCTCGGCTGGCCGCGTCTTACGGACCTGGATCACACTCCACGGCCGCGCGGCGCCGGCAGCTTTCGCGCGCCAGCTCCAGGAGGCGCATGGCTCGGTAGCCGTCGCGCGCCGTCACCGCCAGTGCTGCCGATCCGGTTAAGGCGTCCCGTACGTTCTCATAGTAGCGGCGGTAGTCGCCGGGTTCGGTGCGTACGGAACGCTTTTCCACCGCTCCTTCCGGACCGCTCACCGCCAGCGTGCCCCAAGCCGATTCCGGCTCCTCGCCCCAAGCTCCTGTTCCCGGCCGCGCGCCCGCGCGCAAGGCGGCCTCCTGCGGATCCAGGCCGTACTTGACGAAGCTCCCCTGGACGCCGTGCACCAGAAACCTTGGGCCGGGCGAGCAAGCGAGCATGGAAGCTCCGAGAAAGACCCGCAGGCGGGGATAGTACAGCACCAGGTCGAAGGCGTCGTCGGTCACCGCGCCGTCCCGCTCGATGCGGATGTCGGCCGCCACCGCCTCGGGTTCTCCAAACAGCAGCAGCGCTTGATCGGCCAAATGCGGGCCGAGGTCCACCAGGAGTCCGCCGCCCGGCCCTTCCGCCTCCCGCCAGGCGTTCGGCCGCCGTTGAGGACGGTAGCGGTCGAAGCGGGATTCGAACCGCACCACCCGGCCCAGATCGCCGCGCTCGATGAGGCCGCGCACGGTCAGAAAATCCCCATCCCAACGGCGGTTGTGGAAGACCGAAAGCGTTCGTCCCTTCTCCTCGGCCAGGCGCTCCAGCTCGAGCGCCTCGTCTGAGGTGAGCGTGAACGGCTTGTCCACCACCACGTCATGACCCGTGGCCAGCGCCGCCCGGGCCAGCTCATAGTGCGTGGCGTTGGGCGTGGCGATCACCACCAGCCGCACGCAGCCGGAGGCGAGCAGCGACTCCGCATCCCGATAGACGCGGATCCCAGGGTACATCTGCGCCGCCGTTTCGCCGCGCCGTTCGACAACCGCCGTCAACTTCAGCCCCTGCACCGCTTCGATCACCGGCGCATGAAACACGCGCGCGGCCACGCCGAATCCGATCAGCCCAACCGGGATCTCCGTCATAAAGCTTTATTATGATGACACCGCGCGAGGCTGCTACGATCAAAAGCAAGGAGGACAACAACGATGGGCAACCGGGTCGTCGTCTTCGACACCACTCTGAGGGACGGCGAACAAGCCGCCGGCACGCGCTTGGGCAGCCGCGAGAAGCTGACGATCGCGCGCCAGTTGGCCCGCTTGAAGGTCGACGTCATTGAGGCAGGCTATCCGGCTTCCTCGCCGGAGGATTTCGAGTCGGTCCGGCTCGTCTCGCAGGAGGTGCACGGGCCGGTGATCTGCGCGCTGTCCCGCGCGGTCGCCGGCGACATCGAGGCCTGCGGCAAGGCGTTGGCCAAGGCGCGGCGCCCGCGGATCCACACCGGGATCGGAGTGTCGGACATCCACATCCTGGGCAAGTTCCGCGATGACAAATACGGCAAGACGCTGGCGGAAAAGAAACTCAAACTCATCAAGATGGCCGTCTCCGCCGTGAAGCTGGCCCGCAATTACACCGACGACGTCGAGTTTTACGCGGAAGACTCCGGGCGCGCCGATCCAGCCTACCTTTTCGAGATGCTCGAGGCCGCCATCGACGCCGGCGCCACCGTGGTGAACATTCCTGACACTACCGGCTATACGGTTCCGGAGCAGTTCGGGGCGCTGATCCGGTCGATCCGGGAGAATGTCCCCAATATCGGCAAGGCCACCATCAGCGTGCACTGCCACGACGACCTCGGCATGGCCGTGGCCAACAGTCTGGCGGGCGTCATCAATGGCGCGCGCCAGGTGGAAGGCGCCATCAACGGCATCGGAGAACGCGCCGGGAATGCGGCTCTTGAAGAAATCGTCATGGCCCTGCACACGCGCGCGGACTACTTCAAGCTGAAAACCGGCATCGATACGCGGGAGTTCTACCGCACCAGCCGCATGGTGGCCGACATGCTCGGCATGAGCGTGCCTCCCAACAAAGCGGTCGTGGGCGGCAACGCCTTCTCTCATAGCTCCGGCATCCACGTCGACGGCTTCCTCAAAGATCGCACCACTTACGAGATCATGAAGCCCCAGGATGTCGGCTTCCCCGATAGCCGCGTGGTTCTCACCGCGCGGACCGGCCGCCACGGCCTAAAAGACCGCCTCGAGAAGTTGGGCTTCAAACTTTCCAAAGAAGAACTGGAGACAACCTATCAGCGCTTTCTGGAGGTGGCGGACAAAAAACAAGAGGTTTTCGACGAGGATCTGGTCGCCCTGGTCCACGACGAAATGCAAGCGGGTGCGCAGAAATACCACCTGGAGTACTTGCAAGTCTATAGCGGGACCTCGGCGATTCCAACCGCCACCGTGCGCGTCCGTGTGGGAGACGAGGTCAAGCAGGGCGCCGCGGTCGGCGACGGGCCGGTAGACGCGGTGTGCAAAGCCATCGCCACGGTGACGGGCGCAGAAGCTGAGCTGGCCCGCTATGAGATTCGCGCCGTCACAGGCGGCACCGAGGCCATCGGGGAGGTCACGGTACAGCTCGATCACCGCGGTCGGCGGGTGATGGGGCGCGGGGCCTCGACCGACGTGATCGAGGCCAGCGCCAAAGCTTATTTAGATGGGTTGAACAAACTGGCCGCCCTGGGAGCATAAACCCCGCTCCGGCCGGCTTCAGAAACAAGATTTAGACGGACCGTTACCAGCGCGGTCCGCGCCGCCGGCCGCCACCGCCGCCGCGTCCCGAACTGCGGCCTCCGCCGAAACCCGATCCCCCGGTGGGCTTGGGCCGGGCTTCATTTACGCTGATGGCTCGGCCGTTCAGCTCCATCCCGTTCAAACGGGCCATGGCGGCCTCCGCCTCGCTGCGGTTGGTCATTTCGACGAAAGCGAAACCGCGAGGCTGGCCCGTGTCGCGGTCCGTCACGATATTGACTCGCTCGACCGTTCCGTAGTTGGCGAAAGCGGCATAGAGCTCTTCCTGCGTTGTCTGGTAACTGAGGTTCCCGACAAAAATATTGGTCATGGATACTTCTTCCTTTTCTCAAGTGAAAATCGTCTCTGCTGGACAGCGAGGGAACCGAGACAACAACGGAGGCAGGAGAAGCCGGCCGAAGAGGACTCGCGAACTGGCGCGGACGCAGGCAAAGACGCTTTCAGTGTAGCAGATCTCCGTCCCCCGCGCACAAAAGAATCCCAATTCTCCCGCGTGCATGTCCGCTGCCCCCCAGCAAAAGGCCTCCCTGGCAACGAATGCCGGAGGCCCCGCATTGGCTCTACCTCCAAAACTCACCACCACCGCTGGCCGGCCATGCTCCCCCTCGAACACCTTCGGTGCTACTCTGGCTGTTCAAAGGAGGAACCTCGAATCATGCCTGACCACTCCTGGCGCCACGATTTGGCCCGGCTTTCCCGCCGCAGCCTTTGGCGCCTCCCCTTGGCCGCCGGCGCATTGGCGAACCTGACGGCCGCGCCCATCGCCGAAAACGATCCGGGCAACATCAAGATCGCCACACGCCTGCCGGTCCGCTCCGTAACCGACGAAGATCTCCTCTTCCTCAAGCAGATCGGCTTGCGCTGGGTGCACGCCGAGTTCGGCCCCGACGCCCCGTTTGAGTTCATCCGCAGCACTCAGGAGAGGCTCCGCCGGTTCGGCATCGAGATCTACGTGGGCGTCATGGACGCCTACCGCTCCCTGCGCATTCAACTAGGCCAGCCGGGCAGAGATGAGGACATCGAGAAGTTCCAAACCTTCCTTCTGAATCTCGGACGTCTCGGCATCCCTGTGACTAAGATCGATTTCCACCCGGCCAACACCTATACGACCACCATGGTCGAAACCCCGCGCGGCTACCGCGCGCGCCAGTTCGATGTCGATGAATTCCGGAGCAAGAGCGAAAAGCAGGCCTTCGAGCGGCAGTATTCCGCCGCCGAGATCTGGGCCAACTATGCCTACTTCATCCGCGCCGTCTTGCCCGTCGCCGAGAAAGCCAACGTCCGGCTGGCGCTCCATCCCGACGACCCGCCCCTGGCATTCATGAATGGGGTGGCTAAGATCTTCGTCAACTACGACGGATACCGGCGCGCGGAGGAGATCGCGGGCGCGAGCCAGCACTGGGGACTGATGTTTTGCGTCGGCACCTGGGGCGAGGGCGGCGAAACCATGGGCAAGAACATCTTCGAGATGATCCGGGACTTCGGCGGCCGTGGAAAGATTCATGCGGTCCACTTCCGCAACATCAGCTCGCCGTTGCCGCGCTTCCATGAGACCTTCATGGATGACGGCTATCTGGACATGTACGCCATCATGAAGGCCCTTCGCCAGGTCCGCTTCAGCGGCTCCATGGTCCCGGACCACATCCCCGCTCTGGCAGGGGACCGGGGAATCAACCGGGCGGGTACGGCCTATTGCATCACCTATATGCGCTGTTTGCTCCGCCGGGCCAATGAGGAGGTGGGCTAGCTTCCAGCCAGTCCGCATCCGCGCGCACCGGCTCAATCCGCATGCTCTCGGTGAAGCCGCCGGCTTGAGCGAGGGGCCATTTCGAACTCGCAGCATTTTCTCATCGAAGGATGAGCCTGAAGAATAAGAGTTGAGTGTCCGCTGGGCTCCTTTCGGTTTTGGGTTGGATGAGTCTGTAGATCGCCGTAGTCGAAGCTGTGGGAATGTGGGAATCGCGCAGCGATTTCCAAGGGCGGCGGGAGCGGCGGGAAACTGCGGAGCAGTTTTCTGGAGTTTCTACAGTTCCAGACAAGAATGTCTACCCCACGAAAGCAGCCTGCACCACGGCGGCGATGGGGAACGGGCACAAGCCCACCACCGGCACATGGCTGCCGATGTGCCAAGCCTGGCGGCATGCTCCACTTTGCGGCGACGGCTTGAGGTGGAGCGCGCAGTCTTGCGGGCCGGATGGCGTTGATACCCCCGTACAGGTGGCGTGTGTGTTGCTCTGCCGGCGCGGCCGCCGGCATGCCAAGCCTGGCGGCTTGCTCCACGGGGGTGGCGATTGGGTGGAACGGAGGGCTGTGGGTCAAGGGCGCCAAGGCCGGCACGAATACCGGCCGCAGGCCTGGAAGCCTGCACCCCAAAAGCAGCTCGCCCAAAAAACGCCGCTTCGGACAAGAATGTCAGCGCCACATCAGATGCTTGCTCCACTGTAAAGGGCGGTAAAGGCTCATAAGCCAACCACCGGCACATGGCTGCCGGTGTGGCGAGCAAGACTGCGTGCTCGGCGCGAACATCCGGTCAAATGTAGAAACTGCGGAGCAGTTTTCCACCGCTTCCACGGCCCGGCATTTCCACAGCCGGCTCGTCGTCGTTCTGCGCAGCGCGCTGATGCGCTCTTCCGCACCATGCGCCGGAAGAGGTCTCGCTTGGCTTCCTGCATGAGGATGGCGGCTTCCGTGTCGGTCTGAGCGCCGGCTTGCGCCTGCCGGTGCGCCGCCGTGATCTCCGGGCGCAATCGCTTTTCCCAGCCGGCCGCTTCCCGCAGCCGTTCGTACGGCGTCGCCCACCTGCGATAGACGCGTTTGATCTTGCCTTGGCCCGGCTGCCGCAGTTCCGGCGCCGCCCCCGCCAAAAACGCCCGAATCTGCTCCAGGCTCAGCCACTTCGAATCGTTCCGGCGGATGATCCATCCCCAGCATCTCACCTCCTAACCCCTTCAGGCTCATCTTGTGTGGGAATCCATCCCCGCCTTCAGGCTCATCTTGCATGAGACAAGACTCTCGCGGCGCACAAGGCGCGGCGGAGTGCTAGACTTAGAGCACCGGACCATCGAACTCATTTCCCGTCTTCAGGGACAGGGCGGCTCACCCGGCCCTTCCCGCCGTCAGGAGCGAATTCGCCGGAGAAAGAGAGCCCCGCGCAGCCACAGCCTGCGCCGCTTCAGACGATGCGCATCCTCCTCTACAATCCCGACAACGGCGTCACCCGCAACTTCATGCCCCACCTTTGGATGTTTCTCCTCCAGGCCCTGACCCCGCCCGGCCACGAGGTCTTCCTGATCGACGGCAACGCGCAGCCCATGGCAGACGGCGCGTTGGTGGAGTTCGCCCGGCGCAACAACATCGGCTTGGTGGGCATCGGCGCCATGACCCGCATGATCGCCAAGGCCTACCGTGTCGCCGATGCGCTGCGGGCGGCGGGGATCCCGGTCGTCATGGGAGGCCCGCACGTATCTGCCCTGCCGCGGGAAGCGCTAGGCCGCGACGGCGGGCCGCGGCACGCCGATGCCGTGGCGGTCGGGGAAGCGGACGCCACCTGGCCCCTCATCGTGCAGGATGCCGAGCAAGGACGCCTCAAGGAGATCTACGAGGCCTTGGACGCTGCCGGCAAGCCTTCCAAGCCTTCGCTCGACGCCTACCCGCAGATCCCCTGGGAGAAGCTGGACCTTGCAGCCTTCAACCGCATCCCCGGCCCGCTGCGGCGCCTCATGGCGCATTTCAAAACCGGCTGGGAAACCTTCCACATCATCCCCATCGAATCCGGACGGGGCTGCCCCTACGGCTGCGACTTTTGCACCGTCACCGGCTTCTTCGGAAGCGCCGTCCGGTTCCGCAGCAACGCAAGCGTGGTCGAGGAAATGCTCCGCCTGAAAGCCATGGCCTCCCGCAGCCGCGGCAAAGTCGCAGTCTTCTTCGTAGACGACAACTTCGGCATCAACGTCAAGCGCACTAAGTCTCTGCTCAGCGACATCATTGCGGCCAACGCGCAGTTGTCCTGGGTGGGCCAGATCAGCGCCAATCTGCTGCGGGACCCGGAACTCGTCGACTTGATCGCCGCCTCCGGCGGCAAGTGGATCTTCATCGGCATGGAATCCATCGACCCGGCCAACCTCGCCGTGGTGAACAAGACCTTCAGCCGCCCCTCCGACTATGCCGAGGTTCTGGAGAGGCTGGCCCGCCGCAACGTCTATGCCATCGCTTCCTTCATCTTCGGATTGGATCACGACACGCCCGGCGTTGCCGCCCGCACCTTGAACGAGATCCGCCAGTGGGCGCCCTGCTTGCCCGTCTTCGGTCAGATTACCCCGTATCCGGGAACGCCTCTGCATGACCGCCTCAACGAAAGCGGACGGTTAACCCGGCCTCGGCATTGGCTGGAGTTTGCGCCATTCCGCATGGCCCATCAGCCGGAGCGGATGACCATTCCCGAAGTGGAACGAGAAGTCCGCTGGGCTTGGCAGGAGTCTTACAGCCCCAAAGCCACCGGGGAGGCGCTCGCCGGATTGCAAGACGACCCCGTCCCCTACCGCATCAGCCACCTCATTGCGCGCCTGTTCTTCCGCGGCATCTACTTTCCTCAGCGCAACGCTTGGGGGTGGATCAAACTGTTCTTTCAAAACCGGCGGAACATCCTTCGCCTGATCCGCGACTCGCTGGCCTCCTGGCCGGGCGGCCGCAACGCCCCCTTGAGGCTGGACTTCGACGCCCCGCGGTCAGAGTAATGCTCTCTCCGAGAAGGCGCGGTTCAAGACGCCGGCGCGGATTCGCTCCGGTTTGTGGATATCTGGGGTTGCGGGACTATAGCCGGGTTCTCCTGTGCCTTGCCCGCGCGCGCCGACCACTCCGCCCCGGCCAGCACCAGCATGGCCCCAAAAAAGCTCCAGATCACAATGCTCGCCGAGTACACGAAAGGTCCGTACTCCCGCGACAGCTTCGCCCGGAGCAAAGGCCAGGTCAGCAGGTTTATGTATTTCAGCACCTCCAGCGCCATCCCCACCACAATGGCCGCGCCCGCCACCTGCCGGGGCGCAATCTTGCGGTTCGGCAACAGCCAGTAGATCAGAAACAGCATCAGCATCGAGATCGGCAGCGCGGCGATCTTGAAAAACACCAGCCCCAAAGTCTCCACCACCACGGAGCTTGGCCCCAGTAGCTGCGGCCAAATGGAGTAGTTCAGCGCCGTGAGCATCATTGAGAGCATGGCCAGCGTGCCGCAGGCGAAAATCAGCCCCAAACTGATGAGCTGGTTGCGCCAGTAGGTGCGGTGGCGCGGCACGCCCCAGGCCCGGTTTAACGCCACCTCCAGCGGCTCAAAGACACCGTTGGCGACAAATAACAACAGCAGCATGGAGCCCGCTTGGAACGGCCCGCGCCCGCTGACCATGACGTCCAGGTTGCGGCGGATGAACTCCCCAAGCTGTCCGGGAAAATAGTCCGACAAGGCCAGATAAACGGCCGCCACCGCCGCGTGCCACTTCAGCACGTGCCGGCACAGCGAAAGAATGACGATCAGAAAAGGAAAGAAGGAAAGCAGGACGGAGGCGGCTACGGCGAAGGCGTAGACGTGCACCTCCGTCTCCATCCAGTAGCGTAGAGTGGGCCGCAGGGCCCGTACGGCCTGCTTTATGCCGTCTTTCAACGTTTGCCGCTCTTGAGTTTCTCCCGCTGCTCCTTGAGCACCGCCTTCCGGCTGAGCTTGATCTTGTTGCCCTCCATGGCCAGCACCTTGACCAGGATTTGATCGCCTTCCTTCAGCTCATCCCGCACATTGCGCACCCGGTTCTCCGAGATCTCGCTGATGTGCAGCAGCCCATCGGTGCCGGGGAAGATCTCCACGAAGGCGCCGAAATCCACCAGGCGGACAACTTTGCCCAGATACGTCTTTCCGACCTCGGCCACCGCCGTGATCTCGTTGATCATCTGAATGGCGCGGTTGGCGGAATCGCCGTCGCTCGAGAAGACGTTCACCGTGCCGTCGTCTTCCACATCGATCTTGACTCCGGTCTGCTCGATGATGCCGCGGATCACCTTGCCGCCCGGCCCGATCAGCTCGCGGATCTTATCCTGCGGAATCGTGAGCGTGTAGATGCGCGGCGCGTACGGCGACAGAGACGGGCGCGGCGCGGAGAGGACTTCCCGCATCTTGTCCAGGATGAACAGCCGCCCGCGGCGGGCCTGCTCCAGCGCTTCCCGCATCAGGGCAGTCGTGACGTTGGGCACTTTGATGTCCATCTGGAGCGCGGTGATGCCGTCCACCGTCCCGGCCACCTTGAAATCCATGTCGCCGTAATGGTCTTCAGCCCCCGCGATGTCGGTCAGAATCGCGTAAGCGTCACCCTCCTTCACCAACCCCATGGCGATGCCCGCCACCGGAGCGGAGATGGGAACGCCCGCGTCCATCAGCGACAGCGTTGCCCCGCACACGGTGGCCATGGAGCTGGATCCGTTGGACTCCAGAATGTCGCTGACCACCCGCATCGTGTAAGGAAAGGATTTCTCATCCGGGATCACCGCCGCCAGGGCCCGCTCGGCCAGCGCGCCGTGGCCGATCTCCCGGCGGCCCGGCCCGCGCATGAAGGCCACCTCGCCCACGCTGAACGGCGGGAAATTGTAATGCACCATGAAGCGCTTGGAAGTCTCGCCGGACTCCAATAGCTCCAGCCGCTGCTCGTCTTCCTTGGTCCCCAAAGTAACGGTCACCATGGCCTGCGTCTCGCCTCGGGTGAAGAGGCTCGAACCGTGGGTCCGGGGCAACACGCCGACCTCGATCGAAATCGGCCGGATCTCGTCAAACGCGCGCCCGTCCGGGCGCCGCCGATCGCGCAGCATCTCGTCTCGGAAGATCCGCTCCTTCAGCCGGTCAAACAAGCTCCCGGCCTCCGCCTGCTGCTCTTCCGGATAGGCCTCGACCGCCTTCTTGCGCAGCTCCCCCACGCGCCGGTAGCTCTCCAGCTTGGAGTACTTCTGAGTGTTCAGCGCATCGCTCAGCTCGGCGCGCCAGGCGGCGGAAATCTGGTCGAACATCTCCTGATTCAGCACGGGCGGCGTATGCGGCCGCTTGGGCTTGCCGGCCAGCGATGCCAACTGGCGGATCCCGGCCGTCAGCTTGCGGCAGCTTTGGTGGCCGAACTCGATGGCGTCTACCACCTCGGCTTCGGTGGCTTGGTTGGCTCCGGCTTCCACCATCACGATGCCTTCATCGGTGGCCGCTACCACGATGTTGAGCTTGGATTCGCGCAGCTCCGAATGCGTGGGGTTGGCGATCAGCCGGCCCTGAACCGAGCCCACGGTCACCGCCCCGAGCACGTGCTCAAACGGGATGTCGGAAATCGCCAGCGCCGCCGAAGCGCCCAGTAGCGCCAGCGGCGCCGGGTCGATCTCCGGATCGGCCGAAAGCACCATGCCGATCACTTGCGTCTCGCACGCAAATCCCTCCGGGAACAAAGGCCGGATGGGCCGGTCGATCAACCGGCTGGTCAGGATCTCCTTCTCGGTCGGGCGCCCTTCGCGCTTGATGAAGCCGCCCGGAAAACGCCCGGCGGCATAGGTGTACTCACGGTAATCTACGGTCAGCGGAAAAAAGGAAATGCCGGTTCGGGGCTCTTCCGCGGCGCACGCGGTCACCAGAACCACGGTGTCGCCGGAGCGGACCAAAACCGAACCGCCGGCTTGCTTGGCAACTCTGCCTGTCTCCAGGCTGATTTTACGACCATCCAGGTCGATTTCAACTGTATGTGTCATGGGAATCTTCTCCAACCTCTCAGAGACTGGAGTTGACAACGGGAGGGCTGGCGCTCCAGGCGGAGGCGCCGCTCAGCGGAAGGTTGTCCCCTGGGGGCTTCCTCGCCCCCAGCGTGAATCACGCTGATGGGTGGCAATGGGCTCAAGCCCGCGTCACACCCTAGCGGCGCAGCCCCAGCTTCCGGATCAACGCCTGATATCTTTCCGGGCTCGTGCCCTTCAGATACTTCAGGAGCCGCCGGCGCCGGGCCACCATGGCCAGCAGACCTCTACGCGAGTGGAAGTCCTTACGGTGCGTCTTGAAGTGCTCGTTTAAGCCCGCGATCCTCTCGGTGAGAATTGCGATCTGCACTTCGGGAGAACCCGTGTCGGACTTATGAACCCGGTATTGACCGATCACACGGCTTTTTTGGTCTGCCGCCAGCGCCATCTAAAGTGGATGCTCCTTGTCTTCTCTTAATCTCGATTGAGTTCGTTCAATAGCATAACACACTCACGACCTTGGCGAACGGAGCCGCGCTCGCCCCCCGGCCGGTCCTAGCCGTGCGGGCACTCCCGCACCCGGCCGGGAAAACCGCAGGGGGTCCCCCAGCCCTTCGGCGCCAACCCTGCGCCCGTTACGCCTGGCCGGTTTTGGGACAACCCATTCCCGCGTGCTATGTTCGTTGAAAGGAGCAACGTTTCGATGGCGGTGCGTGCAGGTGTGGTCGGATTTCGCGGCTATAGCGGTGCGGAGCTGGTGGCGATACTCGACCGCCACCCGAAAGTCGAGCCGTGGCTGCTCGAACATCGCACCGACGCAGGCGAAAAGCCCCGCCCCAAAAACGCCAGGACTCACCCGCGCGTGCCGTGCAGCCCCGAGGCGGTGCGGAAAGAGAATTTAACGATAGTCTTCCTCGCCACGCCGCCGGAAGTCTCCATGGAGCTCGCCCCGGCGTTGCTGGAAGCCGGCGCCAAGGTCGTGGACCTGAGCGGGGCCTTCCGCCTGCGCACCGCGGACAACTACGCCAAGTGGTACAAGGAGCAGCACACGCAGCCCGAGCTCTTGGCCGAAGCGGTTTACGGACTTCCGGAGTTCTATAGGGAACGCATTCCCAAGGCCCGGCTGGTGGCCAACCCGGGGTGCTATCCCACCGCGGCCAGCCTGGCCATCCGGCCCTTGGTGGCCTCCGGAGCGGCGGACCGTTCCGCCGGAATCGTCTGCGACGCCAAAAGCGGCGTGAGCGGCGCCGGCCGCAAGCCCAGCCTGAAGACCAGCTTCTGCGAGGTGACGGAGAACTTCTCCGCTTACTCCATTCTGAACCACCGCCACGTGCCCGAAGTCCTCATGAACTGTGGCCTGGACGAAAAGGAGTTCAGCTTCGTCGCGCACTTGCTTCCTCTGGACCGCGGCATTCTCGAGACCGTCTATTTCCGCCTCTCTCCCGGCCTGGACGAGGCCGCCCTCGCAACCGTCTACGAGAAATGGTACGGCCAGGAGCCGTTCGTGCGGCTCTATGAGCCAGGCCAGGTTCCCGACCTCCACGCAGTGCGGCGGACGAACTTCTGCGACATCGGCTTGCGCGCGGACCCCAAGACCGGCCGCGGGGTCGTCGTGGCCGCCATCGACAACCTCGTGAAGGGCGCGGCCGGGCAGGCAGTCCAGAACATGAACCTGATGCTCGGCTACCCGGAAACGGAAGGACTCTTATGAGTAGAGCCAGCCGAACAGCGCCCCGGGACCTGCGAAAGGCAGGGTGAGCGGCAATGTCTGGCTGGATCCGGTGGCCGGTGCGGGTTGCCGCCGCCATCGGCTTCCTCTGGTTGATCGTGGCCTTCACCCCGTTGGTTCACTGGTGGGCGACAAAGCTCGCCGGACGCTGGGAAGAACCAAAGGGCGAGGCTCTGGTCGTCCTGGCCGGCTCGGAGATGGAAGGCGACATTCTCGGCGCCAGCACCTACTGGCGCTGCGTGTACGCCCTGATGGCCTACCGCCAGGGCTGGGTGCGGCGGATCTATGTGAGCGGCGGCAGCAGCGGTGAACAGCGGCCCGTGGCCGAACTGATGCGGCTGTTCCTGGTCGGACAAGGAGTCCCCCCGCAGGTGGTGGAGGTGGAGCATGCTTCCCTCAGCACCCGCGAAAGCGCCCTCAATCTCGCCCCCACGCTGAAGCGGCAACAGGCCACGCCGGTCCTGCTGACGAGCGATTTCCACATGTACCGCGCCTGGAGAGCCTTTCGCAAAGCCGGCGTCACGCTGCGGCCCAGCCCGATCCCCGATGCGCGCAAGCGAGCTGTGCGCTGGGAGCGCCGCTGGGACGCATTTCAGGATTTGGCCATCGAGACCGTGAAGATCGTCTACTACCGGGCGCGCGGATGGATCTAGCCCGCCCTGCGCCCCGCCGCCCCAACTGGAGCACGCCGCCAGGCTTGCCATGCCGGCCGCTCGCGTGGAGCAAGCCGCCAGGCTTGCCATGCCGGCGGTCACGCCGGCAGAGCGACACCATCCCGAGCTGTGCGGGGGTTCCAATCGTCATCCAGCCCGCGCGACTGCGCGCTCCACTTCAAGCCGCCGCCGCCCCAAGTGGAGCAAGCCGCCAGGCTTGCCATGCCGGCGGTCACGCCGGCAGAGGAACACAATCCCGACCTGTACGGGGGTATCAACGCCATCCAACCCGCACGACTGCGCGCTCCACTTCAACCCGCCGCCTCTCTCCCCATCTCCGTGTCCTCCGTGCCCTCTGTGGTTTGCTTTTTCCGTGCCCTCCATGTCGTGTCCGATGTGGGGCAGGCTTTCTAGCCTGCGGCCGGCTTTCCAGCCGGCCTGGGCCCCCTTTACCCACCGCCCTCTGCGCAACCCAATGCCGCGCTGTGTTATATTTATTCATCATGATGAATAAAATAACAATGCGGGCAGGCCGGCCATGAAGGCTCTGGTCAAGTTGGGCGGCACGCTGCTCGACGAACTCGATCTCCGCCGCCAGGTCTGCTGGGGCATCGCCGGTGCGGTCCGGGCGGGCCACACGCTGGTGGCGGTCCACGGCGGCGGGCGCCAGATGACCCGATTCTTGAGCCAGATGGGCGTGGAGAGCCGGTTTGTCGATGGGCTGCGGGTGACGACCGATGAAACCCTCGATGCGGTGCTGAAGGTGTTCGCGGGCTCTGTCAACAAGCTGCTGGTCTCAAGCCTCATCGAGACAGGCGTGGCTGCCGTCGGGTTGTCAGGGATCGACGGGCCGCTGGTGGAAGCCGAGCTGTTGAAAGCGGAACTGGGTCACGTCGGCAAGCCCGTCCGGTCGAACCCGGCGCTGCTGAATTGCCTTTTGGCAGCCGGCTTTGTGCCGGTCGTGGCCTGCGTGGCAGGCAGCCGGGACGGCCGGATCTTCAACGTGAATGCGGACCAGATGGCGGTAGCTTGCGCAGTCGGCTTCCGGCCGGATCTGCTGCTGTTCCTGACCGACGTGGAAGGAGTATTGGACGCCGATGGCAAGCGGATTCCGCAACTGGACCGGGAAGGGATGCAGAAACTGATTTCAACCGGCGTCGCCAAAGGAGGCATGCTCGCCAAACTCCGGGCGGCACAGGAAGCGCTGGAGGCGGGGATCCCCCAAGTCGTCATCGCGCCGGGCAAAGAACCCGATGTGATCGGTCGCGCGCTGGCTGGCGAGCCGCTGGGAACACGCCTGAGTGGAGGGCCGGCCGGTGCCTGAGAACTCTACCCCATTGATCCGCAAAGCTCTATTGACAGACGTGGGGCCCCTGCTGAGGCTGATCAACGGCTACGCCGAGCAAGGAATCATGCTGCCCCGCACGGAGTTCGAGCTGGCCGAAAACATCCGCGATTTCACCGTCGCTGCCGTGGGCGGTGAAGTGGCAGGCTGCGGGGCCCTGCACTTCTATGGCCCGCGCTCGGCCGAGGTGCGTTCGCTGGCGGTGCACCCGCAATGGAAGGGCCACGGCCTGGGCCGGAAACTGGTCGAGGCTCTGGAAGCGGAAGCCCGCGAGCACGGCATCGAATCGCTCTTTGCATTCACTTATATTCCCGATTTCTTCGCCCGGCTCGGCTTCGCCGAGGTCGACCGCCGCCGGCTTCCTTCGAAGGTCTGGAAGGATTGCCTGCGCTGCCCCAAGCTCCAATGCTGCGATGAGATCGCCATGCAAAAGGCGCTGGTGGCCGGCCTCGGGGCGGAAGAAGCTCTGCAAGGTCAAGAAGCCGGAGACGCCGGCAATGGTTTCCTGATCGTTCCCACGGTGAAGCCCGCGGTCATGCCGCGCTGAGCCTGCCCGATTGTTACACCCAAACCCAAAGCAAACCTGAGAACTCCCGCACCCGCCGCCCACTACTTTCTGTGGCGGCATGAAAGCACAATCGGTCGACGTCAAGCAAGCAGCAGGAAAGATTCTCTGTTCCACCGTGTTTCGCGCCTGCGGCAAGAAACTTCTGGCCAAGGGGCGCCTGATCCGGGAAGAGGACGTGGAGCTCTTGCGCGCGGAGGGCATGACCCAAGTCTGGGTCACCGAGCTGGAGGAGGGCGAGATCGGCGAAGACGAAGCGGCCTTGCGGATCGCCGCGGAAGTGGGTTGCGGATCGCTGGAGATCCGGCCCGCCCCCGGGGGCAAGGCCAACCTGGTGGCGGCCGAAAACTCCTGCGTGCTGGTGGATGAGGAACTGCTGAGACAGATCAACTGCATCACCGGCGCGGCCGTGGCGACCCTGGCGAACTTCACTTTCGCCGCCGCCGGTCAGCGCGTGGCCTCAGTCAAAAGCGCCCCATTTGCCGTGCCCCTCCAGGACCTTGAGGCCGTCCTGTCTGTCCTGAGGGAGCGCGGACCACTCTTGCAGGCGCGGCCCATCCGCAACCCAGTCGTGGCCGTGCTCTATTCGGACCCCATTTCGGCGGACAAAGCGCGGCAATTGTTCGATAGCGTCATGCGGCAGCGGCTGGAGCGGTTTGGCGCCTCCGTCAGCCTCAGCTTGGCGAGCACGGAGCAGCCCCGGGCGCTGGCGCGCGCGCTCGAGCATCTGCTGAGGGCGAGGCCTACCGTCGTGCTCGTGGCCTCGACGACCGCGCCGGCCGGCCCGTCCGATGCGGTGGGATGGGCGATGGTGGAGGCAGGTTGCCAGATCGAGCGCTTCATGGCGCCCGTGGAGCCGGGAACCCTGCTGCTGTTGGGATACAAGGATGACATCCCGGTGGTGGCGGCCCCCGGCTGCTGGCGCTCCACCAAACCGAATGTGCTCGACCTGGTGCTCTGTCCGCTGCTGGCCCGCTACCGGCTGAGCGGCTGGGAAATCGCCGGCTTGGGACACGGCGGCTTGCTCGAATGACCCGTATGGGTCTACCGGCCGCGCGACGGCTCATCCGGGCCGGCGTCCGCCGGAGCATGGTGATTGACCGGGCCGGCGCCGTGTCCGAGCCCAGGGTTGGTGCGGATCGCCTCCGTGATGAACCGCTTGGCGCGCCGGACCGCTTGCGGCAAATCCAGCCCGCGGGCAAGCAACGCCGTGATGGCGGCCGAATAGGTACACCCCGTGCCATGCGTGTGAGGAGTCTCGATCCGTTCGCCGCCGAGCTCCAAAAACCCGCCTTCAAACAACAGCACGTCGGTCGCCGTGTCCGTTAGGTGCCCCCCTTTCACCAAGACCGCCCTGGGCCCCAGAGCCAGTATCCGCCGGGCCGCTTGCTTCATATCCTCGACCGACTGCACCGCCAGCCCAGACAGGGCGGCGGCCTCGGCGAGGTTCGGTGTCACCAGCAGCGCATGGGGAAGCAGCCGCTGGATGAGCGCTTCGCGCGCGTCCTCGGAGAGCAGGGGAGCGCCGTGTTTGCTGATCAGCACTGGATCGACCACCAGCGGGAAACCGAATCCAGAGGCCATTTCGGCCACCGCCTCGACGAGTTCGGCGTTTCCAAGGGCCCCCGTCTTGGCCGCCGCCGGCGGGATGTCGGCCAGCACGGCCCGGATCTGCCGCTGCACAAGCCCTGCATCCAGGCACTCGACCGCTTCCACGCCCGTCGTGTTCTGAACCGTGATCAGGGTCACTACCGCCTCGCCATACACGCCGAACTGGTGAAAGGTTTTGAGATCGGCCTGGAGACCCGCGCCGCCGCTGGGGTCCGACCCCGCGATCGTCAAAGCCACTGGCACACTCATTGGCTGGCTCCCGCTAGCCGTCCCGTGCGCCGCGCGTAGTGGAGGATGGCGGCCTTCTGGATGAACCCGGGCGTGAGTCTCGACAGCAGAACCAGAATCTTGTAGCGCAGCCCGGGGATAACGATGACCTTGCCCTTAGCCAAACCGTCGAGGCTGGCGGCGACGACCTCTCCGGCGGACATCCACCAGCCGGGGCCGATGAAGTCATGCCCAATGCCTAGAACCTCGTGGAACTCCGTGCGGGTGAAACCCGGGCAGAGGGCCTGAACCTTGACCGGTGAGCCGATCGTGCTCAGCTCCAGCGCCAAGCCCTCCGTGAAGCGGTTCACCCAAGCCTTGGTCGCGCAATAGCTCACGTTGCTGGGGGTAACGTTGAAAGCGGCGACGGAGGAGACGTTAATGACGCCGCCGCGTCCGCGCGCAACCATGCCCGCCAACGCGGCGTGCGTGAGCCGCGCCGTAGCGAGAACGTGCAGGCGGTGCATGCGCTCCTGCGTCGGACCGTCTGCTTGGTGGAAGAAGCCGCGCGTGCCAAAACCCGCGTTGTTGATCAACAGCTCGAGATTGGGTTCACGGCGGGTGCGCTCTTCAGCAGCCTCCAGCCCGGCGTCGGTGGCCAGATCGGCGGCCAGGATCTCGGCGCACGTTGCGCCCGCAGGCCGCAGTTCGTCAGCCAGTTGCTCCAGGCGGTCCTTGCGGCGCGCAACCAGGATGAGCGAGTATTGCCGGGCGGCCAGGCGCCGGGCGAATTCGGCGCCGATGCCGCTCGAAGCGCCGGTGATGAAAGCGACAGGTGCAGTGCCGGGCATGCTGGGCTCCTGAGGAGAAGAACATCAGGCTAGCACAGCCCGCCTGGCCTGAAGACCGCCGCCACTGTCGGCGGCCTATGTCTCCAAACTTACGCCACCCGGGCGAGCATCCATGCGTGCCTCAACCACCGCGGCGTTCAGCGCCGGGTGACCGAAAGCGAGCGCCAGCTCGAGTTGCCCGCCGCGTCGTAGGCGCGAATGACGATCGTGTTCGATCCGGGCAGCAGCGGCGCCTCCAAGCTCCACGAAACCGTTCCCGAGGCGGCGCCGGATTTGCCTCCCGAAGTCGACCATGTGACCGAAGCGACTCCGACATTGTCGGAAGCCGTGCCGGAGATGCGAATGCTGGAGGACGATGTGAACACCGTGCTTGTGGACGGGCTGACGATCTTCAGGGTTGGAGGAACGTTGTCAGCGAGCACGGAGCGAGTGACCTGAAACGACCGCTGGGCTGTGGCCCCGCGGTCATCCGTCGCCGTCAAGGTGATCGTGTTGACGCCAACGCTCAACGGAAGAGCCGGGATCGTGAAAGAGCGCCCTCCGGAAGCTGTCCCCGAGCCTCCTTGCTGATTCGTCCAGGAAACCCGTACGTTGCCGCTGCCCCCCGTAACGGAGCCCGATACATTCACAAAGGCTGCGGTTGTCGAGTAGGGCAGCGTCGCAGGGGATTGGATCGTGATCGCCAGAGGATCGGGCGTGGCCGGTGGGGGATCCGCCGGCGGTGTTCCGGGCCCGGACGGCGGATCGTCCGGGGCGCTCCGCGCCGCGTACAGCTCGCGGATCGCCCGGATGTCCTCTGGCGTCAGGCCTGTGGCGCTCCGGTAATACGGGTACATGACCGAGCCGGGGACGTCGGAATGCCCCAGCCCGAGCGCATGACCCAGTTCATGAAGGACCACCGAAAAGACGTCCACGGCCGGGTAGCCTTGGTTTGGGTCTACCGTCCACAACTCATCGTCATCGAGGTGCAGGTCGCCCGCGATGGTCTCGGGGTTGGGCGGCGAGGGGTAGAACGTGTGCGCCAAAACCCGGCCGGGGCCGTCGAAGGGGTACATATCGCCGTGGGAACCGGCGGCGAACAAGAGGTTCACGGTTCTGGAGTAGTTGGGTCCGGGGACCGGCGCGAAAGAGATCTCAACGTATTTGGCCCACTCCTGGAAGGCTCTCAGAATCTCCGAGGACACGCGATCCGCAGGCAGCTTCTGGGTGAGGCGCTGGAAGTAGTAGCCCAGCGCGGCCTTGCCCTTGCCCGGACCATCCCATCCCTCGCCCACAAACGCCACGTACTGTCCCACGGGACCGGCGGTCGTGAGAGCTCCAGGGCAAGCGATCAGCCCGGCTCCCTCGGCTAACTCGCGCGAAGCGGGGAATAGATAGGCGACCTCGTCACGGGCCGCGAGCCGCTCCAGCCGGGCCGCAGGACCCCGCACAAGCAGGTGGTTGGGGAGCAAGTCCCCCCTTCCGATCAGCCGGAAGCCCACCTCGCCAACAAGGCGCATGGCGTCAAAGCGGTCCACGTCGGGGAAGAACTCGGCGACAAAGTCAGCCTCCTGACTAGGAGCGGCTTCCAACGGCGCCAGCGCGCGGCTGATCTTCTCCCGCGGCTGGAATCGGCGGGCGCGCAATCGCACGCCGCCCCAGTCCTGGCCCGGACGGGCCGAGACGACGTAGCCGCCGTCCGGAACGTACTGGACGAATTGCACGCCGCGGTCAATCAGGCTTTGGAGCTCCTCCTGAGTGACCCCCGCTTCAAACTCGACGAGCAGGTGCTCCCGCCCGCTCACCGTGCGGCGGACGGGTTCGATGCTGCGGGGCAGCGGGGACTCGGCCGAGGACTGAGCCTGATCCGGAACGGTGACCTTGAGATGAAGACGTGTCTGGGCAGGCAGCGCCGCAGCGGCAAGCACCCAGTAGATCACAAGACCAAAGGAACGCCTCATACTGCCCCTTATCGAAGTGGGGTGAGAGGATTGCGGGGTCCGGGACACTCAATAACCTGAGGGATTCTGCCTTATGAAACATCCAACAGCTCCCCGATGGCTGCCTTTGGCCGTGGCCCTGCTCTGCTTGGGAGCGGGGATCATGGCGGCCGGTGAGCGGCCCCGGCTGGTAGAAGGTGCCTTCCGGTCGGAAGATAAACCCTTTCGGATCAGAGCGATAACCTACAGCCCGCGCCCTGCGGCCATCGACTACCAGCGGCCTTCGCCCGAGTGCCAGCTCGCCAGAGACCTCCCGTTGATCGCAGCCGCAGGGGCCAACACGGTGCGGACCCAGCGGCTGAGTCAAGAAAGCGAGCCGGTGCTGGCCTCCCTGCTGGAGACTACAGGGCTGTACTGGCTCGCGGGATTCTCCTTAGAACCGTACTACGACCCCGAGGTTCCGATCAGCGCGAAAAAGGCCCACATTCTGGAAGACCTGCGCCAATTTGCGGAACGGCATTTGCACGACGAACGGTTGCTGGCATTTGTGATCGGCGAAGAGGTAGCCACAGACTACGAGCGCAAGTTCGCTGGCGATGCGGGCGGCTTCTACTCACTGTTGGCCGATGCCGCCTCGATGCTTCGCGAGATGAGGCCCGACGACCCTCCGCTGGTGACCACGGTGGTTGGTGACGCGAGCCAGTTGCTCGTCGAAGTGCCAGGTCTGTCGTTCTGGATCTGGAAGATGCCCTCCTGGCACCCGGCGCTGGCCAAAGCGGAGGAGGCCGCGGCGGCCGGCTCGGCGCCGCTGTTGATCGAAGGCTTCTCCCGGCGGCTGCCGGTGGAAGAGCCCGCGGCTGAAGAAGGCGACGATGACCCGGTAGCCGCAGTCATTGGGGCAATCCAAGACCTGGAGGGATCGAAGCAGCTGCTGGGGTTTATCTATACGCGTTTCGCCGAGGAGTCGGCCGGGCGGCCTGGCACGGAGCTATTCCGGCTTGAAGCCGAAGAAGGGCAGTGGGAAAACCTGGCGGCCACTGCGTTCTATCAAGCGCTGGCGCAGCTTTGGGAAGGGCGCCGCCGCGACGAGTGGGCGATGGAGGAGCCCGCGGAGCTCCAAGCCGTGGTCCACGCGGCGCACGGAGGCAACGTGGTTGCGCCAGGCGGCTTGGCGAGATTGCAGGGGACGGCTCTGGCGGCCCACGTCTATGCGGCCAACGGGGTGCCGTGGCCGCTGCACCAAGGCGAAACCTGCCTTTGCGTCGCAGGAAGGCCCCTGCGGCTCGGGATGATTGGGCCGGACTCGGGCACGGTGCTCATCCCGTGGGAGATGGAGCCCGGCGAGCACGACGCCGTCTACTACCGCGCGGGCAAAGCGGCGGGGCCGGTGCGGATCCGCGTGGACCAGCTCGCCCCGGGCATCTTTACAGACGCCATCGCGCGGGCAAACCAATCGTGCCTGGTGAGCGCCGGAAACGGCATCCGGCCTGGCGAAACCGTGACATTGTATGGGACGGGATTCGGCCCGGGCGACCCGTTGGAGGTGACCCCCAGAGTTTATGTGAACGGAAAGGAAGCCGAGGTCTTGGAGGCCGGGCTGGTGCTGACGGCCCCTGGGCTCGCCAAGATCCGCATCCGGCTGGACCCGTCCACGCCGCCCTCTCCCGCGGGCTATATGGTGGTGCAATCCGGGACGGCCCGGAGCACGGCAGGACCTTTGCGCATCGAGCCGGCATCTAGCTCCTATGGTGTCCGGGTGGAGGCCGAGCGGTCGGACGTGTGGGTTCAGGCGGGCGGCTTCCCGGCAGCTTTTGTCTTGCGCCTGGAGGGCCTGCGCGGGTACTGTGGGCCCCTGATGGTGCAGGCTTTGGACCTGCCCGAAGGCGTCTCGGCTGAGCCGGTTGCGGGCCAGACGGGCGGATCCGCGGCGCTGGAGCTGCGGGCGGAAGCCTCTGCCCCGCCGCTGCAAAACGCGCCGTTCCGTGTGCGTGCTTGGGGGCAGGGCGTGGAACCGGCGGAAATCGAGGCCCGGATCACGGTTCTGCCCAGCCGGGGCCTGATTCCCGTCTCTGCGCATTCCAATGGTTTCCTCTCTCGTTACCCGAGGGCTCAGTTCCGCTGGAACGGGCAGATCG
>Ga0315298_1004174_pt1 | contig 21895 bp, 11 predicted proteins | sample WHS_1_MG_FD_203077 | JGI IMG/M metagenome (GOLD analysis project Ga0315298, IMG submission 203077) | Extremophilic microbial mat communities from Washburn Hot Springs, YNP, Wyoming, USA - WHS_1_MG | ecosystem: Environmental > Aquatic > Thermal springs > Hot (42-90C) | place: USA: Wyoming...
TTGGGCGACCGAACCTTTTGGCCCGGTGGACCTGAGGAAGCGTCGGTCGGGCAGTCCAAGCCGGCCGGGCGCCCAGATATGGGGACAGACACGATATTCGATATACCGATCGGGAACGTTCAACGTCGAACGTTCAACTCTCAACTTTTAACGGGGTGACCGAAATGGCGCATGGTGGGCGGGATATGGGGACAGACACGGAGTTACGGAGTTGCGGCGACACCTATCATTGGATTTTGCCTGTCTGTACTGTGGTGCTGCCATCTGCAGTGCCTGTATTTTTTGAGGAGGCGTGAGCCGGGGGCGGGGGACAAAGCCGAAGCAGAGATTTCCCAGCCCGGCGGCGCAGAGCTTTCTGATCAACGGGCACAAGCAGTGCGTCTTTGGGCGTCGGACAACTTTGGTTCCGGCTACGCCGGGCTGAGAAATCTGCCGGCCTAAGTATGAATGCAAAAATCTTTAACTAAATCGTAAGAATCCGGGGTGAAATTGCGAATACATAGTGTGGAGGGAGTGGTTTTGCGCGCAACGGCTTTGGGGAAAAGCCCGCAGCGGCTGGCAGTCGGCAGAGGCTGGCTGCCCTGCCCAGAAGCGAAGTGGAGGACCGGCGCGGTCGTCGGCGGCGCCGGTCCTCCCATTTTGAGGCGGGTGTGGGAACCTCAGCAGCTCACCCAGCAAAACATCCAAAGCTTCATTCTGGTGAAATTCTCGGGCTAACACCTGCGGTAAGAATCAATTTTGTCCTTGACCTTTATCCCCCGAAATGGTGGATTTACTACCATAGTTGCAAGGCCAAGCAAGTAAAAATCCAGCGCACGTAGTGCCGTTGCAGGAAGGCAACGGTGATAGGGGGACATGGAACTTCCGGTGCATTCTTGGACACTCCTGCGCGAAAAACCGGGTTAATTCTATGAAGAAGAGTATTAAACCAAAACTCCTGCAGAATCCATGGTCATTGCCGCGTGTGTGATGATGGTCCAAGCGATCCATGCCCAACCTTCATCAACACCAGACCAAGAGTTCTGGCGGACGGACGGGCCGGTCCTGACCATGGCTGTGACCGCTGATCGGATTTATCTGGGAGGACAGTTCAATTACATCAGGCCTTACACAGGGGGCGCGGGTGTTGTTGATCTTGACTTCGGTGCGCCAAACATGCCTTTTCCGACGGTGGTTGGCGTTGTTACGTCAGCGGCTTCCGATGGCCAGGGCGGGTGGTTCATTGGTGGCCAGTTCACCAAGGTCGGTGGTTTGCCGAGAAACAATCTCGCTCACGTGCTTGCGGACGGTAGCGTTAATGTGTCATGGGACCCGTCCCCTGACGGCACGAACACTGTAATGGTATTGGCGAACAACCGGCTTTATGTCGGGGGCGCTTTTACCAAGATCGGTGGGCTTACGCGCAACCGGGCGGCAGCACTGGACCCGGCCACAGGCCGCGTTCTGGAATGGAATCCGAACTGCGCCGCAACTGTCTATGCAATCGAGGTATCAGGAAGCACCGTGTACCTGGGCGGAACATTCACCAAGGTCGGAAACACGACGCGCAACCGCCTTGCCGCAGTGGACGGCGTTACGGGCAGCCTGCAGGCGTGGAACCCGGGCGCAAGTGGAGGCGGCAATGCGGTTTACGCATTGGCTGTCAGTGGCAGCAAGGTGTATGTGGGTGGCAGCTTCAGTACCCTTGGCACGAAAGCCCGAAACAACATTGGGCTTGTTGATGCCTCGAGCAATGTTGCCGACAATTGGAATCCAAACGCCAACGGCATCGTGCGAACCCTCCTTGTTTCCGGCAACCTTGTGTACGCCGGGGGCGAGTTCACAAGCATCGGCGCCCAAAACCGGAATCGACTCGCAGCGCTTGATGCTGAGACCGGCATTGCCACAGAATGGGACCCGGATGTGAGTGGTCCGGTGTTGGCGATGCGGTTATCCGGGAACACGTTCTACATTGGCGGCTCGTTTACGACAGTGGGAAGCACTGGGCGATTGAACGTTGCGACCATCGACGCTTCAACCGGCGCTGTCGGGGAATGGAAACCGGAGATTTCCACTTTTGGTGCATCAGCGCACCGCATATACGCGCTGGCGCTTGGATCAAACTCGATATGTCTCGGCGGCGACTTCACCAGTTATGGCGGAGTACCACGTAAGAACGCAGCAGCACTTGATCTGGCAACCGGAGCGGCCACGGACTGGGACCCGCAGGCCAACGCCCCGGTCAACATTCTGGTCGTCGAAAGCAATGTTGTATATGCCGGCGGCACCTTCACGACTTTGGGCAGCCAGAACCGGAACTGCCTTGCTGCACTTGACGCGGAAACGGGTTCCGTCCTCGATTGGAACCCCGTCGTGATTGGGAAAACCCCAAAAGTCTCCGCACTGGCACTCTCCTCGGACGCAGTTTTTGTGGGCGGCGTCTTTACCAACGTGGGCAGTGCCAAGCGCAATGGATTGGCCAAGGTAAGCCGCTCTACCGGATCGGCGATTGACTGGGACATGGCCCCGGAGGGTAGTACCGCTACGACGGCGCCCGTCATAAACTCATTGCTGCTTTCGGGTGATCGACTTTACGTGGCTGGGAATTTTGCCAAGCTCCTTGGAAAGGCTCGCCTATGTCTGGGCGCGGTGGACGCCCGCTTGCCGAACGTTCTTGATTGGAATCCGGGCGCCAGTAACCCGGTTGTCGCAATGGTCCAAGTGGATAACACAATAATGGTTGGCGGGTCGTTTACCAACACTGGCGGACTGCACCGAACCTACCTCGCCACAATCGACACAGCAACCGGCACCGCCACGACATGGAATCCCGGACCAAACAAGGCAGTCTATACCATCGCAGTCGCAGGCAACTCGGTGTACGTCGGCGGCGATTTCACATCCATCGGCGGTGAGTTTCGAAACCGCCTTGCCATTGTTTCCCTTGCTACCGGCCAGAGTGGTGAGTGGAACCCCAACATGAACGGGATCGTGCGGACCTTGGTTGTTACCCCGGGAGCAGTTTACGCCGGGGGAGACTTCACAACAGTCGGCGGCGAGGCGCACCGTTATTTCGCTGTCTTTCCCAAGAGGCTTGGATTCATTTCCAAAGCCGGCAGCACCGTTGTCACCCCTGCAGGCACGTTTGAAGCGACCCTCCAGGTCACCGACGGCCAACGCGTGGTAATCCAGGCTTCGACCGACATGATTCATTGGTCGAATATCCAGACAAACGTCCCGGCAGGAACAGAAGTCAGACTCAAAGACCCTGCTCCGGGCACGTTGCCATATAGATTCTATCGCGCACTTCTCGAGTAACTCTCTGCAGCCAACATTCCACAAGCCGACCGCGTGCCGGGCTTTGCAAGCTTCCTGAACAACGCGGCTGTAATTCTATCTTTATCGCGTCATCGAGCTCGGTGCGCGTCCGCTTGCTTTGGCCGGCGTGGCTTTGGGAGCAAATCTCAAACATATCGCATCGCCGCCGGAGTTCCGCATTTGCGATGAAATGTGGAAAGATTCCGCCCCGGGAACGGCACATTGCGCTTTGGCTTGCAGATGGTCAACCCGAGGTTCTATTAATACCAAAACGGAATCATCATGGAATACGCACTCTGTGCCCTTGCAGGAATAATAATCGGCTGCATCATCGGCTGGTTGTTTGCGTCCACCCGCATCACACGGTCTTTCACCGCAAGAATCGACGAATCAGAACGCCGTGCCTCTGCCGCTGAGGCTCGTGCGTCCGCACTGGAAGGAACACTTTCGGAACTGCGATCCCAGAACCAGAAAGTATCGGACGAACTCGCGAAGGCCAGAGACGAACTCGCCAACCAAAACATCGCACGAACAAAAGCCGAGACTCAACTGGCAGAGACATTGCAACGGCTCGAGGAAGAAAAAAACCTTCTGGCCGAAGCGAGGGCAAAACTCAGCGACGCTTTCAAGGCCATCGCAGGGGACACCCTTAACAACAGCACAGCAGCGTTCCTCCAATTGGCAACCGAAACACTCAACAAAGTGCTCGCTGAGGCCCGTGGCGACCTTGGCAAACGCCAGGAAGCCATCCAGGGCATGGTCAAACCGCTCTCAGAATCACTCGCAAAGTTCGAACAGCATGTCCAAAGAATCGAAAAGGAACGACGAGAAGCATACTCCGGGCTTGCCGAACACCTGAAAATGCTCAACACCAGTTACCAGCAGTTGCAAAAAGAGACCGCAAATCTCGTCACTGCACTCCGCAAACCACAGGTGCGCGGTCGCTGGGGCGAAATCACCCTGCGCCGGGTCGTCGAACTCGCAGGAATGTCCGAACACTGCGATTTCGCAGAACAGGTCACCGCCAGCACCGACGAAGGCCGCCTTCGGCCTGACCTCGTTGTCCGATTGCCTGCTGGACGTGAAATCGTCGTGGACGCCAAGGTCTCGCTAGATGCCTATCTTGACGCGACAGCGGCCGAGTCGGATGAGGACCGCAAAAAAGCCCTTGCCAGACACGCGGCACAGGTCCGCACCCACATGAATTCTCTTGCCGACAAACGGTACTGGGCGCAGTTCACCAAAGCGCCGGAGTTCGTCGTAATGTTCATCCCCGGCGAATCGTTCTTCGGCGCCGCCGTCGATGCCGACCATCACCTCATCGAGGACGGTCTCGAACAACGAGTTGTTCTGGCCACGCCAACGACTTTGATTGCCCTCCTTCGAGCTGTGGCTTACGGATGGCGACAGGAACAGATCGCTGCCAACGCACGCGAAATCAGCGATCTTGGCAAACAGCTCTACGACCGGATGCGGACCCTTGCCGAACACATCGGCGCCATCGGAAACGGACTCGAGAAAGCAAACACCGCCTATAACAAAGCCGTCGGATCCCTCGAAACCCGTGTGCTGCCAGCCGCACGCAAGTTCAAGGAACTCGGCGCCGCAACAGGCGACGAAATACCTGTCCTCTCCTCCGTCGAGACAATGCCCCGCGCGCTAACAGCCCCGGAAAACGGCCTCTGATCAGCGAGAAACGGTTGAGGCTTGGGCACGGCTGGGCTAGAATCAACGACATGAAAGCACGGTTTATCTGGCGCGCCCTGAGGACCCGATATCGCGATGGCGCAGCCGAGTTGACGGCTATCAAGCGTGCTATTCGTCCCGATGACACAGTCTGTGACATTGGCGCAAACAAGGGTGCCTACACCTACTGGTTCTCGCGCTGGGTCCCGCGAGGACACGTTGTCGCATTCGAACCGCAGCCCCGGCTTGCCGCATACCTTTCTGCTGCTTGCACTGCCATCGGCTTGAAAAATGTCACTGTAGAAGCAAAGGCAGTCGCAAACAGGCCCGGCACGGTCAATTTGTATATTCCGGGGGATTCAGAGTCTCCCGGCGCTTCTTTGAGCAAAAAGGTGGCGACAAGGGAAGCATGCAGATGCGTTTCAGTTCCGAGTGTTTCGCTGGACGAATATTTCGCACCCGATATCAGGATCGGCGCGCTCAAAATCGATGTCGAAGGCGCAGAAATGTCAGTTTTTGAAGGAGCAGCAAGAATTCTGACACAGCAATCGCCTCTCCTTGTTTTCGAGTGCGAAAACCGGCATCTCGAGTCAGGAACCGTGTTCGATGTGTTTCGCCATCTCGGCGAGCTCGGCTATAGTGGGGAATTCGTCTGCAGGAAAAGGCTTCGCCCGCTGATCGAGTTCGATCCTGCCGTTCACCAGAAGCAAGAGGGGCATCGTTTCTGGGATGCAAAGGATTACTGCAACAATTTCGTCTTCAAGAAGGTCTCCGAGACACGGCACGCAGAACCGCTGGTTTGAGGCATACCTGCTGTCCGTTTTTGTCTTTGCTGTCCTCAACCCGGCAACCTCACTGGATTGAAGGGATGGTCGGTCTTGGACGGGGCCTCGCGACTCGGCTTTTGCTCAACTGTTACGGTCTTCGTTCCCGGCAACCCACGGCGCACCTTTCTCGATTGTGGCGCACGGTCTGGAATTCGCCTGAAAATCACGGTTTAAAAATGCCCGGGCTGAATGTCTGTGTGGGGTAAGCAGAACCGATCCGGTTCTGCTGGGATAAACTGAGTAAGCCGTACCAAGATGGAGTGGTGGTTCTTTCCCAAAATTAGGGGGCGCCCGAATATGGGGACAGACACGATGTCCGATATGCCGATCAGGAACGTTCAACGTGAAACGTTCAACTCTCAACCTTTAACGGGGTGACCGAAAGGGCGCACGGTGGGTGGGATATGGGGACAGACACGATATTTGGGCGCCCGGTTTTTTGACCTGGACAAGCCCAAGCGCTTGCCAGCCAGTTAAGACCGACTGGGACCCACCGCTCCCCCAAAAAGGGGACAGACACGGAGTTTCACCATGTGCGGGCGACCGGACTCTTGACCGCCGGACCTGCCCAAGCGCCGGTGGTCGGTCGAGGCCGGCTGCGGCACCCGGATATGGGGACAGACACGATGTCCGGTATGCCGATCAGGAACGTTCAACGTGAAACGTTCAACTCTCAACTTTCAACGGGGTGGCCGGAAGGGCGCATGGTGGGTGGGATATGGGGACAGACACGATATTTGGGCGCTCGGTTTTTTGACCTGGACAAGCCCAAGCGCTTGCCAGCCAGTTAAGACCGACTGGGACCCACCGCTCCCCCAAAAAGGGGACAGACACGGAGTTTCACCATGTGCGGGCGACCGGACTCTTGACCGCCGGACCTGCCCAAGCGCCGGTGGTCGGTCGAGGCCGGCTGCGGCACCCGGATATGGGGACAGACACGATGTCCGATATACCGATCAGGAACGTTCAACGTGAAACGTTCAACTCTCAACTTTCAACGGGGTGACCGAAAGGGCGCATGGTGGGTGGGATATGGGGACAGACACGATATTTGGGCGCCCGGTTTTTTTGACCCGGACCAGCCCAAGCGCTTGCCAGCCAGTTGAGACCGACTGGGGCTCACCGGCCCCCCGAAAAAGGGGACAGACACGGAGTTTCACCATGTGCGGGCGACCGGACTCTTGACCGCCGGACCTGGCCGAGCGCCCGGTGGTCGGTCAAGGCCGGCTGCGGCACCCGGATATGGGGACAGACACGATGTCCGATATACCGATCAGGAACGTACAACGTGAAACGTTCAACTCTCAACTTTCAACGGGGTGACCGAAAGGGTGCACGGTGGGCGGGATATGGGGACAGACACGATATTTGGGCGCCCGGTTTTTTTGACCCGGACCAGCCCAAGCGCTTGCCAGCCAGTTGAGACCGACTGGGGCTCACCGCCCCCCCCGAAAAAGGGGACAGACACGGAGTCTCACCATGTGCGGGAGACCGGACTCTTGACCGCCGGACCTGCCCAAGCGCCGGTCGGGCGGTCCAAGCCGGCTGTGGCACCCGGCTATTGGGGACAGACACGGTGTCCGATATACCGATCAAGAACGTTTAACGTCCAACTCTTAACTCTCAACGTTCAATGTGGTGACTGAAAGGGCGCATGGTGGCTCGGGGCGGAATATGGGGACAGACACGATGTCCGGTATACCGGTCAGGAACGTTCAACGTGAAACGTTCAACTCTCAACTTTCAACGGGGTGACCGAAAAGGGCGCATGATGGGCGGGATATGGGGACAGACACGTAATTTGGACAACCGGACTCTTGACCGCCGGACCTGGCCAAGCGCCGGTGGTCGGTCGAGGCCGGCTGCGGCGCCCGGATATGGGGACAGACACGATGTCCGATATGCCGGTCAGGAACGTTCAACGTGAAACGTTCAACTCTCAACTTTCAACGGGGTGGCCGGAAGGGCGCATGGTGGGTGGGATATGGGGACAGACACGATATTTGGGCGCCCGATTTTTTGACCTGGACAAGCCCAAGCGCTTGCCAGCCAGTTAAGACCGACTGGGACCCACCGCTCCCCCAAAAAGGGGACAGACACGGAGTTTCACCATGTGCGGGCGACCGGATTCTTGACCGCCGGACTTGGCCGAGCGCCCGGTGGTCGGTCGAGGCCGGCTGCGGCACCCGGATATGGGGACAGACACGATGTCCGATATACCGATCAGGAACGTTCAACGTGAAACGTTCAACTCTCAACTTTCAACGGGGTGACCGAAAGGGCGCATGATGGGCGGGATATGGGGACAGACACGATATTTGGCCCGACTGGTGCCAACGGGCTGATCAGGCCAAGGGGATGGGGGGGCCGGTTAAGGTTTGACCTTGGCCACAAAACGGACATCGAAGTTGCTAATGTATCGGGGCGGAAAGGCCGGCCTGACTGAGGTCTGGCAGTATGGCTTGACCGATTTTGAGATTAGGAGCAGGTGCCCGGGCTAAGGGGGAGCCTGATGATATTCTTCCTGGTGTTGTTGATCGGTGTGGGCTGCCGGGGTGAGTACAAGCTCCGGACGGAGAACGGCTCTGGCGAGGGCATCGGGCGTGGCTTGGGGCGGCCCTTGAACAAGCTCGGGGACATTGAAGGTGTGGATGCAGGAGTCGTAGAAATCGGGGTCTTCTTGAGGAAGAACGAACGGCTTTGAAAACCTGCCAGTTTGGTCCACGTATGCGAAGTGTGGTCTGGCGAAGAGGCCGTCGGCGCGTTTGCTGCTGAAGACCAGCCAGCGACCGTTGCTTGACCAGCAGTGCCATGTATCGGCGAGGTCGCTGTTGATCTCGAGTTTTCTTGTTTTCATGGTGGTCAGATCAAGGAGATAAAGGTCACTGCTGGGTTGGTAGATCGGGAAGTTGCCGTACTTTGCGAGGCAGAAAACGAGCCATCTGCCGTCGGGTGAAACACGGGGTTGTGCGGCGCTCAATCCGGTTTCTGCAGCGGCGACGAGTGTTTCCGGTTTGCCCCATGAGTTTTGCTCGAGATCGAAGCTGACGCGGACGAGGTCGTATCGGACCTGTCGGAATCGTTCCTGGCGCAGTTTTGGTGCACTGCAGAAATAAAGATACCGGCCATCTGGAGACCACGAAGGCCACGTTTCGAGTCGGTCTGGTTGGGCGATTGCCGGTGGCGTGACCACGGCGTTTGACGTGACCCAATAGACCGCAAGATCGGATTCGGCGTCAAAGACGTCACGTGTTTCGCCGATGGTATGGAAGAAGAGCGACAACTTGTTTGCCGAGAAAGCCATGAGACGACCGCTTGGATGCCATGACATGTAACCGGCGGTTTTGTTGACGCGGGCGACCTTGTTCGAGGAAGCGAGCAGCATAGGTTGCGGCCCTTTTTGGCCGCGGATATGGAGGGCGAATGTATCGGGTCTATGATTCAAGAAAGTGTGGCAATTGAGGCAGCCGTTGTTGAAGGATCGGTTTTCGAGCACCGGGGTTTGTCGGAATCCCTCGAGATCGCGCTGGTAAATCCCCATTTCGGCGTAGAAGTTGTAAAGCGGTCTGAGCAACCGGTAAACCAGGGTTTTGTCGATTGGATCGGGTGCGATACGATTTGTCACGGTTTGGAACCGTTGCCATGCGCCGTTGGAGTCGCGCACCGAAACATCAAAGAACACATTTCCGTTCTTGTTTGCGTCGAGCAGGCCTTTCCACTGTCGGATCGGGACTTGGATTTGCGGGTTTCGGCCGGCGACCGAGATTGGCTGGCCGTGTTGGCCATGCAGAGTCACACGATATGCGTTACCCGGCTCTTCGATAACGAAATTGGGCGGGGCGATGTTGGGTGGGAACACGGTATCGACGTAGTCCGGGCGCAACCGGGGGAGACGCGCGCCATCGTTTTTTTCGGATGTTCCGGGGTTGTCGGCGGCGCAGTTGACAGGCGACGGGAAAAGCAGGAACAGGCACATCAGCTCAGCGCGGCCCAGCCGCAACCGAATGCTCCGGCGAGGTAAAGACGTTAGTAGCAAGCTCAGCGCGCCGTCGCGCCGCGCTGACCGGAGCGACTTCGTCGCCCACGGGTGAGGTGAGATTGGGATCAATGGCAGAAGAGCTTGAAAACAAAGGTCTCGGACGATTCGATAATCTGCAATTTGTGCGCAGGTTTTCCAACATTGTACCATGGCCATGGCCAGATAACGGGCCATGGCGCGTAGTGTTGTGCGCCTTGCGTGCACGTGCGTGCCAATCCAGTCCATATGCAATCTCTCGAGCCGTTGTCGAATTGGGGTGAGGGTGCAGGTCTCAATTTGACAACAGCTCTGCTGCTTCCTTTTGGGTCGGATCAAGTCTCAATGCTTTTTTCAGGTGACGCACTGCTTCGCTGCGTTTTCCCTGCAGGCTGTACACTTTACCAAGGCCGGCGTGGGCATCTGCAGAGACAGGATCAAGTTGTACGGCGGTTTGAAATGCATATAGTGCCTCGTCCGGTTTGTTCAACTGCAGTTTGATTTTGCCAAGCTCGACGTGCGGTTTGGCCGAGTGCGGAATGAGTTTTGCCACCTGCAGCCACTCTTTTTCAGCGCTGTCGTATTCCTCGAGCGCGGTCAGAAGCCGGGCAGACAGGTCGTGCAACACCCAATCGTTCGGGTTGCGTGCCAATGCTTGACGGCAAGCGTCGAGGCCGCGACGTCTGGCTGTGGGTTTCGAGGCTGTGCGGAGTTCGGCGACTTCGAGTTGTTGGCGTTTGAACCGCTCATTGTATTCAAGTTGCCGACGGTAAATCGGCTCCTCGTAGCGGCGCAAAAGGAGGTTTGCGATTTCATAGCGCTGCGTATCTGTGTACGCCAATCTGGCTGCGCAGTCGTTCTCGGACAGCCACTGAGCGTTTGCAGAGGCGCCTTTGGGTTCGGTTGCGGAAAGAAAGGCAGCGATTTGATCTGCGAACAGCCTTGCAAGGAGGTAATTGCCGGCAAAAGTGAAATGAACGTGTTCGTAGAGAAATTGGCTGCCGACGATCTGGTCCGGGCTGCGCGCGTTGAACTCTTTTTCGGCGTCCACGAGCCGAACCGAACCCGAGGACGAGCCGCCTGCGACCTTGCGAATCAGCTCGTTGAGATGCGAGTCAGTTCTGAAGCGGAGGGTGTCGAGATCGCGCGCGAGCACAAAATGCACTTTGGCCTCGTCGAGATTGCCTGTGGCAAGGGAACATCGGCCCCAACGGAAGTGCAGCTCTGCAAATTCGTTATCAATCTGGGCAGCGAGCGTTAAATTGCGAATGGCTTCGGTGAAGTTTCTGTTCTGCTCTGCGTTGATGGCGAGACTGTAGAGTGTTTCCCAATCTTTGAGCTGGCCGTCCGAAAGCCCCGGGCGGTGCATCGAGCCGAAAGGCGGCCAATCCCTCAGGTTCGAGACCATTGTACTGACGATGACCTTTGCGCCGGAGCCGGTGCCGAAGTCGATGATATCAGCCAGATTACTCTTGAAATGATCATGCAGGGTCATCAGGCGCGGGTCGTCACGCCGCACTTGCTGTTCAAGGAACATGTCCATGCCGCCCCAGCCTTTTTTTGCTTCGGGCGACGGAACCAGCCGCTGAGCGGCGACGTCCATCAACTGTCCGATTTTGGTTGTTTTGATGGCGAGGCTGGCGCGGATGACAGGCAGAGGCGGCGATTGTTTTCCGAAAACCGTGCCGCTGCCGAACGGGCCGATGACCTCATTATTGCCCATGTAAACCAGCCAGAAATCACCGCCGAACCGCTGTGCGTTCCGGGCTATAGGAACGATCACATGAGAATTGATTGCTGTAAAAGCCGTGTTGACAATCTCGAACCGAATTGACGGGTACCGCTCGCGCAACAGAACATCCAGAATCCGTGAAAAACCAAACGGCGGCGCCGGGTCGCCAATCGCTGCAGATTCGCCGAAAACAAAAATCCGGCAGGTCTTTTCCGGCTTTCGAACGGGCAACAGAATTGGTTCAGGCCGCCTTGCGAGCGTTACGGGCATGAACCGCCATGCAAACTGCTGGTTCTCGACCACGTTCGCCGGGCCCGCAGCGGGATGTTTCACGAAAAATGCCGTTGCATAGCCGTACCTGGCGACGCGCAATCCCAACTCGAACATCGCAAGCGCCAGAATGCAAGACAGACCGCTGACGATTGCTCCGATAACACGGTGGCGAAACGATTTCGCATTTGCGACAGGCAAAGACCGCGGGCTGCCCTTGGCACTTACGCCTTGCGCAGGATTCTTTTGCTTGTTTTTCTGGCGACCGTTGTTTTCCAAGCCGAATTGTTCTTTCTGGTTACCCGTTTGTTGTCACAGGCTGTTATTGCTTTCCGGCGGACCCTACACTGATCTGTCCGAGAAAGCTGACCGTTACTTCATCGGCAGAGTCTGGAATGTCAAGGATCATTGTGTTTCCTCCGGGCCATCTGACCATCAGCCTTCGGTCTGTTTTTGCGCCGGCAAGCACCTGGGCCAATCCGTCCTGCGACCAATAGCCCGACCCGGCGTGAATTTCGCGAGCGGGGCCGAACCTGTTGCCCGACCCGAGACGAAGCACAGCTCCGATCGCACCTTGATTGCCTTGCGGCCCGGCGAGCTTCACGCGCAGCCCGGGTCGTGCGCGGACATTGTGAAAAAGCCGGGTTTGATTGCCGTTTTCAGTCACCACAAGGTCCACCCGCCCGTCGCAATCGTAATCTGCAACTGCACTTCCGCGTTGCTCGCCATAGACCTGCACGCCGCTTTCCTGTCCCGGCACGGGTTGGAAACCACCGTGTCCGTCGCCTCTGAGCCACAGGCCGCGCCCGGCATCGCATCGCGGCACCTTCGGGTGCGTTGCAAAGAAATTCTGACTCAAGAAAACATCTTCAACGCCGTCGCCATCGAAATCGGCGACACAGGCTGCGAAAGCGGTGGCGAACTGCGCCTCCGGCGGCAATGCGACCAGCTCGAAACGATTTGTCCGATTCAGGAACACAACTGAGGCGAGAGTGGTCGCATCGAGTCCCGCGGCTTTGGCGAAGCCCGCGCCCAACAAATCCCGGACAGTGGCGCGCCCGTAGGCTGCATGTGTTGGAAACCGTTCCCGCACGAACGGCAACGCGGCGCTCACTGCATCGAGGTCGCGCTCGGGGACGGATTTGCCGGAAACCGGGTCGATTGTGGCCTCGATCATATCGATTTCGCCGCTCCCGTTAAAGTCGCCGTAGTACAACAGGTACGGCGATTCATGTGAGGCACGATACGGGCTGTTCAGCCCCCAATTGGTCGCAATGATATCCATGCAGCCGTCGCCGTCGAAATCGCCGGCTGCGACGCCGTTCCACCAGCCTGTGTACTTGTCCAATCCGAGCGCGGCGGTGACTTCACTGAGCGTTCCGCGATTGTTCTTGAACACGCGCACCGGCCCCCATTCGCAAGCGAGGACCAACTCGGGCCATCCGTCGTTGTCGAGGTCGGTCCAAACCGCGCCACTGACCATTCCTGCTTTCTCGAGAACAAGGTTGTTGGTGGTGTCAGGCACGAATTTGTTTCCCTGAAGACGCCATATTTGAGACTTCGGAGGGGCCGGGTAACGACCGGACAAACATCGTCCGCCGACAAACAGTTCGAGTTGACCGTCGTTGTCGAAGTCTGCCAGAGCCATCGGGCCGACGCTTGAACTGGTGGCGGGGACAACGCCTTCGGCACGCGGATCGCCGGACCTGAGCAGCATGACGGCATGGCCATCGGCAGCATCGTCTTCGTAGGTCGAGCAGCCAATCAGAACGATCGCTTTGCCGTCATGGCCGGGCCAACCCACCACTGACGATTGATCGCGACTTGCGACAAGGTTCCACGGCGGATCGTTTAATCGAACAAACCCTTCTTTGCCTTTGTTCAAGAAAACCGCCAACGCTCCGCCTTTTCCGCTCCCGATCAACAGGTCTTCCCTACCGTCAGAATCGAGATCGCACCATGCCACCCCGGGGCCGAGCTGGCCAAGTCGGCGCGGCAACAGAGGCTGTCGCGTAAAATCGTCGAAAATATTCTCATGGTGCTGGTGATTGATGAGGCCGCTTACATCTTCAAAGTAAGGCTGTGGGTTGGCCCCGGACGATGAACGACCGGCAGCGGACCGGGTCTGGCCCGCCAATCCCGTGTCGGGAGCGTTTTCCTGGATGATTTCGTAGAGGCAATTTGCGTGCACGTCGGCGACGACACTTCGCGTACCATCAGGCCATGTGACTTCGATTGTGAGGGTGTTGTTGGTCGAGCCTGCGGCAAAGACTCTGAGCGCCTGGTCGCAGGACAGGTAACGCCCGCCGCACATCATTTCCTGAGCTTGAACCGGCACTGCGCCGCCTTTGACAACAATGCGGGCACCTATCCCGGCGGTGTTTGGCGGTTTACCCTTGAGTTTTACGGCGACACGCGGCGCGCTGCTTTCATTTCGATAGAGCCCCAGAGCCCCATTCAGATAGTTGAGAACCAAATCGAGGTCACCGTCGTTGTCGAGGTCGGCAAGTGCCATTCCGTGGGCGACACCGACCTGGTTGAAACCCCATTCGTTGCCGCACTCGACGAACCTGAGGTTGCCATGGTTTCGGAACACGAGCTTGCGCTGGGCAAGAGGCGGCAGCATGAGGAGTTTCCTTGGGATCATGTGGCGCGGGTATGGTCCGCCGGCCTGAATACGGGCCTGGGCATCGAGGTCCTGAGTGTCGTACATGTGACCGGTGGCGGCAAGTACGTCTTCGAATCCGTCTAGATCGACGTCGAGGAACAGTACGGACCAATTCCATTCCGAGTTTTCGAGGCCGGCGTAGTGGGCTATCTCGGCGTAAGTACCGTCACCTCGATTCCAATGCAGAACCGTTCGGTCCAATTGCGGTCTGTCGTCGAACACGCCGACTTCGATCGAATACGGTGCCATGCCTGCGATCTGCATGAGTCGCCGAGCGCGATCGATGCTGGTCATGTCTGAACTGAGTATGTCATCGCGACCGTCTCGGTCCACGTCGGCGAAGTCAACTGCCATCGAGAACGTGGCTGTGTGCCGGATGGCAAGCCGTGGGATTGCTCTGAATCTGCCGCGGCCATCGTTTATCCATACCCGGTCGGGAGAGTGAAAATCGTTGCAGACATAAAGATCAGGAACGCCATCGCCGTTGATGTCACGGAATGCGGCGCTCAGTCCCCAGTCGCGCGGCGCTTCCTTGAGCGGTCTGCCGTCTTCATCAAGGAACCTGCCGCCGGTCCACGAAACCGGGCGGAAGTGTCCCTTGCCATCATTGATGTAAAGGAAATGCGGTTCGCCGTGTTCCAGCACGCGGCCATCGGGGGTGAGCTCGAGGCGGCCTCGTTCTTCCGGGGGGATCATGCGGCGTCCGCCGACATTGAGCAGGGCGAACCCTGTTGTGCGGACGGTATTGGTCCTGTAATTGGTGACGTAAAGGTCAAGGTCGCCGTCGCCGTCTATATCTGCCATGGTGCTCGTCATGGCGCCGCCGAACCATGCGAGGCCGGCGTCATCAGCTCTGGTGAAATGGCCGTGGCTGTCGTTGAGAAAGAGTTTTGTTCCGGTGCCTATTCCGTTGATCAGCAGGTCGAGGTCGCCGTCGCCATCGACATCTGCAAACGTTGCGCCGGTCGAATAGTTGCCCGGGAAAAGGAGGCCGGCGGAGTCGGTTATATTGGTGAACCGCCACCCTCCGAGGTTTCGATACAGTGCGAGTGGCTGTTCACAGGCGCAGACGAACAAATCGCACAAGCCGTCGCCATCAACATCGCCGAGCGCAACGCCCGAGCCGTTGAGTCGAATCTGGTTTTCGGCCGCGTGATCGGGCGAGAGAGTGTTTGTGAACCAAACGCCGGTGGTTTGCGGAGGTATCAGTGTGAAGCCTGCTTTGCCGGTCGGAGTGAGATTCAGTGTTTGGACGTGGCAGCCGGGCGCAGCGTGCGCGGAGACAATCGAGCTGAGAAAGAAAGCCAGTGCGACGAGTCCCAACCCGAAAATTACACCGGCCAGCGCCCGGGGGGCACAAATAAGTTCAATCCGGTGAGATTTCCGGGTAATGGAAACCCGCGCCCGGAGCGGAGAATTTTGATTCCCCAGAGTTAATGCCGGAGTCTGTGAGTTGGGGGATTTCGCCGAGGCGGATCCCGACACGCTGTCGATTATTTCCATCTTCCTTGAATGGGGCGCGGGTTTCCTGAAGCCCGCATTCATACTGCTGCGAACACATCCGCTTCGCAGACTGCTCAGGGTATGAAACAAACGGGCCAAGAGCGGAGTTGCCAATGACGACCGGAAGCAGTGGTTGTTTGGCTTGCGACAGTCCAAATGCACGCAATCACCTCGTCTGGTTCTGACCTTCAGCACGCAGATTGTTGCGAAGGATGAGCAAGGAGGGGCCTTCCTTTTTCCATCGCTCCTGGAGTTCGGCTGTGGTTCGGAACGGTGTCATGTACGCTGCGCCAAGGACAATATCAATGTCGCCATCGCCGTCCAGATCGCCGATGCCCATTGTCAGCCAACGCCCGCGCTCGCAATCGGTGAACGTATGGGCGTCGAACACCAGATTCCCGCGGTTTTCAAGGTACACGAAGCTCTCTTCCGGACAGCGGTCGTAATCAGGGAAAAACGATATTGCCGCGATGTCCAGATCACCGTCTTGATCGAAGTCAGCGGCTTTGACGTCGTAAGCGCCATTGAGCGGGTAAAAGAACGCCTCGGTGAAATTCCATTTCCCGTCGTTCAGATAAATGCGGATACCGTGATATCGTTTCGGCGGGCAATCGAAATCGCCCATGTCGCCGTTCGCCGTCAGAATATCCGGGTGCCCGTCGCGATTGAAATCCGTGATTTGCATTCCGACGTTTCCCCATGTTGGCGAATTCTTGATTGGGCGAAGCTCGGTGAAGTCTCCGTTGCCTTCATTCCGGTAGATATAGACCCCTTCTTTGGCCTGGGCAACCAATGCAACGATGTCCAGTTTCCCGTCTTTGTTGTAGTCAACCAGCCCGCATCGCGTGGACCCGGGTTTGTCCAACAGAACGTGTTCCTCGTAGCCGGCGCCATCGATGTTTTCGTACCATGCCAGCTTTCCCGAAACACCCGTCAGATTGCCGTAGCTGCACACCACAATGTCCGGTGCACCGTTGCCCGTGAGATCGCCGACAGCGCATTCGATCGGGCGCACCAAACCTGTGATGACATCCCGCACCTGTACGAATTGAATGCCTTTGCGCGTGAACAGTGTGATTCTGCCCAACGGGCGGTCATCGGGCACAACCATTCCGATCTGCGTCCCAAGCCAACTGCCGTCCGGCAACCGGATCAAGTCCGTCAGCGTGCTGTCCACCTTGGTGCTGGCCATGCCCTTGCCGTTCTTGTTCAGCACGTCAAGGCTGCGCGTAAGAGCATTGCCAACGTAAATCTGCTGTGTCTCGGGGTCTATTTTGACCATCGTTGCGTAACAGATTTGCCGTCGGTATTGCGGGTCTTCAATGGCAAACAGCTTCAAGTCGCGGTGAATCGGTGCACGCCGCCCTTGCGGAATCGCCTTCACCGGCGCTGTCTGGAAATAATACTCCCAAACCAATCGCCACTGAGAAAGCGCCTCGCGTTCCTCTTCAGACCGCGACGGGTCCAGCTCCGACATCCGCGCGTTTCTGTGCATCAGCGGGAAAACGTGTTTTCGCCATGTGGCTGCGTCGTGTTCGTCCGGTTTCGGTTGAATGTGGCAAACAGAACAATACCGCTCTGAAAGCTCACGTCCGCGTTCCGTTTCGGTTTGCTTCCCGCTCTTGGCGGGTTCTTCACCGGCACAAACCGACGGCATCAAGAGCAACAGCAGCAGACTCATCGCAAGAAGCGCTGCAGCAAAGCGTATTGCCATCACCGCCAAAATGCTACTGCCTGTCCCAATGAAAACTGCCTTGTTCATCGTCTCAGCGTTTCAACCTTGCCGTCGCTCAAGACCCTGATTTCGCCCGCGCCGGGCGGGACGGCACTTTCCGTCACGCGACCGCCGGGCCACCGAACTTGAACGCTCGTGGGCTTTGATGAACAGCCCATCACAAGTACAGGGCTGTCTTGCGACCAATAGCCGCTGCCACCGTGCACCTCGCGAGCCGGCCCCCACTTGTCGCCAAACCGGAGCCTCACAACAGCCCCGATCCCGCACGGGTTCCCCGGGTCAAACTGGATCCGAACTCGCAAACCGGCTTTCGCCGATGTATTCTGAAAAAGCTTTGTCTGGCCGTTGTTCTGGCTCACGGCGAGATCGACACGTCCATCCCCATCAAAATCGCACAACGCAGCGCCGCGCTGCTCGCCATACACAATCACGCCGGAGTAATGACCCGGAACCGGCTCAAGGTTGCCACTGCCATCGCCACGCAGCCAAAGTCCGCGCCCCGAGTCGTACCGCGAGGTGTCGAGATCGACACCGAAAAAGTTCTGACTCAGGAACACATCTTCATTGCCGTCGGCGTCGGCATCGCCCACGCAAACGCCAAATGCCGGGGCAAATTGCGCTTCGCGCGGAAGCAGGCGCACTTCGAAATGGTCGCCTCTGTTCAGGAAAACCGTCGATTCCAGCCACAGCGCTTCATGCGTTCTTGCGGTGGCGCGCCATTCTCCCAGCACATGGTCGATTCCCGATGTTGACCATGAGTGATGCGTGGGGAAACGTTCTCCAATTTGCGGCAGCGCGCGCATTACCACGTCCAACATCCGCTCCGGACAAAACTGATTGAGCTCGGGAACAAAATGGGTTTCAAACAGCTCGACGGTGCCGTCGTTGTCAAAATCTCCGAAGTACACCCGGAGCGGCGCGTCGCGCCAGCGCTCGTATCGGGTGTTTTGGCCCCAATTGGAAGCGAGCAAATCGAGCCGCCCGTCATTGTCGAAGTCGCCCGCGCAAACGCCGTTCCACCAGCCGGTCAATTGACCGAGGTTCGTCAACGCAACTCCGCAAAGCACGGCTTTGCCGTCGGCAAACTTGAGTTTCGGATTCTGCTTGCCGGCTTGAAATGCGATTTCGACCCGTGCATTCCACCTGCTCAGATTTCCCTTGTCATTTCTGAGAATGACCAACGGCCCCCACTCGCAGGCCAAAACCAGCTCCGGCCAACCATCGCCGGTCAGGTCTGTCCAGACCGCTCCGCTGACCAACGCCTCCGGCAGGCTCCGAGTGTTCAGGGCATCGAATACAAATCCATCCTCTGTCCCCTTGAGGATAACCGACCGGACCGGCACGGGATATTTCCCGCCCATTACTCGAGCGCCAATGAACAGGTCCAGATAGCCGTCACAGTTGTAATCTGCGACGGCCAGCGGTCCGTATGCCGGTTCGCCCGCGTGAAAAACGGGCGCCATCCCGCTCACGCCGAGCCGCACCACGCCGGACCCGTTGGTGGAACAATCTTCGTAGTTCGAGAATGCCATCAACAATTCGCCATGCCGCAGCCCGGCCATTCCGGCAGTGTCTCTGTCAACCGGCGCCGCCAACGCCGGACTTGCCAGCCGTTCGACTTCGAGCGCAGGCGAAATCCGATAAATGCATACCTGCCCGTCGCGGCCACTTCCAATAACCAAGTCGTCGCGACCGTCTTTGTCGATGTCCCACCATGCCACTCCGGGTCCGAGCTGGCCGAGCTTGCGCGAAAGCAGCGGCTGGCGCTCAAAATCGTCATGCGCCGGATCATGGTGCACATGGCCGAGCCTGTCGCTCACATCCACAAACCGCATTTCCGCGGCGCCTGAAAACTTCTGGTCGGCGAACTGCTTTGCGGTCCTTTTTCTGGTTCTCGCGGAACCCATTTCTGATGGCGAGGAGTCGGAGGGCGGCTCGAGAACTTCGACGAGGTGGTTCGGCGGGACATTTGAAATCACAGTCAACATTCCACTTGTCCATTCAACTTGCACTGTGAGGGACTCTGCTTTCCCTGCGGCAAAAGTGCGCTGGGCCTGGTCGGATGAACAATACCGACCGCCGCAAACGATCACCTGGCTTTGGGTCACTGGTCCGCCCGAGACGGTAATGCGCGCGCCAATGCCCGCCGTGTTCGGCGGACGGCCGTGGAGCCTGACACCGATCCGCGGTGCCGAAGAATCGTTTCGGTACAGGGCCGCTGGGTGGTTCAAATTGTTGACCGCAAGATCAAGGTCGCCGTCGTTGTCAAAATCAGCAAGGCAAATGCCTTGCGAAATTGTGGTTTGATCAAATCCCCATTCGTGACTGCACTCGGTGAATCTGAGGTTGCCCATGTTCCGGAACGCAATGTTTGGCGTGTAAAGGGGCGGATAAATTGCGCGCAGATGCAGTTCTTCCAGCGGGGTGAGCTTGCGCCTCGCTTTTTCAGCCATGATGCGGTTCATCGAATCGATGTCCATGTTGTCGCGCACAAACCCGTTTGGGACAAGAAGGTCCTCGAAACCGTCAAGATCAACATCCAGAAGAACCGGGTTCCACGACCACTCGGAACCTTCGATGCCGGCGTATTGGGCGATCTCGGCGTAAGTGCCGTCGCCCCGGTTCCACAAGAGCGTGTTCCTCGGATACTGCGGGCGCGCCATCACGTCGAACACCGGGGCAAGTTCGGCTCTGAGGATGTTGCGTTGGGTAAGACGCCGTTGGTGTCCGAAAGCAAGCATGTCCAATACAACAAGATCATCGTGACCGTCGCGGTCGAGGTCGGCTGAGTCAACCGCCATCGAGGCAAGGCTGGTTTGCCGAATAGCAAACCAAGGAGCCAGTTTGAAATTGCCGCGGCCGTCGTTCAGCCACAACCGGTCAGGTGTCCCGAAATCATTGCAGACATACAGGTCCGGCGCTCCGTCGCCATTCAAATCCCGAAACAGCACTGACAATCCCCAGTCGTACAGAGGCGCAGTCAGAGGCCGGCCATCCTCGCCCAGGAAACGCCCGCTTGTGAAGGGCGCATGCGTAAATCCGCCACGACCGTCGTTTAGGAAAAACGCATCCGGTTCCCCCAATTCTTCGTGACCGAACTTGCCACGTCCACCGGGGGCGACCTCGAATTTGAACCGGAATCGGTTGGTCCAATCGGGATCGGTGAGCGGTCGTCCGTTGATGCTGGTGACGAGCCATTGATCGTTGACGCGCTTGATCCCCCATCGGGCGCCCGGCATGTCGGTGAGGGTTGATACACGGTAGTTGGCAATGTACATGTCAAGGTCGCCATCACCGTCTGCATCTGCCAAACCCAAAGAAGTGCCTGCAAACCCGTTGTTCAGCAAACCGGCCATGGTGAACCGCCCCTGTCCGTTATTGACGTAAATCCTGGTGCCTGCGCCAATGGTATTCACAAGGAGGTCCAGATCACCGTCTCCGTCAATATCAGCGAAGGCCGCCCCGGTGCAGTCCAACCCTGCGGCACTAACACCCGCCTGTTCAGTCACGTTGGTAAAGCGCCACCCGCCAAGGTTCTTGTAAAGCTGATTGTCCGAGTCTTTCAAACCGCAAAAATACAAATCGCACAAGCCATCACCGTCGATGTCACCCGCTGCGACGCCAGCGCCATTTGGCAGAATCTGGTTTGTGAGGTGTCGGTGCTCCGGCAGCAAATTTGTGAAACAAATCCCGGTCAGCGTCGGTGGAAGTAAAGTGAAGCCGCCGTTGAGCGTTCCCTGCGGATACACTCGTGCGATCCTATGCTGGCCGAGATTGGCCCAACTCAACAAACCGGCTTGGCCGACAGCCGGGTTTGCCGCCGCCCACAAAAGCAGCAAAAACAACACCGTCCTCCCAACCCGATCACTTCTCTCAACGGAAGGTTTGGGCGCCAGGTTCCATGGCAAATCGAATTGGCCAATCCGGGCCACTGCGAAGCGATTCTGTCCTCAACTCTCGACCGAGTCAATGCCGCCCAGATTACAACTTCCCCAGCGATCAGCCGTTCTGCCGAATCTTAGCCCGCATGTCGCTCAGCGCGGCGCAGCCCATGCGCGTCAGGCTAAGCTTTAGCACGGAACTGGCGGGCTGGCCTATTCCGCGTACGGCACAACAATAGTGTGTTTTTGTCTTCGACCAGCCATTTCATTTCCTCCCCTTT
>Ga0315298_1004175_pt1 | contig 21889 bp, 28 predicted proteins | sample WHS_1_MG_FD_203077 | JGI IMG/M metagenome (GOLD analysis project Ga0315298, IMG submission 203077) | Extremophilic microbial mat communities from Washburn Hot Springs, YNP, Wyoming, USA - WHS_1_MG | ecosystem: Environmental > Aquatic > Thermal springs > Hot (42-90C) | place: USA: Wyoming...
TACTTCTACTCGCTCCTGGTGTGGGCTTCAGGCCTCCTGAACCTGCTGATCGCGATCCTTTCGATACAATCGAAGGCCCTCTTTCCCTTCGATAACTACCTAATACTGCTGACGACCCCGATAATAGCCTCTTGGATTTCCGGCTATCTCGTGGGCCTCTACTTGAACACCCAGCCTTTGGGACTGCCCCTGAGGAAGCTCGCCCTCTACTCGGTCTTGGCAGTAGTCGGGGGAAGCCTCTTGGACGGAATAGCGGTGTGGTACGCGATTCTGAGCGCGGTACGGATGAAGAATATCGGTTTCGAGGTGGTCAAGAAGTAACCATACATAACCTACTCGCTTGTACCGCAATGCGAGTGGTTCTTGTTTTTAGGCCTCACTCCTACTTCTTTTCAAGAACCCTAAGCAGACTCTAACCTCCCAAATTTATTAAATGAAATTAACGAGATAAAAGCAGTGTCAGGAAGGAGATTTCCAAAAGGAATTCAGAGGATACAGAATTTCATTGATGAAGTGAAATCCGAGGCCAGTAAAAACCCGAAATTAAAAGCTCTGATAATTCTCGATGCTGTTCTTCTCGCATTTTTGGCATATACATTGGTTTATTCCATTTACTATGTTATTCAACACCCAGTAACGGTTTCACATATTTCTCTATTCAATTGATCTGATAAAATAAACAGGAACCCCCGCCCTTTCGGGCGGGGAGGAAGTCAGATCCAATTCCTAGTCATTGGGCTTCAACGGAGTCACGAGGTACCACCTAAGGAAAACTATCTTTATTTTTTAGCCCTACCTCCTACTTCTTTTCGATGGCATTTAGGAAAACGGATAACGGAGTGGAGATACGCTATGACAATGGCTATACGATTAGGATTAAGGTTGAAGGAGATAAGCTCAAATTACGGGAGGAGTTGAACGGCAGACCATATTACGATACGATATTTTACCTCTCGCCAAGCCAGGCGAGTGAAATAAAAAAGGCACTTAAAGAAGCGAGAAATGCTGACGATGTATTAAAGTTGTTGCAAGGTGTTAGGAGATGATCGCTCCTAAACCAAAAATCGATGGTGAATATTATAGTCCACAGTTTACGCACATCGCAACAGCTACAGCGGATCAGACACAGGCTAGAGAAGCGGCCGCCAACGCAGAGATGAGAAAAAAGCTCATTCAAAAACAGGAACAAGAACCGCCGCCTCAACCAATGCATATATCACTACCTCCCCAGAAGTCGCCGAAGCCAGAAACATACTGGAACCCACCTAGTCCTGAACCAGTCGTTAGTCCGCCACCTCCACCACAACCACCACAACCGCCGCCTCAACCAATGCATATATCACTACCTCCCCAGAAGTCGCCGAAGCCAGAAACATACTGGAACCCACCTAGTCCTGAACCAGTCGTTAGTCCGCCACCTCCACTTGCCAACCTGCAAAAGCGGTTACCTGGCTTCAACTTACCGAAGCCAGAAACGTTCTTCTATACACCAAGGCCAGAACAAATCATTATCCCTCCATTTCCTCCACCGTTACAACAACAAACTGACAATAATTTACCATCACCCCAGCAAAGCCCACAACAAAGGGCAATCATTGCTAAAGCGGCAACTTCTCAGAGTTCACAATCGTCTCAGCCGAGCAATCCGCTCAGTGCAATAGGTTCGTTCTTCAGTTCGATCGCTAAAAATGCGGCCAACGCCGCGTCCGCAATTACTAGTGGAATAACTAATGCGGCACAGAACGCTGGTAGTGCAATAAGTGGGGCACTATCTAATGTTGGAAGCGCGTTGTCCAACGCTAAGAGTGCAATAACTAATGCGTTATCAGACGTGGACCTTGGAATACAGGCTGGATACGCCTTAGCGTACGGTACTGCGCCTCAGTTCTCAAGCAATCCATTCCAGCAGTTCTTAGACGATTTCGCGAAGGGATCTGCGTTACTAGGCTATACTATAGCTGATGTATTAGGCGGTGCTGGATGGGAGTTGGCCGACATTGTTAAAGGTAAAGGTCCTGAGGATTTCTGGCAAGCTGTCTCAGAGTTCAATAAGGCGAGAATAGGAAACATCTCAGGGCAAGACATCGCCAGAGGTGCAGGCAATGTTATGGAAGTCGCATTGCCAGTAATAATTACTGGGATTGCTCAGCCAGAGCTCGTGCCTGCCGTTATTGCTGGCGAAGTAGGATCAGTAGGCATCGGTGAAGCCGTTTCGAAAGTCACTACAGGAAGATGGCAGTCGTTACCAGAGGTGTTGCACGAGGCCAATGCGGGCGGTGTTTTGGCTAGTATAGGAGGTGCCACAGGTAGCGCGCTAGGAGGGGCGCTCGGGAAGCTAGGAACTATGGTAGGCGGCAAGGTTGGCGATTTCTTGGCTGGCACAGGAGGTAAGGCGCTGGCGGGTGCTGCAGTTAACGTTGCGCTAACAGCACCTTTCACAAACAATCCTGAACAGTTAACATTGGCTGGAGCATTAGGAGCCTTGGGAGGAGCCGCTGGAGGACTCGTCTCAAAAGTCCCGTGGCTAGAACAAAGCGAGGCTGTAAAGAATGCTATAGATGTGTCAGAACGAGGAGCGAAGCTAGGAAACAAACTAGTGAATGAAGGAATTACGAAAGGTGTGCTGACGCCCGACGAGATAAGCGGTAAAACAACTACTCAAATCGGAGACTTATTAAGAGAGAAATACATAACTATCTCGAACAAGATTATTAAGTCACTAGATAAGAATACAGTAGAAAACCTGAAAGAAAAGGGTATTATAACGGATACTCAAGTTCTGAAGCCTGACGAGTTCATAAAGAGCGTAAAGGATAAGGTACCAGAGGATCAGCTCCAATTACTTAAGGACACCGCGAAGCTAGTGGAGAAGTACAACGAGGGTATCAAGGAACTCGTAGGCGGTTGGAAGCTTAGACTAGGTGATAGGACGCTACTCTACAGACTGAAGCTTGGAGATGAGAGGGAGATAGGGATAGGTAGCGCAGGCAAATCGAGAATTTTCAATGACATAAGAACCATTCAAAATATAGAAGCGAACGTCGCTGGAATTTACAACAACCCTAGCGACGTTAGGGACACCATAACCGCGTTAATGAGGCAGGGGGCGTCGAACGAAGCCGAATTCTTGGAAAGCCTGTACAACGTTGCGAAAGCCGTAAAATCACCGTTGTCCAAATTGGAGCCGAATGAAAATATTGAACTGAGTTTGAGAGACTTAGAGAAAGATCTAGGGAAAGCCAAGACCGAAATGCTTGCTCAGACGATCAAGGATTATTTCAAGAATGAGATCGGCAAGAGAAACGTAGTCATTTATGGGTCAAACTCCGTGAAACAGTATCTAGAGGACATAGCAAGAAAGCTAGGAGCCACTCTTGACACCGTCAATGACCCAGACTATTATTTGATAAAGAGAGGCAACCAAGTGTTGTGGAAATGGAGGAGACCAGGAGATGTCGATGCTTTTATAAACACAAGTAATCCGAACGACCTAGATAAGATCGCCCAGGATTTAGCGGACAGGATGAACAAAGTAATTGGCACTAACAGGTTCAAGGCGGAAGGCCATTTAGTTGTTGATACGAAAACAGGGGAACACGTTGTCGACCTCCACATGCCGAATGAACCCAGCGATATGTTCAATATATACGCGAATGACAGCACAGGTGCAGATCTAGGAATACAGAGGCCGACACCTAATTATGCCGATTTGGGCGTTGCAAAAGTCTCGCAGATAGCGCTAGACAAAGGAAACGCAATTGGAGCGTTGAGAGAAACGTCTCTCAACGAATTGCTTAAGGAGATTAATGCGAGAACTCAAATCGATAATCCAGACTATATTATTTACATTGCGAAGCAGATACTAGGAGACAAAAACCCTGAGACGATTAAGGATGTACTACATGAATTCTGGAGTCAAATATCAGGTCTCAGACTTAGGAACTATTTCCTCAAAAGGTTCTCGCAGGAATTCAACATACCCGAAAGTGATATCATATATAGACCGTTGACTAGAATCGGTTCTCAGATCAGAAGTGATATAGAACAGATACTCAACGAAAGATACAGGTACCTAGCCCCAGCTTCTTACAGATTTAAGGACGCCCAAGACTTCCTAGCTCTGCTTAAGTTAGCGGCAGAGCTGAAGAACGATAACAACTTGAGGGCATTGTACGAACAGTTGAGGTATGAGTTTGAAGAGAGGGGAATCATTCCTAAGGGTTGGATGCCAAATCAGATCAATTGGAACGTTGTGCAAAACGCGCAAAAACTGATAAACAGCATGTCGTCAGCTGGGGGCGCGAAATCTGTAACATTCGCGTCTCCTATAATATCTATAGGTGGAAGTATCAACGCACCATCATCTAAATTTTCCACTACATCTGTGCCAAACAGATCTACATCCACTACATCAACGGGAGGAAGCGGAGGCGGTGGAGGCGCAGGTGGCGGTAGAGATAATAGTAAAGTAAGCGGAACATCGACCACAACGGGCACATCCACGTCCACATCCGATACGTCCACGACTACTAAATATAACAATAATACATCTAACAATAATAACAACAATAATAATTCTAACAATAACGGGAATGGAAGTAGCAGCGGAGGAAGTAGTAGCGACACGTCATATACGTACATTATATATACGTCGGACACATCCACGTCCACATCCGATACGTCCACACCTGAATATCCATATGTTTACATACTGCTAGATTCGTCCTCACTGCCACCTGTGTTCTATCCATCTTCAGTGTTTCCTAGCGAATCTTTCTTACCGATGGGGCCACCTCCGATAGTACCTTCGGCGATGCCAGGTGGGTTCGGAGGGGGAGGAGGGTATAACGTCCAGGAAATTAGCGGGGTGGCAGGCGAAGTAATACGCCTATGAACGGTGAGAGAAGATGGGAGGAGAAGGTTGGATCCACATCCAAAGATCAGCGTCCACTCCAGTAGAAAAGACTAGAAATGAAGCCCAGGCATACGTCCAGAGACCAGCTTTTGTTCCAGCCGTTTCTCATGACTTAGGTGGAAAGATGTTTTACATAATGCTTCATGCGCTTCAGCCTGTTATACCTAAGCCACCGCCGACAAACTACGTGGCACTAGATAACAATACCACTAACAACGCTCTGGCAAAAAAGATGAGGAGCGAAGGTTGGATTAACATCTAGAGACAAGCGTTCATTTAGAACCGACTTCCTCCCCGCCCTGAGGGGCGAGACTTTACGCCCGCTTAACCCTAAACTTTGTGAAAGAGTTTCAATCCCTATATTTTTAAGTATTAATTTCGAATTCTTCTCATGCAGTACCTGATCTTAGTTTTACTCGTATTCGTCGGAGTCGCTATTATTGTAGCGCTACTACCTTATATAAGCCTCATAATAACGGATATCAACAACGTCAACGCACGTGTGTATACACTATTCAATTCAAGTACATATATGAGCGGCACATGGTTTGTGAACGGTAGCAAAATTCAGCAAATCTCCCAAGCGCCGACAAATAAACTAATCATTGAGGTAGCACAGGGCTCTTACATTTACATATCTAATGAGACGTGGAGCGCCATGCTGTCGAACAACGGCGACAACGGACCGATTTTCTCTCCCTATGCGACATTCAACCTCTCGGCTGGCTATTACAAATACAATATCCCCACGCAGGCTTTCGACTTCGAACAGCCAGTCTACAGCGTTCTATCTAGCCTAGCGTTCTTCCTAGCGGCTGCAGTGGTGTTCATTCTCTTCATGGTTCTGTCGTATAGCCGAAGAAGGTAACATCCTTCTAGCCCTCGCGGATCATATTATATTTTTTAACGTGATCGTATGCGTATACCTTGATGGTGTACAAGGAACACACCTACAACAAGAGAGTAACAGCATGGCAGATGAGATTTGGCGAAGTTGCAAAGATGTGCAGTGCGAAGGTTAAGGGTCTGCCTAAGGGAGAGAAACTGAGGGCTTATAGGGCCTGCATGAGAGATTCCTTGAGAAAGAAGTAACATGTTTGGATTCAAACGAAAAGAGCAGAACATCGACATCATCGAAAACGATGAGGACGCCATAAAACTACACACGATAAACGGTACGGTGAATGCTAAGAAGATCCTAAGCGTCAACGGCAAACACGTAGTGTATTTGGATCAGTACGGGAACGTGAGGGAAGCTCTCCTAAAGTAATTTTTTATTTTTTAGTCCTTTCTTCCATTTCTTCTTATGCTAACGTCGCTAGGTAAGTTCGCCCTATCTTTCATAATAGCGTTCACCATCATAAACACAATGGTTCAGGTAGACTTAGCGTCGGTAGGGTACCCGCAAATACCGTACTTCACGACGATTGTAAACCCCCAAGCTTTCACGGCCATCATCCACAGCACAGCAGTCACCAACATGCCTTTCGCCTTCATCCTCTATGCGGTAGGGCTCCTCATCTTCAACGCGCTGGTCAATTTCGTTGCGGGTATACCGATCGTGTTTTACGAACTGGCTGCGATCAGCGGGAACCCAGGTCTTATTGTGGGCGCACTGCTGGTAGGCGCTCTGTTACAGGCAATGGCGTGGCTGTACTTGCTAGAAGTGCTGGCGCAGTTCTTCTTCCCGATCTGATTCATTTATTTTTTACCTCCTTCCCCTACTTTTTCAATAATGAAAGCCCTAGTTGTGGATCTCGATAACACGCTCTTCAACACGCAGGCTAGGTATAACGCATGCTTAGCGGAGCAGGGCGTTCCGTCCTTAGACTCTCTACAAGGGGAGGCTAGGAGGAAGTTCTGGGAGTGTTTCCAATCGCCTAAGTACATGGACTTCGACATACCAAATAAGGAGGTGCTTAACACCGTAAGGAAGGCGAAAGAAAAGGGTTGGACCATAATACTGCTGACTGGAAGGAACGGTGAGACGCAGAGAGATAAAACACTCGAACAATTGCAGAAGTATAACGTACCGTACGACTACTTGATAATGAGGAACCCAAGCGACTACAGGAAAGAGGTGGAGTACAAACGAGAAATACTCAACGGTTTGAAGGGGATAGGAGACGTTGTAGTCATAGACGATAACCCAGAAGTAAGAAGGCTGGTACCGAAGGCGTATCCTCCAGACGAGAGCCCTATGATTGATGAGGCTAGGGATCAAGGTGAGCTTAACGTCGTGTTCTATACCAAATACCCACCTGTCGTAGCTAAGGGGGTGAAGGGAGTTGAAGAAGAAGTTTTTGATCTTGAGTAGTTTGCTTTTTACGCTTCTCTTGCCTTTAGGGGCGAATGCGGCACAGTCCTTTCTGACGCTCTACATCAACATTATGAACTACGGAACGATTATAATGTTACAGAACCAAAGCGGCGTGCTGACGGTTTACGAAATTCCATCTTCCTTCTCCTCAGTTCCTAGGTTTGAAGCAGTGCAAACCACAGGGAAGCCATTGCAGGCTGTGGTAAACGTCACGCTGAGGAGCGGTGAAGTTGCTCTCATACACGAGTACGGAGTTTCAGGTTTTTCACCAGAAAACTTCCTTTACCAACAGGTAAACGTACCTGGAATCGCCACGTATTCGAATTCCACTACGGCCTACAGTTCGCCTACCACCATTTATGTAAGGCCGAACTACGGCTACCAAATACAGTTCACCCCGTGGTTCGGCATACAAAACCAGCCTGTGAACAGTGTGGAGTCTACAGGTTGGAAAGTGTTGCCTTACTGGCAGAACGGCCAGCTGGTGATAAACAGCACGGGAGCGAGTGCTGGCGGTTATGCTGTAACCGTAACGGTGACCAACTCACAATCTATCCCTACTCCGGCACCTTTCGACCAGTTCTTAAACATAACACAGTCGCAAATAGCCTCTGCTTTAGGATCAACTGTAGCGTCACAGCTGTGGCAACAGGCGATGTCGAACCAGTTCCTCAACTTATTGTTTACGCAAAACGGACAACCGCTCTACGCCTGGATACAGAACTACACTTCTTCGTGGGTAGCGGTGTGGGTAAAACTGCCTAACGGCGTCCCAGCCAACGGGGCCGTGAACATAACGATGGTGTTCACGACAAGTAACCAGTACCCGTACACTGGGCTAGCCCCGTACCTCACAAGCACATACGGGCAGTACGATAATGGGCAATTCGTTTTCCCAGTGTACTACAACTTCGCAGGCACTTCGCTCCCGCAGGGGCTAGTGTTCACCGTCCTCAGCAACCCTAGTGGTGCCTCAGGCTCGTATAAGGTGTCGAACAGCCTCAACATTACGAACATAAACGGTCAGGACTTCTGGTACAATTACTTCATGATATCGCTGGTTTACATCAACAAAACCTTTAACTTCGCGACTACGCCGTTAATTTTTGAGACGATATTAAAAACAACGGGTTCAGCTCCTTCTGTATACGCAAAGGCTGGTCTTGTATACATGAATAGTATAACGGCTAGTTCAACCACAAATGGTGAAGTCTCTATGCATATTATGCCTGCTTATGGGTATCAAGTATTTTGGCAGAGTGGAAACAGTTACATAGCTCCATCAGTCGAACAGCACGGCGGATCAATGTCTCTTCCTACAGTCTTAGCTTTGTTTCTCAACGGTTCCTATGTGACGGGTTTCTATGGTTCTTCGCTCAACAACCTTGTAAAATTAGCGAGTGCCGTGACCCCAAGCGGATACACTGGTACAGGTTATATTGGACTATGGGTCACGGCACACACGTCGAGTGGCACCTTCTGGGCCGTCTTCCAGCTCCTACTGGCTAGGCCCTGGCCTCCCAACGGCGTCATGCCGACGGTAACAGGAGTAAGCAAGCAGATGGTATTTAGTAGCCAATATCTAGCCTGGGCCTACAAACCCGTAGGTAACGTTATTAACGTAACTCTTAGCGTGACAAGCTATCCCGTTAACACCAATAATACCGCTGGCGTTGTCCTCTACTCGCCCAACATAGGCAACCTTCAGTCCGACAGCTCTGGGAGCTTTTACGGCCTCCTGATTTCCTTTAACGGCAGTGTTCTCTACTATGCCCCTGGCTCCTCTTACAAGTCGCTTAAGTCTAGTGCCTTCCCGACCCCTAAGGCACCGTTCACGATGACAGTTCTCCTCACCCAGTCGAGCGGTAACGTCACCGTGTCTGCAGTGTACATCAACGGCACGGCATACACCGTAAATGTAAACACTCTGTTCCCGTGGTCACAAATCGGTTACGTGGGGATAAGGGCCGACGCCAACAACCTGTTCTACGTCTCCTACTTCGCCGTGTCCCCAGCACCTTACGGTGGTGCTGAACAGTTCTTGAACAACGCGGAGTCCACCGCCTGGAAGGTGTTGCCTTACTGGAAAGGAGGCCAGCTCGTGGTTAACACTACTGGGGCGAGTGCTGGTGGCCAATATATTGCCTGGAAATACACGCTGATAAGCAACGTTATCAACGTCACCATCCGCGTGCCGAGCTATCCTTCTAAAAGCATGTACGCAGGCATAGCGTTTTACAGCTCAAACCTGCAGAACTCCCCTTACTTTATGGTAGCGTTCTACACTGGTGCTGTGTACTATTTCACCAGCACTGGCAGTACACAGCTCGCGACGTTTACGACACCAAGCCCCCCGTTCACGATGAGCGTAATACTAGTTAAGAACAGTGCGGGTAACGTCACGGTACAGAGCGTCATAATAAACGGCTCAACGACTTACAGCCTCAACACTAACGTGCCGTTCCCGTGGAGCCAGATCGCTTATATAGGGATAAGAGCTGACCCTGGTAACTTATTCTATATATCGTACTTTGGCCTGTCTCCTTTCCAGTACGGCGCAGTTAAATACACGATTAATTCGGTCTCGTTACCTTCAATGCCCTATACTTCTTCGGTCACGGTCTTGATTTCTCGGCTTTCTAACGGCTCTTACGCCGTCCTCGGCGTGTACAACGGAACCTGGAAAGAGCTCAACATACCATTTACCAATCCTAATGGGAAGTTCACGGTTACATTCAACCCATTAGGCCCAGTAAACATAACGGTAACATCATCAAATGTGCTTTCTTACGGTGCTTTGTTCTCTCGCGGCAACGGTGTTTTATTGGAGGCTCAAAACGCTATACCTCCATCAAGCCCGACGACTTATGAACCGCTAGCCTATATAGGCAGTAACGGACAAGTAGGAGGAGGCGCCAGTTACTACACACCACAGTTCACTCCAATTACACTCAACAGCATGAACTACTACCAGGGTGCCACGATAGCGACGACCAACTGGGGTACCACGAACTTCACATATTACGCGGTCTCATTAGGGCAACGTCCTCCACCGCCTCAGAATTACGTTGTTGTCGGTACAGGTTTCACAACGAATTGGGCTAACGCGCCCTCTGGATATTACTCCTTCCAAAGCGGCTTTATCGATATGGTATACATAGCAAATAACAGCGTCGCAACGTCACAAACACCTCCTTCAGTCTCTTCGTTACTGTTCTTCTTCGACCCCACATACATCACACAACAAGGTCAATACGTGAACCCCTTCACGAACCAGACCTACCAGCTAGTTGGTTCTCTGACTAGACAGGTCGACTACATCGGCGTTATTAAATTCCTCAAGCCAAACGTTACGAACCCCGTGATTTACATCCCGCCGTTCACAGAGGTGATCGTGAGGAACTCCACTGGCTCACAAGCATTCGTAAATTATTATACTTTCCCTTACAAGACTGTAACGTTACCGCCTGGCAATTATCAGTTCACGATCATCCTAATTTTCACGGCCTATTCTTTCGTTCTGATAGGTTGGCAGGGCTGGAACGTGACCGTTTACCAGAACGGAGCACCCATGATAATAAACGACCCGATAACGGAGCAAATACAGCCCTTCAACACCCAAGGACTACTGTCGGCACAAGTTGTGGCGGACCCCAATAGGAAAGTGCTGACCATATATCTTCAGCCGATCTCCACGGGCGTAGGTTCTTATTCACCTAAGATGATAACGTTCCCGAAACCAGCACCACAACTAGTGCTCCCGCTAACGGAATCGACGCCGTTCAGCCTGTCAACACTTACGGTAAGCGGTATAGTCACGGTAGCAATGGTTTTAGCGATAGTCATCGCACTAGCAAGGGCTAATCAGGATCTGTTAGGGAGCATAGCTGCAGGAGGTGCGATAGTTGCAGTGGTAGGCATCATTATACACATCATGCCAATAGTCTTCATAGGGTCAGTACTCGTAATAATAGCTACGGCATATAGGTTCGCTAGGAGGAACAGTCAATGAAGTTCATCACATACGTTCTCCTAATATTTATCATAGGCATAATAGCGGCATTCCTTAACTTAATCGAGGGCATATATTATGGCTTGGCCGTGCCTGTGTTGAACAGCGTGAAAATAGGTAACGTAAGCGTGAAGATGCCCAGCAACCCTATACCGTTCGCTAATTATATAGTCGACGTCCTGATATTATTAATAGGTTTGCTCATTTTGATGATACTCATATATATAGTGAAAATACTGAGAGAGAGAAATCCCTACTGGCCTTGAACCGATCTTTTATTTTTAAGCACTCTTTCACATTTCCTCTTGTGAAAAGGTTACTATTGTTACTTTTAGGCCCGCTTATCGCGTCGCTGTTAGTAGTAGGGTCAGCAGGTGCTATATTAGATTGGTCAGACGGTAGCGCTGTAGTAACAATACAGCCGTTAACAGAAACTGTCATAGACGGTTATGTTGTCAACGCGTTTTATAACGGCTCTAATCAGGTAGTCCTCCTAGCGAGACCTTATTACCAGGGGCAAAACTTGCAACAAGTTACGTTTTCGCTTTACGACTTTTACACGCGTCAGCTAATCGGGAATTACACACTGCAAAACAACTACACCGTGGTGAGAGTACCTTCCAATACAACCGTCATTTACATTTACTTCGATAATAAACAGTTTGGACCGTTTTATATAACGGCGAATGGCGGGAATTACGCGCCTCCTCTCCTTCAGCAAATGTTGATGTACGTCATTCCACTGTCTACTGTGGCTTTGTTTGGGCTCCGGGCAGGTCTGAGAAACGTCGGACTAGGCTTGATAGTCGCATCGATATTCACGTCGGCTGAAATGGTGGCATTAGGAGTTACTAACCCTTGGGCGTATGCGATACCCACTCTCGAGGTAATGTTTTCGATTATATTGTTGTGGCACAGCGTTCAAAAGTCGGGTTAAGGTTTTTCTTATTTAAACACTTTTTTCTTTCGTGGACAATACAACTACACTTCCACCACCAATAACAGTTCCAGCACCGTCATTAATACCGTCGTCAGTACCGTCCTTTTCTCCCGATATTATCCTGTACGCTATGATTGCGATCGCCGCAGGTGTAATAATTTACTTCGCGTATAAGGCCTTCAGTAAACCCAACTACAAGTACTGGTTGAGACTCATTGACGGTAACGAAGAAAGGGAGATTCCGCTGACTAGAATAGACGAGGTCAACTTCGTCAGTGTGAGGGGGAATATACGGGTTTATAAAGACCCCACAGTGAAGATGGTCAAGAGCGGGAGGAGGTATATCCTCTACGGCTGGGGGATTCAGCCCTATTACATAGCTAAGGATCCCCAGACGCTTATCAACGTAGGGATCCGCGACCTGCTTCTAAGAATCGGGAACAAGGAGATAAAGTTCGACGGAACCTGGAAGTCGATTGTGGATTACTACACTTACTTAATAAAAAGCAGGATTGATACAATGAGAGAGCTCACGCTTGATACTAACACGCAACTCGTTATAGCTGTCGATTACCCTAGCATATTTAAGAATTCGATAGAGGACTTACTTCACACTAACGTTAAGCACTCACTGAGACAGCTGGAGGAAATAGTGAACATAGAGAAAAACGTAACAGCCGCCAAGTCTTCGGACTTCTCGTGGATGAGGTGGATAATCCTAGCACTCATTGTAATGGGCGTGTTCATGCTGGCCTTAGCGGTGTTGCATAGATGATCTGTAGGAAGGTAGTGAAAAATTACTCAACTGAAATTCTTAGGAGGCCTGTCGGCTGTGACGAAATCGCCCCCTACACCGAAATTAAAACAGTAGGAGAAGTTAAAGTGGAGGAGATTAGAAACTACATAGTCATCACTGCCGATGATGTGTATGTTTACCCTAAATCTGTCTGGGAACGTATACAATTTTACATCGATTACTTCAGAAAAAATGGTGTTTTCCCGAATCCTGGTCTGCTCTTCGCAGGCCCACCTGGAACTGGGAAAACCACACTGTCGAGGATAATTACTGACGTGCTAGGTTTAGACAGGGTGTTTTTCAATTTCGCTGAAGTGTTAGGACCTTACGTTGGGCAAAGCGAGAAGGGTTTTCAGGCGAAAATCGATGAGGCTACAAGATCGCGACCTTCCGCCCTCATTATTGACGAGGCTGACACGTTACTTATGTCAAGAGAACTGGTGATACAAAGAATAGGCGTCTCTACTGCCGACCTGAACATCAAGTCAATGCTCTTGGACACGATGTCAAAGATGAGAGAAAGTGATGTGTTGTTTATTGCGATAACTAACATCTCGCCTTCTCTTATTGACAGCGCACTGAAGAGGGAAGGCCGCTTCGGTGAGCCGATCTACGTTCCTGTGCCTACCAAGGACGCAATAGAAATACTCATAGAGAGGAAGTTCCCACAGTTCATTGAAAGAAAGGAAGAGCTTGCCTCGAAACTAGCATCATCGATGCAGAACTTCGCCAACATAGTGTCCTACTTGAAAAGGTTGCAATTTGGTATAGACAGACTACCTGAGGAATCGCTTCGCGGTTACAGAATAATTTACGTTAAGAAACCGTACACCGACAGGAGGCTAGAGAGGTTCTTTTCATCGCTCGACTACCCTGAGCTCTACTTCGTGAAGGCAAACCCAGACCTAGCAATACCTGTGCTGGCTGCTTACTTCGTCTCTGCTGGTAAAGGGAACGTGGTTGTCTACAACGCGAAGGGGCTAGAAGAGGCGATAAAGGTAGCTGAAACCTACAACGCCGTGCTAATTGTAGATGAGAGGAGTGGGATACCGATAAAGGAACTGTTCCGTGTGGCGAACGTCCCGATAGTTGTTGTGGGAGAGAACGTAACAGCTAAGGAAGTTTTCCATGTGGACGAGTACAACGAGGACATGATCAACATCATCTTCGGTGCGTACAACATCAAGGCGACACCTAGAAGGTACACCCTGTCCGACTTAGAGAGGATCGTTTATCACTGTAAAGGAGGTGGCGAGAACTGCGTAAGGAAGTTGAGAGAGTAGTTGTGTTTCTAGGGGCTTTAACGTTTGTCAATGGTGTTTTAACATTAGGAGTTGCCTCATTGGTAATATACCTATTTTATCTACTAGGCGTAGCGTTTGTCTTCCTTTATCTGATAAAAGAAGATAGGAGGTTCGCCGACCTAATCGTGTTTTTCACATTCGTTGCCACATTTATTGCTGTCTCGGTATACAGGCTTCCATCACAAACCGATGAGGAGAGCCTAATACTATACGCGGCGTACCTATTCAGTCATGGAGCCAACCCCTATGTAGAGGACCTGATTAACGCTTACAGGATGTTCCCTATAGCCGAACCTGTAGTCACGGCAACACTCTCCCCTATCTATTACGTTAATGTGTTCGGTTACCCTGCGCTGAGCTTCGAGATTGCCTCAGTAGTGTACCCTCAGATTGCTACACTCACAACGACGTTCCTGCTCTACCTCTTTCTTAGGTGGAAGAACAAGGAGAAGCTTTTCTTCATCATTATGCTGATCATAGGAAGTTTTTCCGCTTTCACAGGCGCGAGTTTTGATATAATATCCCTAGCGATTGTGATCGTGGCACTAACGATGCAAGGCTGGATAAGATCGGCGCTCATGGCACTGAGCGGTGATATAAAGCAATTTGCGCTACTTTACTTACCTTTTATATGGAAGGATTATTGGGGCCAATGGAAAGAGCTGGCGAAAAACGTAACCGCACCGTTAGCCGTTTTCCTAATTCCAAACTTACCATTCATCTCGTTAAAATGGGCTTATGAGGTTTTAGGTCCCCTAACGCAACCCATAGCGAATCAAGGAATTTCGATCAGCCTGTTAAGTATGGTAGGTTTGCCGATACCAAACATCGCGTATACCGTTGCCTTCCTAACGCTCTACACCGCGTTGCTGATATTGTACAAACCTAACACTAGGTGGAAGTGGATTCTCCCAGCTTTCATCTGGCTCGTGAGCTGGAGAGACTTAAACTATTTCTTATTCTATATCACAGTATGGGTGAGCAGTTATGAACTCGAACGAAATGGGAATTCTGATGACGATTATCATAATTAGCATTATTGTACTCGAAATTTTAATATGGGAGAGCGATCGGGTGTTTGGAAATGAGCCTAAAAGTAGTAATAATAATTAGCATTATTGTACTCGAAATACTCACGATTTCATTATTGTGGAAGCCAACTTTACCACTGAAGGTCGAAATCGTGAGGGTATACGATGTCGGCAACGTGGGCTACTGGAACGTGGTGTGCTTAAACGTCACGAACTACGGAAACTCCCCAGTTTACCCCGTTTTCCTTCTCAACATGTTCGGCAGTGAGAAAAGGTGGGTCGTCTCAAGCCAGATCGTTACATCCCCACCGTTCAATTCCACATTACCTGTTATCCCACCCCACTCATGGCGTCTGATCAACATATCTGCACCTTCGCCCCTTTACTTCATACCACCTTCTACTAGGATATACGTCCAGGTCTACTCAGGATATAATTTCGTAAACTCCCCAGTTTATGTAACGCCAAACATAACTAGGCCTCCCATCGTCAACCCAAACTTTTCCATAGTGTACTATAGTGGAAAGTATAATGAGACAGTGCCGTGGGGCTGGTACGTTGAGCTTGTTCCAGGAACCAAACTTTCCTATAACAACGGCGTTATTGTAAACGGCACCGCAATATTTTACCAGCCAGTTCTCGGAAACATAAGAAACGTGACCGTAGTAGGATACAATATCTCTTATATACTCGTTGACCACGTCTTGTATATTTACGTTCATAACGGTTATGTGAGGGGTATTGTGGAAAATGAGCCGTGAGATATGCGAGAAATTCGTAAAAGATATTATTAAGAAAGCGAAGAGCAAAGTGTATTATTTCAGCGATAAGAAGAACGGGCTGTACAGTTACTACGGTGTGCAGGCCAAGAAGTTGAAGTACTTCATTCAGGATGACGAGGAGATAGTGAAGTTATGCGAAGAGAAGTATGAGACCCTAGAGATGTGTGCATCGAAGCTACTAGCTTATTGTGCGGAAAAGGAGAACTACCCACCCGCGATTTATATTTACGGCAGGATATTTTTTAATAAACCGATAGACATAGACGAATTGAAGAGGTTGGTGGAGAGGAGTGATAGGTGACCAGCTGATTATTACTCTCTCGGTCGATTTCGTGGCATTTGCAATTCAACTCTATCTCTTTAACAAGGGAACACCGATCTACCTTGATGCAATTATTACGGTTTTCCTAGCAATCTTTAATTTCGCATCTTATTTAAACGGTTTAGTGTATGTGGCTGGTACTAACGAAACCAAGATAAACAACACGACGATTATAATAACACCCGTTTATAATCCCAATCCCTTCGCTCCCCTCTTCACGGTAGGGTTCATCATAACGATAGTGTCGGCTATTCTACTAATAATAAAAATATTTACTGGAAAAAGAGGTTCTATTGAATTATTTCCTTAGGGTATTTTCTAAAACCTGGCCACAATACGTTGTATCTAGATGTCTCTGCAGAAGAAACACGTTAATGAACTTCTGGCCACATACTGGACATTTTTTCTCCTTCACCGATTCCAATAGATCGATATTCTTTTCTTCGGCCCTAACGATCAACCATCTCATACCTAGTAGCTTTTTGTACCTTGAAACCGCATAAAGCTCTTTCATTATGCAATGAATTCATTGCCCGACTTAAAACTTTTATTATTACACGTGAAGGCACATCTGTGGACGTTATTAATATAATTATCGCATACAACCCCTTATTTTCTCCAGAAAAGGAAAACGTTATAATGGTGCCACTAGACTACGTTGAAGAAGTTGAGGAGCTCGCGAAGCTACATAACGCAAACATTGAAGTCTTTTACAAGAGAAAAGGCAAATACGCCTATATAAGATGGTATCCTAGAACTGGTGAGAAGGATGAGTGACGATAAGCAGCAACAGCAACAGACTGGAGTTAGGGGGACAAGCGCGAAAACCCTAGTAGTAAAAGTAAACCCTCTAACACTCGACGATAACCACGGACTCGTAAAGCTCGTCAAACAACCATTATCGAAGATAAACCTTCTTGAAGAGCTGAAAGACAACGACGTGATCAACAATATCAATAGGCTCAAACAACTTGAGTCTGCTATTATTGCAGCACTGCTCGAAGACCTTCAACAGGAAGTGCGCTATATCACAGTTCCTTCGCTTATACTTACCCTGCTTAAAAACTCCGTAAGGAATGTGATCAGGAACATTATAGTTATTCAGGACGCGGTGTACAATCAAATCCTCAATAAAATAAGTAATGATATTCATGACACCGAGAAGTTACTCGAAGACCTGAAGCTTATACAGCACTACCTCGATATAGTAAACAGCTTCTACCTAGCGGTCGACAACATAAGCATAGTTGTAGTGAATCTCTTAAACACGAACTTGCCCGCTGATAAGGCACCGCGTCTGGTGAACGAGATCCTGACGGGGTACGATCTATGGAAACAACATTGACAGATCTAATAATAGAGGCAGGAGTGGTAGGCGGGGTAACTGCGACAGTAGGCGCTTTGCTTTTAAGAAAAAAGAAGAAACCTGTCTATACTGTAAAGAATGTAGTTTGGTGGATAGACAAACATATCTCTCCGAAAATGCTTAACTCAGCTAAACCTAAAGTTATTGATAAGATATACGGACAATACGCATACCTCACGTCTCCTATTCACAACATAAGCTTGAACATAGACAAGCTTATGAAAAGGACGAAAACCTCAAAGCTTGACGATGACTTTCTGTACAGACTTACCTACGCGTTTATTGCGAAGCAGTTCATAGGTAGGCCGTTCCTTTTCTTCGGCCTAGTAAGAAACGTGTATTTACCACTAAAAAGGGTTGAAAGGAAGACAATACTGCCAGAGTCTGATACCACGTTCTTAGAGACTAGCACCATTGATATTGATGTGGATATATCCAAGCCCCTTTACATTCCGCCGTTGTATTTCTTCGTGAAAGTTACTGATAACTTAAGTTACTTCATCCTTCTCTTAAATAGAAATTCGGTGAGGCTGTTTGAACCTGCAACAGTATCAGCAACACAGACGTAGCTATGTTGAGGAGATATTGATACAGTTGCTTACCGCGAAGCTCAGCGGCGAGCGAAACGACGACCAAATATGGGATTTCCTCAAGGCAGAGTTACTCGACCTCCACCTAAGGTACGGTAAAGATGTGGATGATAAATTCGTAAAATACGTCACTAAGGCACTCGAAATACTGCTTTCCGATATCAACGACTATGCGATACCGCTCTTCAATGTTTGGAACGCAAAGGAGAAATTGATCAGTGCACTTAAGGATAGTAAAACGTTGATGAATAGAATAAAGAGCAGGTACATAAGGACAGATGAGCAGGAGAGGGAAGTATTGAATATTATAAATAGCGTGCTGATAAGTGCGGCAAAAAGCGTATTGAAGGACTACAAAGTGATATGGGATGAATCAGTATGACCCACGAATAGCCCAGCTACGTTTCTTTGCGTCTTTTTCTGTCGCTTTATATCACTTATGGACTCTTCAGTTAGTACCACTTGTGTTTTTCCGTCCTGGCTGGCTAGGGGTTCCCCTGTTTTTCGAGTTATCAATATTTTTGCTTCTTAATAGTCTCGATGGATTTATCTGTGGACTTTACTGTTCCAAGAACTTTTTGGGCTAATCGGAATACTCTATGGTATACTAGTTGCGGTTGCTACGGAGTTCCCGCTAAGAAGGAGAGAAATTGTGAGAAGGTTAATGATCTAGTTTTATTTTTTAAACTCCCATTCCAAGTTGTACCATATGGGAATAATAGAGGCATATAAAGCGCTCAAGGACATAAGTTATAGGGTCTCGTCTCAAAACAAACCGCTCCAAGTTATTGATGCGAATGAAAATCATGCTATGATTTGTAAGGGGGACACGTGTTTTGAGCTGTTTAAACCTGAGAAAATCGATAACCAATATGTAGTACCCGTTGTGAAGTGGCGTGGGATTAACGGCAAGTTCAAAAGTATGGAAAGAAAGTATATAGCATTGACAGAATTATATTATTACACGAACTCGGTTTCCTTTGTGGACTTCGTCGAAAAGCTGAAAAAAATTAAAGAAGTCGAGAATGATCTATCTAGGTTACAAAAGTTTTTCGACTATTTACACTTAATGTTCATTTAAAGACCATATCTCATGTACCAGTAGTACGTTAGTGCGAGCACAACGATGCCGAGAGCAATGAGCACGGCTACGGCGTACTGATTCGAAAGCACTGCCAGAAGGTAACTGTAAACCACGTAAAGGTTCTGATAAATTGCTAGAACCCATGCTACCTGGGGAGAGGGCGAGGAATAGACCACGTCCTTCGTAGGATTAAGTATAAACGATATGCCCTGCAATATCGTGGAGAAGATGAAAACCGCGAATAAGGCCATAACTATTATCGATACGATCGATACCTGCTCCTGCTGGGACATAAAAGAGAATCCATGTGTGAATTAATAAATCAAAACACGTTCTCCCTCCTTCAGCTCGCGTAAATACCTCCTGGCCTTCTCCCTGGCCAATTCGTCCGTTGTTATCCTAATGAGGAAAGACAATCTAGCCTTCGCTAAGTCTTCATTCATTTCGATTATGTTGCATTCGTGATCATATGTGTATCCCCTCCTTAGATCTCTCATGATCATGTCTGGGATCTGCCAGTCGTGAGATACTAGGATGCCCTCTTTTCTATAATAGCAACTGTTCTTACCTTTGTAGATGTTCACAAGAAAAAGCAGGAAAATGAATTAAAAAATAAAATCTGGCTTCGAGTGTGTTCAGTTTCGGTCTAGTGTTAGAACGTGTCCGTTGACCTCATTAGGTACCTGATTACGTATATCAACGCCACAATTATCAGCACTACCACCAGTATCTGGAATATCGATCCTAGGGCTGGCGCTATTGGCCCGATGAAGTTGTAGTTGGACGGTATTTTAACAGCAGTAGTGTTGAAAACACCGATTATGTAGAGGCCAACTCCGCTAACAATAGACACAGTTACAGCGCCGACCACTAAAACTACAATGGCTACTATCAAATACTTGAACCGATCCTTGAAGTTATCCTCGTCGTCAGCCATCATTATCCAGCGCTTAGGAATTCCAAACCCGAGGCTTAGTTGTGTCCATGCTATGAATGCCCTGAGCATTACTAGTACTTTAAGTACGTTCGTTGCTACTAGTTGTGCGATTTCAGCGAATAGCAGAGTTACTATAGCTGTGATAGGGACGCTTAGTAGACTGTTGGGCCTCATGTCGAGCCAAAAGTGAGAGTGGTCACTTAAAAATATAATAAAAGGTATACGTATTTTCAACCTAACGGGACGAACGATTAGAACCTACTTAGAACCTTGTCTCTAATCATGGGATATTTCCCGTATTCCGGGTATTTCTTGTAGACGTAGTTAAGGATCTCAGACCTGCTCTTCCTAACCCATTCTCTGAAGAACGCCTCGATCTCTTTCTCTTTTTCATCGTTACTAGGCGTAAACTCGCCCACTAAAACGTAATGCCTCTTATACGCTATCACTTCTCCGCTTAGCGGATCCCTCACTTCCTCCTCCTCAACATCAACCTCTCCTATTTCGATCAGTTTATCGATGAGATCTTGCAGTTTCGACGAGTACGGGCCGAAGAACCAGGGCTTAAACTCCAGTCCTAAATCAACACCTTTCTCCTCCTTAAGCAAAAAGAAAATCTTCTGGAGCTTAGTCGGTGTGACCACTGTGTTCTCCTCTTTAGCCGTGTAAAGCAACAACTTAATTAAGCGATAAATTATATCCTCGATTATCATTACTAGGAACCCTAGCATTAAAGTGCAAGAAGCAAATAAAAATCAGTTGGCTTCTTTAACTCCCCAGTTCACTCATGCAAAACGAGTGGTGCCATAAAGGGAGGGACAAACTGCGTCGTTACGACATTTCTAATGTTATTCGTACAGTCAACAAGTTCCTTAGCCAACTTAGCCTTGAGCTCTGCAGGGTCAGGAATGAGGTAGAGATATCTAGGTCTTCCAGTCCTATTACCTGCCTCTTTAGTTCTCTTAATAAGCCCTAAGCTCAGCAACTTATTGAGGCTCCTGTTAACTGAGGCCTTGCTGACCTGGAGCTCTTGCTCTAGGTCATTGGTCAACTTGGGATTGGGGCTTGACTTGAGGAGCGCCATTAGGATATTAATCTCAGACTCCGATAGCCCATAGCAGAAGCGGAGCACGTCGAAGAGCTTTAGCTCTTTGCCTGAAGGCAACACGAATTTGTCTTGAACCCCGATCATTTGTATTTGGCTCATCGCCCTCAGCCGTCTCAGCTAGTTGGCGGGCTGACTGGGGGCACTTGTTGGGGTGCCTGAGTAGGGGCTTCCGTGTTCGGAGGTGGTGCTTCTATGGGCTGGCCTTCACTTACCTTCTTTTCTCTCTTCTTCTTTTCTTCGGGGAGGAGATCCCTAATCGACTTAGCGATGTCGTCGAGTTCTGATTTCTTTTGCTTCCACGTCTTGAGGAGTTCTAGTAATTGCTTTCCCTTCTCAGTTGTGTAGTACAGACCGTCTTTAGGCTCCACGAGTCCCAACTTCG
>Ga0315298_1004177_pt1 | contig 21887 bp, 21 predicted proteins | sample WHS_1_MG_FD_203077 | JGI IMG/M metagenome (GOLD analysis project Ga0315298, IMG submission 203077) | Extremophilic microbial mat communities from Washburn Hot Springs, YNP, Wyoming, USA - WHS_1_MG | ecosystem: Environmental > Aquatic > Thermal springs > Hot (42-90C) | place: USA: Wyoming...
CGGTGAGACCGGCGTCATTGACCTTACTGGCTTCCTCCACGCCCTGCGCGATATCGGCTATACCGGCCCCGTCACTCCCGAGCCCTTCAGCGCCCGCCTGAACGATCTTCCCCCCGAGCAGGCGGCCCGGGAAACCGGGGAGTCGCTGCTGCGGGTCTGGCGCGCCGCCGGGCTGTAATAAACCCCTGACCACGGGTGACCAGGGAGTGGGCTGCATACGGGTGGTCGCCTCTCCGGGCGCGCCCCCTTCGTTGGGACCGGAGTGGTCGCCCTCTCCCTGAGGGAGAGGGCCGGGGTGAGGGGAGTAGCGCCCTGACGCCCCCACCCTGGCACTCCTTTGCGTCTTGGCCTCGCTCGCGCGGCCCTTCCGCTCAGGTGGGCCCTGGGCCGGTTCCCGTGCCCATCGGCGCCGTGGCCTGCTCTTGCTTGCGCCCGGCCTCGCTGAGGGCGGGGACGCGCTCCGGGCGGGCATAACGGGCCGGGATGCGCGACGGTATCGGGTGGCCGTGCCCCCGGTCTACCGCTGGCCACGTTGCCGGCGGCGCCGGTGCTTGCGCCCGCACCGACTCCCGCCGTGCTCCGGCCAGGCTTAGCGCGCCCTCACCATATCGTCCTCGCACCCGGTCCACCGCCCCCGCCAGCACCCGCCTCCGCTCCGGGCCCATACCCGCCCCCATCTCCAGCGTCAACTGCCCGGCTACCGACTCCCGCCGCAGTCCCACCGCCGTCAGCCGCAGCAGCGACACCTGCCGTCCCTGCAGCCGCAGCCGCTCCAGCACCTCCCGCGCCCCCGCAAACAGCGCCCCCTCCAGGCACGTGGGCGGGCTAAGTCGCCGGATGAACTCCAACTCCCGGTAGTTGCGAAAGCCAAAGCCCAGGTGCAGGCTGCCTGCAGTCCGCCCTGCTTCCCGCAGCCGTCCCCCCACCCGCTCGCACAGCAGCAGCAGCCCCGCCCGCAGTGTCCCCGGGTCGTCGCTGCCGGGTTCCAGCGGCAATAACTCCTCCAGCCGCCGCACTGCCGGCGGGCCTCCCAGGCGTAGTGGCTCCTCATCCTCCCCTCGCGCCAGCCGCGCCAGCGCCTCCCCGGCCTCCCCAAACGCCCTGCCAATCTCCGCCGGCGGCAGCGCAGCCAGGTCCCCCAGCGTACGCAGGCCCAGCGCCCGCATCGCCTCCTGTAGTCCCTCCGGCGCTTCCGGCAGCATCCCCACCGGTAGTGCTCCCAATTCCTGCACCAGGTCCTGCTCGCCCAGCCGGCGCACCCCTCCTATCTGCGCAAGCCCCGCCGCTATCCGCGCCGCCGTCTTGCTTGGGCCCAGCCCGCACCGCCCCCGCGCCCCCACCTCCCGCTCCAGTCGCGCCAGGATTCTGCGGCAGGGACCCTCCGGCGGCCCGAATAGCAGGCCTGTCCCCGTCAGGTCTGCCCATAGCCCCGTGCTGCCCGCCGCCTCCACCGCCGGCGTGTACTCTGCCGCCACCGCCAGCGCCCGCGCCAGGAAGTGCCGGTACTTGCCCTGGTCCTCCGGCACACACCCCAGTTCCGGGCACCGGTAACAAGCCTCCCAGACGGTCATCCCCGGCCGGATCCCCCGCGCCCCCGCCTCCGGCGAGGCCGCCAGCACTCGTCGCCCCGCCTCCGTGGTCACCACCAGCGGCTGCCCCCGCCAGCGCGGCCACTGCCGCTGCTCCACGGCGGCCGGCAAGCCCGGCAGGTCCACGTAGGCAATCAGCCGCTGCCGGCTCATGCCGCCGAGGCGATCCGCCCCAGGCTCCATGCCAGCCTCTCCGTGTCGAAGCATAACTCGTACAACTCGCAGGTGCCCCCCGCGAGCACGGTCAGGTGATGCTTCGCCGCCCTCCCTTCCCGGCTGCTCCACCGGCTGGTCACCGAGGTCACCTTGTAGAACCGGCTGTGCCACACGAACCACAGCGGGAACAGCCGCCCCTCCCGGAAATGGGCACAGACTTGGATGTCTTCATTGACTTCGGTGACCATCGCTCGCGCCTGTCTGCGGCAGGGGGAGCCTTCCCCACCGGTATCGCCTCCCCCGGGCTTGCCGCCCCCGGCGCCTACCGCTCCCCCAGGCTCCCATCCTGCCGGGGCAGAGTATAGCAAACAGATGTTCTCATGTCAACCCCCGGTTTGGCGGGTTTGGGGTACCCTGTAGGGCGGGCCTGCCACGGCCCGCCAGCCTGTCGGCCAGCCCGATCCCTCTCCCGGGAGGGCTCCCTCATGGTATACTTCCTTCAGGACCGCCTCCCCGGGAGTCGCCCATGCAACCACACGAGCGCATCATCGTCGCCCTGGATGTTCCTGCCCTGCCCGAGGCCGAGCGCCTTGCCGGCCTCCTCGCGGGCAAGGTGGGGCTCTTCAAGGTCGGCCTGGAACTGGTGGGTGCCGCCGGCCCCGAGGCCGTCCGCCGGCTTGCCGCGGCGGGCCACCGGGTCTTCTGGGACGCCAAACTTCACGACATCCCCAACACCGTGGCGGGAGGCGCGGCCGCGGTGGGCCGCGCCGGCGCAACCATGTTCACCGTGCACAGCCTGGGCGGCCGGACCATGATCGCTGCGGCCCGCGAGGCGGTGGAGGCGTTCTCGCCTCGCCCGCTGGTGCTTGCCGTGACCCTGCTTACCAGCATGAACGAGCAGACGCTGGCCGAGGTGGGCATCGCCGGCCCGGTGGGGGAGCGCGTGCCTGCGCTCGCCCGGCTGGCCCAGGAGGCGGGCGCCGACGGCGTGATCGCCTCCCCCCACGAGGTGCGGGCGGTGCGTGCGGCTTGCGGTTCCGGCTTTCTCATTGTGACGCCCGGCGTGCGCCCATCCGGGGAGGCGGCGGGGGATCAGCGGCGGGTAGCCACCCCGGCGGAGGCCCTGGCGGCCGGTGCCGACTACCTGGTGATCGGGCGGCCCATTACCCGCGCCGCCAACCCGGCGGCTGCCGCCGCGGCCATCGGGCAGGAGATGGCCCAAGCCTGAACGAAGAAGTGCTGGTAAGGCATCCGGTTCCCTACGGAGACCACATGGATTGCGAGGTCGAGCAACTGCTCCGGGAATCGGTTGACGACCTGGTGAAGTTGGAGATCACTCTCTTCTATCACCAGAATCCCGCCTTTGTTGACGGGGCCGAGGCCATCGCCCGCCGCATCTACCGCGACCAGGGCAAGGTCGAGGTTGCCCTCGAGTGCCTGGTCAAGGCCGGCCTGCTCGATCGCTTCCAACTCGGCAGCGGTCGCTATGTTCTCTACTCCTACACCCAGGACCACCACCTGCGCTCGGTCATCGCCATGCTCAACACTTGCTACCACGAGAACGATGCCGACCGTAACGAGATCATCCGCTGGCTGATGAAGGTGGGACGTCCCCCCGCAGGAGCCCCCAGCAGATGAACGATCTTGCCTGTCCCGGCTGCAGCCGCCCCCCTCTCCCTGAGTTTGCCTGGTGCCCCTGGTGTGGCCGCCGCCTCGCCGCAGCCTGTACCCGCTGCTATGCCCGCCTCCAACCCGACTGGGGCTGGTGTCCGCGCTGCGGGCAGCGGGTGGCTGGTGCCACCGGACCTGCCATGCGCCAGTCCTCGCTCATCAGCGAGGCGGAAAGGCACAACCAACAGGGCATCGCCCTCTACGACCAGGAGCGCTTTGCCTCTGCCATCGAGCAGTTCCGGCAGGCCATCGCCCTTGAGCCCAGCAGCCCCATCTACCACGGGAACGCCGCCGTCGCCTATCAGGAAGCAGGGGATCTGGAGCGCGCCCAGTTTGAGTATGAGAAGGCGCTCGAACTCGATCCCGAAGACTACTCCGCTCTGCTCAACCTGGGCTATCTCCACTTGGCCCGCGGGAATCTCGAGCAAGCCGCCGGCTGCTGGCGCCAGGTCATGGACAAGGACAGCGACGGCCCTGATGGCGAGGAAGCCCGGCGGGCCTTGCTTACCCATGCCAGGCGCTACCACCCCGGCACAACAAAATGAACCGGAGAGCCCAAGGCCTTGGGCTCTCCGGTGGGAGACTCCGGGCACTCCGCCCGGCCCTTCAGTGCTTGTAAACCAATTCCACCCGCTGCCGATAGGGATCGAAGCAGAGCACCAGTCCCTCCAGCGTCCGATCCACCGGCTCATCCAGGCGGCTGGCAACATAGTGCGCCAGGTCGTCCTCTTGCAGCCGCTCACGCAGGTCGTCGGCAATCTTGGCCTGTACCAGGTCGGGCAGGTACTCCTCATGGAGGCGCGCCACGAGCTGGTCGGTCAGTTCCTCGATGCGGTCGTTCATCATCGCCGTTCTCCCCTCGCTGGGCTCGCCATGGTCACTTTACCCCGGCGCACGGCAGGCAAAACCACTCCCGCCTGCTCACCGTGGGCCCGATCCGACATTCCACGGGAAACGCTGGTGATGGTAGCGAGTGGGAAGGGGAAAGAGAACACACAAGGCCCCACACAGATGGGTAGTTTGTCTACTTTTCTGACGCCGGGGCGGCTTCTTTGGCCCGAATCATCAGCCAATTCTTCCCATGCGTGTGGACCAGGTAGTACAAACCCTGCAACCGCGCCCCATGCAGGTCCAGAGTAATCGCCCGCTCGCTTACCTCCACCGGGTGGTAGCGGCCGCGATCCCAGATGCTCACCGTGCCCGCCCCATACTCTCCCTCGGGGATGGTGCCCGCAAACCAGGCATACTCGTACGGGTGGTCCTCCACCTGCACCGCTAGCCGGCGCTCACCTGGCCGCAGCGGCGGCCCCTTGGGCACCGCCCAGGACTTCAGCACCCCCTCCACCTCGATCCGAAAGTCCCAGTGCAGGTGCGAGGCGTGGTGTTCCTGCACCACGAAGATGGGTTCCCCTTCCCCCGGTGGGCGGGGCTCCTCGGGGAACGGTTCTGGGGTCTTCCCCGGGTGCCGCTTCGCCAGGTACTCCCTGAGTGCCATGGGCCGGCCTCCGCCGGATTATCGCCCGCTACAGGCGTTGACTCAAGGGTCAGGTCCATACACGGTGCCGCGTACCCCGCGCCAAAATCGGGATCCCTCCCCTGGAAAGCGAGGGCGAGGTTGAGGGGGCGAGGTTGGCTTGCTGTCTTGAGCCCCGGTAGCGGCCTGCCTGTTGCCTATTCCTTACCACCGGCACCCAAGTGCTGTGCTTGCCTCCCACCCGAAACCCGGGACCCGAACCCCGCACCCTACATCCTGTGCACCAACTCCTTCACCGTCGGGTAGATTTCCCGGTATACCTGGAACGCCTCCTCGTAGCGTGCGGTCTCCGCCGGGTCGGGCTCGTAGCACCCCGTCACTTGCACCGTCTGCGCGATTCCCTCGTCCAGGTTTGCATATTCCCCTACCCCGACGCCGGCCAGCAGCGCCGCGCCCAGGCAGGCGGCCTCGCTTACCGATAGCGTGTGCACCGGCCGGTTGAAGATGTTGGCCTTCAGTTGCAGCCAGGTGGGCGACTTGGCACCCCCTCCGATCGCCCGCAGCCGGTTGATGTGCACCCCGGCCTGGTCCAGGCAGTCCAGATTGAGCCGCATCTCGTAGGTAATCCCATCAAGCAGCCCCTTGATGATCTCGCCCTTGGTAGTGGCCAGGGTCAGCCCCAGCATGGCGCCCTTGGCCTCGGTGTCCATCCACGGGGTCCCGGTCGAGGTGAAATGCGGCAGCACGTACACCGGCGAGGGCCCGCCGGCCGCCAGGCCAATCATGATTTCGTACACGTCGAGCCCTGTCACCTCGGCCTCGTCCCGCTCCTGCTTACCCAGCGTGTCCCGATACCAGCGTAAGAGCGACCCGCCCGTGAAGTTGAAAGCCAGCGCCACGTACCGGTCGGGCGCCACGTGGATATAGCAGGGGAGGTTCGACTCCAGCATGCGGTCGCTAAGCACCGGGTGGTCAAAGACGGGAGTGATGCACTCCACCGTCCCCGTGGCATCCATCGCCACCCCCGGCTCGATGATTCCCGCCCCCAGCGCCCCGCAGGGCTGGTCGTGCCCACCGGTGACGATGGCCGCCCCCTCGGGCAGGCCCAGCTCTGCCGCCATGGCCGCGCTCACCTTGCCCACCACCGTGCCCGAGGGCGCGGCCTGGGGCAACAGGCGTTCCTCTACCCCCGCCAGGCCCAGGATGTCCGATGACCACTGCTTGCGGTTGAGGTCAAAGGCCATGGTGCGGCAGGCCATGGACCAATCCATCACCGGCTCTGCCCCCAGCCGCCACCCCACCAGGTCGCCGTAGCACAGGAACTTCCACGTGCGCTCGTAGAGGTCGGGCCGGTTCTGCCGCCACCACATAATCTTGTTGATGGTGTACATCGGGTGCAGCGGCTGCCCGGTGATGGCAAAGAGCGCCTTCTTGCCCATGGTGCTCGCCCACCACTCGCTCTGGGGCACCGTGCGCGCGTCGAAGGTGACAATGGTGTTGGCCAGCGCCCGGCCCTGGCTGTCAATGGGCGTCGCCGCCTCGCCCTGGGTAGAGGCGGCCAGCGCGCGCACCGGGTCCGCGCTGCCCGCCTGGGCCACCGCCTCCCGGATGGCGGCTTTCACCCCCTCCCAGACTTGGTTGGAATCCAGCTCATTCCAGCCCGGCCGGGGGTGGAGCAGCGGGTACTCCCGGTAGCCCTGCCCCAGGATGCCCCCCTCCCGGTTGAATACGATGGCCTTGCACCCGGTGGTGCCCACGTCCAGGCCCAGCAGGCTCATGGCAGGTCTCCTTTGCGGTGGTGGTGCGGGTGGTCAGAGGGTTCGGCAGGGCCGCCAAGCGGTCCTCCCGGGAGGGAGTGGAGTGGTGTGGTCATCCTGAGCGCCAAAGGATGCCACCTCCACAGAGGGTCAGTCTCCCATCCGGGATGTGGGATCTGGAGTTTAGTTCCTCTGTGCCACCTGCCAGGCCAGGTCGTCGGCATGGTCGGCGTACTTCCATCGGCCGCCGTCGTCGCGGCAGTTGGCACCCAGGCTGTAGAGCGAATAGCCGGCGCTCATTACCCTGTAGACAGGGACCTTGCCCGTGAAGGGGTCCAGCCATGTGCGCTCGGCCTGCGGGGCCACTTTCGGGAAGGCCCGGGCTGCCTCGGCCAGGGTGGCAGGATAGCGACCGTGCTCCTGGCGGTAGAGGTCCACCACCACTCCCCAGCGCGCCACATTGATGGACGCCGCTTCCCGGTCGGTTGCCTGGCGTATGTCCGGCACGGGCCCCAGCAAGAGGTCTGCCAGCAGGAGCGACCTGTGCTTCTTCTTGGCGGCCAGGCGCCGGGAGGCCTCCCGGCCGGGCTGGCCCGAGAGCGGGATCGCCCGGCCCATCCTCTGCAGGTACTCGCCCATGCCGGCATCAATCCAGGGTCGCCCCACCAGCATTACCACCCGCCACTTCGCCTCACCACCGGGCGTCCTGGCAGCGGAGGCGCGGTAGTCGCGCTCTATCATGCGCTCGGTATCCAGAGCCTGTGCCCGCTCGCCTACCAGGGCATCCTGGAGCTGGCGATACGGCTGGATTGCGGCCAGCCTCCCCAGCAGCAACGCGGCCTCGCCCGGGCCCGGCGGCAGCGTCGCGCAGACCGCCTGGGCCGCGCTCACCGCTATCATCTGGCAAGCATGTCCCACCAGGTGGTCGAGCACCCCCATCTGCTGCGATTGTGCCGGCACGCGTAGTAGCAGCGCCAGGTCCGCATAGGCACCCGGACGGTCCCCGTGCGCGGCCCGGTCCATGGCGCTGGCACTGAGCGTCCGGCAGATACCGCGCAGCAAGCGCCCCCGCCCCGCCTGGGCCTCGGCGACCCCCTGCATGGTGGGCCGGGGCTGGGGGAAGCGACAGGTATCCGCCCGTGCTCCCCGGCGCAGGGTCTCCAGCAGCCTGGCGTGATCGGCAAGGAGGCGGTGCAGGGAGGCATCCGGCTGCCGTCTGCCCGGTGCCGCCTGCCCGGCCTGCGTGAGCCAATCCACCTTGCCCAGCCGCTCGGACAGACGTTTGACCTGGCTCGCCACGCCCTGGTATATCGGCGCCGCGTTGCTGCCCCGGAGCGGCTGCCCGTATAGCTCGGCGAGGCTGATCGGCTGTCCCTGCCGCCGCAGGTCTGCCAGTATCCGGTTGAGCCGGTAGGCGGTATGGGCTCGCGCCACGAACAGGCCGATGATCCCCAGGATGGCCAGCACCCCGATGACCAGGAAGGCGCCGTGCATGGCTCGCCGCATTGTCTTGCTCCTTGGGATGGGCACAGGTTCCCCCCCGGCTACACTACTCCTGTAGGATACCACGAGGGCTTCTCATGCTACACCGGGTGCCTTTTCTGGAACCCGGAATCTGCCACGCAGAATCCCGGGCCGGCGGATGCCCCCCCGGGCCTCGCCCCTTCCCCTGCCCGCCCCGCTCATGCTAAAGTATGGCTGTTGCGGGCGGCCTTGGAGGGTGGCGCCGGCAGCCAGGGAGTCAGAGCAAGATATGGCAGAGAGCAATAACAAGCCCGGCCTGCAGGACGTGGTGGCCTGCGATTCTGCACTGTGCTACATTGACGGCGAGCGCGGTCGCCTGCTCTATCGTGGCTACGACATCGCCGAACTGGCCGAGCACTCCACCTTCGAGGAAACCGCCTACCTGCTTTGGTATGGCCGCCTTCCTGGTCCGCTCGAATACCGCGCCTTTCTCGACGGTTTCACCGGGGCCATCGAACTGCCGGTGGAGACGGTGATGATCCTGCGCCTCTTCCCCCGGGCGGCTACCCCCATGGAGGTGCTGCGCACCTCGGTGTCGTCACTGGGCCACTGGGACCCCGACAGCGGCAATACCCTGCGCGATGCCTGCCTGCGCAAGGCGATCCGCCTTACCACTCGCCTGCCGCTGCTGGTTACCAGCCATCAACGGCTGCGTGACGGCCGGGAGCCCATTCATCCGGTGCCTGGCCACAGCATCGCCTACAACTTCCTCTATACCCTGACCGGGCAGGAGCCGGATCCCGTGCTCAAGCGTGCCTTTGACCAGGCCCTGCTCCTGCATGTGGACCACGAACTGAATGCCTCCACCTTCGCTGCCCGGGTGACTGCCGCCACCATGGCTGACATCTACTCCTCGGTCACCAGCGCCATCGGCGCGCTCAAAGGCCCGCTGCACGGCGGAGCCAACGAGCAGGTGATGCTTATGCTGACCGAGATTGGCAAGCCCGAGAAGGCCGAGGCTTATATCAAGGCCCGGCTGGCGAAGAAGGAGAAGATTCCCGGCTTCGGTCACCGCGTCTACCGTAACGTGCAGGACCCCCGGGCCGGTATCCTGCGGGAGATCCTGGGCACTGTCTCCAAGCACGTGGAGAACACGCTCTGGCTTGAGATCGCGGATGAGGTGGCGCGGGTAGTCACCGAGAACACCAGGGTGCGCCCCAACGTGGACTTCTACTCCGGGGCGCTCTACCACCTGATCGGGATTCCCACCGAACTCTTCACCCCCATCTTCGCCTGCAGCCGGGTGGTGGGCTGGACCGCCCACATCCTGGAGCAGTGGGAGAACAACCGCATCATCCGCCCGCGGGCCAACTATACCGGCCCCGACGGCCTGGCCTACCAGCCCATGTCCGAGCGGCACTGAGCGGGGGAACTGGCTGTTGGCTGGTGGCTACTGGCTGGTTGTCAAGGTGCAAAGAGAAGGGTCTCGGGCCCATAGGGTATAGGGCATAGGGGGAAAGGCACCCGGTACGCGGAGTCCGGGACGCGAACCTCACCCCGCTGGCCAGCAGAGAGGGGGGTTACCTATGTATCGGTCCGTACAGAACCCCGAAAAACACGGGAATCGGCCCTGCTGAGCGTGAAACCGGCCGAGAGCGTCTCACTTCCGTCTCGCGAACGCCTCATTTTGTCTCACTTCTGCCTCACTTTGGCCTCACGTTGTCTCGCGGACGTCGCGCTTTGGCTCGGGGAGGGATCGCGCTTGGCCACTGGATACTCGTCGCTGGATACTGGAGGGGCAGGGGGTGCAATTTCGAGCGGCAATCCCGAGCCTGTGAGGGATCCCCTGTCGAGGAATCCCGCTCCCCTCCGCCCCTCGCAACTCCCTGGCGCCCCCCGAACGCGTGTTCTATCTGCAGTATAGCACCGGTGTCAAGCCCCGGTGCTCAGGGTAGACTCCTGCCCGCCCTACCGCGCAAGGGGCAGGGGTCATCCGGATATGCAGGGGCAGCCACCTGCCGAGACGTTGCCCGGGATGACGGCAGGCTGGCGCGGGCAGGTAGCATTCCCAGCCTACGCGGACTTACGCAGGGCCTCCTCAGGCTCGGACTCTTGGGAGCGGGCCTGCAGCCGGGCACGCACGAAGTGCTTGAGCCAGCGCCAGGCGCGTGCCGAGAGCACGCTCAGGAAGACGCCTACCCCGAAGAGCCAGGCATCAACGCCAAGCAGCCGGGGCATGGCGCCGTCGAGCGCCTGGTAGAGCAGGTCCACGAAGACCACCCCGATCAGGGCGAGGCCCAGCCACATGCCCGACCAGATTACCAGGCGGGCGCGGGCGGGGTGCTGAATCAAATAGGCCAGGTCGGCGCCGCAGTGAGGACAGGTGCCGGAAAAGGGGGGATACTCCCCCATGCAATGGGGGCAGCGTAGCGGCACGTCACCAGTCTCCAGAGGGTGATAGGGGCAGGCTAAAGGTATATTCCACAGCCGCGAGCGCTGCTGGGCCGGGTGAGAGATTCGGGCTCAGGATTTTTCGCCCGATTGCCCGGTAATCCCCCGCTCCCGCCCGCACCAGGGGCAGAAGGAGTACTCCCGCTCGGCGAGCGGCCGCCCGCAGCCGGTGCAGAAGGGGGCCTCGATCTCGTCCTCCGGGCTCACCTCGATCTCCTTCTCGGTCAGCGGCCGCCCGGAGAAGAGGTTGTAGAGGTTGTAGGCCAACACCACCAGGCCGATGAGGATGAGCAGTGCCCCCACCCCCCCCACGTGGCTGAAGCCGCCCGGCATGGTCCCCCCTGTCATGCCGTGGGATTCGTTCATCACCACCCAGCCCATCACCACCGCCGCTGCTCCCACGACCGCCCCCCACAGCGATTGCCCGCGGCCCGGGCGCACCTTTATGGTTGGCATGCCCTGACCCCCTCCTTGCCCTTCTTATCCTCGGGCGCGCCAAATCCTGCCGTCCCTTTCCCGAGCGGCAGGATAGGGTGATGGCCGGTCGCTCAGAAGCCCGGCCGGGTAGTGCCTCCGTAGCGGCTGCTCCCCGACCTGCCACCCGGGTAGTAACTCTGGCTGCCCGGGTAACTGCCCGTCCGGTTGTAGTTGCCGGGGTAGTTTCCGCCCGGGTAGCCGCCTCCGGGATACCCCCCGCTGTCCGGCGATGAGTTCCCGTAGCGGTTACCTTGCTGATACTGGTTGTTGTACCGGTTTTGCTGCCCGTACTGGCCGGGGTAAGCGCCGGTGTTGCCATAGGGCGAGGCAAACATGGGGCCGGCCGTGATCCCGCCAAACAGGCTGGCAATCGCCGCGGGATCTACGTTCTGCACCTTGATCATGCGAACTTGCGGGCGGTGGTGGTGGCGGCGGTGACGGTCGGGGCCTGGACTGGCGCCGGCACGCTCTGGATCACCGGCTGCTCGGCCGACCTGGGCTTGATCGCGTAGATCCCCGAGTCGTCCCTGGTGTAGGTCAGCCTGGCGCTGTCCAAGAGCGAGCGCAGGGCCTTCTCCCAGGGGGCGTCGGTAAGCGACAGGGATACGCGGCCGCTGACCCCCGACTCGATCGTGTAGTCCTTGCCCGAGTCCTTGAAAAGCATTTCCAGGGCATTGCTGATCTCGGCATCCCTCAACTGCAGGCTCACCGAGGGCGGCGCCGGCGCGGGCTGGGGGGTCGCAGCCAGGGCCAGGGCAAGCATCAGCAAGACGACCAACGGGAATGCGGAACGCATAGCAGCCTCCTCGGGTATGGGGCTGGCGGAGGGGCCCGGCAGTGATCGTCGGCGAGACCAGCAGCGGCGGTACCCCTCCGCGTAATAGACTGCCGGCAGGCGCCCCCAGTTCCGGGGAGAAGGAAAGAACACCGACCAACCCGGGGAGAATGCGCATGACCCGTGCCCTGCTCTGGACCACGCTCGCCCTGACGCTCGCTGCGGGCCCACTGGCGGCAGCCCGGCCTGTTACCCTGAGCACCCGGGCCCTGACCGCCGTCTTCCAGGACGGCACCCTGGTCGGGCTGCGCAATGCGCTCACCGGCGAGCAGTACTTCGCCCCCGCCACCGGGGCCGGCGGGCAGGTCGCCCTGGCTGGACGGGAAGTCCCCCTTCCGGCCGTGCGGGTGAAGAGCAGCCGCACCCTCCCCGGCGGCCACCGCTGGATCGCGGTGACGGCCGGTGAGCACCCTGCCACCATCACCACCACCGTACTCCTGGATGAGGCCGGCGGCTTCACCGTGCAGCAGCAGGTATCCCGGCCCCAGGGCGGCATCGCGGGCGTGGAATGGGGCTGGCAGGGGCTGGCGCTCGATCGCTGCCGACTGGTGATCCCCGCCGCGGGGGGCGTGGTGGTGGACCCCGTGCGCACCGCCAACCCCCTGCATTTCGAGTGGCCGGGCTCGTGGCAGGCGGCCGCTCTCTTCGTACAGGGGAAGCGTGGCGGCTGCTGGCTGTGGACCGATGACCCTGCCCGCCACTTCAAGGACCTGCACTACCGGCTGGCCGGGGGGCGGGCGGACCTGCGCTTTGCCACCCAGAGCGACGGCGCGCCCGAGCGGCAGACGGCCTTCACCTCCGTCACGTGGCGGGTGGCTGCCTACCGGGGGGATTGGCACGGGCCGGCCGCCCGCTACCGGGATCTGATGGCCCGCTCCTACGGCTTGCGCACCCTCGCCCGCCGCAGCCCCTCCTGGGCAGAGCGCATCGCCCTGGTGGTCCGCAGCGGGGCCTTGCCCGGTCCTGCCGACCTGGCTCGGCTGGCTGAGCAGATTCCCCCTGACCGGGTGCTCTTTTACCTGCCCGACTGGCGCACCTTTGGCTACGACGTGAACTACCCGGAGTACACCCCCCGCCCGGAGATCGTGGAGTGGACCAGGGCCGCCCGCGCCCGGGGCTTCCATGTGATGATCCACTGCAACTGGGCCGGGGTGAACCCCCGCCATCCCCTGCGCGCCGAGTATGACCAGTACCTGCTGCGCGACCGCTGGAGTGGCGAGCCGGTGGGCTGGTACCTGGACCGTCCCCACGACCCGGATCACCAGATCATGGTGCTCAACACCGCCTTTCCCCAGGTGCGGAGACTGCTGGTCTCGCGCATCGGCGACGCGGTGCGGGCGACGGGGGCCGACGCCGTGCACCTGGACTTCCCCGTGCTTATCAACGGCACCCACCCCCGGGTGCAGGGGCGCAATGCGCTGGGCGGCGCTGAGGAGTACCTGCGCGACCTGCAGGCGGCCCTGCCTGGGGTGGCCATCGGGACCGAAGGGATTCACGAGGTGCTGCTGGGCTGCTCCTTCGCGCAACTGGGGGAGATCTTCTGGAACCCCTCCGAGCGCCTGGGCACCTACCATCCGGTGCGCGCCTTCCTCTTCTCCGCCTACTGCCACCTCTATGGTCACCTGGGCATGCCCGACGCCGCTACCAGTCTGGCGGCCAACCTGGACGCCGTGCTGGTGGGCCTGCGCCTGGCCTCCCTGCCCACGCTCAGCGTGTACGGCAACCCCATCCCTTGGGAGGCGCAGGGGGTGGACCTGGCGGTGGCGCTGGGCCGCGCCTGGGCAGAGGGTGGCCTGCACCCCGATTTCGCCCTGCGGTCCGGCGAGGCGATGGCCTGGCAGGGCGGCGGGAAGCGCCTTGCCCTGACCAAGGGGGAATCCGGCTGGACGCTGCAGGGTGCCGGCGCCCCCCTCTTCACCGTGGTGGAGGGCAGCAACACCGGCCCTGCTGGTTGGGGCATCTCGGGCTGGCCGGCCCAGGACGAGGGCGGCGCTTACGGCCTGGATCCCGCCCGCCGCTACCTCGCCCGCCCGCAGGCAGGCAGCCCGCCGCCGGTAACCCTGGCTCGCCCCACCGGGCCGGTGGTGCTTACCCAGTCGTGCCAGGGGGAGCAGCGTGCCTCCTTTGACCTGGCCGTGCCCGTGAACTCACTGTGGTCGGCCCAGGCTGCCATGGGACAGGCGAAGGCCCAGGTGCTCTCCAGGGGCCGGCTGCTGCCCCTCGCGGGGGGCGCCTGCTTCCAGCCGGCGGCTGCTACTTGCATGGGCGTGCGCCGGGAGGGCATCTTCGCCCATCCCCCGTGGCAGGGGGAGGTGGCCGGCGGCGCTACCGTGGGCGAGTTTCGCCTGGCCGTGCCCAGGGCCCCGCGCCTGTTGCTGCGCTTCGCCACTGGCCTGGCGGACATCGAGCACAACCCCGAGGCCGATCCGGGAGACGGCGCCACCTTCGCTATCTCGGTCAACGGCACGCGCCTCTTTCGCCGTCACCACCCTCGCGGGACCGGCTGGCAGGAGGGCGAGTTAGATTTCACTTCCTATGCCGGCAAGACGGTCACCCTGCGCCTGATCACCGAGCCTGGGCCGGCCGGGAACATCACCTGCGACTGGGCCTATTGGAGTGGCGTGCGCCTGGAGGCCGAGAGCCGGTCCCTCCTCCCGGATTGCACTCTGGTTTCCGACCGGCCGGCCGCGGCCACGGTGCCGGCGGCTACTGTTTCGGGCGAGGGTCCCTACCGCTACCAGTTCCCCGGGGGCGCCCCCACCATGCAGGTTGCGCTGCTCTACCAATGCTCACCGGTGACCCTGCCGGCCAACCTGGCGGACCTACCCTATACCACCGCTGCCGTAGCCGGGGGGCTGGGGGCGGATATGAGTGTCTATGGCAGCGGCACCCGGGGCACCGTCGAGATGCAGGGGGTCAGCCTGACCGGCATCAACGCGCACACCCCCAGCCAGGGCCAGACGCAACTGGATTGGGGGCTCACCCTGCCCGCGGCGCCTTGCCGTCTGCATTTCCGCTATGGGGTGCGAGAGGGGGGCGAGAGCGTGCACTTTGCGGTGGTGGTGAACGGGGAGACGCTGTGGTCGGCGGCCATGCCCAAGCCCGCGGGCTGGCAGGAGGCGGCGGTGGACCTCTCCCGCTGGGCAGGCCAGACCATCCTCCTGCGTTTGGTCACCGATTCCGACGGCCCCAACAACTGCGACTGGGCGTGGTGGGGGGAGCCCATGCTGGAAGAGGCGCCCTGAGGCGGCCCCCCGGTTTACATCCTCCTGCTCCCGGGAGCATAATGGGCTATCACGGTAGGAGGACGCCATGGTGAAGCAACCGGTGCATTCCGCGGCGCTGCCGCCGGTGAAGGGCCCCTATTCCCCGGGTATGCGCGCGGGCGACTTTCTTTTCGTCTCGGGCATGGGCCCACTCGACCCGGGCACCGGCCAGGTGATCGAGGGCGACTTCGCGGACATGGTGCGCCGCACCCTCGACAACGTGCGCCTGGTGCTGGAGGCCGCCGGGGCGGGCCTGCACCAGGTAGTGCGCACCACCGTCTACCTGCGCGATCTCGACCACTTCGCCCAGATGAACGGCATCTATGCCGAGTACTTCCCCACCGATCCCCCCGCCCGTACCACTATTCAGGCCGCCCGCCTGCCGGGTGGAATCGAGGTGGAGATTGATGCCATTGCCTACCTGGGGTAAGCCCCTGCTGGTGCCCGGGCTGGTCACTCTCGCGCTGCTGTGGGGGATGCCCGCAGCAGCCCTGCGCACCATCAGCGGCACCAACGTGGTGGTGCGGGAGAACGTTGACGACGACCTCGCCGTCGCCGGCAACTCGGTAGCCGTGTTGGGGCGGGTCAGCGGCGACCTCCTGGCCGCGGGCAGCATCGTGCGTGTCGAAGGGCCGGTAGGCGGCAGCGCCTTGGTCACGGGCACGCAAGTGACGGTTGCCGGCCCGGTCGAGGGCAGTCTCTATGCCGCAGGGCAGTCGGTGACGGTTACCAGCCGCACGGGCCGCAATGCCTATATGGCTGGCGAGATGGTGCTCCTGGAGCAGAGCGCCACGGTGGGCCGGGACGCCGTGCTGGCGGCCATGCGCGGCCAGGCGCAGGGGGATATCGGCGGCCGGCTATGGGCCTCCGGGCAAAGCCTGCGTCTGGGCGGGCGGGTGGGTGACAGCGTGCGCTTCGCGGGCGCCATGCTGGTGCTCGGACCCGCCGCCCATATCGGTGGCAACGTCTACTACCGGCAAGGCGCCGATATCCAGGTCGCCGATACTGCGGTCATCGGGGGCCGCCTCATTGCGCAGCCGGCGCCGGCCGCCCCCCGGGCCGGCCTGGGCTTCTGGCGCATCGTCATGGCGATCGGCCTTTTGATTGTCGCCCTGGTGCTGGCCCTGCTCGTGCCCGCGCCGCTCGCTTATGCGGCGGAGAGCATCGCCCGGCGCCCGGGGCTCGCCTTTGCCCTGGGGGTGGCCATCATCATCGGGGGGGCGATTGCCTCCACCCTGGTCTTTATCACCCTGGTGGGCATTCCCCTGGCCCTGGTGATGTGGACGGTCTGGGGGCTGTGGCTATACCTGGCCAATGTGGTGGTGGCCGCCTTCGTGGGCGGGGGGGCGGCCCGCACCTTCCGCCGCAGTCCCTCCCGGCTGGTTGCCGCCACCGCTCTCGGGGTACTGATCCTGGTGCTGCTGGGCTTTGTGCCCATCCTGGGGACGGTCGTGCGCCTGCTGGTGTGGTCGTTTGGGGTGGGGGCCATCGCCATGACCGCATATTGGCTGGCGCGAGGCCGGCCGGCGGCTGCGGTGACCGCGCCGGTCGAGGCTCCTGCAGCGGAGGCCCCCCGTTTCCCCGGGGAGCCTCCCGCCGAGCCGCCTACCGCACCAACATCACCCCCAGAATGACCAACACCGCGCCCACGCCCCGCTTCAGGGTCATCGGCTCATGGAGCAGCAGCACCCCCAGGCACGCCGCGACCAGGGGATAGGAGGCCACGATCGGCACCACTGCCGAGGCGGGGCCAGACTTCAGCGCCCGGAAGTAGGTCCACTGCCCGATGAAGGCGGCACAGATGCCAGCCGCGGCGATCAGGCCAAAGGTGCGCGCCTCCAGGTGCGTCACCGCCCCCAACTGTCCGGTGCCCGCCAGCACTGCGAACGAGCCGATCCCCACCACGAGTGCCCGGATGGCTACCGCCGCCATCGGCTGCGCCTTGGCCAGGCCCAGTTTGTCCAGGATGGGGGCCATGCCCCAGAAGACTACCGTGATCAGCGTGAACCAGATCCACTCGCGCATGCAAGAACCTCAGGCTACAGGGGATAGGGTATGGGCTACCGGCCCTCGGGCTTGCGGTGGTGGGGCCCAGGAGCGTTCATCCGGGTTCCTGGTGGCCTGCCCGCGGCCTGGCCCCCTGGACCTTATGCCCTGCCCCCAGCCATATCGCTCACCAACTGTATGACCGTGGCGATGGCCGCCCCGGTCGGCCCCTTGCCCGACCAGGCCTGGTCATTCTCGGCCCAGGAGGTGCCGGCAATGTCCAGGTGTACCCAGGGGGTGTCGTCCACGAACTCCTTCATGAACATCGCCCCTGTGACTGCGGCTGCCGGGCGGCCGGCATGGTTCTTGATGTCGGCAACCGACGATTTGAGCAACTCGCGATATTCGGGGTAGAGCGGCATCTGCCACATCTTCTCCCCGGCGCGCTCCGCGGCGGCCTTCACCTGCTCCACCAGTGCCTGGTCGTTACCGGCAATGCTGGTGGCCACATGGCCCAGAGCGGTTACCGTGGCCCCGGCCAGGGTGGCCATGTCAATCAAGCGCCCCGCGCCCTCGCGCCGGGCATAGGCGAGGCAGTCCGCCAGCACCAGTCGGCCTTCCGCGTCCATGTCCTTGATCTCGATGGTCTTACCCGCCAAGGCCTTCACCACGTCCCCTGGCTTGGTGGCGTGTCCGCTGGGCAGGTTCTCGGTGGCCCCGATCACTCCCAGCACGTTGATCGCCGGCTTCAGTTGGGCAAGCGCCCGCATCGCGGCCAGCACGTTGGCGCCGCCGGCCATGTCCCCTCGCATGCGTTCCATGCCCTCGCTGGGCTTGATATTCAGGCCCCCTGAATCGAAGGTGATACCCTTACCCACCAGTCCGACGGTGTCCCGGGCTCCCTCCGCCCGGTACCGGAGCACGATCAGCCGGCACGGCTCGTCGCTCCCCTTCGCCACCGCCAGCATCGAGTTCATGCCCAGGCGCGCCAGTTCTTCGGGGCCCATCACCTCGCATTCGACACCGAGTTCGCTTGCCTGCTTGGCATATTCCGCCAGTTTGCTCGGTGTCAGCAGGTTGGAGGGCTCGTTAGTGAGGAAGCGCGCCAGGTTCACCGCGTCGCCGATAATACCCCCCCGCTGGGCACCCTCGCTGATCACCGCGACCTTCCCCTGGTCGCGCTCCACGATGGTCAGGCGCTCCAGATGCGCCGGCTGGTCGTTGCCCGTCTTGTGGCTATCCGTGCGAAAGTCACCCAGGAAGGCGCCCTCGACGCACAACTGCGCAGCCTGGGCCGGATCCATCCCCCCGATCCCCGCCCCATGCACGATGGTGGCGATAGTCTTCACGCCCTTGGCGGTCAGGGCCCGCACCGCGGTTGCGGTCACCCGGCGGGCACGCTCGGCATCAAACTCGGTTGCCTTGCCCAGCCCCATTACCACCACGCGTGGTGAGGGCAACCGGCCGCCCGTATGGATGATTGTAACCTCGTATAACTTGCCCTTGATATCCCCGGCCCGGATCAGGTCGCTGATCTGCCCCCCCAGGGCCTGGTCCATGGCGCCGGTGGCCCCCCCCGGGGCAACCACCCCCTCGAACAGGTTGACGATCACGGCCTCAGCCGCCGCCTCGGTGATCGAGCCGGCCACGGTTGTGATTTCCATGCGTACCCCCTCGATATATTGGGGCGCCCGCCTGCCGGGCGCGCGCTATAGGGTAGCGAAATTGCGCCCCCCCGGCAATGCAAGCGAACCGCCAATGGGGAAGTTGCCGCCCTTGCCTCCTCTCCCAGCGAGCGCGTTACCCTCCCCCGCCAAGGCGCCTGTCTCAGGTGGGGAAAGGCAGCAGTGGTTCGATCAGGGGTTGAGATATGATGCCAATTCGCCCATCACCAATGTAATACTGCCCCAGGCCCCGCCCTCTAAGGAGGCGAATCCTCTCCGGGGAGGGATCGCGCTATGCTGCAGGTCTGGCTCCCGCTGGCCGTCCTCTGCGCCTTGCTCTCCGTGCTCACGGGTGCCCCGGCCGGTGCCTCTTTCCTATCCCCCGATGGGCAGCGCCTGGCCTGGCCGGCGCTCGGGTATGACCGGGACCTGGAGGAGATCACCGGTCTTATGGTCGCCGCCCCGGACGGCGCGGGCATCCGCCTCGTTGCCTCATTTCCCGGACACTGGCGCGAGATTTCCTGGCTGGGCAACGACCGTCTGCTGGCCGACGGGGCGGTGGAGAACCGCACGCTGGTGCTCACCCTGTCCGGAGCAAGGGAGCCTGATATCGAGATCCCGGCCCGCTATCACCCGTTCTACAAGGTGGTCTCTCCCAATGGCCGCCTGCTCGCCTTCGTGGGCTATGAGGACAAGCCCGATCCCACCGGGGGGCTTTACTTGCTCGACCTGGGCAGCGGCAAGGTGCGCTGCCTGATCCCCAAGGCGCTCAAGACCGCGCCCGCCTGGTCGCCGGATTCCGCTCGCCTGGCGATCAGCAGCGTCCCCGGCTACGTGCGCCTGCATTCGCTGGCCCTCGTGGACGTCTCGACCGGCCAGATCACCGATACCGGGCTTGAGGGCTCGGGCGCCGCCTGGTCCCCCGACGGCAAGCGGCTCGCTTTCGTCACCCAGGTGGCCCAGGGCGGCGGCTGGCACGAGGGCATTCCCACCGACGGGCGCATCGCCATCTGGGAGGTCGGCACCAGGAGCGTCCGCTATGCGAGCCCACCTCCGCATAACCGCTACGAGGACGATACTGGCGCCGAGCACCGCTTCGGCAGCCTGGAGCCGGTCTGGTCCCCGGATGGGCGGTGGCTTGCCCACCGCCGGGAAACCTACACCAGGGAAGGGAAGGACCTGCCGAAATCCGACCACTCGGAAATCTGGATTACCGATGCCCAGGGCGGCTCCGCACGCAAGGTGGCCGAGGGTGCGGGCGAGGTGGCGTTCTCATCTGACGGTAAAGCGCTCTTCACCTGCGAGCGGGGCGAGATCGCACGCACAGACTTGACGGCCGGCACCCGCACCGTGCTGGTCCCCAAGCCGACGGCTACCATCCCCGAGGTAGCCGAGGCGAAGCCGCTGCTGGTCAGGACCCCCGGCGGTGGCGAAGTCCCAGTGAGCGTGGGGGTGGACTTGCGTATCGAGTTGCTCTCGATCATATTTCGCCTCTCGGGCAGCCGGGAATATTGCATGGGGCGGGTGCCCGCCTATCTGGAAGATCTCGACCGCCACTTCGCCCCGCAGCGGGGCCACCCCGTGGTGGCGTGTGCCTCCCGCCTGCGGGCCGAGCGGGGGGTATCCTTCAACGCCCCGCCCTCGCTCGCAGTGCACCTGAAGGATGCCGTCGGCCTGGAGGGCCGGCTCCCCCTCGACCCCCGGCCGGAGGAGATTGACTCCCGTTGGGGGACCGCCGAACTCGCCGAGTTCCTGAACCTGGCGCGGCAGTTTGTGCAGCAGGCCGACGTGCCCCGCTTCTTCCGCGAGCACGAGCGCCTCTACCGGTTCACCGCCGCCCGGGCCGCCTCTGCGATGCGCAAGCACGGTCACCTGGAGTGGTTCGGCGAGTTCTTCGGGGCCCGCCCGCCCAGCGACTTCAAGTTGGTCCTGGCCCTGGTCAACGGGCCCTGCTGCTACTCCGCCCGCTTTCGCGCGGGCGGCACAGATGAGATGTACTGCGTGCTCGGGGTGTGGCAGTGCGACGGCAACGGCCTGCCCCGCATTGATGCCGACTGCATGCCCACCGTGGTCCACGAGTTCGGGCACTGCTTCAGCAACCCGGTGGCGGCCAAGTGCCAGCCCGGCCTGGAGGCGGCCGCCAGGGCCGAGTGGGAGCAGGTAAAGGAGTCCATGGGTCGCCAGGCTTACGGCAGTTGGGAAAGCATGATCGGCGAAAGCCTGGTGCGCGCCTGTGTGGCCCGCTATCGCCTGAAGTATGAAGGCGAGCAGGCGGCCGCGAGGGAGGTCCAGGAGCAAGAACAGGCCGATTTCCACTGGGTGCGTCCCATGTACGAGGCTTTGGCCGAGTATGAGGCAGACCGGAGCCGCTACCCCACCTTGGAGTCCTTTGCCCCGCGACTGGTGGCGCGGGTCAGGGAGTGGGCGGCCAAGCACTCTGCCGCCCTCCCCCTCCGGGAGAGGGGCGAAAGGGCAGGCGGGCGGTCGCCTTGATCGCAGGCCTCTTGACACCCCCCAGTGGTACAATATCCGTGGTACGGTCAGGGGAGCGCTTGGGGCGTCCCGGGGGAAGAGCGCATGGCCAGGGGATCGGGGAACCGGAACCAGTTTGCACCCACCGTGGGGGGGCCGCTGCCCTCCGACCAGTTCCACCTGCTCGATACGCCCTCCGCCGGCCCGGTGCTGATGCACATCCCCACCAGCCGCCTCTTCGCCATCTCCCCCGCCCTCGCCGACCACATCCGGGTCCCGGCCGGTGTCGATGCCCGCATCCGCGTCCCGGCCAGTGGCGTTGCCTGGGTCTCGACCAGTGTCATTTCGAAGGGTAGCCGCGAGCCTGCGAGCGGCCCCCCTGAGAAATCCCGCTTTCCCGCTCTCCCTCTCCCCCGGGGAGAGGGCCAGGGTGAGATTCTATGGTTTCTTGTCAACACGGCGCTGTTGGTAGACGCGCGTGGGGTCGTACTTCTGGCCGGACCTGACCAAGGACCAAGAGAGGCGAGCCATCTTGCGGGCTACCGCGCAGATCGTCGCCGTGGTGGGGAGCCCGGCATCACCTGTAACCGTCGCCGGCGGCGGGAAGGACGAGTGAGGGAGCGCA
>Ga0315298_1004178_pt1 | contig 21885 bp, 18 predicted proteins | sample WHS_1_MG_FD_203077 | JGI IMG/M metagenome (GOLD analysis project Ga0315298, IMG submission 203077) | Extremophilic microbial mat communities from Washburn Hot Springs, YNP, Wyoming, USA - WHS_1_MG | ecosystem: Environmental > Aquatic > Thermal springs > Hot (42-90C) | place: USA: Wyoming...
CTACTTCAACACTCGATACACCGCCGGCACAGCGTTCCTCGGAACAACGCCCTTTCAAGGTTGGGACATATTCTTCAGGGAAGGCTGGATGATGGTTGTCCCCGACGTTCCCGAACCTTCAACCGTTACACTGGCGCTGGCCGGGCTGCCGGCTTTGGCATGGGCGATGCGCAAACGCTCAAGGCCTTCGTTGCGTTGAGGCACCGTCCGAGCTCAAGGCGTGACCTTGTTGGACACGGCGCGGACCGGTGCGCAGACGGCAGCCAGTTCAGCTCGGGCGAACACCGAGTCTGGCACAAAATCCGCCGCTGGCAGTCCGAACAGCCAATTCTCCCCTGCAGCCGGAGCATGCGCAAAGCCCACACTCAAGCGGACAACGGTTTCAGAACTGCTCATACGGCGCAATTGGGCATAGCTTTTCTACGGAATCCACCACCCGCAGCAATCGGCTGCGTGGGATCAGGAGTCACGAGGTTTCATTTGGGCAGTAACCCGGACGTTGAAGTCCGGATGTATAATGACAAAGCGCCCGGTGCTATCAAGGTTTGAAAGCCGCGGCATGTTGGCCCTGGTTTGAAAACTGCCGCAGCCCCGCCAAAAGTGCGACTATTTCGTCCAGCTCAGCCCGGGCACTCCTGTCGGACGGGCCTGGGCTGTAGTTGTTGATCATCAGGGAAAAAGCCAATCGTTCGCCCACTGCGGTTGTGACGTAACCCGACAGCGTATCAACCAGACTCAAGCTCCCGGTTTTGGCTCTTGCGTTGCCGGCTGCTGGTGTTTCCTTCATTCGATTCCGCAGAGTGCCGTCAACACCGGCAACAGGGAGGCTTTCGCGAAAATCCGCCGCAGTCTGATGCTTGTCCATGTAACGTAGCAGTGCGACCGTGGCCGCCGGCGTTATCAGATTGTGTCGCGAAAGCCCGCTGCCTTCTATGAGGTGAACCTCGTCAATTGGGATGCCGGCTTTATGGAGGAATTGTTCCAGTGCTTTTATCCCGGCGATTTCGGTGCGTTCAATCGGCGGCGGAGTGCTCGCAGGCCTGGAGACGTCGGATTTCGGTGGGCCCGCATCCGTGCGGGACTGTCTGTCGGTGGCGATCTCTGTCTCGGTATCAGCCGCGCCGACCTGTAACAGGAGCAATTGCGCGTGCAGGTTTTGAGACGGTTTCATCATTCTCTTCACGAGCTCGCGCATGGGTGGTGATGACACAAAACCGAGCTCACGGAAGGAATCCGGATCGAGTTTGGCGCTGCGACGTGTAGTCGCGTCAACCACCCGCACATCACCGGTCACTTTTACGCCGTGGTCTTCGAGGTTCTTTTTGACACAATGGCCGAACCAACGGGCGGGGCGGGGCACGGAGATGCGCTCCACATAACCCGTATGATTTGCCGGCAAACTGCCCTCGATGTGGATGACGTTCCTCATTAGAGGCCGGGTTACGATTATGTTCGCCGGCTGTCCACGGCCGGTCGTGGTGCCGTGGTTGTAAACGGTCACGAAATAGACCGGCGGTGTAATTGTGACATTCAATGGCGCCCCTGGTGAATCTGCGGGGCGCACCACCACCTCGACGGCGTTGTCGTTCACACTCAACGCTGAGATCTCTGCGCCGTAATAATACTGCAGGTCATCCCATTCCCATCCCGATCCGAACTGAGGTCCGACAAAAAAACTTTCGTCGGCAACAATATCTCCTTGAATCTCACGGATGCGGGCGCGGGCGCAGATTTCGGAGAAGGATTTGAATGCCGTATCAAGGTCGTTGTTGTGCCAACGGGCTGCAAACGATGGATCGCCGCGTCCATATACAATAAGGTCTCCTTTCAGAATTCCGTCGTCGTCCGGCGCGTTGGCGGCATACAGCGAAGTTTTAATTCGGAAATCTCCGCCAAACCGGTCGAGAGCGAGCGCGCCAGTGAACAACTTGGCGTTCGACGCGGGAACGAAGAGCTTGTGTTCATCGTGCGAAAACAGCGTTGCGCCTGTGTCGAGGGATACGATGCAAACTCCCCACCGCGCATGGGCGAACCGGGGCTGAGCGACAAGCCTGGCCAGATGTTGCCGAAGCTCAGAAATGTTGGCGGGGGCCGGATTGGTCTGTCCTGCGCATGGGGGAACAATGGCGATCCACCAGCACCAGAAAATGCACAGAGATAAGACACACTGCAACGCGGTCGCAGTCGAGCGATTCCGGCATGCGGTTTTCATCGAGAACTTGGGCGGTTATTAGAGGCCTTTGGCCGCAGGCGAAGTCGTCGGCCTGGTTTTTCGGGGAGGCACTCTCCGATCACTCGACCGAGCCTTGCAATGCCTTCTTTGATTTCGTCCGGTGTTGCGTTGCCGTAACTGAGCCGCATCTCATGATTCGGTCGCAGCCGCGTTGGATCGGGTGCGTAGCAGATTTGTCCGGGCACATACAGCACATCATGATCAAGTGCGCGGGCGAAAAACTTCGAGCGAAAACCGGTTTTGACTGTTTTTGGCAGGACGACCCACACGTACATTCCGCCGTTCGGTATTTGCAATTGAACAACATCTGAGAAGGAAGTGCGAATGGCCGAAACCATGCAATCGGCTTTCTCGGCATAACGAAGTCTTACCGATTCGAGGTGAGCATCGTAAGCGCCCGATGAAATGCCGCGTGCGAGCAAGTATTGGAGAAGATTTGCAGTGCCAAAATCATGATTGCCTTTGACGCGGATGACAGCGTCGCGGACGGATTTGGGTAACAGCCCGTATCCAACGCGAACGCCGGTGGCGAACGGTTTGCTATAAGTGCCGGCATAAATGACGCGTTCTGCCGCCCCGGTCATCTTCAGCGATGAAGGCTCGGTTTCCTCCTCGAATCCGAGCTCTCGGTAGGCGGCGTCTTCGACGAGATAAATCGGGTGGCCGGCCCATTTTTCGTAATGCCGCAGCATGTCCAATGCGGCCTGTTTCTTGGCGAAAGAGGTTGTGGTGCCTGTTGGGTTTTGGTGGTACGTGACAAGGTAGAGGAGCTTGAGGCGCCGAAGCGCGCCTGTTTTTTTCAGGTGTATCAAGGTCCTGTCGAGGGAAGAGAGATCTATCCCGTCGGTTTCGAGCCGGACGGCGCGGCAGTGAAGCCCGTGGCTCTGGACGATGCCGAGGTAAACGAAATAGGTCGGGTCTTCCAAAAGCACCATGTCCCCCGGATCGCACAGTACTTCGGTCACAAGGTATAGCAGTTGCTGTGAGCCGTTGGTAATCACCAGCCGGCTGGCAAATCTCTCCTTGTCGGCATTCTTATTTCCGGCCTTTTGTTCCAGACGTTGAATTCGCGCTGCGGTGAGGTCGATGAGAGCTGGCAGGCCTTGTGTGGAACCGTATTGCAGGACCGGTTCACCTGTGGGCCTGTCGGCCAGCAACTCGATCAACAAGTTTCGCACCTCATCGACAGGCAGCGTGGGATTATCAGTGAACCCGGCCGCGAGGCTGATAAGCCGTGGGCGTGCCAACGAAGTGCTCATCAGCCACGACACGGGGGGCGGCGCTGTGCGACGTCCAAGTTGTGAAAGGGCGGACTTCATTCCGATCCACTGCCAGTGCGTTTGGACAACTCAAACGCGCGTGAGTCTTTGGTGTCGGCCTGGCAAGTAACTCTGTTCTTGCAATTCCGGTCTTGCACGTGGCGCCATGAGCCATCACCGACGGCGAGCGGCCCAAAGGTTGCAGTGCCATCGGCGACGGCTCTGTGACCGATCGAGATTGTTTGGCCGGCGAACCAGTGAAATTTCCGGGCTAGGCTTCTTCGACGACTTTCCAACCGGCTGCGTCGGCGACTGCATGTATGTGGTCTTTGAGGTCGCCGTAGCATGTCACACGGTGCCAACCCCAGACGTCCCACATTGTGAAAAGCTTTTCGAAATCGCCGACCGGTTCGGCGCACAGCTTGGTTCGGCAGGCCCTGTCGTCCGGGTCGTTTCCGACGGCTTTGGCGCGGTGCAGGAGAATTTCCTTTCGGCTTTGTTCCAATTGGATGCTGGTGGTCATGTAGCCTTGTGGCATCAAAGACCTCACGCTCGCGCCCTGGCGATCTTCGGAGTGGGTCAGTATTTCGATTGGGTTTGCCGGGCCGTTCGGTCCGAAGACGCGATTTGATGCGACGCAGTGCGCGTAAATGATCTGGCGTTTGGAAGTGTCCAGCACCGGATCCGAAATGTAACCCGGTCGGCCCTGCGTGAGCGTAGTGAACAACACCATGCTCGCCGCCGAACGCACATCGCACTCGCAGCCGCCTATGAGTCCCTGATTGTTAAGTTCATAGAACCCGAGGCACGGGTAAGCGTGAATGTGCCCGCCATAGAACCCGCCCAGACAGTTGATCGTGATTGCATTTGCGCCGTATTTCTTGAGCACGGCTTTTTCGGCCAGATACATTGCGGCTGATTGTTCCAGTGTTTCGCGGGAGACATCTGCAATCCGCCGTGCGGTTTTCTGCCAGTTGTCAGCGACGGCTTTTGCCTCGTCTTTATCGGCCGCTTTCCATGCGTCATTGAGCTCGGCAAACGGCACGTGCACAATGGGAATGCCAAGAATCTCCCCGGCAGGGCCGGATTCCTGCCCGCGGACAGCGAGTATTTTCGCTTCTTTGAGCCTTTGCAGGCACTCACCGGCAGCCAGACATTTGACGGAGTCGGGTTTGCAATCGAGGCTGCCGGGTTTGCGGGTGCGCCGTGCGCGTGTTTCGGCCACTGCGGCTGCGAAGTTTCCGCCCGGGCCAACCAGCTCGAAACATTTGACGGCTTCGACGAGGTCGCCAATTCGCGATGAAGCGACGAAACCGACGTTGGCGGTGTTTTTTCTGAGGAACCCTGCGGTGTAAACGAGGAAACCGCCGCTGCCTGCGAACTGGAAATCGGCGTACAAAACCGGCTTGCCCGTTGTTGCGATGGTCTGAACCACCTGGTTCCAACAGTTCATCTGATACACGATGTAACCGTCGATCGATGCTGCTTTGTCCTCTTCAACGATCTTTTTGGCCTGGTCCGGGCCATTGGCCATCGCAGTGACAAAATCGAACTGCGGGCAACGCCGACGCAGTGTTTCGGCTATGCGGTTCATGACCGGCCCGAAATCGAACCCTTTGTTCGGCCAGTCGGGTCCCGGCTGTTTTTCCGCGTGAAGCGAATAAACGATTCGAATCTGTTTTCGTTTCTTTGGCTCGCCGGCAACCATCGATCCAGGATTGATCAAGAACCCCGCGGCGCTTGCGGCCAAAGCACAACGCCCGATGAACCTGCGTCTGTTCATTGCGCACAGAGCGCAGCCCGAAATACCAGTTCTGTTAGTATCAGTTCTCATTCTGTCACCTTTCAAGCACGGCGCGTAATGCGCCACGACGTTTTCAGATTGCCAAACGACGACCGGCTCGTTTGCCCCTGCCCGGCTCGAACACCGAGCCCGGCCTTGTTCGACCAGTCGCGGCGTTTTTGCTCAACCGGCCGCGGCTTGCCATGTATTTGAAACTCGTGCAACGGCGAGCCGTGTGCAGGCACCCAACGCCAAGCCGGTCTCTTGGCACATCAGAGTGCATTGTGACAGGCCGCCACACAAAATGCCAGCACGTAAACGTCTTTACATGATGAGCTGTTCTCTAAAAGAATTGCGCATGACACTGCTGGTGCGGCATGGGCTGTTGTTGATTGTCATGGGCGCAATGCAGGTATTGCTCCCATGCACGGCCGCCTCGATTGAAACGAAGTCGTCGATGTCCTACCAAATCGAGAGCTGGGACACTGATCGCGGGCTGCCGCAAAATTCAGTCACCGCAATTGTTCAATCAAGAGACGGTCGTCTATGGTTCGGCACGCTCAACGGATTGGTCAGATTCGATGGTCTGCAATTTGAAGTTTTCGACGAGAACAATGTGCCCGAGCTTGGCAGCAGCCAGATCGTGTTCCTGTTGGAAGATCCTGTCGGCAACCTTTGGGTCGGCACCAAAACCGCAGGCGTGGTTGTCATCAACGCAGACGGCCAGGTCAAAAGCCTCGGCCTCGGCCAGGGCGGTTCGGACAAACGACTCGCCGCTGCTTGCGCAGATTCTACCGGCGCGATCTGGTTGTATCTGGCAGACGGCCAATTATGGCGCGCTGAAAAAGACCGATTCATACCGTTCGTGTTCGGCCTCGACACCCCAAGCAGCGCTCGCACAATCACCGCTGAAAAGGAAGGCCTGATCTGGGTCGGGACTGATACACGACTCGCGGCAATCCAGCCGCAAACAACAGCAGCCGGTCTCGAGCCGACCGTTGACCAGGAAACAACCCTTGCCAAGCTGGATTTGCTCCTCGCCAGCCGCGAAGGCGGCCATTGGCGGCTGGCGGACGGTCGCGTCCAGTTCTGGCGCAACCGCGTCCTCGATCGTGATTATGGGCCCTACCCATGGAGCCGCGTGCCAATCGCGGCAGCATGCGAAGATGCCCAAAACCGGCTTGTGGTCGGAACGCTGGGGGCGGGCGTTTTCTGGCTTGAATCAGACGGCACGTTTTCTCGGATCTCGACCGCTCAGGGTCTTTCGCAAAACGTGGTTCTTTCTGTTTGCTGCGACCGTGAAGGGAACCTGTGGGTGGGCACCGACGGTGGCGGGCTTAACCGCGTTCGACGGCGTGCATTTGTTCAGCCTGAGTCTCTTGCGAATCTGTCGGTGCCCACCGCCACATCCGTTGCCGAGGACGCGCAGGGGTGCATATGGATTGGGTTCAACGGCGGTGGTGTTACACGGTGGTGCGACGGGGAACTGCAGTTTTTTGGATACGCTCAAGGGCTGACCAACTCACATGTGTGGTCTGTATTCGTGGATCGTGATCAGAAAGTGTGGGTTGGCACATGGGGCGGCGGGCTGTTCCTCCTGCAATCCGGGAAATTCATTTCCGCTCCGGGTTCGGAGCTGCTCTCGCGCGCTGTACTCGCCATTCACCAGGACCGCCAAGGGAAACTCTGGGTCGGCACCGACAACGGACTTGGCTGTCTGGAAGGCGATCGCTGGCGCCTGTACACAACCAAAGACGGCCTTTCTGCGGCTGAAGTGCGCGCCATTTCTGACGATGCCATGGGGAACCTGTGGATTGGCACCGTTGGCGGCGGGCTTAACCGGCTGAAGGACGGAACTTTCCAGGTGTTCAAACGAACAGACGGCCTGCCAAGCGACGACATTTCATCAATCTACGTGGACAAAGACGACGTATTGTGGATTGGTACGTTTGGCAGCGGCCTTGGCCGGTTCGAAAAAGGCCGTTGCACGCGCTACACAACACGCGACGGGCTTGCAGCAAACAGCATCGGCCCGATCCTCGAGGACAAATCAGCCGATCTTTGGCTTTGCTCGAGCGCGGGAATCATGCGCATCCCGAAGCATGAATTGAATGAATTCGCCGCAGGCCGACTGAAAAGAATTCAGTGCCGCACCTATGCCAAGCCCGACGGACTTCCAACCCGCGAATGCACAATCGGCACTCAGCCGGGCGCATGCCTCGCCAGTGACGGGCGCCTGTGGTTCACGACCGTAAAAGGCGTTGCCACCACAGCACCCAATGAACTGACGCCAAATCCGCATCCGCCTCCGGTCATCATCCAGGACGTCCTGGTCGATGGACACTCACAGCTAACCGCCGGAATATTCCCCAAAATTCCGTCTCCGGTCATCGTGCCCCCGGGCAGCGAACGTCTGGAGCTCCGTTTCACCAGCCTCAACCTTGGCGCTCCCGATCGCGCGTTGTTTCGATACCGACTGGAAGGACACGACAAGAACTGGACTGAGCCCGCAACCACGCGCTCGGCCATTTACACGCGTTTGTCGCCGGGTAAGTATCAGTTTCACGTGATAGCCTGCAACGAAGACGGCTTGTGGAACGAGACCGGCGCGACCTTGGCGGTCATCGTAAACCCTCCATTCTGGCGAACGTGGTGGTTTATCGGCACAAGCGCACTCGCTCTGTTGGCTCTCGTCTCCGGCACGGTTCATTACCTGTCAACACAACGTCTCCAGCGCCAGCTCGATATTCTTCGCCACAAAGAAGCCCTCGAAGAAGAACGCGCCCGGATCGCTCGTGACCTTCACGACCAACTCGGCGCGAGCCTCACCCAGGTGGCTTTGTTGGGTGAACTGGTCGAATCCGACAGGGACCAACCGGAAGAAGTCAGCGCGCACGCAAAGCAAATCTCCCAGACCGCCCGCGAAACAACCCGCGTGCTGGACGAGATTGTTTGGGCGGTGAATCCGGCCAACGATACACTTGACAGCCTTGCGAATTATCTGTGCAAGCACACCCAGGAATACCTCGCCGTGGCCGGGGTCAGATGCAGAATTGACATGCCCTCTGTTATCGAGCCAATTCCGGTGCCGCCTGATCTGCGACACAATGTCTTCATGGCAGCCAAAGAAGCTGTCACAAACATCGTTCGGCATTCCAAAGCCACAGAAACACACTTCCGCCTTGGAATCGTGCAGCAGTCTCTGGTCATCGAGATCGAAGATAACGGCTGTGGCATTCCCGGCATGGACGAAGTCGCCGCCAAGAACCGTCACGGCCTTTTCAACATGCGCCGTCGAATAGAAGACGTTGGCGGCACATTCTCGATCCGGTCAAAGGCCTCCGGGGGCACGATTGTGTCTTTCACCATCCCTCTGCATGCGAAGCAGGAAACGCTTTGACATGGGTCCGGACTGGAGTAGAGTACGTGCCGTCTGCAATTGGGGTCGTAGCTCAGTTGGTAGAGCACCACAATGGCATTGTGGGGGTCAGGGGTTCGAATCCCCTCGGCTCCACCAAACGGTCAGACATCCATTGTTTTCCACATCGCAGCAAAGCCGCACTTGACCGGAACGAATTCGGAGTTGATGTTGGATCAGCCAGAAGCATTTTAATCTGTTCCAATGCGCATCAAAAACTGCAAGTTTGAACCTGCGCCGAAGCAGCAACCGGGCCTGTCAGCTCGAGGGCCTGCCGCGAAACCTACAACATCATGTTCTGCACCGCCATCAGGGAGAAATTGCGGCGCTGTCGCAAACCTTCCTGTCGCTCAGAATTCTTGCTGTAAGGCCGCTCGGTTGCCGATCCCAACTTTCCGCTCTCGACGGGGAGCGAACCCGCGACGTGTGGCTGGGCGCGACAAGGCGGCGCTCGATGGCAACCTCCGCGATTGTCGCGACGGGCTCATCCGGTTGCGGTTGTGGGGGGCTGCCTTTACGCTCATCGAATTGTTGGTTGTGATTGCAATCATAGCGATCCTTGCCGGGATGCTTCTGCCCGCGTTGTCGCGGGCAAAACTCGAAGCCCAGTCCACCCAATGCAAGAGCAATTTGAAGCAAATCGGAATCGCAACTTTCATGTACGCCGATGACAACAACGACCAGCTCCCGTTTGCATGGTGGTATTATGCTCCGTACGACAGCGCCGATTCGAACAATTTCCAAACCCTGTTGATACCGTATGTTCTTCGTTACAAGTTCCAATCCGGCACAACGACTGAGAGCAGCGACTTTGCCAAGGTGGTGTTCAGGTGTCCCGCGCGAATGCTCGAGAATCACTGGCGGAGTTACAAAAACTACCCGGGATTCTCGAACCCATGGAAGATCAGCTATGCCATGAGCCAGTACACGCTCGCCGGTTTTCCGCCTGATGTGACAAGCCCAAAAACGGGCAAGCTCACCACCGTGCCCAATCCGGCGCAAACTCTCGGTACAGTGGATGTCTCTTATGAATTGAACCATCCGGCAGTCATCTATCTTGGCAAAACATCCGAAGGATTTTACGATATCGGGTACAAACACATGAGCAAACACCCCAGAGGCCGTGCCAATCTTGTCTATTTCGACGGCCATGTTGGCGCATTCACCGCGAGCCAAACAAACGGCATTTACCTGGAGTGCAAGAAATGAGGAAACCGGGCGGAAATACCTGAAGTCCGGAAGCGAACCCCGAATCCGCAATGTCAGCAAAGAAGAATCCCACACAACAAAGAACCAAGGAAGCCAGAGCCGCCCATCCAAAGCCCGTTAAAAGAAACTCGAAAAGCATGGTTGGACCGGCGATAGGCATACTGCTTGCCATTGGTGCAACGATCGTTTTGTTGCTGCCGACCAGCTTCGACAGGCTGACAACCGGAAGAACGTCAAAACCACCGGCACACAATGAATCGTCCACCAATTCTCCAAGTCCGCAAACCGCGGAAAAATCCGCCAAGGAGAAGGGCGCCGAGCTCATTAACAAGGGCAACGAACTGCTCCGCCAGAACAGGTATGACGAGGCTCTCGAGGCGTATGAAGAAGCCAGGACCCTGTTGCCCGAAGACGAGGACGTCTATTACAATCTGGGCATCGTACTAACGCGCCTCGGGCGCACCGAGGACGCCATAAGAGCTTACCAGCGCGCGCTCGAGCTCTTCCCCGACTATGCCGAAGTGCACAATAATCTTGGAAATCTGCTGTTGCGGGAGGGGAACCTGAACGACGCCCTGGTTCATTTCAACGCCGCAATAGCCATCCTGCCGGATTATGCTGTTGGGTACAACAGCCTCGGGATAGCTCTGCGAGAACTCGGGCTCATTCCACAAGCCGCCGAGGCTTTTCTCAAAGCATCGTCGCTGGACACGAACTATTGGCAGGCAAGGTTCAACCTCGCGGGCATTTACATGTCCCAGGGCAAATGGGACGAAGCAATTGGCGCGTACCGAGAGGTGCTCAGAGCGCAACCCGGGTTCGCCCCTGCCGAGGACAACCTCAGACAGGCCATGGAAAGGAAATCCGAGCAATCGCGCTAATCCCGCCGCAGTCCTCTTCCAACTGAATGATCTTGCAATTGTTTCTCCATGACGAACATTTTGGTCTTGGTTAGACAATTGGACGACAGCAAAGAATGACAAACGGAACAAGACAATGGACGCCAGATTCATGGCAGAGCAAGCCGGCTGCCCAGCAGCCCAGTTATCCTGACGCAGAAGATTTGCGCAAGGTAGTGGAACAGCTCTCGAAGCTCCCGCCACTCGTAACCAGTTGGGAGATCGAAAAGCTCAGAAGCCAGCTCGCCGACGTTGTCCGTGGCGACCGGTTTTTGCTTCAGGGCGGTGATTGTTCGGAAAGGTTCGAGGATTGCCAGTCCGATGCAATCACGTCGAAACTCAAGATTCTCCTGCAGATGAGCCTTGTCCTCACTCAGGGTGGGCGAAAACGTGTCATCCGCATCGGTCGGTTTGCCGGTCAATATGCAAAACCCAGATCATCCGACGTGGAAACCCATAACGGGGTCACCCTACCCGTGTATCGCGGTGATATGATCAACAGGCCGGGGTTTACAAAAGAAGAACGAAGACCGGATCCCAACCTGCTTCTGCGCGCTTATGAGCGGGCCGCTTTGACGATCAATTTCATCAGAGCACTCATCGACGGCGGTTTTGCGGACCTGCATCATCCCGAATACTGGGAACTCGGTTTTGTTGGCAAGTCCCCCCGAGCCGGTGAATACATGCGAATGGTCGAGTCATTGGGAGAATCACTCAGGTTCATGGAGACACTCACCGGCAGTACCATCGCCGAAATGAGCAGAGTCGATTTCTTTACCAGTCATGAGGGGCTTCATCTCTGGTATGAACAGGCCCAGACCCGCAAGGTTCCACGCAGGCCTTACTGGTACAACCTCGCAACGCACTTTCCATGGATTGGGAACCGCACAAGGTCGATTGACGGCGCCCACGTCGAGTATTTCCGCGGCATCCGCAATCCAATCGGAGTCAAAATCGGTCAGCCGATTACACCAGACGAACTGGTCGCACTTTGCAAAATCTTGAATCCCGAAAACGAACCAGGTCGTCTCACTTTGATTCACAGGTTCGGCGCTGACGCGGTTGAGCGCGAACTGCCGCCATTGGTCGATGTTGTCCGCAAACACGAATTGGCTGTGGTCTGGTGCTGTGATCCCATGCACGGAAACACTGAGATGACCTCGACAGGTGTTAAAACGCGGCGGTTCGAACGCATAGTGCGCGAGCTTGAATTGTCATTCCAAATTCTCAAGGAACACGGCACTCACCTCGGCGGCGTTCATTTCGAGCTCACGGGCGATCAGGTCACTGAATGCATCGGTGGAGCCTGCGGTTTGACCGAAGCGGACCTCACGCGCGACTATCGATCATCGGTTGATCCGCGCCTCAACTACGAACAGGCGCTGGAAATGGCAATGTCGCTTGCGCGCCTGATGCACCAGTGAACTTGCCGAACCTTCCGGACCACGGGAACCGGCACCGCACACGGCCGACCAAAACCCCAACTCCGGCGCCGAAACACGCCAGGCGCCGGGGTGAATAAAACCGGACTGTCCAGTGCGGTCGAGTGCCGCGCCCGTTAGTTATGGCCAGTATCGCTGCTCCTGCCGTCCAACGTCGCAAACGGGTTGTTTACGAAACCAGATTGAGGCTGGTTTTCAGCAGGACGTTCAGGGAACTGCGGTGGCTTTTGCGGCTGCCTCTGCTGTGCCTCCCGGTCCTGGTTGGCCTTGGGAGAATCACCGGCGACCGCCTCGGTTGAAGCGCGCGGATTCGGCGCGCGCTTGTGTCGCGGGAGGGGTGTGAGCATGGCTTTGATGCTCTTGCCCTCGAGTCGTGGCGGAGCCACTGGCGTGCCGTAAGATGCCAATTCAGCCACGAACCGGTCCATAACCTGCTTGCCGATTTCCTGGTGAGCCATTTCACGTCCACGGAACCGCAATGTCACCATCACCCGCATGTCGTCACAGAGGAAATCTATGGCATGGCTGAGTTTGACCTTGAAATCGTGGGGGTCAATTGAAGCGCTCAGTTGGATTTCCTTGACGCGGCTGGCGTGCTGGTGTTTGCGCGATTCCTTTTCCTTCTTGGCCTGTTCGTACCTGTACTTGCCGTAGTCGATAATGCGGCATACAGGCGGGGTGGCATTCGGAGCCACCTCGACAAGGTCCATGTTGTTTGCGCGGGCCATTTTGATTGCCTCATGCAATGGAAGAATGCCCACTTGGGCACCCTCCGGCCCGATAACTCTGACTTCGCGAGCGCGAATCTTGCCGTTGATTCTGACAGCAGGAGCTCGCGAAGACGAATGGGAACGATCTGGGCGACTCAAGGCGCCCTCCTCCGGTGAAGGTGGTTCATACCTTTTCGAACAACTTCATGTACTGCCAAGTGACAGCCATTGCGCAGAACAATATATGGCCTCTCACCTGTAAGTTTGCAAGCCCAATGTAGCGCTATAGATGGAAAATCTGCGCAGAAATCGCAGACTACCGGATCGTTCAAAACTTTTCTCTCAAGCTGTTCGGCCATTGATCCGCATCTGGTCCCACGCCTTACCAGACCAGGACTCCAGAACTTCATTCCGATGTCATCTCCGCGCCGCAGCGCACAGGAAGTGAAAAGTGGAAAACAGCCCCTTGTCCCGGACTGGATTCCGCCCAAATCCGTCCGGCGTGTCGGTTGATAATGCGCTGCGCTATTGCAAGCCCCGATCCGAGACCCTCGAACGCGCCTTCCGGGTGAAGACGTTGAAACATCCCAAACAATCGTTCGGCGTACCTCGGATCGAAGCCCGCGCCGTTGTCGCGCACGTGATAGACGAGGTTTGAAGTCTCAACGTCGCCGGTCACTTCGATGGCAGGTTTCGGATTCTGCCGGGTGAACTTGATTGCATTGGCGATCAGGTTTTTCCAAACCACGCCAAGCAATTCACGATCACCCCATGCCGGCGGCAAATCCCCGAGGTTGAATTCAAAAGCGCGATTGTGTTCTTGCGACGACAGCGCTGTGAAAGCTTCGGCTGCAACGGTTTTCATATCGACGCGTGTGACGTGCATCGGTTGACGTCCAAGCCGGGAATAGACAAGCAAACTCCCAATCATGTCATTGAGGCGTTGTGCCTGGTTGCAAAGAATGTCCAAATGCCGTTTGCTTTCCGGCGGGAGCTTGTCGGCACATCCCTCACGCAATAGTTCAGCAAAACCGATTATTGCCCGTAGCGGCGCCCTCAGATCATGCGAAATCGAAAAGCCGAGGCTGTCGAGCTCGCGTTTGACATTTTCAAGTTCTGCGGTGCGCTCCTGCAGAAGTGATTCGAGTTTGTTCAATTCGTCACCCATTTCAACGGCGGTCACACGAAGCAGTAGTCCGATTCGTGCAAGGTCGATGCAGACGTGCAAGCACTTGGCCTGGCGCCGCTTCACAAGCTTTTGTGAACTGCCGGTAAGTTCTCATTTGGCCAACCTGCGCAGTAGCTTTTCCCGATGTGCACACGACCGGCACTGCGGACCCAAAAGCCCCGCTAATTGCTTCGAATAGTAATCCTCCCAACCCCATTGGCAATGAAGATTCGAGCCACTTAACTGGAGATTTCAATAACAAGCCAGGCACCGTAGCACCGTATCTGCTTCTGTGGCGGCGACCAGTGCGGTCACGACAGCGCTGCCTTTGGAGAATTAATCGTATAATCTGCGCGGAAATCGCAGATCAGCGCGTCGTTCGAGGCTTTTGCCTCCGAACTTTTCGACCACTGATCCCACTCACATCTCCCCATTTGGCGACGAAGTCGCCCCTTTCAGCGCGGCGCGGCGGAGTGCCAAGCCTGTAACAAGCGCCATTATCTCGCCGCGACCGTTTGGTTGCGGCTGCGCTGCGCTGAGAGAAATCCGAACCAGTTGAACGCAAGGTTTATTAACTTCAGCGTGGTGGCAGGGGAATGTCACTTGATAAGGACGATGTGCGATGGTTGATGCGGGGTCGGCAACGGGCTGCTGTGGTGCGGGCGTTGCGCAAGCCAATGACAGCCTCTGAAATCTGCCGCGCGGCGCACCCGATCAATCCGCACATTCAACTGCGCGATCTCTGGTTTCTGATGGACGAACTGAAAAAGCGCCGGCTTGTTGTTTGCCCCAATCCAAGACACACAACCGGCAAGCTCTATGCACTGACCGACCGTGGCCGTGAGGCGGCCTTGTGCGCGTTCGGCCTGAGGTTTCCGCCGATCCCAAATGGCGTGAACTGGCGGAAGTACGCGCAGGTTGTGCGTGCAAGGGCGCGCAAACTGGTACTTCTGGAACTCGCATGCTTTCCTCTCAGCGCGGCGCAGCCGCAGCCGAATGCTCAGCTCGTGACAACTGCGCTGGTTGCAGGAATACCACTGTCTCGCGCCGCGCTGACCGTGGCGACTTCGTCGCCCACAGGGGAAATGAGATTGAGGTCAATGGCCGGACATCTCGAACACAAGAGTCTCGAACGCTGCGCTAATCCGCGATTTCTGCGCAGACTTTCCAATGAGATACTAGAACTCGATGGTCACGGTGACACACATTCGCAAGCGGCTTCGTGACAAGCATCCGATGGGCCTCAATCCGACAACGCGCGCGCTCAAAGATCTTGAACGGCTCGGTCTGGTTCGCTCTGCGCCAGTGCCTGACAAGGACCGCCGCAGAGGTTATAGCCTGACCAGGTCCGGCCTCAGAATCGCCAGACAGATCCGGAGCTGATAGGCCGTTATCTCCTTTCTGCAGAAGATCTTTTCGGTGTTCATGCCCGGGCACACTTTCGGATGATATCGCCTTCTGTTGATTCAGGAGAGGCGAACAATTTCCGGCCCTTGCACCCCGCCAGAACGACACACACACAAACGCTGTGCGATGTTCTGCGGGAATGAGAATTCACCGGCTGTGGCAAGACATGTATCTGTGACTACACCTGGATTGCTTCGGCCGCGCCGTCACCCCGGCAATAAACCTTCAGCAATCTTGCGCTGTATCGTGGCGTAGGCGAACTTCCGCAACTCCTCAGGCTCGACCATCAGGTCTTTGAGATGTTCCGCGGCCTTCGCAATCCGAGCTTCAGCTACTGAGTTCGCGTCGCTAACCAGCTTGCTGTACCCGGCGGTTTCGATTTCCTCCGCCGTGTGGGTAAACTGCAGAGCCAGGATTTGTGCGAGCGATGCGTTCATCGGCAGGTCTATGCTTTTTGCCCAAGCGGGTTGGATCTTGCAGGCGACGGAGCATGAACCGACGTGGAGGCGACCGTCTTTAACCCATCTTCGACAGTTTGAAAAACTGGATTGTTGATATTCAAGGAGTTACAAAAGACCAAAATGGTCTTGGCACTACATTTTCCAGCCCCGTGGTTCTGTGATCATTCCTTCTGCCGCAACGTCGGTGGAGATGAGAATACGAACATCTCCGGCGAATGCCTCCTGGACCCGCTTACGCTCTTCCATGTCCATGGAGCCGTTCAGGCAGACGACCGAAAACCCGCGCTCAGTCAGGAACCGACGCAACATCTCCTGGGTGGGAACGAACTCGGTGAACACCAGTACTTTCAGGTTCGGATCGCCTTCCCCGGCTTGGAGGCGGTAGAGCCAGTCGAGCAATGCCTCGGCCTTGGCGTCCGGCCTTCAACGGGCCAGTTGTTCAAGAGTTTCGGCTGGATTACTTTCGAAATCCGCCTGGTTGACACGCAAATATCTCCAGGTTTTCCCAGTCCGTCTGCTCATGTCCTGGCACCAGGTCTCTAGTGCCTCGTCCTTTGCCGTTGTGCTTTCCCACACGCGGCCCTTCGTCTCGATGATCCAATTTACTTCGCCGGCCTTGGTCTGCTGCACCACCACCCAGTCCGGGTGATAGAAGCCAATGGCGCCGCTCGGCTTCAGGTAGTCCACGCGAAACTGCGTACCGGACTCACCCTGCTCGGTCGTGCCGAGCGAAGCGAAGCGGGCCACGTCGTTCGCCTTGTCGAGGAACTCCGCGAAGCGCCGCTCGAAGTCGTTATACGTGGCGACATAGTTGAAGACGGTCTTCTTAGCTTCGAGCGGCGGAAGGTTGCGCCGCCAACTAAAGGGCCTCGTCTCGGAAAGCCGGAAGTCGGCCTTGTCGAACTCGAGCTCGCGGCGCTCGACGGTCAGCTCGGCGATCTTGCGGGCGAGGTACTTGGCGATACCCTCTTGCAGCTCTAGCCGCGAGAGATGGGAGCGAAGCGCCTCGTCATCGAGGTTGACCGTCTTGCCGAAACAACGAGTCGCGACGTAGTCCCGCACCGTGGGGTACAGCTCGGCGAAGTGGTTCGGCAGCTTCGCCAGGTCAATGACCTTGTTGGTGATGCTGGCGAGCAGCTCCTGCGCGGGCGGCAGCTCGCCTGCCGCGATGTCGGCCTGGTGCACCTCTGTTTCAGTGGTTGCGAACTCGAGCTTGAGCTTCACCCGGAACGGCTCCGACAGCTCTTCCTGCTCGTAGATGGCGTCGAGCGCCTCCACCTTTAGCTCGGACAGCTTGCGGATGTCGTGCACCAGGCTCGGCTTCGTGATCGGGACCGCAATATCATAGGCCAGCCGCTCCTGGATCGGCGAAATAACGACAGGCGGCGGGGGATCGGTCCTGGTGCTGGCGACGCCCACGCCTTCTGCTTCGAGCTGGTTGCGAAGCACCTTGAACAATTATAGTGAGAAATCGATCGTTTTTGCGAAGATTTTCAGACTGCAAGTTTGGTCAGTTTCTCGGTGTCTGCTTCCCTGGCAGCCAGTAGTGCGGTCACCACAGTGCGGCTTTTGGAGTACAATGTTGCAGAATCTGCTCAGACTTTCTGCACGGTTTGATGATTGGTCCTGTCGAGTGTTTTGGAGGTTGACTGTTCATTGACCGGTCTGGGGCCCTCACCCTTGCCCTCTCCCAGGGGGAGAGGGAATCCGGGGCAACGCGTTGGGTTGGTCAAGTCGTTGTTGCAATAACCACGGCTGGGCCGGACTTCGTCCGCAGTTGCATGAATTGAGCCGTGATCATTGATGAGGAAGCCAGACGCGGTGAGATGGGCGACAGCGGGTAGCATCTGGGACCGGGATTATGTTTTCCCTCTCCCGCGGAGACAGGCACGGAGTTGATTTTTGGGGATGGTTCGAGACTGTTGTCTTGAAGCTGTTCGGGCATTGATCCCAATCTCACCTCCCCCGTGGGCGACGAAGTCGCCCCTTTCAGCGCGGCGCGACAGGGCGCCGAAGCCTGGAACGAACGCCATTACGGGACCGCGGGCTTTCGGTTGCGGCTGCGCCGCGCTGAGGAGGTTGCGGGTGCCGAGCACCTCCAGCGTCTGCGTGCGGTCAGGGCTCACCTGTGTCATTAGCCGCAGGCCGCGCCCGATGACCTGCTCGGGCAGAATCTCGGCCTTCGCCGTGAACGGTCGCAGGCCGAGCACAACGGTCACGTTGCGCACGTCCCAGCCCTCGCGCAGCATCATCACGCTGACGATCGCCTTGACCTTGCTCTGGGCCTTGTCGATGTCACGGGCCGCTTCGCGCGCCTTGTCGAGGTCCTTCTTGGTGATCTCGCCCGCGGCGTCGGTGTGGATGACCAGGACATCGGACTCCTTGAACCCGAACTCCTTCGTCTTCCACAGGTACTTGCCAATGGCGTCGGCATAGACGTTCTTCTCGGCCATGATGAAGAGCACGGGCTTCGTGCCGAGCTTCTGGTAGACCTCCCAGTGCTCCTTCCAGCGCTGAACCGCGGCTCGCAGCCAGTAGCCGTACTTCTCGCCGATATTGTCCGCGGTGACGCCATCCGGATCGTTCTTCGGCTGCTTGGGGTCGTCCTCCTTCGTGACGATCAGGGGTGCCTTGACGATGCGGTCCTCCACGGCCTGGGCAAGCGGGTAATCGCACACGGTCCAGGGGAAGTACATGCCGTTCTGGTCCTTTGGCGTGGCCGAGAAGTCGAGCCAGAGAGCAAGACCCTTCGGGAGCGCGCGGTGGATCGCGAGCAGAGATTGGTTCCACGCGAGGTCATCGTCGTGCACGTGGTGCGCCTCGTCGTTCATCACCACAAGGTCCTTGAGCGACTTCACCCGCTCCAGCATCGAGCGCTGGCCCGAGGCCGCGAGGTCTTTCGCCGGCTTCTTGCCCAGCAGCGCCTCGATGGCGTTCTGCGGTGTCCACTCCTGGTCGCGCGACTCGTAGAGCTGCTGGATATTGGTAAGGAACAGGTTGCCGGACGGGTCCGGCTCCGTGGCCTCGCCGCGCAGGATCACCTTCTGCGAGAACGCGCCGCGCCACTCCGGCGGGATCAGCGGCAGCTCGTAGAAGAGGCGGTTGGCGGCAAAGTCCTTTTCGAGCCGCTGATAGACGATCACGTTCGGCGCGACGATCAGGAAGTTGGTGGACAGATCCGATCCCGGCACCCGCTGCTTGTGGAAGCGGGCCCAGACGATGGCCATGGCCATCACCCAGGTCTTGCCCGAGCCCGTGGCCATCTTGAAAGCGAAGCGGCGCAGATTCTCGGGCGGGAGGTCCTGCACACCCTCGGCGTCCAGCTCTGGCACGTAGCGGCGCAGCTGCCGCCGACCGTCCATCGTGGTCTGGAAGGTGATGTTCTTGGTGAAGAGGTCCTTCTCGAAGATCGTAGCGTGCGCCTGGATGAGCTTCTGGGCGTCGCGCTGGCCGCTGATCTCCACCAACCACGCCAGCGTCTCGATCGCCTCGCGCTGGCAGAACCAGTAGCGGAAGGGCACGCCGAAACCGGGGACCTCGTGGTCTTCCTCGAACCAGTACTCAAACAGCCGCCGCGTGACGTCGGACGCGCCCTGGTAGCCGCCCGCCCGCCAGGCGTCTACATGCTCGCGGATCTTGGGTACGAGCAGGAGCTTGCTGGGACGACGTCCCTCGGCCACGGCCCAGCCCGTCGGCGCGCTCTCGTCCTTGATCAAATGTTGCGTCGGCTTCTCCCACGGCCGGCGGCCCGGGATCTCCGGCAGGTCCTTGTCGTAAGCTATGACGGATTTAGCCATGGCTACTTCACCTCCACGTCAAAAGACTGTGATGTGTCGTTCCCGAAGATGTCGATGACCTTCACGAGGATGCGGTACTTGCCAGGCTTTTCGTAGGTGTGCGGGTCGGAGACGAGCGGAAGCTTGCGCTCCTTGCGGGTGCGGTAGGCAACCCAGCCCTGCATGAAGGTGTCGTTCTGGAAGTCCCAATCCACCGCCCAGTAGTCGATATAGTCCGACCATTTCTTGACCTTGCTCCGCACCTCTTCCGGCACAAGATCGGCGTTCGGCGTGGCGAAGTCCCTAAGTTCGATCTGGACGGTGAGCTTCTTTGGCCGATTGATCTTCGCCTCGAAGTACGCCAGCTCGAAGAAGCGCACGTCGCCCTTGGCAACGGCCTGCTGCTCCATGACCTCGCGGGGGATCTGCAGGAGCAGGAGCTTCACGCCCTTCTGCTTGGCGATCTCGTGCATGGGGCTGCCCTTGCGCACGTCGTTGTTCGGGCCAGCAAGCCCCATCTCCCATTCCCAGCCGAGGACGTGTAGCTCGGTTTGCTTGACAGCCACGCATTCGTCGAGCGCCTGGTTAACTTCGTCAATAGTCACCGGGGCGTCCACCGCGCCGATGTGGACCATGGCCTTGCCCTTTTTGCCGTGGATGTGCGCCATCCCCGCCACCGGCTGCGCCCCGTAGAGCTTGAGGAGGAAGGCGAGGTACTCGTAGAGTGCCCGCTCGGCGAGCGGCTTGTCCTTCGCCTCGGCGAAGGTCACGCCCTGCCAGTACTGGCGCTCGTACTTGCCGAGGTTAAGGACCTCGAACGGCTTGCAGTTGGGGATGTCAAGGAGGCGCTTGCGGGTGACGTGAATGGCCCAGCGGCCCAGGTCGCAGCCGATCCAGCGGCGGCCGAGCTTCTCAGCGACGGCAAGCGTGGTGCCGGAGCCGCAGAAGAAGTCGGCGACGAGGTCGCCGGGTTTGGAGGCCAACTGCAAGACTTCCTCAAGGAGTCGCTCGTTCTTCTCGGTCGGATACCCCTGCGATGCGCTGTAAATGGGGATCCCTGCCCAGACAGTGTCGGCGATCCTTGTCTCCGCAGGAGCACACCAATACTGCGGCTTCCCATCTTTCGGATCTGGGCGGATGAACTCGAGCTTGCAGCCAGTGTCGCGCCAGTATTCTGCCAAGGTCCTTCCGCCGCCTTCTTTCAGATATCGCTCGTAGTTCGCGACGGCCTTTTCTGCACGTTCTTGCGACCACACCCATTGACCTGAAGTAGGTGTCACTCCAAGTAGTGGGTATCGCATCGTCGGCCGATCAGCTGTGCTCCATGCGTGATGCCAATGACCTTCCGGATTGCCTGCATCGTGCTTCTCGACCCAATGCGGGCGGAAACGAGTGGCTGGAGACTTTGAACTCCAAAACAGAGCATCATGTCTGATCTGTAGTCGTGACACTTGCTCGAACTGTTGCTGAAGATTCTTTGGCGCTCTTCCGGGCAGAACGATCTCGTTTCGGAAGTTTTCGGCGCCGAATACATCCTCGATCGCCGATCGAACTAAGTGGCTGACCTCCGCGCCGATGTGAACAAAGATGCTCCCGTTTCCAGATAGCAGGTCTCGCATCAGCACAAGGCGCATCTGGAGCATCTCAAGGAAGGACGCTGTGCCACTACCCCATGTGTCTCGGTAAGCCTTTTCCTCGATTACGGATTGCTCTTTGAAGACCTGTTGGCCAGTCTCCCCAATCGGGGCGGTGAACGAAAAATCCGCCCCCGTCGCAAACGGTGGATCGATGTAGATGAGGTCGATTTTTCCCGCGAACTTCTCCAGTAGCGACCCCATGACCAGCAGGTTGTCGCCCCAGATGAGCTTGTTGCGCCAGCCCGCCTCGAAGGTGTCGCCCTCCTTGCCCTCGTACACGTCGAAGAGGGTCGGCTGCTTCTCGCGCTCCTTCTTCGCCTCGCGCGTGGCGCGGCTCTCGTTGACGGTCTCGATGACCTAGTACAATGACACGGTAATTACGTTACATAATGGCGGCTTAGTTTCCTGTCGGCGTCCTGTCGGCTGAATGTCCAGTTCAAACATCGATGCTCGTCGTTCCTACTCTGCTGCCATGCCAATACC
>Ga0315298_1004179_pt1 | contig 21862 bp, 17 predicted proteins | sample WHS_1_MG_FD_203077 | JGI IMG/M metagenome (GOLD analysis project Ga0315298, IMG submission 203077) | Extremophilic microbial mat communities from Washburn Hot Springs, YNP, Wyoming, USA - WHS_1_MG | ecosystem: Environmental > Aquatic > Thermal springs > Hot (42-90C) | place: USA: Wyoming...
GTTAAATTTAAAAAGTAAAATTTGATTATTGTTTGACTAATTATATCGTTTTATAATAAAAAAAGCAATGTGGAAAAGTCTTCTTAAAAACGGCTCAGACTTTTTAACCCGGCAACAAAAAAATATTTTTTCGGCAGCAGTAGTAATTATGTTGATGATTGCTGCCTCGAGAGTGTTGGGTTTGGTTCGTAATCGGGTTTTAGCTCATTTTTTTACCGCTGAGGAACTTTCTTTATATTTTGCTGCTTTTCGTTTGCCAGAGACTATTTTTGAAGTTTTAATCTTTGGCACTTTAGCCTCTGCTTTTATTCCTACTTTTACTTCTTATCTTTCAAAAAACCAAGAGAAAGAAGCTTGGTATGTAATGAATGCTGTAGTTAATATTGCTCTTACTTTTTTTCTTTTTTTGGCAGTTTTTCTTTTAATTTTTAGCAACCCGCTTTATAGAATAATTGCCCCTGGTTTCTCTCCAAATCAAATAGCAACAACAGCAAATTTAGCAAGAGTTTTAATCTTGGCTCAGGCCTTTTTTATTTTGAGCTATTTTCTAACTGCAGTTTTAGAATCGTTCCAAAGGTTTTTGATTCCCGCCTTGTCGCCTCTTTTTTATAATTTAGGAATAATTTTAACTACTGTTTTTTTAGCTAAAAAGTTGGGAATTTATGCGCCAACGCTTGGGGCGGTAATCGGTGCTTTTTTTCATTTTTTAATTCAAATTCCTTTGGCTTTTCATTTAGGCTTTCGGCCACATTTTATTTTTGATTTTAATCATCCTGGAGTAAAAAAAATCGGCAAAATGGCAATTCCAAGGATAGTAGAGCTTTCTTTTTTACAAATTTCTAAAGGGGCGGAACTTTTTTTAGCTTCTTTAGTTTCTTCCGGAGCTTATACCTATTATACTTTTGCTAATTCTTTACAGCTTTTGCCCGTAGGTCTTTTTGGAACAAGTATTGCCAAAGCGGCTTTGCCTTCATTATCTTATCAGGCGGCAGGAGAGAAAGAAGAATTTAAAAAAACTTTTTATTCTTTATTTAGGCAGATAATTTTTTTGACTTTGCCCCTTTCGGTGTTTCTTGCTGCCTTAAGAATTCCTTTAGTCCGTCTTGCTTTTGGCGCGGCCAATTTTACCTGGGAATCAACTGTCCAAACAGGGTTGGCCCTTTCTGCTTTTTGTTTGGGAATTACTGGTCAGTCTTTAATTTATCTTTTAACCCGAGCTTTTTATGCTCTTCACGATACTAAAACTCCAGTAAAAATTTCGATTTTGGCTATGTTTTTAGGGATTTTAATGGGAACAATTTTTATTTTAATTTTAAAATTACCAATTTGGAGTTTGGCTTTAGCTTTTTCTTTATCTTCTCTTTTTCAGGCTTTTTTGTTAATTTGTTTTCTTAATAAAGAGGTAGATTTTTTTTCTAAAGAATTAATTATTTTTATAATTAAAATAGCTTTTTCTTCTTTAACTTCTGGAGGAATAATGTTTTTTTTCTTAAAAATTTTAGACCGCTCCGCTTGGGATAAAAAACTTTCATTTTTAGGCAAATTTGGTTTAGCCCTACCGGTGACTTTTGATCGTTTTGTTTTGGACACTCGGTATACTGTTAACCTTATTTATCTGACAATTATTGTATGTTTAATTGGGTTAGCTGTTTATATTTTTATGATTGGAGTTTTTAAAATTCCGGAAATAAAGATTTTTGCAAGGCTGCTTACTAAGATGACTCGACCGAAAACAATTTCTCCTCCGGTAAGTTGGGAATAGTTTAAGATTTTTCTAGTTCAATTAGAATGACGCTATTTGGAGAAAGGGAAATTTTTTCCTGAAAGACATTATTAGTAATTTCTTTGAAATTAATATCTTTTATTTTTCCTAATAAATTTTTTTGGTAAAGATAATTCCCGTTTTCTAGATTAATAATTGTAAGAGGAAAAGTTTCATAATGTTGATTTTTAGCATCTAAATTAGTTAAAATTACATTAATTTTATTCCCTTGCTTACTAGCAAAGCCAGTTATCCAGGTATTTTCTCCCTCAAGACTGATTCTGGTGCCAGTCATGTTATTTAAAAGATCTAAGGCATAATATCGCGGGCTTTTTTTGGTAAATTGTTCTTCTTTAGTTAAAATTCCCCAACTTCCTTTAATCTCAAAAGTAAAGGCGAGATCCAACCTTTGAAGAAGTTGGCGAATAGTAGCAACTGTATGAGCAGCGGCAAAATTAGAATCATTAATTGAAGAAATTTCAGAAATAGGACCCCATTCAGTGAGATATTTTTCTAGAGAAAGCCCTCCGTTTTTAAAAAGCCAGGTATCAACCTTATTTATGTCTTTAAGAAACTTTTCTGGCTGAAGAGAATAACGATGCCAGGAATAAAAATCAATTCTTAAGTTATTTTTTGAAACAAAATCTAAAAATCCATCTATCCAATTTTTATAAGGAGCGGTAATCGCTGGTCCGCCAATTTTAAAAGGGTTAGTATTTTGGGTTTGAGTTGCTCCTATTGCCGCGTATTTATAAAGAAGACGATAATCTTTTTCTCCACCAATTTTCCAGTTACCAAAAAGATCTGGTTCGTTCCAAACTTCATATATTATTCCGGAAAGATTTTTTTGGTTTTTGCCGCTATAATGTTGGATTGTTTCTTTAACGACTATTACCCAGTCTTGCCAATTTTCTGGTTGGTTAGTAATTTCTCCGTTTTTAGCAATTGCCGGGGGCATATAGGAAAGACTAAAAAAGGGTAAAGCGCCGGTAGCCAAAATTTGGTCGATTAATTTGTCTAATTCTTCCCAATTAAATTTGAGCTGGTTGTTTTCTTTTTTAACAACATTGTAGAAGTCATAAATATGGTCGATACGGATATATTTTGGTTTAAGGGCGGTAATTTCCGTAAAAAGACCATCAAAAGGATATTTTTCCTCTCCTCCCTGAGCTAGAGCTTGCCATATTGGAGAAATTAAACCTTGGTTACTTGAGGCATTTACACTGATATTTGTAGTTTTTCTTTCTGCCTTAGAAAAGAAAAAGGTTTTTTTTAAAGAAACAGAAAAAATAATTAACCCACTGGCTAAAAGGAGGAAAAAAATTAGGATTTTTTCATTTATTTTGCTGATTGCGGAAAAGAAAAATATCTTGGACGTTGACAACTCCATCTTTGTTTAAATCGTAGAGTGGATTGTTAGTTCCCAATGCACTCTGGAACCCCTCTTCGGTTAAAGTTGAAGAATTAGTGGCGGGGCTGGGCTCGTTAGGAGAGAAAGTGGGCGTGGGCACCTTTTTTGAAGAAGGAGTTGGGGTGGGGGTAAAAGTTGGATATGGGGTAGGTGTTGGGGGGGGAGTATTTTTTTTGGTGGTAAAGGTAAACGGCTGACCGTTGTTATCAAAAGTTTCCTGGCCAATTTTAATGACAAAAAAGTAGTTGTTCTCAGGTAAGAGATTGCTAATTTTTACTTGATGATTAATTGCTGGGGCGTTTTCAGGTTGGATAAGAGTTAGGTTTGTTGGGGAAAGCCCATAACTTATTGCCCCCTGCGTTGCTCTTTTTGTAGTCCACTGGATAGTGGCTTCTTTTTCAGTAATATTAATAACCTGAACGTTTTCCGGCTTGTTTTCTACTTGGGCCCTGAGGCTAAAAGAGGTTTTTTGGCTTAAAATAAAAATACCCAATGGAAGGCCGGCAATTAAAATTAAAATGCCAACAATTAAAAATATTTTTCCTCTACTCATTTTTGGAAATTTTAAAATACTAAAAATACTCCCGTCAAGAGGAAAAAAAGTCCTAAACCAAAAAAACCGACGGTGGGGAAGCTAATGCCGCTTACAGGAAGAGTTGGTATCGGCGTAGGTGAAGATAACGCCGGGTTACTGGAACTTATTGGAGAGCTAAGACTTGTTGGAGTGGGAGTTGGCGTGTTTCCGGAACCAATATTGCCGGCGGCAATATTATAAGAGCCATTAACGTTGGCGCTACAAACAATAATATTTTGAGAGGTGGTTTTTTCAATTATATTAGAGTCGTTAGTGGCATTTTGCTGGCAAACAAAATTGATCGCTGCTACCCCAGAACTTATTGGTTTGAATAAGACCGTAGCTACCAATCCATTTGTTCCCGTATAAGATTTTTCTGCTTCTGTGTAGGGAAAATAAGCGCTGATTAATACTCGCCCTTCATTATTTTTAATCGAGGAAAATATTTCACTAAAGGCATTTCCTTTAACCACTTGTTGGGCGCTTAAAATATCTTTTGGGAATTCCAAGACTGCGTCTACACCTCCTGTCGCTCGGCCTCCTGTGTCTACTCTTACCTCTAAATTGAAATCGCTAGAATAACTTCCGCTCGTGGGGGATAAAAATAAATGAGGATCGGCGGCAATAATCGGCCTCGCGCTGACTAAAAATAAGAGAATTAATAGAAGTAGTGTTATTTTAGTTTTCATTTTTCGGTGTGATGATTAGATCATCTACACTTTCTAAAATGTCCTTTTGCGTTGACTGAGAAATTAAATTTGAATCGGTCACTACTTCGGGTCCCAAAAATCTGATTTTGATAACTGTAGGTTTATTTTCTAAAAGCTTAAAAGTTAATGAAACTAAAATATTTTCACCCTTTAATATCTTAGTTGGTTGATAGGCAGTGATTTTAATTTCGCCCCCTTTTTGTTTTTGAGTGTTTATTATTATTTGCCGAAAAATGTCGTTGTTATTAGAGAAGTCGATGATTGAGACTAAGCGCGGGTCAAAATCTACTATCAGGTCAATTCCTCCAACAGGCTCATCTTGAGAGTCAAAAACAATTTTTGCTTTAAGATTTTCTCCGGCAACAACTGTTTCATTATCTTCAAGAACTATTCCCATTTTTCCCTTGTTTCTCAAGGGAGGGGCGGTAACGAGAGAGGGTGGAGGATTTTTTACCTCAGAAGAAGTGTTTCTGGTTTTTGTGAGAACGCTTATCAGATAAACCGACTCGAAAATAACTACTATTCCAAAAATTAGCAAAAGAACGAAATACAATTTTTCAGGTAAGATTCTTTTAGATTCTCCTTCTTGGTTTTCCATTTTCATTCGTCCTCCCAACGGCTATAAATAGTATTGTTCATAATATTTATATCCATTGTATTTACCGCCCCGTCAAAATTCAAGTCTGCTTTATTTATACATTGAGAGGAACTATCAAAAAGGCAATTTACCATTGCTACGGCATCCATAGCATTTACTATTCCATCTTGTGGGGGTAAGTCTCCGCCGGGGAGGGGATAACCGCTGAAATCTAAGATGTTTTCTCCATTATTAAGACTAATCATTCCGTTTGTGCAGGGCCTAGATTGACCAGAGTTTTGACAGAATTTAACCTGGAGATGCTTGGGTCCTTTTATTAAAATATAATAATTTGAGCCAGAAGTAACCGCTGAAGATAAAGTGAGTAGCGGGCTTTCATAAACTCCTTGATCATCAGACGTTAAGATAACATCTGAAAGCTCCTGGAGAATGGCTTGGTCCTTACCAATTTTTAATCTTACATTTTGGTTTCCCTTCTTATCGTAAACTCCCTCAAATTTAACCCTAAACTTAATTTTAACCTCACCTGGAGGAGGAGTTGGTGTTGGAGTAGAGGTCACTGTTGGGCTGGGAGAGGGAGTTAAAGTAGGAGTTGTTTGCCTAGATGTAATTGTATACGACCCAGTTGCGGTGGGAGTAAGCAAAATATCTGCTCCATCGGATTTTTGGTGGATTTTGGTTTCTGTAGGATCAAAACTAAGAACTAGCGGATTGGAGGCAGGAACTTGGTTTGGAGTGAGGATGAAAGAAGCTAAGGTTGTTTCTTGAGAGGTAGTAAATCCTGAAGGATTGGTGTTTACACAGGAGATATCGATGGTTACTTTTCCATTTTCTGTATAAATTTGTCTTACCGGGCAAGTCCAATCTCCAGAAGAAAGAAGTTGGGAGTCAATTTGAATGTTTGAGGCAGAAACTTCTGGAGTTTGACCGCTGAAAGGATAGGTAATCCTTAGGGCAATTACAGAGATAGCGATTCCTTTGGGGTCAAATTTCACCCTTACAGGAAAACTTTGGCCAACTTGGTAAGTCCCCACCTCAGGAGAAAGAGAAATGGTAGCGATTCCCTGGGGTGTAGAAGCCCTTTTCCTAATTTCTTGAGGTTTTTGGCTTGAGATTAGCCCCGCCACCAATCCTCCCAATATCACTAATCCTCCTAAAATTAGTAAAAGGTAATTTTTAGTTTTCATTTAGTCTCCTTGGACATTTAAGGCAGTGTAATTTGCCAAAACTAAGGCAATATCCTCAATGCTTATCTTGTTGTCTAAGTTTATATCATAAATTTGATTGCTGCTTGTTACCGGCACACTCAAAGCAGTATACACCGATAAAATCTTAGCAATATCATCAATGTTTAAGATATTATAGCCTGTTTCCCCTTCATTATTAAAGTCCCCGGCCTTAAGAGTGGTGCCTGTCCAATCCTGAGTATTTGTTCCGGAAGCAAGATTAACATTTCCAAATTTTTTCTGCAAGTGAGCCCAACCTTTGACAAAGATATCGTAGGTTCCGGGGATAACATTTGTTATTGTTCCTGAATAAACTCCATTAGCCTCTGAATTCACAGTTAGGGCATCAAAGCGGTATTTCTCTTGCCCTTGTTGTTTAAGAACTACTTTTACAGTTTTGCTTGCTCTTTGCTGATTTATGCCCTGGAATTTGAGTTTAAAAGTTAGACTAGCGGTGTTTGGGGGTGAGGTTGGCGTGGGAGAAGTAGCTTCGGTAATAGTTAAAGAAAGGTTAGTAGCTTGGGAAAGGATATCTTGGACCTGGTCGCCGTTAATTCGAACTAGATTCGAATCGGCAGTTGTGCCGGGAGTAAAGGGGTTAGGACTAAAATATACTGAAGTTTGCCCCGCTAGTTTTGTCCTAAACTTAAGAGTAAAGAGAGGATTGGTTTGGTCTAGAGTTCCGTTAAAACCTGGGGTTGCTTGCTCGCTTGCCCAATTGAAAGCGACGGCGCCAATTTCAATTTTTCCGCTGGAGTTGGCGGAATTTTTAACCGCCTGGACGTTAAAATTGCCGTTGTTGTCCACCGGAAGATAGGTGCCGAAAGGATAAGTATAGGTATTTGGGCGCGGGTCTGGTCCGGGAATCACGTCGGTTAGTTCCAAAAAATTTTTGTCAAAGTTTAAAACCACATCTACGCCAATTATTTCTACCCCGTCAGTGCCAAGCATTACCGGTAAAGAAAATTCTTGGCCATTTCCAACAGTAAGAGATGGAAGTAAAGACAAATAAGCACCTTGTCCGCCAGCAGCCCTTTTTTCGACTATTTGCCTTTCTTTAGTTAAAATTAGGCTTGTGACTAGTCCACAACCAGAAACCAAAAAAAAAGAGTAAAAAAACCAATAAGCTTTTCTTAGACATTTTTGTTTTTATGGTACTTAAAATATGGTTATATGTCAAGACCTATTTTTTCCTCTTGATGATTAAAAAATTGTTGGGTATAATTAAATCAAAAGTTGACAGAATTTTTTTTATATGGTATCCTTAGTCCCAAATCTAGGTCGTCCTAGAGTTTTTTATTCTAGAAAACACTGATGGATCCCACTGACTTTAAAAACAACTTTAAAGACGAAAGAATTTCCTGGGGTAAAAAATATAAAAAATTGCCGGAATTGGATTTGCTTGCCGTTCAGCGAGAGTCTTGGAAGTGGTTTTTAGAGGAGGGAATAAAGCAGGCCCTAGCGGAGATTTCTCCTATTATTGACTTTACCGGTAAAAACTGGGAGCTTTATTTTAATGATTATTCTTTAGGAAAAGAAAGGTGCACGATTGAAGAGGCACTAAGAAAGGGTTTAACTTATGACTCTCCTTTAAGGGTTAGTGCTACTTTAGTAAATAAAAAAACCGGAAAAGAAAGCACAAGAACTGTTTTTTTGGGCGATATTCCTCAAATTACCCCTTCTTGTACTTTCATTATAAATGGCATTGAAAGAGGTGTTGTCAATCAAATAGTTCGCTCGCCGGGTGTTTTTTTTACCGGAGAAGTAGATCCTCTCTTGGGAAGAATGCTTTATATGGCAGAAGTGCGGCCAATTCACGGTTCTTGGATTGAGTTTACGGTTAATCGCAATAATACAGTAACAGTGAGGGTGGACCGAAGGAAAAAATTTCCGGCAACCACATTTTTACGACTTTTTGGTCTTTCCACTGATGAGGAAATTTTAGCCGCTTTTGAAGATGAACCCAAAGAAGTAAAAGACTTTATTATTAATACCATAGAAAAGGATCCAACAAAAAGTAAGCAAGAAGCGCTAATAGAATTTTATCAGAAGCTAAGGCCTGGTGAGCCAGTGGTTTTGGAAAATGCTTATGCCCTAATTAATAATATGTTTTTAAACTTGCGTCGTTATAATTTGGGAAAAGTTGGCCGCTTTAAAATAAATAAAAGATTGAATTTAAAAATTCCCAACATTCAGGAAAATTGGGTTTTGACCCCTCACGATATAGTTGCTATTTTAAAATACCTCTTAAACCTTCAAAATGGCCGGGGAACAGTGGATGATATAGACCATTTGGCTAATCGGAGGGTAAAGCAGGTGGGGGAACTAATAGCCGAGCACGCTTTTAGGGTGGGACTTTTGCGTCTAGAAAGGGTAGTAAAAGAAAAGATGAGTTTTTTTTCTACAGACGAGAAAATAACGCCTGTTCAGTTGATTAACCCCCGACCGCTAATGGCAGCTATTAATGAATTTTTCCGAACAAACCAACTTTCTACGATTTTGGACCAAACAAATCCCCTTTCCGAATTAGACAACTTAAGAAGGCTTTCGGTGATGGGGCCAGGAGGTATTACGAGAGAAAGAGCTTCCTTTTCAATTCGCGATATTAACTCTTCTCAATATGGAAGGATTTGTCCTATCCGTTCTCCTGAGGGTCCTAATATTGGTTTGGTAACTTATCTTGCCTTATATGCGCGGATTAACGAATATGGGTTTTTAGAAACTCCTTATCGTCGAGTGAGGAAAATTAAAAAAGGTGGAAAAATTAGAGCAAAAGTTACCGATGAAATTGTTTATCTGGCTGCCGATGATGAACAAAATTATTACATTACTCACGGGGGCGTAAACGTTGATAAAAATGGATTTATTTTAGATTCTTGGGTGTCTGCAAGATATAAAGGAGAATTTTTAGAGGTGCCGGTGGAGAAAATAGAATTTATTGATGTTGTTCCCCGTCAGGTGCTAGGCGCCTCTGCTTCTTTAATTCCCTTTTTACAAAACGATATGGCAAACCGGGCATTGATGGGCTCTAACATGCAAGCACAGGCTGTTCCCCTGGTTAGGCCAGAGGCACCTTTGGTAGGAACAGGGATGGAAAAAATTATCCCCCAGGCAATGAAGAGGGTAATCAAAGCCGATGAAGATGATGAGGTTGTTTTTGCTGACGCCCAAAAGATTGTTTTAAAAAGCGGCAAAACTTACTTCCTAAATAAATTCAAGCGAACAAATCCTGCTGGTACTTGCTATTCCCAGCGGCCAGCAGTGCTTACAGGGCAAAAGGTTAAAAAGGGAGATTTATTAATAGATGGGCCTGCTTGTGAGAATGGAGAGCTTGCCTTAGGGGTAAACGTTCTTATTGCCTATTGCTCCTTCGATGGTTTTGAATATGAAGATGCTATTGTTATCTCTGATCGTTTGGTTAAAGAGGATCTTTTGACTTCAATAAATATCGAAGAATATGAGACTTCAGTAGTAGAAACAAGACTTGGGCCTGAAGAGCTTACTCGGGATATCCCTAATGTTTCTGAGGCAGATTTGGCTCATTTAGGGGAGGATGGAATTGTGGTTATTGGTAGCGAGGTTGGACCAAATGATATACTGGTGGGAAAAATTGCCCCCAAGGCCGAGAGAGAATTAACTGCCGAAGAGAGACTCCTGCGGGCAATTTTCGGAGAAAAGGCGCGAGAAGTAAAAGACACCTCCCTAAGAATGCCCCACGGAGAATGGGGAACAGTCATTGGGGTTGAGGTTTTAGATAGAGAAAAAGGCGATGAATTAGAGGTGGGGACTATTAAAAAAGTGATTGTGAAAGTGGCTCAATTAAGAAAAATAACTGTTGGCGACAAGTTGGCTGGTCGTCACGGAAATAAAGGAGTAATTTCTAAAATTGTCCACGAAGCAGATATGCCCTATTTGGAAGATGGCACGCCGGTGGATATTATTATTTCCCCTCTTTCTGTATTGTCAAGAATGAATTTGGGTCAACTTTATGAAGCTCATTTAGGATGGGCGGCGAAAAAATTAGGCCTAAAAATAGCAGTTCCCGTTTTTGAAAAGATAGACGATGAGAAAATAATTGAATTGCTTAAAAAAGCAGGTTTGCCAGCAGATGGGAAAGTAACTTTATATGACGGAAGGACAGGAGAACCGAAAAAAGAGAAAACCGTAGTTGGCATTGCCTATATTATGAAATTAGTTCACATGGTAGAGGATAAAGTTCATGCCCGCTCTACCGGACCATATTCTTTGGTTACTCAACAGCCATTGGGCGGTAAGGCACAAATGGGAGGGCAAAGACTTGGAGAAATGGAGGTTTGGGCATTAGAGGCTCACCGAGCCGCTCATACCCTTCAAGAAATGCTAACAATAAAATCTGATGATGTCGTTGGAAGAGCAAAAGCCTTTGAGGCAATAGTAAAGGGTATGCCAATTCCCGAATCAACAGTTCCTGAATCTTTTAAGGTTTTAGTTAAGGAATTAAACAGTCTTTGTTTAGATGTGATTCCCGTAGGGGCTAAGGAGGAAGAAAGCAATGAGGCTTCTTGATTTTAAGGCCTTAAAAATAAAGCTTGCTTCGCCGGAGACAATAAAATCTTGGTCCCACGGCGAGGTGCTAAAGCCGGAAACTATTAACTATCGTACCTTAAGACCAGAAAAGGATGGGCTTTTTTGCGAAAGGATTTTTGGGCCAACTAAGGATTGGGAATGTTATTGTGGAAAATACAAAAGAATTCGTTATAAGGGAGTAGTTTGCGATAAATGCGGGGTAGAAGTTACTCATTCTAAGGTTCGCAGAGAGAGAATGGGTCATATTACTTTGGCTTCTCCGGTAGCTCATATTTGGTTTTTTAGAGGACCATCTTCTAAGCTTTCTTTGTTGCTTGGTTTGCCTCCGAAGAGCATAGAGGCGGTGATTTATTTTGCTAAGTATTTAGTTACCGAGGTAAATGAAGAAGAAAGAAAGAAATGCTTACTAACCCTAAAAGAAGTTTTTAATAAGAGGAAAAAGGAAATTCAGGGAAATTTCCGGGAGAAACTGGAAGAAATAAAAAAACAAGAGCAGGAAGAGAAAAAGAAAACCGAGGAAAGAATAAAAAGTAATGAAGGGAGAAAACTTGCTCTTCAGGAGATAGCGCTTAAATTTAAACAGAAAGCCCAAAATCTAAAAGAAGAGCTTGTTTTAGAACTTCAGAAGGAAGAAGAAAATTATAAAAACCTTTTTGACCTAATTAAAAGCCTAACCTCATTTTCACTTCTCACGGAAGAAGAATTTTCGCTTCTTTCTAATTATAAAGTAGACTCGTTTTTAAAGGCAGGAATGGGAGCAGAAGTGCTTCTGGAGGCAATTAAAAAATTAGATCTTAATAAGCTTTCCTTGGAACTTAAAGAAAAATTGTCCAAAAGTGGGGGAGCTAATTATAACAAAATTGCCAAAAGACTAAAGTTTATTGATTCTTTAAGGAAAGCGGGTGTGGATCCTTCATGGATGATTATTCAGGTTTTGCCAGTTATTCCTCCCGACCTTCGACCAATGGTCCAAATTTCCGGAGGAAAGTTTGCCTCCTCTGACTTAAACGATTTATACCGCAAAGTAATAAACCGAAATAATAGGTTAAAGCATCTGATAACCTTAGGCGCACCGGAAATTATAATCCGCAATGAAAAGAGAATGCTTCAGGAGGCAGTTGATAATTTAATTGATGCCTCTAAGAAAATAAATCGCAGAGGGGGTCAGAAAACAAGGCCAGTCCGCTCTTTATCAGATCTTTTGCGGGGAAAACAAGGAAGGTTTCGCCAAAACCTATTGGGGAAACGGGTTGACTATTCGGGTCGGTCAGTGATAGTAGTTGGTCCAGATTTGAAACTAAACCAATGTGGTTTACCGAAGGAAATGGCTTTGGAAATGTTTAAGCCGTTTCTTTTGAGAGAATTAATTTTGTCTGGTATAGCTCAAAATGTTAAAAATGCCAAATATATTTTAGAACACCGTCCACCAGAGGTTTTTGACATTTTAGAAAGGATTACTAAAAAACATCCTGTTTTACTTAACCGCGCTCCTACTTTGCACAAATTAGGAATTCAAGCCTTTTATCCTGTTTTAATTGAGGGAAGCGCAATTAAAATTCCTCCCTGTGTTTGTGCAGGATACAATGCCGATTTTGATGGGGACCAAATGGCTGTGTATGTACCGTTAGGGGAAAAAGCTAAGGAAGAGGCGAAAAATTTAATGACGCCCAAAACAAACTTACTGAAACCGGCAGATGGCTCTCCAATTACTGTTCCTAGTAAAGAAATGGCGCTGGGCTGTTATTTTATCACTAGTGAAGACGTCACCATCGAAGAATATCCTACCGTTTTTTCTTCTCCTTCAGAAGCGATTTTGGCTTATGAAACCGGAAAAATTGGCTTACGTCAAAGAATAAGGGCGAGAATTAAAAGGGGAGAAATTATCACTACTACTGTTGGCCGAATATTGTTTAACGAGGTTTTACCTCCAGAAACTCCCTTTGTTAATGAAGAGGTTACCCAACAAACAATAAAATCTTTAGTCACAAAAGCAATGCAGGTTTGGGATCAAGACAAAGTTGTTGATTTTCTTGATAAATTGAAAGATTTTGGTTTTTGGGGTGCTACCATCTCTGGCTTATCAGTAGGTGTTTGGGATTGTATTGTTTATGAAAATAAGAGAAAAGTGATTGAGGAAGCAGAGAAAAAGGTGGCGGAGCTTGAGGAGAATTTTGCCTCAGGTTTAATAACCGAGGAAGAAAAAAGACGCTTATCCCGAGACATTTGGCTTGAAACTACGGAAAGATTAGCAGAACTAACATGGCAACAATTTAGCTCCGGAAACAGTATTTACCTGATGGTTGGGGCGAAATTAAGAAGGGTTTCTCAGGATCAGGTAAAACAACTTTCGGCAATGCAGGGGTTAGTGGTAGATCCTTTGGGTAAGATAGTAGAGCTACCGATTAAATCTAACTTTCGTGAGGGACTTTCTGTCTTTGAATATCTAACGAGCGCCCGAGGGGCGAGAAAAGGATTGACCGATACCGCCTTAAAAACTTCTGACGCTGGTTATCTAACAAGGAGATTAGTAGATGCTGCCCATGACGTGATTGTTAGAGGGGAGGATTGCCAAACTAAAAGAGGAATTAAAATTTCTCGCCAGGGGAAAAGGGGAGATAAATTTTTAACCAGAGTTTTAGGAAGGGTATTGGCAGAAAATGTTTTAGATCCCAAAACTGGAAAGATTCTTCTTGCTCGAAACGAATTGATTACGGACCAAAATATTGAACTTTTAGAAAAGCATAATATCCAAGAGGTAGTTGTTCGTTCGCCACTAACCTGTGAAGATAAGTGGGGAGTTTGTGCTCATTGTTATGGTTGGGATCTTTCTCAAAGAAAAATGGTAGAAGTAGGAACACCAGTGGGAGTGATTGCTGCCCAAAGTATTGGAGAGCCGGGGACTCAGTTAACCTTGAGAACAAAACAAACAGGAGGAATAGTTGGCTTAGACGTTACTCAGGGATTACCTAGAGTGGAGGAACTTTTAGAGATCCGAACGCCTAAGGTTTTTTCTCCCATTTCTGAAATATCGGGTAAGGTTCAGGTTTTGCGGGGAGAAGACGGTTATACAGTAAAAATTGGAAGCACTGATAAGAAAAACTACCAAGAAAGAGAATATTTTATACCAAAATCTATGAAGCTTTTAGTAGAAGATGGACAGTTAGTTGGACCGGGGACACAAATAGCCTCTGGCGCCCTAGATGTAAAAGCGGTTTTGGAAATTAAGGGTTTGCAGGCAGCTCAGGAGTATTTATTAGAAGAAGTTCAGGCGGTTTATGAAAGCCAGGGTATTTCTATAAACGATAAGCATTTTGAGGTTATAATTCGCAAGATGAGTGATAAAGTGAGAATAGATGACCCCGGAGATACAGAATTTTTGCCGGGTGAGATAGTAAGCAAAAGGAGATTTGAGGAGGAAAATGAAAATACTAAAAAGGAAAACGGTAAACCGGCAACAGCAAAAAATGTAGTTTTGGGGCTTAGTCGGGTGGCTTTGTATACTGATTCTTGGCTTTCGGCGGCTTCTTTTGAAGAGACAACTAATGTTTTGACTGAGGTTTGCTTAGAAAATAAAGAGGATAAACTTTTGGGGCTTAAGGAAAATGTGATAATAGGTCGCCTCATTCCTGTTACTCCCGAGAGTGCGAAGATTGACCAAGAAGGATAAAACTGATAAAATTAGCCTATGCCAACAATTTCTCAACTAGTTAAAAGGGGAAGGAAAAAAATTGTCAAAAAAGTCAAGGCAACGGCACTGAGGAAGAGTTTTAATGCCCTTAAAAGAAAAATGATTTCCAATTTTAATCCTTTTAAAAGAGGTGTAGTTTTGGCGGTAAAAACAATGACGCCAAAAAAACCAAACTCTGCTTTGCGAAAAGTTGCCAGGGTGAGACTTTCAAATAAACAAGAAATTACTGCTTATATTCCCGGCGAGGGTCACGAGCTTGCTGAGCACTCAATTGTTTTAGTTAGGGGTGGGAGGGTTAAGGATTTGCCTGGCGTTAAATACCATGTTGTTAGGGGGAAGTATGATACTACCGGTGTTGCCGGGAGAAAGAAAGCCAGATCTAAATATGGAGTTAAGAGATCCGGGCAGTTGCCAACTGCTGCCTCTGCTTAAATATGCCAAGAGAAGGACCAGTTAAAAAAAGAGTTTTACCGCCCGACTCTATTTATCAAAGCCGTTTAGTTACCCGGTTGATTAATCGGGTAATGAAAGACGGCAAAAAAACTGTTGCCCAAAAACAGGTTTATCAGGCTTTTGAACTGATAAAACAAAAAACCCAAAAACATCCTTTGGAAATTTTTACTAAGGCTTTAGAAAACGTTAAACCAACAATGGAAGTAAGACCAAGAAGAGTTGGGGGAGCGGCCTATCAAGTGCCGATGCCGGTACGGGGAGACAGAAGAGAATCTTTGGCAATTCGTTGGTTGGTTTTGTATGCTCGCCAACGACCGAACTCCGAGTATCATCATTTTTATGAAAAATTAGCAGCGGAGATTTTAGATGCTTCTCAAAATCAGGGAGGAGCGGTTAAGAAGAAAGAAGAGGTCCACCGCATGGCCGAGGCTAACAAAGCCTTTGCTCATTTCCGCTGGTAGATTTTTGCCACAAACTCCAGAGTTTTGCCCGGGTTAAAAACGAGTGAAAACTCATAAATAGGGCAAAAACAAATCCTGGAAGGCCATCTAAAAAACCTCTTTTCCAAAAATAATTAATAAAAAATTTCCCCAAAGGATAGGCCAAAATTTGCCATAAAGAAGTTTTTATTCCTCGCTGATAAAAAAATTTTGCATTTAAGTCGGTATAAAAATTAATATCTCTAATAAATTCGGTCAAAGTTTGGTGAGGATAATGAATTAAAGGATTTTTTAAGGTCCCAATTTTTCCTTTTATTTTCCAAACCTCATGAATTGGCCTTTCCCATTTTCCGGCGGATTTTTTTGCCAGTCTTAAAAGTTTAATGTTTCCTGTTTCTCCATATTTAAGCCATCTTCCCGCCCAAAAATCTTGCCTTTTAAGATAAAAGCCATTACAGGAAGTTTTTAAAATTTTCTTTTTAATTTCTGCCGCCAACGCCGGAGTAACTCTCTCATCAGCATCAACAAATAAAACCCATTCCCCTTTTGCTTTTTCCAATCCAAAATTTCTTTGCCCAGCGAAATCGCCGTTCAAGTGCCTTTTAAAAATTTTTAATTTTGCATTTTCATTTTGAATTTTGCCACCGCCTTTGGCGGGGTCCCGCCGGAAAGCTGGAGATTTTGAATTTTGAATTTTTTTTATTGTTTTGTCGGTTGAGTAGTCGTCAACAATAATGATTTCATCGCACCACCAAAGACTTTTTACACAGGGTTTGATATTTTTTTCTTCGTTTTTGGTTAATATTACTGCAGAAATCATTAAAGCTATTTTACCATTTAATTTTTTGTCTTGTTTTTATTTTTGAGGATTGCTATTATCTAAATATGATTTTTGTTAACTTTAAAACTTTTTTTCAGGGTTCTGGGAAAAACGCAGTTAAGCTAGCAAAATTTTGCCAAGAGGGAGCAGAAGAGAAAAAAATTCCCATTGTACCCGTGGCCCAATCTTTTGATGTCTATCGGATTTCTCGGGAGGTAAAAATTCCCATTTGGTTGCAACATTTAGATTGGCATCCTCAGGGTCAATTTACTGGTTGGTTAAATTTGGAATCGGCAATTGAAGCTGGTGCCAGGGGTACAATTTTAAATCATTCAGAGCATAAACTTCCTTTTGGGACTATAAGACGGACAATTAAAAGAATTAGGAAAGTTAATCCCCGTTTCCAAGTTTTGGTTTGCTGTCGCAGTTTAGGCCAAGCGGAGAGATTAATTAAACTTGAACCAGATTTTTTGGCTTACGAACCACCGGAACTGATTGGCGGTGAGGTTTCTGTTTCTGAGTACAATCCTACGGCAATTGCCCATTTTGTGGAAATTTGCGGGAGAGTGCCGGCTATTATAGGTGCGGGGATTAAAAATAAAAATGATGTTAAAATAGGAGTAAAATTAGGAGCAAAAGGGATTTTAGTTTCTTCCCATGTGGTTTTAGCGAAAAATCCAAAAGAAATATTAGAAGATTTGGCGGAGGGATTTTTATGAAACGCTACAAAATTTGTATTTCTGGAGGAGCCGAAGGAATAAATGCCGAAAAAGCCCTAGCGTTGGCCAAGAAGGTGGGTGAAGAGATTGCTCGCCGGGGTCATATTTTAATTACCGGGGCAACTTCCGGAGTTCCCTATGCGGCGGCGGTAGCGGCTAAAAAAGCCGGAGGCTCAAATATTGGTTTTTCCCCAGCAGGAAGCAAAGAGGAGCATGAAAGAAAATATAGGCTTCCGGCAGTAGACGAAATTTTCGACCACATAATTTATACCGAAGCGGGCTACACCGGGAGAAATCTTTTGATGGTTCGTTCTTCAGACGCAACCATTATTATTGATGGAAGGATAGGAACTTTAAATGAATTTACTGTTGCCTTTGAGGAAAACGAGATTGTTGGGGTTTTAGAGGGTTCGGGGGGAATTGCCGATGAAATTCGTCATTTACTTGAAGTAGCAAAAAAAGGGCAAAGAAAAGTAATTTTTGATAATGATCCGGTAGGGCTAGTAGAAAAGGTTATTAAGAAAATAAAAGAGGAGAAAGAATGAAACTACCAAGTGTAAAAGACTTAAAGGTAAAGGGGAAAAGAGTTCTTCTGCGGGTCAATTATGATGTCCCATTGAGAAAAATTCCAAATTCCCCGCCTGTCCAGCGGACAGGCAAATTCCAAATTCCAAATTTTGCAGTTGAGGACGGAACAAGGATTGAAGAATCGTTGGCGACAATTAAATGGCTTTTGGAAAATGGGGCAAAAATAATTATTGTTTCTCATCTTGGGAGGCCGGGAGGGAAGAGAGTTCCGGAGTTGAGCTTGGGGCCAGTGGCCAAATGGTTAATTAAAAATTTAAAATTTAAAACTGAAAAATTACAACTTAAAATTAAAAATTTTTCAGTTTTCAGGATTACTGATGATTTCTTTTTACTTGAGAACATAAGGTTTTGGCCAGAGGAGGAAGAAAATAATTTAGATTTTGCTAGAAAATTGGCGAGTTTGGCAGACTTTTATGTTAATGAAGCTTTTGCTTGTTCTCACCGAAAACATGCTTCGATTGTTGGAGTGCTAAAATTTTTTCCTCCTCAAAATTTGTCTTTTGGTCTTGATTTTCTAAAAGAAATCGAGATTTTAAGCAAGATTAGGGAAAAACCTAAAAGGCCGTTGGTTTTACTTTTGGGGGGAGTTAAGGAAGACAAGATTGATTATGCTAAAAAATTAGCCAAATGGGCAGATTGGATTTTAGTTGGAGGAAAGCTAGTAGAGTATGATGGAATTCCCCAACTAGCAAAACATCCAAAAGTTTTAGCTGAATTAATCAAAAATGGGCAAGATATTACACCTGGAACAATAGAAAAATTTAAGAAAATTATCTTTGAAGCAAAAACTGTTGTTTGGGCTGGGCCGATGGGAAATTTTTACGACAAAAGATACGAAACGGGAACAAAAGAAATTGCCCAAGCAGTAGCAGAAAGTGGGGCTTTTACTGTTGTCGGCGGGGGAGACACAGAAGCAGCCTTATCTAAATTCGGTTTAACAAGAAAAATTGGTTTTATTTCTTCAGGGGGAGGAGCAATGTTAGAGTTCCTGTCAAGCGGTACTTTAGCGGGTATAGAAGCATTTTTTAGTTGCTTTTCTAGCGAACAATCCAGAAATCGAAGCTGATATCATTAAGAAAACTTGGGGTAAAAACAAAACTATTCTTTTCAACTTTAGCTTCAGGAAAAACAGGGATGATTGTAGCTTCGGAAGAAGGAAAGACTCTTAGGGTAAAATTTTCTGTCTTTGTGCCCGATTGTTTTTGAACAAAATACAAATACCGAATTTTTTCTGCGGGTTCAATTTTTTTTGGTAAAAGCCAGTGAATTTTTATTTCCTTCTTCTCTCCAACTGGTATGTTTAACAAAAATCCGAAAGAAGTTTTTTCAAAAACATTAGCCACTTCGATTTTTTCTTTTTCTAGCTCTTGGGAATCAATGAGGACTTTTTCCAATTCGCTTCCCTGAGGAACCAAAACTCGTAAATAATTTTTGTAATCTCCGGCAGGAAAGTGAGCAGAAGGACTCTTATTTTGATAAATAATTTTTAGACTTTTTCTAATTAGACCATCATTTTCTACTTTCATTTCCTCACTTAAGGTTCTTTCTACAAAATAATTCGCTTTATTCACCCCTACATTTGCTTCCACTATAAAAAGATAATCCTCAAAACATTTGGCACCCGCCTGTCCGACAGGTGGGCTTGGCATTTGGCATTTGACATTTCTTACGCTTCCCTCCCATCCTAAATCAAAAAACGCTTCTTGCACCTGAGGATTATTTAAATAAACGAGAATATCTTTTGCCTTTAATGACTGATGGATACTTTTGCCAATTTCCAATTTTGTTTTTCCCCTGGCGGCTTTTATTTTTTCAAATAAAATTCTTGCTACCGCTCCTAAAAAATCTTGCTTTTGAGTCGAGCCGGGGAAAAAACCAGTTTCCGAATGATACTGAGCCCTTTCAAAAAAGTTGTTAGAATTAATTTTTTCTTTATAATCAGGGAGGTCAATTTCTCCTACCGCTTCAAGCAGGCGTTGGGCAACAAAAAGATTAACGCCTATTACCCCATCAACCTTTCTTCCTGTTTCTTTCTCTAAAAACCACTGAATTTTCCTGGCGGAAGTGGGAAAATCCGGATCCCAGTTGGCATCTCTTAGATACCAGTTTGCCTCACCTAAATATTTTTTAAGTTCCGGCGGCGGCTCAACGTGACCCTTTAGTTGGCCATCAGCCCAATAAACATCTTGAACTTCAAAATCAACAAATTTCCCCTCTTCAAAAGTTAAAAAAGCAAAAGAGCCAATAAATCCTCCGGTTGGTCGCAGCTCAGCTGAGTTTTGAAACAAAACCAAATAAGTTCGCTTCTCATCCTTTCCCACCAGCCAAGGGAAAAACTCTACAAATTTTTGTCCCTCTAAAATTAATTCCTTTACCTGGGGAATTTCCCTTTTTAGCTTAGATAAAACTCTGTTTAAATAATTAAATTTTTTTGTTTGATTATTTAAAGTGGGATTTTTTAATTCACTCTCAACAAGAGAAAGATAATAATAGGTTTGATTTAAAGAGCTCTTTATTTCGGAAACTAACCCTTCTAAATTTCCTTCCTTATTTTGAAAAACGAAATCTGCGAGCTCTTCAAATTTTTCTGCTGCCAAACTTGCTTCTTTTATGCATAATGAAAGATGCTCTCCTAATGATAAGGGTTTGCTAAAAAGTTTACCTAGACCAAAAGCAGAGAAAACCTTTTCGCTCGTAAATAAAAAAATTTTTGCCTTTTCACTTGTTTCTTTTGCCTGAATAAAGTTTGCGTTTGAAAATAGCTCGCTTGCTTTTTTAAGTTGTTGCCCGCCAAGAAAAGTTTCCCCCAAAAGAAATAGGAAAAAAATTAAAGAAGTTAAAACCAAAATAAAGAAGGAAAGAATTATTTTTGTGAAATTTTTAGAAGAAACTTTCTGTCTCTTGATTTCTTTAGAAACTTTTTGGTTTTCAAAAAAGGCTAAAGTTGCTTTTAATCCTTCTTGAGGATCAACTTTTGGTTTCCATTTTAACTTTTCTTCTCCCCCTGAGCCTAAATAAAAAACGCCTCCTTTTGTGCCCGGCATAAACATTGCTTTAATAATCCCAAAAACAGCGTCACTAACAAAAAGATGGGGAGTAGAATAAATTTTTTCCCTCAACTCTTCCGGCTTTTTAATTTCCATTCGTGGACCATAGATATTTGCTAATTCTACAATTCTAAAATCAACTCCGGGAAATTTTTTAGTAAGAACATCCCAAGGGAAATTTTCCGAGGCAACAACTAAAATTTTTGCCCTTTTTTCTTCAGCCAATTGCCAAAGTTGAAAACTCAAATTTTCTTCGGCAATTAAATCAAAAATATAAAAAATTTCCTGACTTTTAATTCCTGCGGGAATTAAGCCCCCCGCCTGATATTCGAGAAAAACAAAGTCTTTATTTTGGAAACATTTTTCTAAATTTTTTTGTTTTTGAGAATCAAGGGTATCCAGACAAAAAACTTTACATCCCTCAAGCAAAAGCGCTTCGGCTAAAAAAGAACCTAAAAAATTTCCTCCGCCAACAAGCAAAACAAGAGGTTTTTGGTTAAAAATTTTTTGGGCAGCAATCACAGTTTAATCTTAATTGAACATCGCTTCTTTTTCAAGGAAAATTTTCTAAAAAATTACCCAATATTAATCTCTTTATCTATGGCAATGTTAACGAGGGAGTCTGCTTTTTTATTCTTTTCGCGGGGAATGTGATTGTAAAAAATTTTTTGGCCAATTTTTTTCTCTAAATTCTTTACCTCAATAGTCAAATTTTTTAGATTTTTATTTTTTACTCTAAAAAGACCTTTTAATTGACTTACAACTAATCTTGAATCAAGAAAAAAAATAACAGTGAATGTTTGGTATTTGATATTTGTTTCAATCCAACGGAGCGCCTCAATTACTGCTTTATATTCGGCAACATTGTTTGTTGCTTCACCTATAAATTTTCCTTTTTCGACTAAAACTTTTCCAAAATTATCTTTTATTACAAAGCCAATTGCTGCTGGTCCGGGATTGCCTCTTGCCCCGCCGTCGGTAAAGACATATAAAGACTTATTCATTTGTGTTATTTTATACTAAATGAAAACTTTTCAAAAGGTCCAAAATTTGGTTAAAAAAATTCCTCGAGGAAAAGTCACTACTTACGGAGAAATTGCTAAAGCTTTAAAAATCAAAGATTCAAGAATTGTTGGTTGGGCCTTACACGCCAACAAAAATAAAAATATCCCCTGCTATCGGGTGGTTAATAAAAATGGTTTTTTAGCAAAAAATTATGCTTTTGGTGGCGCAAAAATTCAAAAAGAAAAATTAAAAAGA
>Ga0315298_1004180_pt1 | contig 21859 bp, 16 predicted proteins | sample WHS_1_MG_FD_203077 | JGI IMG/M metagenome (GOLD analysis project Ga0315298, IMG submission 203077) | Extremophilic microbial mat communities from Washburn Hot Springs, YNP, Wyoming, USA - WHS_1_MG | ecosystem: Environmental > Aquatic > Thermal springs > Hot (42-90C) | place: USA: Wyoming...
CCGCAAGCGCGCGACGCTGGATCAGGCGGAACTCTCCTGCACCGGCCCGGAATGGTTCGACGCCCCCCAGCTCGCCGCGTTCCACCGGCTCGAAGCCGCCTGCCGCCGCGCCTCGTGGGGGGATGACACCTACGCCGCCGGCCTCGTCGCCCTCGGCGAGATCGACGTGATCGCCGAAGCCGGCCACAAGCCCTGGGACTGGGCGGCCTCGGTCCCGATCGTGGCGGCAGCCGGCGGGACGATGTGCGACTGGTCGGGCAACCCCCTCCACCTCGATGCCGCGCATGACGGCACCGTTCTGATCCTCGGCGATCCCGGTCTGAAACAGTCAGCCCTCGCCGCTCTGTGCGCATCCCCATGCTGATCGCTCATCTGACCGATCTTCACGTCCGCCCGTTCGGCAAACCGGCCAATCGCGTGGTCGAGACCAATCTGATGGTCGAACGCGCAATCCGCCAGGTCGCCGGCTTCGCGCCGGATGCGGTGATCATCACCGGCGACCTCACTGAAGGCGGCCTGCCCGAGGAATACGCCGAGCTGCGCCGCCTGCTCGATGGCCGCCTCACCTGCCCGATCTACGCGGTTCCCGGCAATCACGATCGTCGCGAGATCTTCCGCACCGCGCTGGGCCACTGGCCGGGGATCGGTGATCACCCGGATTTCATCCAATATACCGCCGATATCGGCGATCTCCGCCTGATCATGCTCGACAGCGTGGTCCCCCATGCGGGTCACGGCGAACTCTGCGCGCGCCGCCTCGATTTTCTCGAACGCGCCCTCGCCGATGCGGCGGGTCGCGATGTCATCATCGGCCTGCACCATCCGCCGTTGCTGACCGGCATTGCCGCGATGGATGCGATCCCGCTGCGATCGCCCGAACCGTTCCTGGCCCTGCTGGCCCGGCACGGAGGGGTCCGCGCCGTCCTCAGCGGTCATCACCACCGGGTCATCATGGCGCAATCCGGGCCCACCATGCTCATCGCGGGGCCTGCGATCCCCGGCCATCAGAGCGAACTGACCTTCGACCCGGCCGCGCCCGCCTATTTCTACCTCGAACCCGGCGGCTATTTCATTCTCCGCCGCGATGGCGCGCATCTGACCGCGACGCTGGCGACAATCGGCGATTTTCCCGGCCCGTTTCCCTTCGCGGTGGACGCTGACTATCCGGGCCGCAAAAAAAACGACCAGGAAGGACCGACATGAACACGCAACCCAGGGCCGAACGGCCGAACATTCTCATCATCATGGCCGACCAGCTCGGTGCGCGCGCCCTCCCCGCCTATGGCAACAAGGTGGCGATCACCCCGCAGATCGACGCGTTGGCCGCCGGCGGCGTGGTGTTCGAGAACGCCTATTGCAACGCGCCTCTGTGCGGGCCTTCGCGCTACGTGTTCATGTCCGGCCGCCTCGCCTCGAAAATCGGCGCCTATGACAACGCGGTGGAATTTCCCGCCACCCTGCCCACCTTCGCGCATCATCTGCGCCACGCCGGGTATCGCACCATCCTGTCGGGCAAGATGCATTTTTGTGGGCCCGACCAGATGCACGGGTTCGAGGAACGCCTGACCACCGATATCTATCCCGCCGATTTCGGCTGGACCCCGGACTGGACCGATTTCGAAACACGGCCCGACTGGTATCACGACATGAGTTCGGTACGCGACGCCGGGCTCTGCGTGCGGACCAACCAGATGGATTTCGACGACGAAGTGATCTTCGCCGCCCGCCGCAAACTGTTCGATATCGCCCGCGATGACGACCCGCGCCCGTTCTGCCTCGTCGTCTCGCTCACCCACCCGCACGATCCGTTCGCGATGACCGCGGAATACTGGAACCGCTACGATCCCGCCGCGATCGACATGCCGCGCTACCGCCCCGACCCCGCAGCGCTCGACGCTCATTCAAAACGCCTTCGCCACGTCTGCAACACCGACCGCGAACCGGTCACCGAAGCCAATGTGCGCGACGCCCGCCACGCCTATTACGCCGCGATTTCCTATGTCGACGATCAGGTCGGCAAAATGATGGAGGCGCTCACCGCCTGCGGCCTCGCGGACCGGACCGTAACCATGCTCACCGCCGATCACGGTGAAATGCTCGGTGAGCACAGTCTCTGGTACAAAATGAACTTCTTCGAGGATGCGTGCCGGATCCCCCTGATCGTCCACGCTCCGTCCCGCTTCGGCGCCCGGCGCATCGCGGGCTGCGTCGCCTCGGTCGATATCCTGCCCACGCTGGTCGATCTCGCTGGCGCCGAGCCGCCCGCCGCGTTCGGCGTGCCGGTCGATGGCCGATCGCTCCAGCCGCACCTCACCGGCACCGGCGGGCATGACGAGGTGTTCGGCGAATACATGGGCGAAGGCGCGATCGCCCCGATCGTGATGATCCGCCGGGGCCGCTACAAATTCATCCATTGCCCGGTCGATGACGATCAGTTGTTCGACCTCGCCGCCGACCCCGACGAACGGATCAACCTCGCGGCGCATCCCGATCACGCCCCCCTCACCGCAGCGTTTCGTGCTGAAATCGCGCAACGCTGGAACCTGCCGCAGATCCAGACCGATGTTCTGGCCAGCCAGGCCCGGCGCCGCTTCGTCAATGCGTCGCTCCGCGCCGGGACCTATCAACCCTGGGATTATCAGCCGATCGTCGATGCCACGGAGCAATACATGCGCAACCACCTCAAGCTCGGCGACCTCGAAAGCCGCGCCCGCTTCCCCAAAGTGGCGAACGGCGCGGCATGACCGGATGCGATCGGTCGATGCCGAAATGAGTTTCGCATTGACCGCGCATGTCTGATATAGGAAAAGTGCATATCATAGTCACGGTGACGTGATCGGATTGGAGATCGGTATGGGTACGCAGCCAAAACCGACCCTGCGGCGGCATGAGCCAAGGCCGCTTTCGGTCGGACTATTGCTCGCGCAGGATTTCACCCTTTCGGCGTTTTCGCTCTTCGTCGATACGCTGCGTCTGGCCGCCGACGAATCGGATTATTCCCGGCCGATCCACTGCCGCTGGACCATCATGTCCGACACCGAAGCCCCGATCCGGTCGAGCTGCGGTGTCGAAATCCTGCCCGGCAGCGGGCTGATCGACCCCGATCAGTTCGATTATGTCGTGGTGGTCGGCGGTATCCTGCACAACCACCCCAAAACCAACGCCCTGCTCTACGCCTATCTGCGCCGTGCCGCGGCGGCGGGGGTCAAGCTGATCGGCATCTGTACCGGCAGCTTCATCCTGTGCCGCGCCGGGCTGATGGAAGGCCGCCGGGTCTGCGTCAGCTGGCTGCATTACCAGGATTTCCGCGACGAATTTCCCGACCATGCCGTGATCGGCGACCGGTTTTTCGAAATCGACGGCGACCGCATCACCTGCGCCGGGGGCGCCGGTGCCGCCGATCTGGCGGCGGCCCTGGTCGAACGTCATCTCGGCAGCCGGCTCGCCCAGAAACCCCACCAGGTCCTGTTGCTGACGCCGATGCGCGGCAGCGAGGGTGTGCAGCCCCATCCGCCGATGGCGCACGACGTATCCGATGAACAGGTCCGCCGCGCCCTGCTGATGATGGAACAGAATCTCGGCAATCCGCTCCACATCGCCATGATCGCGCAACGCCTCGAACTCTCCACCCGCCAGCTCGAACGGCGGTTCGACGCCGCTCTGGGCAAACGCCCGTCCGACCTCTACCGCGAGTTGCGCCTGCGCTATGCCCGCTGGCTGCTGGAAACCACCAACCGATCGGTCACCGATATCGCGCTCGATGCCGGGTTCTCCGATTGCGCGCATTTTTCACGCCAGTTCAAGGCCCTGCATGGGCTGTCGCCCTCGCTCGCCCGCCCGACCATGCGCCGCGATGCCGCCGCCGTTCCGCCGGACTCCGGCTGGGCCGATCACGACCGGATCACCGCCGGCGCGCTCGAATGCGCAGGCCAGCGCCCCTATTAGTCATTGTGCCAATGCATGCCAGCCATGATGTCATGCCGTATCGATCATTGGCTCCGATGTCGCGAAATCTAAAGACTGCGATCGCACGACACGCCACTCTCCGAGCACGGGCTGCGGTTCTTTTGTGAAAGTCATCGCCATGTCGGACGTTCCTGCGGTTTCACTCCCTCACCTCGTTGCCCGCCGCCGGGCGGGCCATATGCTGGAAACGCCGTTCTACACCGATCCCGGCATCTTCCGCGCCGATCTCGACCTGATTTTTGGCCGCCACTGGATTTTCGTCGGCGTCGAGCCCGATATCGCCGAACCCGGCGACGTCATGACGGTCAATATCGGGGATAACGCGATCCTGATCACCCGGGATGACGATGGCGCGATCCATGCGATGCACAATGTCTGCCGCCACCGCGCCGCGCGTCTGGTCTCGACCGAAACCGCCACGGTGGGCCGTCTGGTCTGCCCCTACCATGCCTGGACCTACGGGCTCGACGGCGCGTTGCTCCATGCCGATCACATGGGCGATGATTTCGACCCCGCCTGCCATGGCCTGCGCAAAATCCATGTCCGCTCGCTCGAAGGCCTGATCTTCGTCTGTCTCGCTGAAACGCCGCCCACCGATTTCGACGACATGGCGCGCACGGTCGCCCCCTATATCGCGCCGCACGAGGTCGCGAACTGCAAAATCGCCCACCAGATCGATCTGATCGAGGAGGGCAACTGGAAACTCACGATGGAGAACAATCGCGAGTGCTACCATTGCGCCCTCAACCACCCCGAACTGACGACCTCGATCTTCGAATACGGCTTCGGCTTCGAAACCGACGAGACCGACCCCGTCCGCGTCGCGCAACGTCGCAATTACGATGCCATGGTGGAGCGCTCCTGCGCTGCCTGGGATCGCGCGGGCTTTCCCTCCACCGAGATCGGCAACCTCGACGATATGGTCTCCGGCTACCGGATCGGGCGGATGCCGATGGACCGCGACGGTGAATCCCAGACGCTCGACACCAGGGTCGCCTGCCGCAAACTGCTCGGTCGGGCGACCGAAAAGCGGCTCGGCGATCTGTCGTTCCATACCCAGCCGAATTCCTGGCATCATTTCATGAGCGATCACATCGTGAGCTTCGCCGTGCTGCCGCTCGGACCCGATCGCACCCTTCTCCGCACCAAATGGCTGGTCCATCGCGATGCGATCGAAGGGGTTGATTACGATCTCGAAAACCTGATCCGGGTCTGGCGCGAAACCAATATCCAGGACGGCAATCTGGTCGGCCTCGCCCAGGCCGGCGCCGCCAGCGGCGGCTATGTCCCCGGTCCCTATTCGCCGCAAACCGAAGGTCAGGTCGAGCAATTCGTCAACTGGTATATCAGGCGGATGGCCGCGGGTCTCGCATGAACGCGGCCCCAGCCACCGCCGCCGCCCATTGCCTCGCCGCGCGTGACGGTCTCGCGGTCTGGACCGCCGAAGCCGACGATGAGTTGCTCTGTGTCGCCATTCACGACGAAACCGCCGACGTGCGCAGCTTCACCTTCGTGCCGCGCAGCCCTACCCGGTTCCATTACCTGCCCGGCCAGTTCCTCACTTTCGACATCCCGACCGAGCGCGGCATCGTCCAGCGCTGCTACACCATCGCCTCAAGCCCGACCCGGCCGGACCGGCTCACCATCACGGTGAAACGCCAGCCCGGCGGCATCGTCTCGCCCTGGCTGCACGACCATCTCCACCCCGGCATGACCTTGCGCGCCCTCGGCCCGATGGGCGATTTCACCTTCACCGCCGCGCCTGCCGAGCGCTACCTGTTCATCTCCGGCGGCTCCGGCATCACCCCGCTGATGTCGATGACCCGCGCCCACCACGATCTCGCCCCCGCAACCGACATCGTGTTCCTCCATTTCGCCCGCACCCCGGAGGACATCATCTTCCGCGACGAACTCGCTTTCATGGCGCGCACCATGCCCAACCTCCGGGTCATTCCGGTCTGCGAGGCCGATGCCCCCGGCGCGCGATGGGGTGGGCCGCGCGGCCGGGTCGATGCCGCTATGCTCCAACTCCTGGTCCCCGACCTTGTCACCCGCAGGATATTCGATTGCGGACCGGCCCCCTTCATGGCCGCGATCCGCGCCACCCTGCCCACGCTCGGCGTCGATCCGGCGCATTATCACGAGGAAAGCTTCGACTTCGCCACCCTCGCCGCCGCCGAGGCCGAACCCGCCGCGCCCCAGGGCACCGGCTCGTCCTTCGCCGTGAATTTCACCAAATCCGCCCGCAGCATCGATGTCGCCGCCGACCAGTTCATTCTCTCGGCGGCCCGCGCCGCCGGCATGCGCCTGCCCTCCTCCTGCACCAAGGGCATGTGCGGCACCTGCAAGAGCAAACTGGTCTCGGGACAGGTCGACATGCAGCATCAGGGCGGCATCCGCCAGCGCGAGATCGATCAGGGCATGATCCTGATCTGCTGCTCCCGCCCGCTATCCGACCTGGTGATCGAGCGCTGAGAATGAACATCGCGCGGCTCGCCCATTTCGGTTTCCTGACCTTGCCGGATTACTCGATGATCGCGGTCTCCAGCGCGATCGAGGCGCTGCGGATGGCGAATCGCTGCGCCGGGCGCACCATCTATTCCTGGAGCGTCCACGCGTTGAACGACACCCCGGTCCCCGCGAGCAACGGCATGGCGATCGGCCCGACCACGGCGCTGGGGCGGACGACGGCACCGGATCTCCTGTTCGTCTGCGGCGGGGTCGATGTCCGCAGCGTCGTCGGCAAACCCCACCTCGCCGCCCTGCGGCGGCTGGCCCGGCAGGGCGTGCCGCTCGGTGCCCTGTGCACCGGCACCTTCGCCCTTGCCGAAGCCGGGCTGCTCGACGGGTATCGCTGTGCGGTCCACTGGGAGGATGCGGCGTCGATGCGCGATGCTTTCCCGGCGATCGAACTGGTCAATGAATTATTCGTGCTGGACCGCAACCGCCTGACCTGCACCGGCGGGATCGGCCCGCTCGACATGATGCTTCATCTGATCGAGGCGAAGCTCGGCCGGGTGATCGCCGAACACGTCGCGGTCACCTTCATCCTCGACCGGATCAGGCCCAGCGGCGAGCGCCAGCCGATCGCGGCGGGCGACCGGGTCAGCCCGGATCAGCCGGTGCTGGCCCGCGCCATGGGCATGATCGAATCCCGGCTCGACGAACCCGGACTGCCCGCGACCATTGCCGATGAACTCGGCATCTCGCTCCGCCAGCTCCAGCGCCTGTTCCGTGCGCATCTCGATGAAACCCCCGCGGGCTTCATCAAATCCCTCCGCCTGCAACGCGCGCAGGCCATGCTTCAGGCCCGCGACCTGCCGGTGACGGCGGTGGCGATGGCCTGCGGCTTCGGCTCCAGCGCCTATTTCGCCAGCGCCTATCGCGCCCATTTCGGCTATTCCCCCCGCGCCGAACGCCAGCTTCGCGCGATCGCCGCGGCCTCGCCCCGTGCGGCGGCACTGTCATGAGCGGGGCGACCGACGCGCTGTTCCGCCCGCTGACCCTCCGGGGCCTGACCATCCGCAACCGGCTGATGAGTACCAGCCACGCCCCCGGCTACGGGCGGGACGGCAAACCGCAGGAGCGCTACCAGCTCTACCACGCGGAAAAAGCCAAAGGCGGCATCGGCCTGACCATGTTCGGCGGCTCATCCTCGGTCTCGCTGGATAGTCCGGCGGCTCCCTGGAATCAGATTTCGGTCGCCGATGACAGTGTGATCACGTATTTCCAGCAATTCGCGGATCGGGTGCACCAGCACGGCGCCGCGCTGATGATCCAGCTCACCCATATGGGCCGGCGCACCCGCTGGGATACCGAGCACTGGCTGCCGACCCTGTCCGCCTCGCCGCGCCGGGAACCCGCCAGCCGCTCGATCCCGCGCGAGATGAACCAGGACGATATCGACCGCGTGGTGGCCGATTTCGCGCAGGCCGCCCGCCGCGCCCGCGAAGGCGGGCTGGATGGCTGCGAGATATCGGCGGCGCATGGCCATCTGGTCGATCAGTTCTGGTCGCCCTCGGTCAATCACCGCACCGATGGCTATGGCGGCACGCTGCTGAACCGGATGCGCTTCGGCTTCGAGGTTCTGGCGGCGATGCGCAAGGCTGCCGGCGCCGATTTCGTGATCGGCATGCGGATGTCGGGCGATGAATTGTTCGACGAAGGATTGAGCGGCGAGGAGTGCGTCGCGATCGCGGCGGCGCATGTCGAGCGCGGGCTGGTCGATTTCGTCAACGTGATGGGCGGGCAGGCGCGCGATCATCTGGCCCATGCGGTGTCCCTGCCGAACATGGCGTTTCCGGTCGCGCCCTTCCTGTATCTGGCCAGCGCGATCCGGCGCGAGGTCGAGGTGCCGGTGTTCCACGCCCAGCGGATCACCGATTTCGCCACGGCGGCGCGGGCCGTGGCGGAAGGTCATGTCGATATGGTCGCGATGACGCGGGCGCATATCGCCGACCCCCATATCGGGCGGAAGCTGCTCGAAGGTCGGGCGGACGACATCCGCCAATGCGTCGGCGCGGGCTACTGCATCGACCGGATCTATACCGGGGCGGATGCGCTGTGCATCCAGAACGCGGCGACCGGGCGCGAAGCCACCATGCCGCACGTCATCGCGAAAGCGGACAAGCCGTTGCGCGTGGTGGTGGTCGGCGGTGGTCCGGCCGGGCTGGAAGCGGCGCGGGTGTGCGCCGAGCGCGGGCATGTTGTCACCTTGTTCGAACGCGAAACCGCGCTGGGCGGGCAGATCAACATCGCCGCCAGGGCGGGCTGGCGGGAGGCGTTGTCCGGCATTCCGCGCTGGCTGGCGGCGCAGGTCCGCAAACTCGGGGTCGAGCTCAGGCTCGGGGTCGCGGCGGATGCGGCGATCGTGCTGGCGGCGCAACCGGATATCGTGATCGTCGCGACCGGGGGCACACCCAATCCGGGTTTCATCGACGGGGCCGACCTCGTGGTGACCACCACCGAGGTGTTGCGCCAGAACATGGACCTCACCGGCTCGGTGTTGCTGTATGACGGCATGGGCCAGCACAACGCCTCCTCCTGCGCCGAGGTTCTGGCGACGCGCGGGGCGCTGGTCGAACTCGCCACGCCGGACCGGATGGCGGCAGAGGAAGTCGGCACCACCAACCAGCCGGTGCATCTGCGCAATCTCTATCGGCTCGGCGTGATCGTGACGCCCAATCTCGATCTGCTTTCGGTGCGGCGCGAGGATAACCGCCTGATCGCGGTGCTGCGCAACACGATGGATCTGGCCGAGGAGGAACGGGTGGTCGATCACGTCGTGGTCGATTTCGGCACCCTGCCGGAGGATGCGGTCTTCACGGAATTGCGGGACCGGTCGGTCAATCGCGGCCAGACCGACGCGGCAGCCTTGATCGCCGGCACGCCGCAACCGGGGGCCGACGCGCCGGGCTACCGTCTCTACCGGATCGGCGATGCGGCGGCGGGGCGCAACATCCATGCGGCGATCTACGATGCGCTGCGTCTGTGCAAGGATTTCTGATGGCGGCTGACGCGCTGGTGCTGCTGGCGTGGTTGATGGTGGCGGGCGTGGCAATGCAGGCGCTGCGTCTCGGCCTGTTATGGCGGCGCGGCGCTTCGGCGCGGGTCGATTGGGTTGGCGGTCTGCGCGCCCTGCCCCGGCGCTATCTGGTCGATGTTCATGCCGTGGTCGGGCGCAAGCCCGAGGCGGCGGCGATGCATCAGGCGATCGCGGGCGGATTGCTGGCGGCGACCACGCTGTTACTGCTGGGGGTCATACCGGGCCTGCGCGGATCTTCGTTCTATTGGCTGGCGGTGGCCGCCGCGTTCGCGGTGGCCGGACTCGGGGCGATCCTGGTGCGGCGGCGGCGGGTGCCGGTGCGGCACGCCACGTTATCGGGCGGGGCTTTCCTCAATCTGCCGCTGCTGCTCGGAGCCTACGCCCTCGGCGGGCTGCTCGCATCCCTGTTCGGCGGCGTGATCGGCGGGTTCGGCCTCGCCCTCGCGGCATTCGGTGCCATCGGGCTGATCGGGCAGCTCGCCACCGGGCCGATGCGCCATGCTCTGGCCGGGGCGGCGCATCTGGTCGCCCATCCGCGTCCCGCGCGGTTCGCGGGCGCATCCGCGAGCGGACTCGCCCCGATCGATCTGGCAGCCCCCCGTCTCGGTGTGGCGGACATTGCCGATTTCGCGTGGAACCGGCTGCTCGGCTTCGATGCCTGCATCCAGTGCGGGCGGTGCGAGGCCGCCTGTCCCGCCTTCGCGGCAGGCCAGCCACTCAATCCCAAGGCGCTGATCCAGGATTTCTGCGCGTCCCTCCACCCCGAACCGGCGCGCTATGCGGGCAGTCCCCATCCCGGCATCACGGAGCCCGGCCCGATCCTCGGCGTGCTGCACGCCGACACCATCTGGTCCTGCACCACCTGCCGCGCCTGCGTCGCCGCCTGCCCGATGATGATCGAGCATGTCGATGCGGTGATCGATATCCGCCGCAACCTCACGCTCGAACACGGCGCGGCCCCGGGCAAGGCCGATGCCGCGCTGGCGGCGCTGCGCTACACCGGCAGCGCCAGCGGCCTCGGACCGGAGCGGCGGCTGGATTTCGCCGCCGGGCTGAAAGTGCGGGTGATCGCCCCGGGCGAGACCGTCGATACGCTGCTCTGGCTCGGGGATGGCGCGTTCGACCGGCGTTATGGCGAGACGCTGCGCGCCCTGATCGGCATCATGCGCGCGGCGGATCTGGATTTCGCGGTGCTCGGGGCCGCCGAGCGCGATTGCGGCGATCTCGCGCGCCGGCTCGGCGACGAAGCCGGGTTTGCAGCGCTGGCGGCCGCCTCGGTCGCGCAATTGAACGCGGTGACGTTCCGTCGCATCGTCACCGCCGACCCCCACGCCCTGCACGTGTTGCGCCAGGAATATCCGGCATTCGACGGGCATTACACCGTGATCCATCATACGAGCCTGATCGATGCACTGCTCGCCCGCAACGCGATCACCGTGGCCCCGCCCGGCAGCACCGCGATCACCTATCACGACCCCTGCTATCTCGCCCGCTACAACGGCGAGACCGACGCGCCGCGCCGGGTGCTGGCACGCCTGACCGGGGGCGCGGTCGAAATGGCGCGATCGGGTACCGATTCGTTCTGCTGCGGCGGCGGCGGTGGCGCGCCGGTCACCGATATTCCGGGCAAGCGCCGCATCCCCGATCTGCGGATGGATCAGGCGCGCGAGACGGGGGCCAGCATCGTCGCGGTGGCCTGCCCCGGCTGCACCGCGATGCTGGAAGGCGTGGTCGGGCCACGCCCGATGGTGCGCGATATCGCGCAGCTGGTTCATGAGGCACTGCGATGAACCGGCGCGATCCCAGGGCCGAGCGCGCGGCCATGATCGTCGCCGTCACCCCGCGTCTGCGGCTGGACCGCACCCATCGCGGCGGTGCGAGGACGGTACAGGCAGCCGTCACCGAAACCGGACCGGCACCCATCCGCCTCACCGATCCCGCCTTCCTGATCGCCGCCGTGGTCGAAGCTCCCGGCGGTGCGCTCACGCGGCATGACCGGCAGGTGATCGGCGCGGCGCGGCTGCTGGCCGGGAATGCGGGTGGGGTGTTGCTGATCGCCCCTGGCGCGGTTGAGGCGGCGGGTGCTGCGGGCGCTGACCGGTTCATGGCGCTGGGCGTCACCGGCTACGACCCCGCTTGTCTCGCCCGGCGGGTCGCGCGCGCGATCACCGATCATGCGCCCCGCCATGTGCTGTTTCCCGAAACCGCCGATGGTGGCGACCTTGCCCGGCGCGTCGCCGCCTTATGCGGGTGCGACCTGTTCGCCGGGGCGGAAAGCCTGACCACGCATCAGGCGGTGCGCCCGACCGGCGCGGGGCGACAGGAAATCCGCGCCGCGCCGCCATGGCTGATTAGCCTCGCACCGGATCGGATCGCCCCCTATCGCGGCAGGCCGCACGAGGTCGAAAGCCTGCCGCCTCCCGAAATCGAGCCGGTGTCGGGCGCGACGATGGCGGCTGAACCGCTCGCCGTCGATGCCGCGACCATCCCGCTCGATCAGGCACCGCTGGTGATCGCCGCGGGCAATGGCGTCACCGATTTCGCCGGTTTCCTCGATCTCGCCCGCGCGCTCGGAGCGACACCGGGGGCAAGCCGCGTGGTGTGCGATGCCGGCGCCCTGCCGCGCGCGATGCAGGTCGGCGCATCGGGCACGGTGCTGAACGCGGAATGTTACATCGCCCTCGGCATTTCCGGCGCGCCGCAGCATTTGCAGGGCATCGGCACGGTGGAGCATATCGTCGCGATCAACACCGACCTCCACGCCGCGATCATCGCCCGCGCCGGGCTTGCGATCATCGCCGACGCCCAGGCGGTGATGGCGGCATTGCGGCGGATGCTATGAACATCGTGGTGCTGCTCTCCGCCGGGCGCGATCCGCACTCGGGCCAGCCGCGCCCGGTCGGGGTGGAATTGCAGGCGATCGCACTGGCGCGGTCCCTGCCCGGCGCGATCGTTACCGGCCTCCATGCCGGCATGACTGATGCTGCCGTGTGCGATGCGTTCGGCCATGGCCTCAGCGACATCACCATCCTCACCCTCGATCCGGGCAGCGACCCCCTGCCCGCCCTCATCGCCGAACTCCGGCATATCGGTCCCGCCCTGATCCTGGCGGGCCGACGCGGTCAGGGCGGCACGGATAGCGGGCTGCTGCCCTACCGGATCGCCCATGCCTGCTCCTGGCCGATCGTGGCGGACGCGACCGCGATCACCTGCGATGGCGGAACCTGTCATGTCATCCAGTCGCTGCCGCGCGGTGCCCGCCGTCGCATCACGGTTTCCCTGCCCGCAATGGTTACCATCCACGAAGCCGCGCCGCCTGCCCTGCCCTTCGCGTATCGTGGCCGCAAGGCCGGCCGCCTGCACGAACACGCGGGCATGGCGGGTCCACCTCCCGATCCCGCAGGCGAGATCAGGCCGTATCGCCCGCGCCCGAAACTGATTGGGGAGATTGCTCCGGCGGGCACGGGAGTGGTGCTGTCATCCCCGACCCCGGACGACGCGGCGGCTGCGGTGCTTGCCTATATCGAACGGTTCAGGACGCTATCGTGAGCGACCTCGATCATTCAAGTCATTGCAACTAACACTCGATAAAATTGGCCGCGAGCCCGCCGAGCGAGGTTTCCTTGTATTTGCTGTTCATATCCGCCCCGGTCTGGCGCATCGTCGCGATCACCTGATCGAGCGAGACGCGGTGCGATCCGTCGCCCCGCGCGGCGAGCGACGCCGCACTGATCGCCTTGATCGCGCCGAACGCATTGCGCTCGATGCACGGGATCTGTACCAGCCCGCCGACCGGATCGCAGGTCATGCCCAGATGATGCTCCATCGCAATCTCGGCGGCGTTTTCGATCTGCGCGTTGCTCGCGCCGCGTGCCGCCGCCAGCCCGGCGGCAGCCATCGAGGCCGCGACCCCGACTTCGCCCTGGCAGCCGACCTCGGCCCCCGAGATCGACGCGTTGGTCTTGAACAACCCGCCGATCGCGGTGGCGGTAAAAATGAAATCCCGCATCAAATCCTGGGTCGCCCCGGGACAGAAATCGCGGAAATACCGCAATACCGCCGGGATCACCCCGGCCGCCCCGTTGGTCGGCGCCGTCACGATCTTGCCGCCCGCCGCATTCTCCTCGTTCACCGCCATCGCGAACAGGCTGACCCAGTCCATTTTCTCGTGGGGTGCGGTGTCGTTGCGGCTCGCATCGGCCTGCATCCGCTGATGCAGCGCATGGGCGCGGCGGCTGACATTGAGGCCGCCGGGCAGGTGGCCGGTGGTGCGCATGCCGCGCTCGATGCCGGACATCATGGTGGCGAGGATCAGATCGATATGGGCGAGCACGATCGCGGGATCGCGCAGCGAAAACTCGTTTTCCCGCATCATCGCGGCGATCGACAGGCCGGATGCCTCGCCCGCCCGGAGCAGATCCACCGCATTGGCGAACGGGTAGGGCACGGTCTCCGTCACCGCGCCAAGATCGGCTCTGGCGTCCTCGCGCACCACGAAACCGCCGCCGACCGAGCACCAGCGTTCGGTGGCGATCACGGTGCCGTCTACCCCGTGCGCGGTGAAGGCAAGCGTGTTGGGGTGGCGCGGCGTCGGGGTTTCGTAGTCGAATATGATATCCCGCCCCGGCTCGAACCGGATGGGATGAGTGCCGCCGAGCGGCAGGATGCCGCTGGTCGTCACGCCTGCCGCGATGGCATCGGCCTGATCGGGATCGATGGTTTCGGGCGCTTCCCCCGCAAGGCCGAGGATAACCGCCTTGTCGGTGCCATGGCCCTTGCCGGTCCAGGCCAGCGAGCCGAACAGGCTGACGCTCACATGCGCGATGCCGGCCCGATCCGCCAGATCCGCGACGAAGCGGTTCGCCGCGCGCATCGGCCCCACGGTATGCGACGAGGACGGCCCGATGCCGATCTTGAACAAATCGAACAGGCTGATCATTCAGTACGCCTCAATCCGGATACTCGCGCCCGATGTCACCCAGCAGCGCCACGACATAGGGCGCGAAGGATCGCCAGATTTCAAGATGGAACGCCGCAACCCCGGTACGCCACAGCACGATATCGGCCTTGGCGAACACCGTCCGCGTCGCCATGCCGGGTGGAAACGCGGCAAGGCCGAGGTCGAGCGGGCAGAGCGCATTCAGCATCGCGGCGGCGTGCGGTCCGGCAAGGCCGATCGCGGTCTGGCGGTGGCTGACATCGACCAGCGAAGACGACCGGCCTTTCACCCCGCCCGCAAGTGCGGCGGGAATCGCGTCATCGTGGGCGGGGGCCAGGATCAGAAACTCATCGGGCCCGAGCCGCAACGCGCTGCGATTTCCTACGGTGACGCTTCGGTTGATCGGCATCGCAAGATCGAGGCCGATCGCCGCGCCGGCCTCGGCCACCGCCGCGTCCGGCAGGCGCAGCACGAAGCGGGTGAGCGGCGCGCATGGAGTAATCCGGCGATCCAGTCCGCCCGGCAGGTTCAGGCTGCGCCGTGCGACGGCAGTGGCAACATCAGCCATCGAGCCGGACTCCTTCCTTGTCGTAGAACACCGGATCGGTCAGCGTCACCGCGACGGACCGCCCCGGCAGCGGGACATGCAAGGTCTCGCCGATCCGCGCTCGCCCGTTGCGCACCATGGCCAGCGCGATCGAGCGGTTGAGCGTCGCACTCCAATAGGACGAGGTCACATGGCCGAGCATGGTCATCGGGATCGGCTGCGCCGGGTCCGCGACCAGGTGCGATCCTTCCTCCAGCACGAAAGCGGGATCATCGGTGAGCAGGCCGACCAGTTGCTTGCGGTCGGTCTGGCTGGCCAGCGCGGTGCGCGCGAGGGCGCGTTTGCCGACGAAATCGGGCTTCGCCTTGCCGATCGCCCAGCTCAGCCCGGCATCATCGGGCGTCGCCGTGCCATCGGTTTCCTGTCCCACGATGATGTAGCCCTTTTCGGCGCGCAGCACGTGCATGGTCTCGGTGCCGTAGGGCACGATGCCGTGCGGTTGCCCGGCCCGATGCACCGCTTCCCACACCGCCCGCCCGTAATCGGCGGGCACGTTGATCTCGAAGCCGAGTTCGCCGGTGAAACTGACGCGGAACAGCCGCGCCGGAACCCCGGCGACCATGCACGCCACCACGCTCATATGCGGCATCGCGGCGGCTGAAATATCCGCCGCTTCGACCAGCGGCGCGATCACGTCGCGCGCGCGGGGCCCCTGCACGGCGATCACGGCATAGTGCTCGGTGGTCGAGGTCAGCCACACCGAAAGATCGGCGAATTCGGTCTGGAGATAATCCTCCATCATGTTCAGCACCCGCGCCGCGCCGCCGGTGGTGGTGGTGACGTGGAACCGGTCATCCGCGATCCGCCCGACCACGCCATCATCGATGACGAACCCATCCTCGCGCAGCAGAACCCCGTAGCGCAGCCGCCCCGGCTTCAGCTTGGTCCAGGCGTTCACATACATCCGGTTGAGAAATTCCGCCGCATCCGGCCCGACGATTTCGATCTTGCCGAGCGTGGTGGCATCGAACATGCCCACACCGGCGCGCACCGCCGCGCATTCCCGCGCGACCGCCCGATGCATCGTCTCGCCACCGTGGGGAAAATACCGCGCGCGCTTCCAGAGCGAAACATCCTCGAACACCGCGCCATGTTCGGCGGCCCACGGGTGGATCGGCGTTTCGCGCACCGGCTCGAATAATTCGCCGCGCGCATACCCCGCGAAATAGCCGAACGGGATCGGGGTATAGGGCATCCGGAACGTGGTGGTGCCGATCGCGGGGATCGCGACACCGAGCGATTTCGACACGATGCCGAGCGCATTCATGTTCGAGGTCTTGCCCTGATCGGTCGCCATGCCGGTGGTGGTGTAGCGCTTGACGTGCTCGATCGAGCGGAACCCTTCGGACAAGGCGAGCGTGATGTCCTTCGCCGTCACGTCGTTCTGGAAATCGACGAAGGCCCGCACGCTCGCCGGATCGCGGCCATGCGGCACTTCGCCGAGGAATCCGGCGGTGAGCGGCTCATCCACTGGGGTGGCCACGCCCTGCTCGGTCGCTACAAGACCGGCGGCGCGGCCCGAGGCGATCGCGGTTTCGAGCGATTGGCAGCCCGAGGCGGCGCCCGCGGCGATGGTGAGTTCCGCCGGGGTGCCGGGGATGAACGCCTCGCGCGCGGGATCGAAGGCGAGCTTGCCCCGGCTTTGTGAAAACAGATGCACGCTGGGGGTGAAGCCGCCGGACATCAGGATGAGGTCGCAGGCGATCCGCTCGGATTGCGCCGCCCCGATCATGGCAATGCGCGCCGCCGCGACCCGCAGATTGCCCTCGGTGCCGGTGATCGTGGCATTGGCGCGGATCGGCAGCCCCGCCGCCCGCGCCGCCGCCACATGCGGACCTTCGGGGCTGGCCCGCAAGTCGACGATCGCGGCAATCGCCACACCCGCGCGATGCAGCGCCAGCGCGGCGCGATACGCTTCGTCATGCGCGGTGAACACCACCGCCCGGTTGCCGGGTTTGACCGCGTAGCGCTCGACATAGATCCGCGCGGCATCCGCCAGCATGATTCCGGGGCGGTCGTTGTCGGGGAACACCAGAGGCCGCTCGATCGCGCCGGTCGCGGTGATCACCTGTTTCGCGCGCACCTGCCACAACCGTCCGCGCGGCACATCGTCGTCCGGCTCGCCGGCATGATCGGTCAGGTCCTGCGCCAGCCCGATCATGTTGTGCGGAAAATAGCCGAACGCGATGGTGCGGTTCAGCAATGTGACATTGGCAAAACCCGCCAGCCGCTTCCGTTGCGTGTCGAGCCAGCCCGCCTCGCCCGGTTCGGCCAGCAGCGCACCGCCGGGCTGTGGTTGCTCGTCACACAGGATCACGCTCGCGCCGCTCTCTGCCGCGGTGATCGCAGCGGTGATTCCTGCCGGACCCGCGCCGATCACCAGCACGTCGCAATGGGCGTAGCGCTGGGCATAACGCGCCGCATCGGGTGCTGCCGGCGCGCGCCCCAGCCCGGCAATCGCCCGGATGCGCGGCTCGAAAAACTTCGTCCATGCGCCCTTCGGCCACATGAAGGTCTTGTAGTAGAATCCCGCCGGGAAAAACCGCCACAGCCGGTCGGTGATGCTGCCGATATCGCGCTCCAGCGAGGGCGAGCGGTTCTGGCTCTCCGCGCGCAGGCCATGATAAAGCTCGACCTGGGTGGCGCGCAGATTGGGCGTGTAATGCGCCTCGTCGCGCCCCACGCCGACCAACGCGTTCGGCTCCTCCGCCCCCGCCGAAACGATGCCGCGCGGGCGGTGATATTTGAAACTCCGCCCGACCAGATGCACCCCGTTGGCCAGCAGCGCCGAGGCGAGCGTGTCTCCGGCATGGCCGGTCATCGCTTTCCCATCGAAGGTGAACGGCACCACGCGGCTCCGGTCGATCAGGCCACCCGTAGCCAGACGATAACGCTGCGTCATTCCGGTTGCTCGCCGATCCTGTAGGTTGTCTCGAAAAAATCCGTGACGGTGTTGCGTCGCGCGTTGAAAAACCGCCCGCAGCCATGAGCGTGCCGCCACCGCTCGGCGTAGCTGCCCCGGGCGTTGCTGCGCTGGTACAGAAACGCCGTCCATTCATCATCGCTCGCGGTCGCGGGCGCGCGCACGACATGCGCCTCCCCGCCATAGGAAAACTCGATCTCGGGGCGCTCGCCGCAATAAGGGCAGGAAATCAATAACATCTCGCCTCTCCGGTATCAGTGCGCGACGGCGGCAGCCGCCGCCTCGTCGATCAGCCGCCCCGCGCCGAACCGCTCAAGGTTGAACGGCGCGTTGATTTTGTGCGGTTCGTCCTTCGCCATCGTGTAGGCGAACAGATCCGCCGAACCCGGCGTCGCCTTGAACCCGCCGGTGCCCCAGCCGCAATTGACGTAAAGCCCCGGCACGTCGGTCTTGGCGATGATCGGCGAGCGATCCGGCGTGACATCCACGATTCCGCCCCAGTTCCGCAGCATCCGCATCCGCCGGAACATCGGGAACAACTCGCAGATCGCCTCCAGCGTGTGCGCCGAAATATGCAGCGCCCCGCGCTGGCTGTAGGAAATATACGCATCGGTCCCGGCACCGATCACCAGCTCGCCCTTGTCGGACTGGCTGATATAGGCGTGGATCGTGTTCGACATCACCACGCAGGGAAAGATCGGCTTGACCGGTTCGGACACCAGCGCCTGCAGCGGGTAGCTCTCCAGCGGCATCCGCTGCCCCGCCATCGCCATCAGCACCGAGGTATTGCCCGCCGCAACGATGCCGAGCCGCCGTGTCGCGATCGCGCCCCGGCTGGTCTGCACCCCACTGATCCGCCCGGTCGCATCGCGGTCGATCCCGGTGACCTCGCAATTCTGGATGATGTCGACCCCCAGCGCATCGGCGGCCCGCGCATACCCCCACGCCACCGCATCGTGCCGTGCCGTCCCCGCCCGGCGCTGCAACGCCGCACCGGTCACCGCATGGCGCATCCCCGGCGCGATGTTCAGCGGCGGGCAGAACGCCCTCGCCTGGCTGGCCGACAACCACTCGTTATCCACGCCATTCAGCCGGTTGGCATGAACGTGCCGCTTGAACACCTGCTCGTCATGCACGTTATGCGCCAGCATCAGCACGCCGCGCTGCGAGAACATGACGTTATAATTCAAATCCGCCGACAGCCCTTCCCACAATTTCACCGCATGGTCGTAAAGGGCCGCACTCTCGTCGAACAGATAATTCGAGCGGATGATCGTGGTGTTGCGCCCGGTATTGCCACCGCCGATCCAGCCCTTTTCCAGCACCGCGATGTTGCGCAGCCCATGCTTTTTCGCGAGGTAATAGGCGGTGCCAAGCCCGTGCCCGCCGCCACCGACAATGATGGCCTCGTAAGCCGGTTTCGGCGCGGCATCACGCCATTGCCGGTCCCAGCCCTTCTGGCCGGATAAGGCTTTTTTCGCCAGGGTCAGGGCCGAGAATTTCTGCATGCGAAGGCTCCTACGATAAGGCCGGGGGCTCTGCCCGGACCCGCTGGGATCTCAGGCCCCAGACCCCGTCAGTTAAGGCACGGCGACGCGCGATCGACGCGCACTCACTCGGCGCAACCCTTGTATAATTCCGTCATCGCTGCGCCGCTTCCCAATTCTGCGCGGTATGGAACGGCGCATTGCTCGGCGGCAGCAACGCCACCCCCCGAATATGATCCGCTGCCTTTTCCCCGATCATGATGGTCGGCGCATTCAGATTGCCTGTGGTCACCCGCGGCATGATCGAACTATCCGCCACCCGCAGCCCCTCCACCCCGATCACCCGGGTATCCGGCCCGACCACCGCCATCGGATCATCCACCGAACCCATCCGGCACGTCCCGCACGGATGATACGCACTCTCGACATTTTTGCTGATATACTCATCGATCTCGGCATCGCTCGCCACATCGGCACCCGGCGCGATCTCCCGCCCCCGGAACGGCGTAAACGCATCCTGTGCGAAAATCTCGCGGGTCAGCCGCACGCACGCGCGCATCTCCACCCAATCCTGCGGGTCGCTCATGTAGTTGAACACGATCGACGGTGCCGCAGCAGGGTCGGCCCCGCGCAACCGCACCCACCCCCGGCTGCGCGACCGCATCGGCCCGACATGCGCCTGAAACCCATGCTCGGAGGCTATCCCCTTGCCATCGTAGCGCACCGCGAGCGGCAGAAAATGATACTGGATATCGGGATAACTCACCCCCGCGCGCGAGCGGATGAACCCGCAACTCTCGAAATGATTGGTCGCCCCCAACCCGTCATGCATCGCGAGCCAGCGCAACCCGATCAGCGCCTTCGCGAGCGGATTCATCTTCGAATACAGGGTGATCGGCTGGGTGCACGCATACTGGAAATAAAACTCCAGATGATCCTGCAAATTCTCGCCTACCCCGGGGCGATCCGCCACCACCGCAATCCCGTGCGAACGCAACTCGTCCGCCGGGCCGACCCCGGATAATTTCAACAGCTTCGGCGAATTGATCGCACCCGCCGCCAGCACCACCTCCCGCGCCGCCCGCGCCACAACCTCCCTGCCGCGCCGCCGATACGCCACCCCCACCGCCCGCCCGCCCTCGAACACCACGCGCGAGACCAGTACACCGGATTCGACGCTCAGATTCCGCCGCCCCCGCGCCGGCCTCAGATACGCATTCGCCGCACTCCACCGCCGGCCGCGATGAACCGTCATGTCCATCCGGCCGAACCCCTCCTGCTGATATCCATTGACATCCTCGGTCACCGGATACCCCGCCTGCCGCCCCGCCTCGATGAACGCGCGATACAAGGGATTTTTCAAAGCCCCATACGTCGTATGCAACGGCCCGGCATCACCGCGCCACGCATCGCCCCCCTCATCCCGCGTCTCGGCCCGCTTGAAATACGGCAACACATCGCGATAGGCCCACCCCCGCGCCCCCATCTCCTCCCAGCCGTCGAAATCGAGCGGATTGCCGCGAATATAAACCAACCCGTTGATCGACGATGACCCGCCCAACACCTTCCCCCGCGGCGTGTGCATCCGCCGCCCGCCCAGATGCGGCTCCGGCTCGCTGCGATACCCCCAATCATACCGCTTCATGTTCATCGGCATCGACAACGCACTCGGCATCTGTATCAACACCGATCGGTCCGACCCCCCATACTCCAGCAACAAAACCGAAACCCCGGCATCCTCCGATAACCGCGCCGCCAGCACACACCCCGCTGAGCCTGCTCCGACTACGACGTAATCATACTCGGTCATGGGGTTGGTGCCTCACGTAAGGAAGGCCAAGGGGCTCTGCCCCCTGGACCCCCGTTAAAGGCGGAGCCTTTAAAATCCATTAGTTTTAGGCAAGGGGAGGGCTGTCCAGGCCAGATCAGCGGAACCACCAAGGCAGCGCCCTCCCCTTGCCTAAAACTAGCGGGTTCTAAGGGCTCGCCCTTAGTGGGGGTCGAGGGGGCAAAGCCCCTCGCCTTGCTTACTTGCGTCATCAAAACCCCACAACCGGTGCGAGTGCGACGTAGACGGATTTGGTCTCGGTGTAGGCGTCGAGTGCGGTGCGGCTGTTTTCGCGGCCGTAGCCGGATTGTTTCATGCCGCCGAACGGGAGTTCGACCGGGGTGATGTTGTATTGGTTGATCCAGCAGGTGCCGGCTTTGAGGTGCGCGATCATGGTATGGGCGCGCGCGAGGGTGGTGGTGAACACCGCTGCCGATAGGCCGTAGGGCGTGGCGTTGGCGCGGGCGATGGCTTCGGCGTCGGTCTCGAAGGCGAACACGGCCATGACGGGACCGAAGATTTCCTCCTGGGCGATGCTCATGGTGTCGGTGCAGTCGGCAAAGA
>Ga0315298_1004183_pt1 | contig 21858 bp, 18 predicted proteins | sample WHS_1_MG_FD_203077 | JGI IMG/M metagenome (GOLD analysis project Ga0315298, IMG submission 203077) | Extremophilic microbial mat communities from Washburn Hot Springs, YNP, Wyoming, USA - WHS_1_MG | ecosystem: Environmental > Aquatic > Thermal springs > Hot (42-90C) | place: USA: Wyoming...
GCATGGCGGGGTCCGTGTTGATGGCTTTTGCGTAGCCCTCCAGGAACTTCCGGGCGTTGCTGACGCGGGTGCGGATCTTGGTGCGGCATCCTCTGGGGTCGTCCACATTGCCGGTGGCTTCCGCGGTGGAAACCCACATCTTGTCGGGCCGCGCGAAGCGGGCCACGGTCACGGTCTCATTCACAGGCAGCAGCACCTGGAGCGAGACACCTTTGTGATCCTCGAGATGATTCCGGATGATGTAGGGGCACTGCGCGCCGCCCACCCCGCGCATGGCGGTGGCCGAGACGCAATGGGCGTGAATCACCTCATTGCGGCTGGTATCGAAGACGGGATCGGAGACAAACCCGGGCTTGCCCGAGAACGAGGTGACCAGGAGTTGTGTCATGGTGGATTCCAGGTCGCATTCGCAGACGCCATACATGCCGGCATCGTTCAGGCGCGTGAATCCGATGCACGGGTAGGCGGGCAGTTCGGCCCGGCCAAATCCGCCCAGGCAGTCGATGGAAATGGCATTGGCTTTCTCCTGCCGCAGCAGGTTTTCCATGGCCATAGACAGGCGCATGGAATTCACCACTTCTTCGGGTTGGGGCTCTACCATGCGTACCGCGGCCTTCATGAACGCCTCGGCGGCCGCGCGGGCCTGGCCGGCGTCCACGGCGTCATAGGCGGCTTTCAGGTCCAGGTAGGTGGGGAACCCAAAGGAGGTCCCGAACTGCCTGACGTAGCCGCTGGTGGCGGGCCGGGAGGTGGGCGGCGCGATCAGCAGGACCTTGCTGTGGCGCAGGTGGTGGATGGTCTGGAAAAGGCCGGCGTAGGGATCCAGTTCACCGTAGTCGCTGCTGGCAATCACGTCGATCTTCCTGCCGCGCTGGGTCAGGGCCGCGGCGTGGGTCCAGTCGTGGCCGGAGTAGGGCAGGGAAAACAGCAGGGTGGGCTTGCCCATGTCGACCACGGCCTCCAGCAGACGGTAGACGCCGGTGGTCATATTAAACGCCAGGATGGCATCGGCCTGGCCGAGGCTTCGAGCGAGCGCCGGCATCTGGGTGACATCCTGGATGATCTCCCCGCCGGTAAAGCGGATCTGGCCGGGGTGCCTTCGCTCGAACTCGGCAAGATTGGCCTCAATCTGGGCCACTTCCTGCTTCAGATCCATGTCAGGGCGCGGCCAGCCGGCCCTCTTCGCGGAAAGATAAACCTTCTGTACGACGGCCGCCGAGTTCCAGGGAGCGTCCTGCCCGGACGGGCTGGCTGCCAGCGCAGGCGCGGCTGCCGTGGTCATCAGGAATCCGCGACGCGATAATTCCGACATTCAGACCTCCTTGGCCGTATATCATACCGCCGGCAGCGGGTTGAGACCAGCCTCCCGGCGGGATAGAATCGGTACTTCTTTTGTTCCGACCGGGAGGTTACGCATGGTATCACGCCGGAAGTTTGTCACCGGGACGGCCGCCGGAGCCGCCGCTGCCCGCGCCGCCAGCGCGTCCAACAGAATTTCCCTCCGAACCCACGAGTGGTTTGGGGACAAGGTGGAAACCTTCGAGTTTCCGCCGGGCTGGCGCATCAATGTGCAGCACATGAAGGGCGCCGGCGCCCGGCCGCTCTCCGCCGCCGAGATCAGACAGGCCATCCAGAACCCCGTGGGCGCCAGGCGGCTGGCGGAGATTGCCGCGGGCAAGAAGACGGTGGCCATCGCCTTCGACGACCTGACCCGCCCGACGCCCACCTACGACATTGTTCCCCACGTCATCGCCGAGCTGCGCGAGGCCGGAATTAAAGACGAGAATATCCTGTTTGTCACCGCGTACGGCTGCCACTACCAGATGAACGGCATGGAGGTAGCCAAGAAACTGGGCGCCGAGACGGTGCGCCGGCACCCGTGGATCAACCATAACATCTGGATGAACGTGGTCGACCTGGGCAAGACCCGGGCCGGCAATACCATCGAGGTCAACACTTACTTTCACAAGGCCGACGTCAAGATCACGCTCAGCGGCCTGAAGGCCCACGGGACGCCCGGCTACGGCGGAGGCCCCAAGCTCATCCTGCCCGGCATCTGCTCGTTCAAGACCATCTGGTACATGCACAACGAGATCAAACGCAAGCGGCGCCCCTGGCGCGACGCGGACGGCCTCGAGATCTTTTACATGTGGGAGAACGAACAGCGGCAGGACATGATCGAAGCCGCGCGCCTGGTGGGAGTGGACTTCAGCGTGCAAACCGTCTACAACCAGGAACGGAAGGCCGTGATGGTGGTGGCCGGCGACATCGTGAAGGCGCACCACAAGGCGGCGCGCTACTCCGTCAATCACCTCGCTACCGAATATGCCAAGGACGCCGATGTTGTGGTGGTCAATGCCTATCCCAAGGGCGGACAATTGCACGAGCACTTCGGCTGGGGCGCCCGGGGGCTGAAGGACGGCGGAAGCGTCGTGGTGATCAACCAGAACCCCATGGGTGAATTCGTTTGGCATTACCAGGACGAGGTTTATCTCAACAAGGGCAAATCCTGGTTCCAGCAGCGCGACGAGCGCAAACGGCGCTATCCGCAGGCGCGGCAGGTCCTGTTGTATTCCGAGTATCTGCAACGCCGCGAACTGGACAACCCGATGTTCCCGCCCGAGGCGGTCGGGTGCACCAGTTGGCAGCAGGTGGTGGAGCGCCTGAAGCGGGAGCACAAAGGCGACGTGACGGTGGCCGTTTACCCGTACGCCGGCATCCAGCATGGTCTGGCCAAGCTGGATTTGCCCGAGGACGCGTAAGAGCGCGCCTTTACTCCCAATCGCAGAGCGATTCGACGTAAGCGGCTGAGCCGTCGCGCAACCAGCCGTCCAACTGGGCCACGTCCTTGAGTTGCTGCCCTCTCCGGCGGGGGACCACCACGAAACGGCAGTCCAGCTCGGGAAGCGCAGTCATGTCTCCCCACAGCTTCTCGAACTGGGCCACGGGGAATATGTCTTCCTGCCCTTTGCCCCAGCGCTTTTTCACGTCTTTCAACGTGATGTAGGTTGGCATGCGCGCCGCCACCGCCCGCAGCGCGGCGGCCACCTTCTCTTCTTGCGCCAGATCCGCCCGGGTCAGAGAGAACAGCGCCAGCAGCTTGTCGATATCGACCCAGGTGGTGCTGGAATTGTAATAGGAAAGCTCGAACTCGATCTCCTCGTTGGGCAAGGCCAAGCCTTCGATCAAGCGCAGATGACCGTCGGCGCGCGCCAGCCCGCCTCCGCGGTCCTCGACGTAGCGCTCGATGACTTCGGTGGTAAGGGCGGCTCCGCTCTTGATGTGGCAGCCCAGCAAGGCCGGGCAAACATCCGCGCCAAGGGTGTCGATGTTGTGCACCATCAGATACTTCAGGGATGGATAGTCAGCCAGAAGTTTAACCAGGACGCCGTTGCGGAACAGGTTCGGAATTTCATACCAGTGCCCGACCGGATGGAGGCACTGCATGGGGAGGTTGTCGGTGTAATCGCTTGCTTCGCCGGTCTGCCGGGCCCACTGAATTAAAGCCGAGCGCAGGCTGTCCCGCACCTTCTGGGCCTGTTCGTCCAGCACCTGCTGGGGCATCTCTTCCCAGGCGAAATGGAGGTCCCGCATCATGGGCACCATGCGCAACCCGATGTTACGGCCCGGGGAGAGCAGCAGCGGCGCCTGGTATCCGTAGTGATCGACCGCGGCAAGATAGTTGTGGATCGCATCATGGGTCAGATAGCTGGTGGTCACCACGTGGGGCAGGGCGACGCCGTAGCGCCGTCCGGCGCGGCGGCTCTTGGCCAGGTGGACTTCCAGGAAGCTGCGATGTTTCCCGCCCAGCTTCGCGAAGGGGTGGAGCGCCTTCACCACTCCGGCGCCCTTGGTCCAACGGCTGCCGATCCCGCCGGCCAGGGACACCACGGCGACTTCGCCGGCGGCCAGCGCGTCCATCCCAATTCGCCGCAAGGGCTCCGGAAGACCGTCCGTGGCGTCGGTAACGTCGCTCGGCAGCACATCCTCAATCTTGGTGTTGGCCGGGAGGCGGTTCTGGGCCAGACCAATTCTGCCGCTGCGCAGGTCAGCGCGTATCTGTTCGTGCTGCGCGCGGTCGAAGCCGTAACGTTCCAGTAACTCTTGAAGGCTCTCCCGGCGTTCGCCTTCCTCGTGGGCGCCTTTCGGAACCAGGTGGTCGAACAGGTCCTGAACCATTCCCGACAGAGCCGGGATCCGGCGGCAGGCTGCTCCGAAGCGGTCGAGTTCCGTCCGCTGGGAAGAGGTCAGCAGGCGCGGCTCCATCCGCAGAAGGCCGGGTATGGTGAGGGTGTAATAGCCGGGAGGCATCAGGGCGGCTTCACCGCTCAGCAACCACGCGGCGCTGCCCCGCTCGTTGATGGCGAAGTTGTAGACCACCGGTTCCATGGCAAACGGGATGGCGCGGTCCAGACGCCGCCTGGCGGCGCTCATGATGGCCTGCAAACGCTCCTGCGCCGCGGGCTTTTTCTCGGGGCTGAAGATGAAACCCATACCCCCGCCCGACATTCCCCCGAGCATCCAGAAACCCCAGAAATCCGGGCCCATTTCACGGCTCACCTGCTGAATCAGGGTTTCGGTGTACAGGTTGGAAGCCCACGGAATGATCGTCTGGATTGGTCCGAAGAAATTGGCTTGGGTGGCGGATCCGATCCCCTTCACGTCCCCGGCCCTCAACAAACCGACAATCTGGTCGAGGGTGCGAATCGCCTGCATCCGGCCAAGCCACTCGGCCTCGCTCCGCAACAGGTACTTCTCGGTGACCATTTCGAGGATAGGGCCGACGTCTTGCGCCATGCCGCCGTGGACCAGCACCAGGCTGTCCTGCAACTTCCGCCGGGTCTCGGCCGAGACGTCCTGTTCGGTGAAAATTCGGTGGCGGGGTAGAAGGCAGCCCCGGCTGATGCCGAACTCCGGGTCGCCTTCGGCAGCCGGCACGCCCTCGATCAACTTCATGCCGGGCCAGACGCCGCCGGAGTCCTGCCACCCGCCGCCCGAGCCGCCCAGCCATTCGCCCAGAATCGCCCGGGCGGCGACCAGGCGCCGGTCGTCCTCGGGGAGCGAGCCGGTCAGGCTGCGCGTCTGGTTGGTGGCCCGCATCGAGACTGCAATCAGACAGGCCAGCAGGCTGGTGGAGACCGCCAGACGGGAACCCTTCGGGATGTCGTTCACCCGGCTGACAATCTCGATTCCATACCCGTCGCGTCCGGTGAGCCGGGCCAGCAGGCTGGCGAGCGGCTGGCCGGCGCCCTCCATGCCGGGCGGCACCAGGCCGGAGGCGATCACCGCCGCTTTCAGCAGTCCCAGGTAATCCTTGGCAAAATCGAAGACTTCGGCCAGCGACGTGATTTCGGCCACGGCCTTCAGATCGACGCTCACCAGGCGGAGTACGGGCCGGTCGATCACCCGGAAATAGGCCTCCACCGGGGGCTTCGGCTGGCCGGATCCGCCTGGGGAGCGAACACACAGATCGATGGACACGTTCAGGACCCGGGCGCCTTCGGGGAAGTCCATGCCGAGGAAGAAAATGTCGCTCCAGCCGCTGTGGGTCAAGTCCATGCGCACCGGAGTCGCCTCGTGCAGGATCGGAAAGGGCGCATCCGGTGGCCGCTCCATCAGTTCCGGGCGGATCCGCAGCGGATAGTCGGCGGGATGACCGGTGCGGAACATCCACTGGTTGCCTCGGACCGAACGCACGCTGCGGCGCACCTGATCGGCCAGAGTCTGGAATCCGAGCCGCTGATAGGCCGCCGCCAGGGCGCTTGACAGCGATGCGCTGGGCCCTTCCGCGCGCTGGCTGGCGTGGAAGATGCCGATCGCCTCCTCGAAACGCCGCTTGAGAAGATTCTCGTAGCCGCGAAACGGTATCAACGCGCCGCGGCGGACACCTCCGGCCAGGGGCAAATGAAAACGATGAATGGCGTAGAGGAAGAAGAGCGCTCGCACCCGCTCGTACAGGTTGTCGCTTTCCCGGCGCAACGCCTCCAGCGCCTCGCACTCCGCCAGCAGAGTCTCTGCCTTCGCTCCCCGGCAAAAGGCGTCGAGCGACCGGTTCCGGACCTCGGGATCGCCCGACGTGATGATGCGTCTCAACTCGCTCATCGGCAGGCTCCTAGCGCGCCCCGGCGGCCATCTCGCGATGAGCCAGCAGCTCAATCAGGTTTGAGAGCACTTCGTCGCGGTCCGCTCCGCTGAGAGCCAGCGCAAGCTGGGCCATTAGCAGGCCGTACCGGTCCCCGAGATTGTAGCGTCTCTCGGATTGTTCCAGGGCCAGGTACTGCTCGCGCCGGGCCAGTTCGTCGAGCGCCTCGGAAAGCGTGACCCCGCGGCCGTCGCCAGCCAGCAACCTGCCGAGGATCTCCATCAGCGCCGGGGTCAGCACATGAATGCCAAAGAAACATAGATAGTGTCCGGTGCGGAGTCCGGGTACAATCAACCTCCGCTCGGCCTCGGTGGGCGTGGGCTTCTCGATGACGGTTTCGATGCGGTACAGGTCGTCCCGGCCGGAAATACGCCGCCCGCCCACGGCTCCAAAATGGACCAACTGATTCTCGCGCGTGGCCTGCACGGACGAGACCGCGCAGGATTGGCTCTCGGCCATCTCGACGACTTGCTGGGCACAACTGCGCTCCGAGCGGGCGACGTACAGATGGTCGCCTACCAGGTGCAGGAAGGGGTCGGTTCCCGTGAAATCCCGGGCGCAGTAGACCGCGTGGGCGTAGCCGAGCGGCTCGGGCTGGTGCACAAAGCGCAGCCTGCCGGCGTGATCGCCGGCCAAAGGCAGGTAGGCCGCCTCGTCGCCGGGCCAGACCACGACGCAGATTTCCTCGATCTTGGCCTTGAGCGCTTCTTCGACCAGAATGCGCAAGACTGACTTTTTTGTTCCATCCCGGTCGATCAGAGTTTGCAGCGGTAACGAACGCTGGTTCGGGCCCGCTACGGTGATGACGGCTTTTCGGATTCGCATGGCTCAGCTAAGAGTGTACCCGCTCAGTGTCTTCCGGAAAATCGACTGGCCGGTCGATACTCAGATAAGATGGTTACATGATCTGTGGTTCGAATGGGGCCGGCCAGCGTTTCACCGCGTTTGCCCTGGTGACCTACATTCCGGACCCCCTGGCGGGCCTTCTCGATGAAGTCCGCCGGGACCTGGTTCCCGCCTGCTCGCCACGGGCGCACGTCACCATTCTTCCGCCTCGCCCTGTGGCGGCGGATCCGAAGCAGGCCGCCGGCCGGGCACGGTCGATATTGGATGAGTTTGCCCCTTTTGAGGTAGAGGCTTCCGACGTAAAGGTCTTTCCCGTCACCGGCGTCGTTTATGTCGAGGTGGGCCAGGGCGCCGAGCAACTGCGCCAGCTCCATGCCGCCCTGAATACGGGTCCTCTGGAGTTCGATGAGCCGTTTGAGTACCATCCTCATATCACCCTGGCGCAAGACCTGCAACCGCAGGACGTGGAACAGGTGGCCGGCAGGGCCCGCCGGGCATGGGCTGGTTTGCGTCCTCCCCGCCGCTTCCTGGTGGAAACGGCGACCTTTGTGCAAAACGCCCTTCCAAATGTGTGGCTGGACCTGGAGACTTTCACGCTGAAGGCTGTGCCGCTGGCATATTAGCTGATTCCAGAGCGGGAAGCGGTCTGTGCACCCGGAACAGCAAGGCAAACCCGAGCGTGGAGAGGGTGCCCAGTATACAAGTCCACCGCCGAGCGAAGATGGGGACGAGCAGGAGCCCGACCGGCAACGGGATGCCGAGGATGAAATGCGCCAGCACGACCGCGGCCAACTGGCCGGAAGCCATGCCGTAGCGCAGTTTCACCACCCATGGCAGCGCCAGTTCGGGCACCAGATCGCCGGAAGCTGACCCGTGCGGCTCCGGGGGCGGATGCGCAGTCACTGAAATGCGCATGCCCCCATAGTTCCGAACCGTCCCGAGTGCGGAGTACGATTATGAGCAACCGCGCCCGAGCTTCAACTTTTGCTGGCTGGGCGCGTTTTGCTGGGCAGGAGCGCTCTCCGGGGGCGGCAACTGGGGCAGCGGGGCCGAGGTGGAGCCCGAAGCAGGTGTTCCACCACCCATGAAATGCTCACGAAGCTGTTTGGCCTGCTGATAGCCAGCCGGGGATTTGGTGGCGGAGCGCAAGCTCATGGGCGTCATGACATCATTCCACCAAGCCGTGATGCCTTCTTTGAGCGACAGCGCTTTATAGCCCTTCATGGTCAGCAGGAGTTGTGTTTCGGTAGCATGCCCGGCCCCGAGGCCGTAAACCACGACCGTCTTGCCACGAGCCAGACGGTTGAGGCCGCCGGCCTGAAACAGCTGCCCGAGCGGGACATTCACCGCGGTGGGGATGTGATAGTCGTCAAACTGCCAGGGTTCGCGAATGTCGACCAACTGGTAGTCATTTCGCTTCTCGATGATCCAGCGGGCCAGTTCGCCCGCCGTCACATGATCGGTCTCATCCAACATGGTCTGGGCGACCGCGGCCGGATTGACGGGACCCACATCCGTTCCACGCGCGACCGTGGCGGCCAGCGCCAGTACCAGACCTAAGAATAGCAGGCCTATCGCACCCAGCGTCTTACCGGTCAGCACTATCTGCTTCTTCATTTGCCCTCGCTATCGGATAGCTTTCCATAGGTCCGCGCGAACAGATTCCATACGCCCTCGCTCTTTTCGGCCGCCCAGAATGCACCCACCGCCATCAGCACCACGCCGAAGGCGACGACACCGGTGTTCACGTTGAGCCAAACGGGTATGGTAAGGGCGCCCAGCGAACCCGAAGAATTGAACGCTTCGAAATGGGGCAGTCCCACTCCGAAGAGAAAGATGCCGATGAAAACTCCACCGATGAAGAATAGCCCGTCCAACTTTCCGATGGCCGCAGCGGTAACCGCGGTGCCCGGGCAATACCCGCCCACAGCGAAACCGGCTCCCAGCAGTAAACCGCCCACGAGCTGCGGCCAGACGAAAGTCGGCGGGACGAACACCAAGCTCATATCGAGCCAGCCCATCAGAGAGAAGTAGGCGATGCCGAGCATGGCCACCACGATCGCGGTGAACATCACCTTCAGTACGGCGAAGTCTTTGAAATAAAACTGCGAAGTGAGCTTGATGGCACTCGAAAACCCCGCCCGTTCCAGAAAGAAGCCGAAGAAAATGCCGAGCACGACGGCGACCGTCATGAAAACGGGAGTGGAGACAGAAAGTAAGTACGGAGCGGTCACAGCCAGTACCTCCTGAGAACCCAGGCGCCGGCAAAGCCGGCCGCAAAGACGCTAAACATGAAAATAAACGCACCGACCGAAAGCACCGCGCCTCCGGACAGAGCCAGGCCGCTAGTACAACCGCGCGCCAAACGAGCTCCGATGCCTGTCAGGATGCCCCCTCCGAGCGCCAATGCGTACCGTGTGCGTGTGCTGATGCGGGGTCCTTTGTCTACCGTCACCTTCAGCCGGTGCGCCAGCCAGCCGGAGATGAAGCCGCCGATGGCGACGCCGATCAACTCGAAGACCAGAAAATCGACCAGGGGTGAGCTCTCGCCAAGATAAATGCTCCAGTAAGGACTGGAATGCGTGTAGCCGGGCGCGACCCAGTTCAGTAGCGCTGTCAGGTAGCGGGTGAACCCGCCCGAGGCGCCCAGACCGTTGCCGGTCAGCAGATACGTGGCCAGCAGTGTCAGCCCCAGGCCAAAGCCCGCGGCGTAAGGCGGCCAATATCCGGGTTGGCGCATGACACGTTCCCACCAGCCAGGCGCTGCCCCCGGCGCCACTGCCATGGTAGCCGGCTCCGGTCGAATTCCTTCGTGTGCCTGCTCCCACTCTTGCTCTTCCATTCTCACCTCTCTCCACCATTTGAAGTGGTGGTTGTAGGCAAACAGTTCGTTGACCGTGCCTGTAATCATCGAAAAAAATGCCGGCTTTTCCTCAGGAAATACCGCGCCCATGTAGACGTGCACCATCAGACCGGAGACCACCAGGCCCACCGCCGCGAAGTGCAGGGGCATTGCCCACCGCACCGCCTCCGTCCCAAACAAGTGGAAGGTCATGACGACCCCGGTGAACATGATCATCGGGATCATGGCGTACACCAGGAGGGCAAACAGCTTCTGGCCGGCGTTGTATATGCCTTGGGTCGGCAGTTCTTCTTTGGTTCGGCCCAGGATCAGCAGCAGACGGATCCGCAACCAGTTGATGTCATCGCGGTCGAGCGCAATCTCGCGCTGGAGCACCTCTTTGTCCAGGTAGGTGCGGAACCCGAAGATCCCGTACACCAGAAAGACGCTGATCCAGGTGATGCCGGCAGCGATATGAAAGTGCAACATGTTGGCGCGCGAGCCGAAGACTCCTTCCACCAGGGAGATGAACCAATGCGGCGCGACCCGGAAGTAGCCGGAGGAGATCAGCGCGGAGCCGGTGACCAGTTCGGCCAGCCACACGAAGGCGTTAAACCAGTGCAGCAGGATGATGGCCACGTGGTGCTTCTTGATCTGCGTCTGTTGGAGGGTCCGCGCCTCTGCGGCCGTCAACGGAACCGGGGCGGCGGGGATTACTTCAAACGGCATGGCGGTTAGTCCTCAAACTCCTTCTCGCCTGCGCGCAACTGCTGGAAGAAAGCCACGGCCTGGCCGAGAAAAGTGGCCCCAACCGCGGCCACAACCAACGGTTTCACCAGACGGCTCCAGAACTCGCCGGCCCGCGGCAGTTTCGGGCGCCGGGGCGGGAAACTGGCCGCCACCAGGCTAGTCTGGGCTTCTCTCCCCAGGTAGTAGACATTCGGTCCAGGGGCGACATCGGCCGACTGGATCCTCCGTGCGCCCTTCTCGTAGACCATCTTGAACACATCGCTCTCGCGGTCGTCCAGGTCGCCGAAGAATTTGGCGTGGCCCGTGCATGTCGCCACGCAGGCGGGCGGCTGGCCGCGTTCAATGCGCAGGGAACAGAAGTCGCATTTGTCCACTTTCTTCGTCACCGGGTTGATGTAGCGCGCGTCATACGGACAGGCGTCCACACAGAAGCCGCATCCGATGCACAGCGACTGATTCACCCGAACAATGCCGTCTTCACCCTGATAGGTGGCGCCGCTTGGGCACGGCTCCACGCAGGGCGGATGGTCGCAGTGGTTGCACTGCGCCACGCAGAAACTCTGGATCAGATGCGGAAACGTACCGGTCACGGGTGTGGACCGGACGTGTGTGCGGGCGAACCCCGTGGGGACCTCCCACTCGGCATTGCAGGCGATGGTGCATGCCAGGCAGCCGACACACTTCTCCAGGTCAGTCACCATTGCGTAACGCGCCATTGATGATCCTCACGAAGTTCACTCTCATTCCGGTCCCGCCCATAAGTGGATCCACCTGCACCCGGGTGATCAGGTCGGTATCCGAGGCCCCTTTCCGGAAAGCCCTGTGCAAAGCCCGCGACCGGCTTCCGTATCCATGAGCCATGAAGACCGAATCGGGGCGAATTCCCTCGGTTACTTTTACGCGAATCGGGAGGCACCTGGCGCCATCGGTGTTCTCGAGGATGACTTCAGCACCGTCTTTGAGGCCGTGATCCCGGGCGACGGAGGCGTTTATCCACAACACGTTTTCGGGCATCAGCGCGTCCAGCCACTCGTTGTTCTCCGAACGCGCGAACGACTGCACGGGCACGCGGCCGTAGAGCAGGCGGAAGTAGCCCGGCGGCGGGTTCGGAACAGGCGTATAGCGCGGCAATGGGTCAAATCCGAGTTGTTTGAGAATGGGGGATGACAGCTCGATTTTTCCGCTCGCGGTGGGGAAGAGGGGACCGTCGGAGGGCAACCGGTCTTCTATATAAGGACGCCCTGGAAACTCAGCGCTGCCGCGCGCCCGCAAGGCATCGGGATTAATGCCCATCGGTTCCACGATCTTGGCCAGGTGCTCATCGGGGTCTTTCCAGGGAAACCAGGCCTCGAGCCCCAGGCGGCGGGCCATTTCCTGGGCGATCCACCAGCCGGGCTTAGAGTCGTAAAGCGGCTCGACCGCCGGCTGACGAATGGAGATGTAGGGCTGCTTGGCGCTTTCCACGATAGCCGGCATGTCGTAGCGCTCCAGGTAGGTGGCTTCCGGCAGCACCAGGTCCGCATAATTGATCTGGTCCATCGGCATGACGTCTACAACAGCCATGAAATCCAACTGGCTGATGGCTTTGAGCGTCTTGGCGCGCTGCGGGATGCTCTCGAGCACGTTTTGGCCGTAAACGATCCAGCCTTTGATGGGGTAAGGCTTGCCGGTGACAGTTGCCTCGATCAGGCCGTTGGTGACTCCCTGCTCTTCGCTTGCCAGCGGGAAACGTGTACCGGCGCCGTCGGCGCGGCCGCGCTTGGATTCCGGAAACGGCGGCAGGGCGAACTTGCCGCGCGTCACGGCGGTAGGCAGGAAGATGCCACCCTTCCGGCCCCAGGCGCCCAGCAGGGCCGTCAGGATCGCCATGGCCCGGGCGCGCTGCGAATCGTCCCCATACCAAGTCACGTGCCGGCCCGGATGCAGGGCCACGGCTGGCCGGGCAGCCGCCATGGCGCGAGCCGTCTCGCGGATCTGGCGAGCCGGCAGTTCGGTGATGGTCTCGGCCCACTCCGGGCTGAACTCGCGGACGTGCGCGGCCAGGTCCGGGAAGCCTTGGGCGTACCTGGCGATGTACTCCTTGTCGTACAGGTCCTCGGCAATCAGTACGTGCATCCAGGCCAGCAGGAGGGCAATGTCGGTGCCGGGGCGGATGGGCAGCCACCAGTCGGCCTTGGCGGCCGCCGTGGAGAGCCGCGGATCCACCACCACGAGCTTGGCGCCCTTGGAAAGCCCTTCGGAAAACGCGGTCACCTGTGAGGTGAAGACGTTTTCACCAATGTGACTGCCGATCAGCACGATCATCTTCGCTTCGGCCAAATCCACCGGCTCGGGGGAACCCAGTCCTTGCCCAAAAGTGAGAGCGTACCCTACTTCGCGGGGGCCGCGGCACTGGGCAAAGGCCGGTTCGGCGCTGTTCGGGGTTCCGAAGGCCTTCATCAGGGTCGAAAAGAAGGTGGCGGCCACCCCGTGCGGAAAGAAAGCCACACTCTCGGCCCCGTACTTTTCCTTGATGTCGCGGAGGCGCGCCGCGAACAGATCGAGCGCCTGTTCCCAACTAATCGGCCGAAACTTGCCTTCGCCGCGGGTGCCGGTGCGCAGCAGCGGTGTTTTCAGCCGGTCGCCGTCGTACAAGAGTTTGATGCCTGCGTTGCCCCGGGCGCACAACCTGCCGCGGGTCAACGGATGATCGGGATTGCCCTCCAGTTTGCCGACCTTGCCTTCGGCGACGTCGGCGAGCACACCGCAGCGCCAGAAGCACATCTCGCAGTTGGTGGCCACCGTCCGGGTGCGTGTAGCGCCGTGCCAGCCGGGCGGCGCCGCCGGGGAGTGAGAGGCGGCCGACGCCCCACCCGCACCCACACCAGCCACAGCCGTCCCTCGCAGGAAGCGGCGCCGGCTCAAATCGTTGCGCAAATTACCCACCTCCTCGCCTGAGATTGGATAAAAACGAGAATCGGACTACATTAGCTGATGCGGCTATGGGCCGGGAGGTGACAAAGACACAGTGTGTCTCCTGGGGGAGAGCGAAGATCATCACACTCGGCTGTGTTCACAGTGCGCCCGCAAAGAGGCCGAGTTCATATGGTTTGCGATAAAGGTTTCGTTCACTGATGGCGGAAAATGATCCGCCGTCGGGCTCGGAGTCGCCAGTTCCGCCGCCAAATCGAAGCTCGGGCCCGTGCACCACTACGTGGACTCCCAACCGGCCGCGGGCGGCGGAGAGCGCGCCGCACGCCAGTTATAACTAGCCGCGAACCCGCCAGTAAACTCCGTAGCGCTCTCCGAACAACTGGTTCAGCGGGACCAGGGTGACGTTTCGCTTCTGGCCCACCGTGCGAAACGTTAAGGGCTGGCCGGGCGCCGGCTCGATCCACGAAGACAAGTTCGCCGGATTGGCCGCGAACTCCGGAGCCGGAACCGGCTTGCCTTGCACGGTGTGGGATTCATAGGCCGAACCGGGACCGCCCTGCGCCATCTCGGCGGTCAGCCCTTCTGTGCCCAGACGGCCGGCCAGCACCAGCGGGCCATAGAGGAAGGCCTGGAGGCCGGGATCGCCCAGCAGGGGCTCGGAGCGCAAGCTCATCGGCAGGTCGACTTCCACCCGGTCGCCCGGCGATCACCGGCGATTCAAGGTAGCGTAGCCCTTCGTCTGACCGTCCGGGTCCGCCTGTTTGCCGTTGATGCGGATGCGGAGTTTTCCTCCCACCCAAGCCGGTATCCGGATGCGCAGGGCCAAATCCACGGGCTGGCGTGCCTGAAACTCGAATGCGGTAGCCGGCGTCCGCGGGAAGCCGGTGGTCTGCCGCAGCCTGACGCCCTTTTCCGGCCAGTCAAGCTCCGAGGCGATGAACAGATTCACCCGGAGGCCGCCTTCGTCCTGGAAATAAATGCTGTCGGCCAGCTTCGAAAAGGATTCCATTCCGGTGCCGGTGCAACACCAGAATGAATCCACCGGACGGCTGAAGAGCTTCCAGTACCCTGAAGCCAGCGGAAGGAAGTACATGGTCATACCGTTTTCCGGGTTGAGGGTGCCGAGGATGCCGTTGAAGAGCGCGCGCTCATAGAAGTCGCCACAGCGCGGATCGGCGCTCCAGCCGAAGACGTGGCGGGTCAGCTTGAGCATGTTGTAGGTGCAGCAGCATTCTTCGGTTTCGGGACCGAGTTCGCCGGCCAGGGTGCCGGGCGGCGTCCGCCAGTGCTCGCGGTTGCTGTTGCCGCCGGTGACGTAGGAGCGGGCAGTGGCAACCTGGGTCCAGAAGAAATCCGCGATATCGCGGTAGCGCGGTTCGCCGGTGATCTCGTAGCGCCGCGCCGCCCCGACTATTTTGGGAATGTTGGTGTTGGCGTGGAGGCCCGTCAGCTCATCGCGGCCCGCCGCCAGAGGATCGAGCACGCGGTGGTGCTCGAAGCGGGTGGCGGCGTCCAGGTACTCGGCTTTGCCCGTCCGGGCATAGAGTTCGAGGAACGATTCCATCACACCGCCATGCTCGACATCGAGCGAGCGGACCATCTCGGCGTCGCTGAGGCTGCGCGCCCACCGGATCGCCCACCCGGCCATTCCCTGCACCACGGCGAGAGCCTGGTCATTTCCACACAGCGCGGACACATCCAGCAATCCGGCCATGATCTTGTGCAGCGTGTACCAGGGCGCCCAAACCCGCCTGGCCGCCTTGAGCCGGGCGAAGAATTCGTCGGGGAAGGCGCTCAAATACCCGTTCCCGAGTGCTCGCTGGCATTTGGCCAATTCACTCACCAGGTACCCCGCTTTCCTTTTCAGCTCTTCGTCGCCCGCGGCGGCGTGCGTCAACGCGCAGGCGGACAGGTAATGGCCCGTGAAGTGTCCGCGAAGTTCGCAATCCGGCTTCTCCCAGCCGCCCAGGGGCTCGGCCCGGCTGGGCAGCCCGGCGTTCAGGCGGAAAGTGTGCAGCAGGCGATCAGCGTCCAGCGCGTGGAGATAGCGGGCATTGGCTTGAGCGGCCTCAAGCCAGGGGCTTTCCAGCAACCGTACCCGTTTGAGGGGGAACGGGAGGGCAATTCGCGGCGCCTTCTCCTTGACGCCTCCACAAGTCACCGCCGCCAAAGCGGCGGACGAGACGAGGAATTCCCGGCGGCTCGGCATCACACGTAGAGAATAGCTGAAACCCGCCCCCCGGCGCTCACTTCTCGAAAAGCTCGATCTGTTCCTTGGGGACGGGCTTGGCTTTGCGCCTGGTGAGCGGGCTGCCCACCACGCCCAGAACCTGGCACTCATCCACCGCCGCCCGCGGCACGAAGACCCGTTGCTGGGTGAAACTGGGGTCCGGGGGCACCAGCGTGAAACCGTAGACGTCCAGGCGCAGCAGGTCGTTGAGCAGCACGCCCTCCATGATCTCCCGGTCCCGGAAGCGCAGACGCACCCACAGGCCGCCGATCTTGGGACGGGTGTTGAACACCCGCGGACCGGACGGTTCCTCGGCCACGTCGAAATCTTTCACAAAATAGACGGTTTTCACCTCTTCGTAGGTGAGCAGGGAGATGGTTCCATCCGGGCGAAGAAGTTCAATTCCAACAGGTTGCAGGTAGTTTTGGGGGTTGACGAACCCGACCAGGGACTCCCGGTCAAAGCGGCGGACAAGCACTTTCTTGACAGTCGAGCCGCTCATGTGTCCATCATACTGTTTCAAACATTTCCGCGGCTATTGTAACATTGACGTGAGATGCCGCGAGCACGCCCCATACCGGCCTGGACGGAAAACGGCCGGGTTGCGGCCTTTCTCGATTACTGTAGGGTCGAAAAGGGCTTATCTGCCAACACGTTAGAAGCATATGGGCGCGATCTGGCACGGTATTTTTCCTATTGTAAGCTGAATCGCATTGCGGAGAAGGTGGATCCGGAGACTGTCCGCCGCTACCTGGATTCCCTCTACTCGGCCTCGTTGAGCAGCCGTTCCATTGCCCGGCACCTGACCACTCTGCGGGTGTACTGCACCTTTCTGCTCCGGGAGGGCTTGATCGAGACCGACCCGACGGAACATATTCAAACCCCCAAGCAATGGAGGGACATTCCGAAATACCTGTCGACCGAGCAGGTGGAGCGGCTTATCGCGGCGCCGGACACTTCGAAACCGGTTGGTCTGCGGGACCGGGCCATGCTGGAATTGCTCTATGCCACGGGTCTTCGGGTCTCCGAGCTATGCCGGGTGCGGCAGGCGGATCTGAACACCGAACTGGGGTATCTGCGCACCCTGGGCAAAGGCAGCAAGCTTCGCGTGGTGCCGGTCGGCCGGCAGGCGGTCAGGGCGGTTGAGGATTATCTGCGGGCTGGCAGGCCGCTGCTGCTGAAAGGGCGGGTAAGCGAGTTCTTATTCATCACCGCGCGCGGCGGCAAGCTGACGCGGCAGGCTTTTTGGAAGGCTTTGGCCGGTTACGGCAGGCAGGTTGGGATTTTTCATCATCTTTCACCGCATGTCATCCGGCACAGCTTCGCAACTCATCTGCTGGAGCGCGGCGCGGACCTGCGCAGCGTCCAGACTATGCTGGGGCACGCGGATATCGCAACCACCCAGATTTACACCCACGTCCTGAGGTCCCGGCTGCGGCGCACCCTGGACGAACATCACCCTCGGGCCTAGCGCGGGATGCGGCAACCGGCGCGGGAATTCCCGAAAAGGCGAGTGCGATGAGCGATTACATGTTCATGCTGGAGAGCCACCTGAGTGCGGATCAGAACCGGGTGGTGAGCGCTGTGCAGTCCAAGGCCAGCGAGGCGGGCGTTAACCTGTTCCTGACCGGCGGCGCCATGCGGGACATGCTGGGGGGGTTCCGCGTTCGCGACCTCGACTTCGTGGTCGAGGGCAACGCCCTGAAGATGGCCAAGGCGGTGGCTGCGAGCGCCGGGGCGAGCATCACCGCGGTTGACGAACTCCGCCGGTCGGCTGAACTGGTCTTTCCGGGCGGCGTTACCGCTCAGATCGCGATGTCGCGCCAGGAGCGGTATGGACGGCCCGGCTCCAAGCCGCACGTCTCCCCCGCGACGATCCAGGAGGATCTGCGCGGGAGGGATTTCACCATCAACGCCATTGCCCTTTCGCTGGCCCGCGCCTCGCGCGGCCTCCTGCTGGACCCTGCCAACGGCCTGGCGGACTTGCACAGCCGCGAATTGCGCACCGTTCATCCCTACGCTTTCTATGACGACCCGTCGCGGCTGCTCCGCTTCGTCCGCCTCCGTACCCGGCTGGGCTTCCAGCCGGAGCCCCGCACCCGCAGCCAGTACGAAAGCGCCCGGCTCCAGAACATGGAACGCCATATCCCCGCACGGCTGTTGCTGGAGGAGTTGCGGCAGATAGCCGGCGAACTCAGTCCCGCCGATGTGGTCCGGGCGCTGGATGAGGAGAAGCTGCTGGTCCTGTTCTGCCCGTCGCTGGAGGGCGCGAAATTGAATCTGGCGGGCTTGGCCAAACTCGATAAGATCCGCCGCCTGATACCGCCGGGCAGCGAATTCCGTTTCGATAATTTCGGTCCCTTCCTGCTGGTCCTCACCGAGAAGCTGACGCCCAGGGAAAAACAGACGCTGGTGGCGAATGTGGGTATGAGCAAAGCCGACGCCGAGCGCTGGCAGAAGTTGCCCCTCCGGGCCAGGAAATTGGAAACGGTCCTGAAATCGCCGGGCCTGCGCCAGCCTTCGCAGATCTACCATGCTGTGTCGAAGGCAGGCGGCGACGAGGTCCTTTTCCTGCTGTATCACTCCGACCTGAAGCCGGTTCAGGACAGGTTGCGCAATTATCTCCAGAAATACCTGCCGGCCGCCCTGGAGGTATCCGACGCCGAGGTGAGTGCCGCAGGCGGGCCGCCGGGAACGCCGAAGTTCCAGAAGGCCAAAGAGGATCTCATCTCCAGGCGCCTGAACGCCCGTCCCAAGCCGGTGCCCCCTCCGGAGGCGATCCCGGCCGAGCCAGCCGAGCCGAAACCGGGGGAGGAAAAGGGTCTGCGCCGCGGCCGGCCGCCGGGACGCGCCGCCGCCAAGTCGTAAGATCTGGCGTGAATCCTCCCGGCGCCGTCTGCATCCAAGAAAAGTCTATACGAGCATTAGGTCATTTTGTATAAAATCAGGAGTCGTTATGGATACCGCCTTGGGCATCGACCGTTTGCAATTCGCTTTCACGGTCACGTTCCATTACCTGTTCCCACAGTTGACGATGGGACTGGCGCTGCTCCTCGTCGTGTTGAAGAGCCTGGCGATCAAGACCGGCGACGAGCGGTATAACGAAGCGGCCCGTTACTGGGCCAGGATCTTCGGCATATCTTTTGCTTTCGGGGTGGTGACGGGCATACCGATGGAATTCCAGTTCGGGACCAACTGGGCTCGCTTCTCGCGGTTTGCCGGGGGCGTCATCGGGCAAACCCTGGCCATGGAAGGGATGTTCGCCTTTTTCCTGGAATCCTCGTTTCTCGGCCTGTTCCTCTACGGTGAAAAGCGCCTTGGGAAGTGGGGTCACTGGGCGGCGGCCTTCCTGGTGTTCCTCGGGTCCTGGCTGTCGGGATTCTTTATCATTGCCACCGACGCCTGGATGCAGCACCCGACGGGCTACCAGACGGCGCCCGACGGGTCGGTGCACCTGGCCAGCTTCTGGGAACTGTTGCTGAACCCGTGGGCCTGGTGGCAGTACGCCCACAACATGAGCGGAGCGGTGGTTACCGGTTCGTTTGTGATGGCGGCAGTGGGCGCCTTCTACCTGCTGATGCGAAGCCACCTGGATCAGGCCCGCATCTATGTCCGCACCGGCGTGGTGGCGGCTTGTGTTTTCAGTGTGCTGCAACTCTTCCCCACCGGCGACCAGCAGGGCAAGATGGTGGCCCGTCACCAACCGGTGACCCTGGCAGCCATGGAGTCCCTGTTTGAAACCAGGGAGGGCGCGCCACTGGTAATCCTGGGGCAGCCCAACATGGCGGAACTTAAGATCGACAACCCCATCATGGTGCCGCGCGCATTGAGTTTCCTGACCTACCTGCGCTGGGAGGCCCAGGTTCGCGGCCTGAAGGATTTTCCGCGGGAGGAGTGGCCGGATAACATTCCGCTGCTGTACTACAGCTACCACATCATGGTCGGATTGGGCACCATCTTCATCGCCGTGATGGGGCTCTCGGCCATCCTGCTGTGGCGCAAGAAGCTGTTTGACGCCAACTGGATGCTCTGGATTCTGATGCTCAGTTTCCCATTTCCCTTTATCGCCAACACGGCCGGGTGGATGACCGCCGAGATCGGGCGGCAGCCCTGGCTGGTCTACGGGCTGATGCGCACCGATCAGGGCTACTCGCCGTTGGTGTCGGCGGGCAACGGCGTCTTCACGCTCCTGGGTTTCATGGGCCTGTACCTGTTGCTGGGCATGCTGTTTCTGTTCCTGATCTGGCGGCAGATCCAGCGCGGACCGGCCCCGGTTGCGGTGGCGTAAGGAGGCAACACCGATGGAGACTACCTGGTTCATTCTCGTGGCGCTCATGCTGGCGGCCTACGTGATTCTGGACGGCTTTGATCTGGGCGCCGGCATCATGCACCTGTGCATCGCCAAGAACGATGAAGAGCGGCGGATGGTGCTGCGCGCCATCGGTCCGGTTTGGGACGGGAACGAGGTCTGGCTGCTGGCGGCCGGAGGAACGCTGTATTTCGCCTTTCCCATGCTTTACGCCTCCAGCTTCAGCGGATTCTATCTGCCCCTGATCATGGTGCTCTGGCTGTTGGTTCTGCGCGGTATCGGCATCGAGTTCCGCAACCACGTGGAAGGGCATCTGTGGGGTCAGGCGTTCGACGCGGTGTTTTCCATCTCGAGCCTGTTGCTGGCGGTTTTCTTCGGCGCGGCGCTCGGGAACGTGATCCGCGGGGTGCCGCTCAACGCCGAGGGCTACTTTTTCGAGCCTCTCTGGACCACCCTCACCGTGGGCCCCGAGCCGGGAATCCTCGACTGGTACACGGTGCTGACCGGCGTGGTGGCGCTGGCCGTGCTCGCCATGCACGGATCGGCCTACGTGGCGCTCAAGACCGAAGGGGATCTGTCGGCGCGCGCGCGCAGCCGCGGGCGCATGCTGTGGTGGGCGGTGGCCGTTCTTACGATCGTGTCGCTGGTGGCCACGCTTGCGGTGCGTCCGGGGATGCTCGATAACTACCGAAAGTACTCCGCCGGTGCGGTCTTCCCGCTGATGGTGCTGGTGAGCCTCGGACTGATGGCGTACTACTGGAGCAAGGGCAACGACAAAGCGGCCTTCATCTCGTCGAGCGTTTACATTGCGGGCATGCTGAGCGGCGCGGCCTTTGGACTCTATCCCTACGTGCTGCCGGCCAGCACCCGGCCGGAGTATGGGCTTACGATCTACAACACCGCGGCGCCGCCGTACGGCTTAAAGGTCGGCATGGTGTGGTGGATCATCGGCATCGTGCTGACGCTGGCGTACTTCACCTTCCTTTACCGGCTGTTTAAAGGGAAGGTGGCGCCCTCGGGCGATGGCCACGGGTACTGAAAGCGGTACTTGCGCAGCAACTCGTAAATCACTATGCCGCCCGCCGTGGCGACGTTGAGCGAATGCTTGACGCCGAGCATGGGAAGGCGGACGTGAACGTCGGATCGCGCGGCCGAGGCGGGCTGTATGCCTTCCACCTCATTGCCGAAGACGACGCAGACCGGGAATACGGGGATCCAATCGAACAGGTCCACCGAATGCAGGCTGGTTTCGATGGCGGCAATCTGGTACCCGCGCTCCCGCAGACCGGCGATGGTCTCCGCCGGGTCTGAGCAGCGCTCCCAGGGAACCGCGTCTTCGGCTCCCAGCGCGGTTTTCCGGATCCCCCGGTGGGGCGGGTGCGCGGTGATGCCGCACAGGTAGAGCTTCTCGACCCGCGCGGCGTCCGCGGTGCGGAAGAAGGCTCCGACGTTGTAAACGCTGCGGATGTTCTCAAGCAGCACGGCCACCGGCAGGCGGCCGATCCACTCATACCGTTCCGCGGCGGCCGTGACTTGATAGGGCAGGCGATCCATCGGCTTTCAAAACCGCGATTCGTCTCCATTCTAGCCCCTGTGCCCCGTGAGGCATAATGGGTTTGGATCGATCGCTTTGAAGGCCCCGGTTCAAGCCATTCTCTGGGTTTCAGCCATTCTGGGCGCCGGGTTGTGGGTGCGTCCGGGCGGTAACGCAACGGCTGTCACTGCGCGGCCGCACTTCACCGATATTGCGCCTCGGTCGCAGTTCTCCTACGTGTCCAACAACGACTACACCGGCAGGAAGTATTTCCAGCAGCCGATGTGCGGGG
>Ga0315298_1004186_pt1 | contig 21854 bp, 25 predicted proteins | sample WHS_1_MG_FD_203077 | JGI IMG/M metagenome (GOLD analysis project Ga0315298, IMG submission 203077) | Extremophilic microbial mat communities from Washburn Hot Springs, YNP, Wyoming, USA - WHS_1_MG | ecosystem: Environmental > Aquatic > Thermal springs > Hot (42-90C) | place: USA: Wyoming...
AGGGGCACACCGATGACCGTCCGATCCATACGGCCCTGTACCCATCGAACTGGGAGCTGTCGACAGCCCGGGCGACGAACGTCATTCGCTACCTGATCGAGCGCTGCGGCATGTCGCCGAAGCGCCTCTCGGCGGCCGGGTACGGTGAGTACCGCCCGGTTGCCGACAACAGTACCGAGACCGGGCGGGCGAGGAACCGCCGCGTAGACATTGTCCTGTTGCCGCTCACCTTCGCGGCCAATGAACCGAAGTAAAGGAGCGCTGCGCCATGAAGAAAAACCTGCTGGTCTGGATCGCCACCGGACTGGCGATCGCAATTCTGTTGGCCGCCCTCGCCGGCGGTGTCGCCTATCTGGTGGTGAGCCGGACCGCCGCGGCCAAGGATAAGGCGGCCGCGGGCGGCAGAGGCGATGCTCAGCCCAGCAACACTGTCCTCACGGCGGAGTGGAGCATCACTACCAATCTGGCGGACATCGGCAGCCGCCGGTACATTCAGCTAAAGTTCAAGATTGAAGTGCCGGACCAGAAGGCAGCCAAAGAGCTCACCGATAAAGAGACGCAATTGCGCGCCGAAGTGCTGGCGCTCCTGGCCGGCAAGACGGTGGCGGACGTCTCCGGTGAGCAGGGCCTGCTCAACCTGCAAAACGATATTCTTGAGCGCATCAACCGCGGCCTGACAAACAAAGCGCTCAAGGTCTATATCACTGACCGCGTCATTCAGTGAGCAGCGCGCAGGGCGGAGGGGGCGAGCGGCGTGACCGAGATTCTCACGCAAAAGGAAATCGACCAGCTGATTGCGGCCATATCATCGGGCGAAGCGGTGGTCGAAGGCGCGCGGACGCGTGAACGGCCGCGCCAGCTGCGCGTCTATGACTTCCGGCGGCCAAGCAAGTTTTCCAAAGAACAGATTCGCACACTGCAGATGCTCCACGATAACTTCTCGCGGCTGCTCACGACGTATTTCTCGACGCTCTTTCGGACGATGATCCAGCTCGCCGTAGCGTCCGTGGACGAGTTGACATACGGAGAGTTCATGCGCTCGATGCCCAATCCGGGCGTGATCGCGGTCGTCAGCCTGGAGCCGCTCAAGGGGAGCGCCATCCTTGAGATCAGCCCAGCCGTCGCCTTCCCGATGATCGATCGCCTGCTCGGCGGCAGCGGCCAAGCGCTCGATAAACCGCGGGCCCTCTCGGAGATCGAGCAGACCGTCATGGAGAGGGTCATCAACGGCTTTCTGTCCAATCTGCGCGAGGCTTGGAAGAACATTGTGGAGCTGAAGCCGCAGCTCAACGGCATCGAAACAAACCCGCTGTTTGCGCAGATCGTCGCCCCGAACGAGATTGTCGTCACGATTGTGTTCCGCGCCAAGATTGGCGACCACGCTGGCGCAATCAACCTCTGCATTCCGTACATCGTCATCGAGCCGATCCTGTCCCGCTTGACGGCCCACAACTGGTTTGCCTCCTCGCAGCGCGACGTGGCACCGGAAGTGAAAGATGTTTTAAACCGCAAGGTCGAAGCGACGCAGATGCCAATCACGGTCGAACTGGGCACCACCGAGGTGACGCTCGGCGAGCTTTTGGAGCTCAAAGTCGGCGACGTAATCCAGCTCGACAACCGCATTCACGATGAACTCAAGGTGCGGGTGGGGCCGCGCGTCAAATACCGCGGGCGGCCCGGGCGAGTCGGCAAGCATCTCGCCGTGCAACTCACCAGCCTGGTGACGGAAGGAGTGGACGGGGACGATGAGTAGGGAAGCCCTGTCGCAAGATGAAATCGACGCCCTCCTGAAGAGTCTGGCGGACGAGCCGCACGTCACGAGCGTCCTCAGCGAACAGGACAAGAACGCGCTGACGGAGTTCGGAAACATTTTCCTCGCCGGCAGCGCGGGCGCCCTGACGACGCTGCTCGGTGCCCAGGTCATGGTCACGGTGGCCAAAGTGGCGGCGACCACCAAGCGCACTCTCAGCGACGAAGTCCCCGGCCGCAGTCTGGTGGCGGAGCTGCACGTGACGAGCGCCTTCAGCGGGGTGGCCTATTTGGTGGTCGAGGAGAGCGCCGCGGCGACTGCCGCCGGCCTGATGACCGGCGCTGCCGAGTCGACGGACCTCGGCGAGACGCAGCTGCCGATGGTGCGCGAGCTGCTCGAGCAATTGATCGCCGGCGGCGCCAAGGCGCTGAGCGAGCTCATCGGCAGCCGGACGACCATTCAGTTCGGCGAGGTCGCGCTGAAGGATCTCGGCGTCGACGACCTGTCGCCGCAGCTGCTGCCCGATGACATGCTGATCAAGCTCATCTATCGCTGGCAGGTCGGCGAGGCAATCGACAGCGAGCTTCTGCTGATCATGCCCCAGGCCATGGGGGACAGCATCGTGGCCGCGCTCACCGGCCCGGCCGCCGGACCGGCGCCGGCCATGCCCGGTGTCGGAGCGGGCGTCCCCGCGGCCGGCGTCACCTCTCCGGTCGCGACTGCGAACTTCGCCGGCCAGCCAGGGGCCGCTGCGACGGCGCGCCGCGCCGCGATGGCACCTGCGGCCGGCGGGGCGACAGCGCGGGCGCATGCGGTTCCCGCCGGGCAGGTGACCGTCCAGCCCGCCGAGTTCAGCGAGCTCCCTCGCCATCAAGCACCGGAGGCGAGCAGCAACATCGATCTTCTGCTCGATGTACCGCTCAACCTGACCGTCGAGCTCGGGCGGACCAAAAAGACGATCCGCGAGATCCTCTCGCTTGGCCCCGGTTCGGTGGTCGAGCTCGAGAAGCTGGCCGGGGAAACGGTCGACATTCTCGTCGGCGGCAAGCTGATGGCCAAAGGCGAGGTCGTGGTGATCGACGAGAACTTCGCCGTCCGCATCACCGACATCGTCAGCCCGGTCGATCGCCTGAACAACTTGCGCTAAGGGGCCGCTGCAGAAGGCTTCACTCCACGGGAGCTACGGCGAAGGAAGTCGGGCTTAGCTCCAGTTCCGTTCATCTTTCTGCAGTGGCCTGGACAGGGAACGGGTTTTTGCAGCAGACTCCTAAGGGGCCGCTGCAGAAAGCTTCACTCCACGGGAGCTACGGCGAAGGAAGTCGGGCTTAGCTCCAGTTCCGTTCATCTTTCTGCAGTGGCCCGGACAGGGAATGAGTTTTGCAGCAGATTCTTAGACAGTCGGACAAGGGGGGAGCCCGAAGATGTCCGCCATGGTCGCTCTGCTTGCTCTCGCTGAACCGGCCGCCAGCGCGCCTGCGACCGGCAGCCGCTGGGGCTGGATCGGCACCGCCCTGCAGCTCCTCTGGGTGCTGTTCCTGTTTGCCCTCGTGCTGTGGCTCGCCTACTTCACCACGCGCCTCGTCGGTCGGCGGTTCAGCGGCGGCAGCGGTCGCTATCTCCGCCTGATCGACAGCCTGCCGCTGGGGCAGAATCGCGCCGTCGCGTTGGTCGAGCTGAACGGTGAAGTCCTCTGCGTCGGCGTCAGCGAGCACGGCGTCAACCTGCTCGGTCGCTGCAACCGCGCCGAGCTGGTCGAGCTCACCCCGACGGCGGCCGGAGAGGCGCCTGCGGTCGATGTGCTCGCCGGGTCGCTGGCGGGCCTGCGGGCCGGGCTCGGCGGGGCAATCCCGGGCTCTCTCGGGCGCTGGTTCGCTGACCGACGACGCTCGCGCGGGCGGAAAGATGTCGGCGCGGGCGGCGCCACAAGTCCCGCTGACGCCCCGGCCGGGCATCAAGAGGCCGGCGAACCATCCGGAGCGGACGAGGCGAGCGAATTCGCCCGGCGCATGCGCGAGCAGATCGAGCGGTTGCGCCGGATCGGGGAGAGCGACCGCCCGTGAGGTGGTTCAGACGGCACGGCTGCACGCTGCTCATCGCTTGTCTCCTAATCTCCGCCGCAACGGCGGTGGCCGCCGCCGCGCCGGCGACCGTGCCGCTGCCCAACATCAGCATCGGCGTCGGGCAAAGCAGCAATCCGCGCGACGTGGCCACCAGCCTGCAGGTCATCCTGCTCCTGACGGTGCTCACGCTGGCGCCGTCGCTGCTGATCCTCATGACGTCCTTCACCCGCATCGTCATCGTCCTGTCGTTCGTTCGCAACGCCCTGGCGACCCAGCAGATGCCGCCCAACCAGGTGCTGATCGGCCTCGCGCTCTTCTTGACCTTCTTCATCATGGCGCCGGTGTTCAGCCAGATCAACCGCGATGCGCTGCAGCCTTATCTCAGCGGCCAGGTCGCCCAGGACGTCGCCCTCCAGCGCGCCGAGCGCCCGCTGCGGGAGTTCATGCTCAAGCAGTTCACGTCGGATAAGGATCTTGCCCTGTTCGTCAGCCTGGCCGGGCTGCCGAAGCCGAACAGCAGCGACGACATTCCGACCTATGTGCTGATCCCGGCCTTCGCCCTGAGCGAGCTCAAGAAGGCCTTTCAGATGGGCTTCATGATCTTCATTCCGTTCATCGTCATCGACATGATCGTGGCCAGCACTTTGATGTCCATGGGCATGATGATGCTCCCGCCGATGATGATCTCGCTGCCCTTTAAGATCATCCTGTTCGTCCTCGTCGACGGCTGGTACCTGGTGGCCAAGTCGCTGATCACCAGTTTCCACTGAGAGGGTGAAGGCTATGACGCTCGGTTTTGTCATCAACCTCGGGCGCGAGGCGCTGCTGACAGTCCTCCTTGTCTCGGCGCCGATGCTGATCCTCGGCACGGTGGTCGGCCTCGTCATCAGCATCTTTCAGGCCACGACGCAGATCCACGAGCAGACGCTCAGCTTCGTGCCGAAGATCGTGGCCGTGCTGGTCGCCATGGTCATCTTCGGCCCGTGGATGATGACCAAGCTGGTCGATTTCACGAGCAACCTGCTTGCCAACCTGCCGCTTTACGGGCGGTGAAGGGTGCGCTATTCTCTGCCTTGCCGTGAGGGGGCCGCGCGGTGGATCTGCTGCAATTGCTGACCGGCAAATACGATCTCTATTTTCTCCTCTTCGCCCGCTGCGCGGGTCTGTTCAGCGTCGCGCCGGTGATCGGCAGCCGCTACGTGCCGGCGCAACTAAGAATCGCCCTCGCCGCGGCCCTGGCGCTTACGCTGCTGCCGCAGGCGGGCCTGACGGCTGCCGGTCTGCCCCAGAGCTTGCCGGCTTACGCCCTGGCGGTGATCGGCGAGACGCTGGTCGGCCTCGCGATCGGCTGGGTGGCGCAGTTGATTTTCGCCGCGGCGCAGCTCGGCGGCGAGCTGCTGGACATGCAGATGGGCTTCGGAATGGTCAACGTCATCGACCCGCAGTTCGGCACGCAGGTGCCGTTGATCGGCAACTTCCAGTACATGCTGGCTGCCTTGGTCTTCTTGGCCGTCGACGGCCACCATCTGCTGATCCGGGCGTTGGCGGCGAGCACGAAACTCTTGCCCGTGGCCGGAGTGGGCTTCTCGCCGCAACTGGCTTGGTTCATTGTCGATAACGTCCAGGGATTGTTCGTCACGGCGATCAAGATCGTCGCGCCGGTGCTCGGCGCTATCTTCCTGACCAACGTCGCCCTTGGCCTGGTCGCGCGCAGCATGCCGCAGATGAATGTGTTCGTCGTCGGCATGCCGCTTCAGCTCGCGGTCGGCGTGCTGACCTTGGTGGTTGCCCTGCCGCTCTACATCGCGATGCTGGAGGGAACGTTCGCCGGTCTGACGCGCACTCTGACCGACCTTTTGCGCCTGTTCGGGCGCGGGTGACCGGGATGGTGGAAGTGCGCGCGATCGACCTCCAGCTGTTCGCCGACCGCACCGAGCCGGCGACGCCAAGGCAGCGGCAGCGGGCGCGCGAACGCGGGCACGTGCCGCAGAGCCCGGAAGTGACCTCGGCAGCGTTGCTGCTGGCCGCCTTTCTGGTCCTCCGCGCCACGGCGCCCGCCATCTGGGACGGCCTTGCGGGGTACCTGCACGATACCTTGGGCCGCCTCGCGCCGGGAGACCTTAGCGTTGGCGATTTGCAGCGCATCTTCACGGGTGCGCTGGCGTTTGCCGGCCGGAGCCTCTGGCCGCTGCTCGCCACCGTGGTCGCCGTCGGCCTTGCGGTCGGGTTCGCGCAAGTCGGCTTCATCTTTACGCTGCGGCCGCTGGTGCCGCAGTTCAACCGCATCAGCCCGCTGCAGGGCTGGCAAAGGATGTTCTCGCGCCGCGCCGCCATCGAGTCGCTCAAGGCGCTGTTCAAGCTGATTCTGATCGCTTGGGTGGCGTACGCTGCCCTCCGTGGTGCCGCGGGAAAGATGTCCGACCTCATGAGCATGGACATTGGTGCCGCGGTGGCCGCGGTGGCGCAGCTGGCCGCCGCGCTCATCCTGCGCGTCGCCCTGGTCTGGGTGGCCCTCGCGGCGCTCGATTACCTCTACCAGCGCTACGAATACGAAGTCTCGCTGCGGATGACCCGCCAAGAGATTAAGCTCGAGCTCCGGGAGCAGGAAGGCGACCCGCAGGTCAAGGCCCGCATCCGCCGGCGTCAGCGCGAGATCGCGATGCGGCGCATGATGGCCGATGTCGCCAAGGCGGATGTCGTCATCACCAACCCGACCCACTACGCCGTTGCGCTGCAGTACGACCACCTTAAGATGGTCGCCCCGAAGGTCGTCGGCAAGGGTCAGGGCTACATCGCGGAGCGAATCAAAGAGATTGCCCGCGAGCGAAACATCGCTACTGTGGAGAACGTCGCCCTCGCTCAGGGGCTCTACCGGGCGGTTGAGGTCGGGCAGACGATCCCGCCCGAATTCTATCAGGCGGTGGCCGAAGTCCTGGCCTTCGTCTACCGCCTCAAAGGCCGGTTTTAGGGGGCCGCTGCAGAAGGCTTCACGCCACGGGATTTTTAGCCCGACATCATCAAATGGCTCAAGTAAGTCGGGCCAAAGATCCAGTTCCGTTCAGCCTTCTGCAGCGGCCTGGACAAAGAAAAGAGACGTCGGAACCATAACTCAATTTCGTGCAGCCCTTTTTTAGCAGATTCCTAGCGGTCGGATCGGACAAGGAGGAGCGGCATGGCGCGCAATCCGCTATTGAAAAACGCTGACATATTGGTCGCTGCCGCGGTCATCTTCACCGTCGTGATGATGGTCGTGCCGCTGCCGACTTGGCTACTTGACCTGTTCCTCAGCTTCAACCTGGTGCTTGCGTTGGTGATCGTCCTGGCGACGATGTACACCACCGACACGCTGCAGCTTTCAGTGTTCCCGTCGCTGCTGCTGATCACCACTCTCTTCCGACTTGCCCTCAACATCTCGACCACCCGCCTCATCCTCCTCAACGGCTACGCCGGCGAGGTCATCGAGCGGTTCGGTAACTTCGTCGTCGGCGGTAACCCGGTGGTCGGCTTCATCGTCTTTCTCATTCTCGTCGTCGTCCAGTTCATCGTCATCACCCGCGGCGCCGAGCGCGTCGCCGAGGTCGCCGCGCGCTTCACTCTCGACGCGATGCCCGGCAAGCAGATGAGCATCGACGCCGACCTCAACTCCGGCCTCATCACCGAGGCGGAGGCGCGCCAGCGCCGCCGGGACGTCGAGCGCGAGGCCGACTTCTACGGCGCGATGGACGGCGCCTCAAAGTTCGTCAAAGGCGACGCCATCGCCGCCCTCGTCATCCTCGCCATCAATCTGCTGGGCGGCTTCGTCATCGGCATGCTCCAGCGCGGCCTCGACGCCACGCAGGCGCTCCAGCAGTACGCCCTGCTGACGGTGGGCGACGGTCTCGTCACCCAGATCCCGGCGCTCCTCATCTCGACCGCCACCGGCATTATCGTCACCCGCGCCGCGTCGGATGCCAACTTGGGGAGCGATTTCGTCGGCCAGCTGTTCAACCAGCCGCGCGCGCTGCTGATCGCCGCGACGGCAATCGGCCTCATGGGGCTCGTGCCGGGACTGCCGAAGCTGCCGTTCTTTGCTCTCGCGGGCCTGTTTGGCTTCCTCGGCTACTCCATGGGCAAGTCGCGCCAGATTGAGACACAAATCGACAGCCAGCGGGAGGAAAGTGGGAAAAACGCGAAGAAATCAGAAAATGTTGCCGGCTTGCTGCAGGTCGAGCCATTGGAGATAGAACTTGGCTACGCGGTGGTGCCCCTGGCCATCCAAGAGCAGGGCGGCGACCTGATGGAGCGGGTGCTGGCGATCCGCCGGCAGTGCGCCTTGGATCTCGGCATCATCGTGCCGCCCATCCGCGTCCGCGACAATCTCCAGCTGCCACCGAACGCATACATCATCCTTCTGCGGGGCATTGAGGTGGCCCGCGGCGAGGTGTACCTGGATCAGTATCTGGCCATGAACCCCGGGACCGCCGGCGAGGAGATCCCAGGGACGCCGACGACCGAGCCGGCTTTTGGCTTGCCGGCGCTCTGGATCGGGGCTGACCAGAAAGAGCGGGCGGAGCTGGCCGGTTACACCGTGGTCGATGCGGCGAGCGTCATGGCGACGCACGTGACGGAAGTTATCCGTGCCCACGCCGCCGAGATCTTGACCCGGCAAGACGTCCAGGCGCTCCTCGATGCGGTCAAGACCACCGCGCCGACCGTCGTCGACGAACTCATCCCCGGACTGCTGACGGTCGGCGAAGTCCAGAAGGTATTGCAGGCACTGCTGCGGGAGGGCGTGTCGATCCGCGACTTGACGCTCATCCTCGAGGCGCTCGCCGACCACGCGCGGGCAACCAAAGACACCGAGCTCCTGACCGAGTACGTCCGCCAGGCGATGGCGCGCTCGCTCTGCCACCAGTTCGGTCTCGACCGCGGGCGGACGAAGGTCCTGACCCTTTCCGCGGATCTCGAACAGCGGTTGGCCGATGCCGTTCAGCGCACCGAGAGCGGCACTTATCTCGCCCTCGACCCGCAGACGATTCAGCGCATCCACAGTTCCCTCGCCGAGCAGACGCAGCGCCTGGCGGCACTGGGGGAGACACCGATCGTCCTCTGCTCGCCGTCCGTCCGGCTGTTCTTCAGGCGATTGGTCGAGCGCGTCGCTCCGCGGCTGATCGTTATGTCCTATGCAGAGCTGACTCCGCAGGTGGAAGTGGAATCGGCAGGGATGGTGACCTGTTAGATGAAGGTGCGGCAGTTTCGCGCCCGGACGATGCAAGAGGCATTGGCCCGCGTCAAGGCCGAGATGGGACGCGAGGCGGTTCTGCTTTATACGCGCCGCTTTCGGGTCGGCGGTCTGTTCGGCCTCTTCGGCCAGGAGATGGTCGAAGTCACCGCGGCCGTTGACGAAGGGCGGGCTGAGACGGCCGTCGCCGGAGGGCCGACCATCAAGCGGGCTGTCGAACCCGCTCCATTGGTCATGGCCGGCGGGGCCGCCTCCGCGCGGGCCGAAGCGGCCGGCACGGTCACGCCGCTCGCGCCGCGCATAGCCGCGCCGCGCGCCCCCTCGCCTGCGGACGGACTTGAGACTCAGCTCGAGACGGTCAAGGAGATGGTTAGCCAGGTCATCCGCCGCCTCGACGGCAACGACCTCGTGGACGGTTATCCGGAGTGCCTGAAGCAGATGTTTAACGCCCTCGTGGCGGCCGAGACCGAAACGGATCTCGCGAAGGAGATCGTGGCCAGAATTGCCGACCTGACCAAGCGCGCCGAATTCGACAACGAGGGCGCGATCCGCATCCTCGGGACTTACCTCGAGCGGATGTTCGGCCGCGCCGAGCCGATCGATGCCGCCGCCGGGCGCCGCGTCTGCGCTCTCATCGGTCCGACCGGCGTCGGTAAGACCACCACCATCGCCAAGCTGGCCGCCAATTTCGCCCTCATCGAGAAGCGCAAGGTTGCATTGATCACTGCGGATACATACCGGATCGCGGCCGTCGAGCAGCTGAAAACATACGGGGATATCATCGGCGTGCCGGTGGAAGTCGTCTTCACGCCAAAGGAGCTCAAGACTGCCGTCGAGATACACCGCGATGCCGATGTCATCCTGATCGATACCGCCGGTCGCAGCCACCGCAATGAGATGCAGCTCTCTGAGCTCAAGGCGTTTCTGGACGCCGGCACGCCCAGCGAGACGTACCTCGTCATCGCCGTCAACACCAGCCTGCGCGATGCGCGCGAGATCCTGCGCTGCTACGAGAAAGTGGGCTTCGACCGGTTGATTTTCACCAAGTTGGACGAGACTTCGCACTTCGGCCTGATGCTTAACCTCACGGCGCAGGCCCGCAAGCCGATGTCCTACTTTACCACGGGGCAGAACGTGCCCGACGACATTGAGGTGGCCAATCCGCGGCGGATTGCCCGTCTCATCTTGGGGGACTGAGGCGCGATGAAAGACCAGGCGGAACGGTTGCGGCTGCTGGCCGACAGTCTGAAGGCGGACATCCGTCAGCGCGCGCAGATGCCGGCGCGGCGGGAACGGGCGACGCGCGTGATCGCCGTCACCAGCGGCAAGGGCGGCGTGGGCAAGACCAATTTCACCGTCAACCTTGGCATCGCGTTCGCCCAACGCGGCCTGCAGGTGCTCGTCCTCGACACCGACATCGGCTTGGCCAATGTCGATGTCATCCTGGGCCTGTCGCCGGAGTACGATCTCAGCCACGTCATCGCCGGCCAGCGCGACGTGTTCGAGATCATTTACGAGGGGCCGGCCGGCCTCAAACTGATCGCCGGCGGGACCGGATTCCAGGATATCGTCAACCTAAACGAACTGCAGCTTGCCCGCTTCCTCAGCGCCCTCGAAGCTCTAGACGGGACGGTCGACATTATTCTCCTCGACACCGGCGCCGGTATCTCGAAGAATGTGCTCAACTTCGTCTTGGCCGCCGACGAGATCGTCATCGTGACGACGCCGGAGCCGACGGCGCTGACCGATGCCTACGCGATCATCAAGGTGATCGTTCGCCGGCGCCCCGGCGCCTGCCTCAAACTGGTCGCCAATCGGGTGCTGACGGCCAAGGACGGCGCGGCGGCGGCCGAGCGACTAGTTGCCGCGGCCGAGCGCTTTCTCGGCGCGAAGCTCGAGTTCCTCGGCCCGGTGATCGAAGACGAAGCCGTCCCGCGCTCAGTGCGCAGCCAGACGCCGTTTCTCATCCACGCGCCGAACTCGCCCGCCTCGGCTTGTATCAACCGGGTGGCCGATGCCCTGCTCGGCGGCGCAGCGGCGGCCAAACCGCGTGGCGCCCGGTCATTTTTCCAGCAACTGACTCGTTCCTTCAGCACTCTTTTGACGAACTAAAGCGAGACGGGGGGAACTGGCCATCGAGGCGCGTCGCTTTCCCAACCTGCCGGTGAACACCCAAGTCAGCTTGTCGCTTCGGATGGGCGCGCATGCCGGGACATACTCGACCTACGTCGCCGACGGCGGCGAGGACGGTTTGGTGCTGGCGACGCCGATCGTCGGCGGAACGTACCTACCGATTGTCCCGGGCGCGCCGGTGCGGGTCGAGTACAGCGACAGCGGCGGTACGTATCGCCTTTATTCGCACGTCTTGCGCGTCGCGCGGGGACCGCTGCCGACGACCGTGGTCGATCGGCGGGGACGCGTCGAGCACGAACAGCGGCGCCAGTACGTCCGTTTGGAGCTCTCGCTGCCGGTGCGGTTTGCCGTCACATGGCCGATCGGCGTGTACGCCGACACCGATCTGCCCATTTTCAGCGGGCGGACGCGCGACGTTTCGGGTGGCGGTATCCAGTTGGTGACGCAAGAAGCCCTTCGGCCAGGCACCGAGCTCGCGCTGGAGATCAAACTGCCCGAGCAGACGGTCGCGCTCGGCGGCGAGGTGGTGCGGCTCGTGACGACCATCGACCAAGGGACGCACAAAGACTACGTCCTCGGCGTGCGTTTCACGGGACCGCAGCGCGCCCGCGACAAGATTGTCGCCTACGTCTTCGCCCAACAGCGCCTGTACATCAAGCGCGGACTGAGGGCTGATTGAGCGGGGGGGATTTTGCCATGCCGGGCGTGCTGAGGCAGCTCACCCTGATAATCGCCGCGCTGGCGGCCGTAGCGACGCTCTTCGCGAGCCGGGCGGCCGGCGTGCGGACAGTGCAAATCGGCCTGAGGACCGCCGCGGCATTTGTCGTCTTCCTTGCCGGCACAGATCTATTAGCCAGGGCGCTCGTCAACCTGATGCCCGCCGCCTGGCCCGGCAGGCGCGCACCTGCAGCGCCGCCGCAGGTCGGCCAACGGGTCGACATCACCATCCCGGGGACCCGCCCGCAGGGCGCATTTGTCCCGCTGAGCGCGTCGGAACTGGTCGGCGCGCGGACAACGAGCGCGGGCGGCGGCAAGGATGCCGGCGCCGACGCGAACAAAGCCCGACAGCGTGCCCGGCAGGAGGAGTAATCAATGTCCGCAATCATCGATGACAGCGTCCTTCAGTCAAAGATCCGGCTGGTTCAGGGCGCCGTCAATTGCACGGAAGAAGAGGCGCAGATGGCGCTCGAGGGAGCGGGCGGCGACGTGCACGTCGCCATCAAGCTGCTCGACCTGATCGCCAAGGACATCCTGGTGATCAAGTTCCGCTTCGAAGGGAAGCGGGCGGCGACGGTGAGCGGCCTCGGCTACGTGGCCGTCGATATCCGCAGCGGCAAGCTCCTCACCACGAATACGGTCGTCACCTACCGCATGTCGCTCGCCGACGAGGTCACCCCGGACCTCCCGTGGCGAGTCGTTGAAAGCAGCATTGCCAGCCTCAAGGACAATGCCGACATTAACCTGAACGCCACCATGGACCTCGACGGCCAGCTCAACATCGCCATGAAGCCTTGGCGCATCGACGAACTCGGGCGGATGGCCAAGGCCGGCCACGACTCCGAGCTGAAGCAGGCGCTGCGCGAAGAATTGACCCAGGCCTTGAAAGAGGACCTGCGCGTGGAGGTCGCCTGGGAGTTGTTGACGCGCGTGCAGTACGACGGCGAGGCCGACTTGGCCCGGGAGGACCGGCCGGCCGTGCCGGACATCGAGCCGAGCGAGGCGGAGGCCGGCAACGGCTTGACGATCTTCTTGCAGTCCGAATTGGTCGTGGCGCCGATTGACGGCGTTCCCGTAGAATCGCTCACCGCCGGGCAGACGGCCCTGGTGCGGATCACCGATACCAGCCAGATCGGATCATACCTGGCAACCCTGCTCGGCGGACGCAACGGCCCAGAGACGGTGCCCCTTGCCGCGCCGGTCACGCGCGTCGAGGAGCTGCCCAGTGGGCGCCTGCGCGTGGAGTTTCGCTTCGGCCCGGGGGTGATGGGCAAGGCCATCTGCGATCGGGGTGTCAAGGTGAGTCTGGTGCGGCCCGAGTCGGTGCAGGCGCCGCCGCCGGCGGGGCGAGCGGATTGGTTGCTCATCGTCGCGGGGCTGCTGGTATTGCTGCTGGCGCTGCTGCTTAAGTTGCGCTGAGGAGGTGGCACGGTGGCGGCCGTCGTTGAAAGCGACAAGCTGTGGCTGATGTACAAGCGCGGGCGGGACATGAGCGCGCGCGAGAAGCTCATCCTCGCGCATGCGCCGCTGATCAGCTACGGGATCTTCGGGCTCATCGATGCCATCGAGAAGTATAACCCCGAATACAACGTCAAGTTTGAGACCTATGCCATCGCGCGCATCAAGGGGAGTATGCTCGACGGCCTGCGCGCCCTCGACTGGGTGCCGCACTCGCTGCGCCAAAAGGCGCGCGAGGTAGAACGCGCTTACGCCAAGCTGGAAGGCGAATTGGGGCGCTCGGCCACCGATGAGGAAGTGGCCGCGGCTCTCGGCATCACGGCGGACGAGCTGGCTCAGCTGATCACCGACATCGGATCGACGAGCATCGTCTCGCTCGACGACCTCTGGTATGAAGGCGAAGGCAGCGGGCCGATCCGCGCCATCGACATGATCGAGGACGAAGGGGCGGTTGATCCGCAGATCAACGTGGAGTTCGGCGAGCGCAAGCGGCTGTTGGCCGAGGCCATCGACAAGCTGCCGGAGCGCGAGAAGCTGGTGGTGACGCTCTATTATTACGAAGGGCTGACGGCCAAGGAGATCGCCGCCGCGCTCGGCGTCTCGCAGTCGCGCGTCTCGCAGTTGCACAGCAAGGCCATCCTCAGGCTGCGCGGGCGCTTAAGCCGGATGAAGGGCGCACTCGTGTGACACTGAGTCTCAATTCACCGGGCAGGGAGGGCGTTGGGGTGGCAGGCAAGACAGTCCGGATTGAAGCGGCCAGTCTCGAAGAGGCCAAGCACATTGCCGCCTCGCGGCTCGGCGTGGGTGAGGAGGAGCTGGCGATAGAGATCGTGCGGCGCGGGCGGGCGTCCTTGTTTGGCCGCAAGGAGACGTGGATCATCGAGGCCAAGGCGCGAGCCGACGTCGGCGGCGTGATCGCTGACGCGTTGCGGATAGCGGACGCGGCGACGGAGGAGCCGTTGAATTCGGAACCGACAGTCAATGCAGCCACGCCGGTGGGCGCGCTGCCGACGGTCGGGCAGGCAGTTGACGGTGCGGTTGAGGTCAAGGTGGAGCCGGACCTGATGAGCGCGCGCATCATCGTCCGGCCGCCGGTCGGCGGCAGGGCGATCACGCTTGCGGACGCCCGGAAGGCGCTTGCTGACGCCGATGTGACGGCCGGCATCGACGAGGAGGCGCTGGCGCGGGCCGTCGAGTTGGCCGACCCGACGCTGGCGGTGGTCGTGGCCCGCGGCCAGCCGGCGGTCGACGGGCAGAATGCCAGGATCGAGTACCGCTTCGACGTCGATCCCGCCAGGCAGCGGCCGGTCGAATTGGCCGACGGGCGAGTCGACTACCATAACCTGAACCTCATCCAGAATGTCAAGCGCGGCGATGTGTTGGCGGTCAAGGTGCCGGCCGAATCCGGCGTGGACGGCTTCAACGTCCGCGGCGAGCGCATCCCGGCCAAGCCGGGGCGCGATGTCCAGTTGCCGCTCGGCAAGGGCTGCGAGGCCCTCGCTGACGGGCTGACCATCGTCGCCGGCGTGGACGGTCACGTCGTCCTCACCGGCGGGCGGAAGATCGCCGTCCTGCCGGTGTACGAGGTGCGCGGCGATGTCGACCTGTCGACCGGGAACATCAATTTCGTCGGCAGCGTGATCGTCCGCGGCAGCTTGGCGAGCGGCTTCGAGATCCGGGCCGAGGGCGACGTCACCGTCGATGGCTATGTCGATGCGGGGACAATCGTCGCCGGCGGCAACGTTGTGATTCGCAAGGGGATTCAGGGGCGGAGCAAGGGCGTCATCGAGGCCGGCGGATCGGTCAACGCCATGTTCATCGAGAACGGGACGATCCGCGCCGGCGGCGACGCGATCATCGCCGAGGCGATCATGCACAGCGAGGTCATCGCGGGAGGGTCCGTCATCTGCAACGGTCGCCGTGGCTTGATCGTCGGCGGCCGCATCCAGGCGCGCAACGAGGTTTCGGCCAAAATGATCGGCGCCGCGATGGGCACGCTCACTGAGATCGAGGTCGGCGTCGACCCGGCCCTGCGCGAGGAGCTGATCAAGACTGCGGCCGAACAGCGCGAGCTCGACGAGAATCTCAACAAGACAACGCAAGCCGTAAAAATGCTGAAAGAGATGGAGCAGGCCCAGGGCGGACTGGACCCCGACCGCAAGGACAAGCTGCTGAAGCTCATCCGCAGCCAGTATCAGCTGATGGGGCAGCGCGACGCCATCGCCGCGAAGCGCCGCCAGATCGAGGAGCAGATGGAGAGTAGCCTCAAGGGCAGAGTGCGGGCGAGCGACCTCATCCACCCGGGGACGCGCGTGACGATCGGCCGCAGCACCATGCACCTGAGAGATGAGATCAGGCATTCGTCGCTCATCCTCGGGCCTGACCATACGATTACCGTCGGGCCCTATGATTGACGCCCGGTAAGGCCTGTGTTGTGGTGGGGCCCGAAAGTCCAGCGACGGGCGCGCCCGCTCCGGGGCGCGCGAGGGAGGTGGCGGGGTGTCGCTCAAATCCATTGACATGGTGACGATGCTGCCGCGCCTGACCGAAGTCGGCAAGGCGCAGCAGGTGCGGGAACAAGACGGGCAGACCGCGCAGCAGCAGTTCGCCGCCCAGTTGCAGAGCAAGGTGGTTCAGGAGCAGCGCCAGGTCAACCTGCCGCCCGAGGCGGCGCGCGCGCAGGCGAAGCGCGACAGCGACCGCAGCGGCCGCGGCGGCCGGGGCAAGCGCGAGGGACCGGGCCGCGAGGCGCGGGAGAGCGCCGGCGCCTCCGGATTGGCGGAGGAGAAGCAGCGCCCCGCGGACGGCAAGGGCAGCGTCATCGACATTATCTTGGAGGACTAGCATGAGGTACGCACTCATCGTTGCCGGCTATGCGCTCATTCTCTGGGGCATCTACACGGTACGGCGCGACGCCGGGCGCGGGCGCGCGACCGCTTACCGCGACGGCCAAGAGGAGATCGAAGCGGTCGTCGAGGAGTTCATCGCGGCGGCCGAGCGCGTCCGGACCGACCTCGACCGCAAGGCGGCCGAGCTGCAGCGCCTCATCAACTTGGCCGATGACCGTCTGGCGAAGCTGATCCAGGCGCAGACGCCGGCGGGACCGGCAGCGGAGGCAACTGCCGGCGGGCAGCCGGCGCTCGCGACGCGGGGTGCGGCGGCCGTCGCGGCCAGCTACCGGGCGCAGCTGCCGGCGACGCCCGGCGCGACCGGCGACCGGCCCGCGCAACGCGCGTCCGAAGAGCCGCCCGCCCGCACGGCGGACGACGAGCGGCCGGAGGAAGCCCAGTCATTGCGTGCGACGCTCGCCGGCGAGCGGGCGGAAGGCAAAGCTGGCAAGGCGGCGAAGGGCACCAAGACGAAGGCGGGCGGCAAGGAGCGGTCGCGCCACGCGCAGGTCTACGAGCTGGCCGACAGCGGCCAGGGCGTGACCGAGATCGCGCGCGCAACCGGGCTGTCGAAGGGCGAAGTCCAGCTCATTCTCGACCTGAGGAAGACGAGGTGATGGCGGATGCCACGGCGTTGGTCGCGCGAGCTGGTCATCGGCATCGGGATCGGTCTCATCATCGCCGCCTCATTCGCCATCCTGTTTGACAACGTCAGCAACCGGGAGATCGAGCGAAGGGCGCGGGAACTCGGCATGATCTACCGCGATGAGACGCTGGCCGGCGGGCCGGGCATCGTCTTGCTGCTGCCGCAGCCGGCGCCGATCGATACGGTGGCCGACATTCTCCAGGGAGGAGGGGTGATCGCCGGAAAGCAAGCGTTGCTAACTGAGGCGGCCGCGCGCCAAGTGACGACGGTGGCCGCCGGCGTCTACCGGTTCAGCGGCACGCTGACGGCCGATGCGGTTCTGACCAAACTGACGGGAGGTGACGGCAAGTGATCAGAGGACTCTACACGGGCGCTTCCGGCATGCTGGCCCAGCTCGACCGGTACGATGTAATCGCCAACAACCTGGCCAACGTCAGCACCCCGGGGTACAAGCGGCAAGAAGCAATTGTGGAGGCTTTCCCGACCATGCTGATGTACCGCGTGCGCGATGCGCGCGATGATCAGCCGATGGCCATCGGGCGCGTCGGGACCGGCGCGCTGCTCAGCGAGACGGTCACTCGCTTCGACGCCGGGACGCTCGAGCAGACGGACAACCCGCTAGACATGGCGATCAGCGGCGATGGTTACTTCGCGGTGGCGACCCCGCGCGGCGTCCGCTACACCCGCAACGGCAGCTTCCGCGCCGACGGCAACGGCCGGTTAGTGACCATGGAAGGGGATGCCGTGCTCGGCAGCGACGGCGCCCCGGTGAGCGTCGTCGGCTTCGATCCGGCCAAGGTGCGCGTCGTGCGTGTGCCCGCCGGCGATCTGGTCAAAGAGGGCGACAACCTGTTCCGCCTGCGCGACGGCGCGCCCGAACCCACTGCGGCGGCCGATGCCAAGGTGCTGAGCGGTCGGCTCGAGACGTCGAACGTCAACCCGGTGACCGCCATGATCGACATGCTGAGCGCGCTGCGGGCTTACGAGGCCAATCAGAAGGTGATCCAGGCCATGGACGATACGCTCGGCAAGGCAGTCAACGAGATTGCCCGTTAGCTGATCGGAGACGGACGAAGCGAGCGAAGTGAGCAATTGAGAGGCCGGACCGCAAGGCGGAGGCCTCGCGGCGCCGAGCGATCGAGGCGCCGAGCAAGAGGAGGCGCAGTATGATTCAGTCTTTGTGGACGGCAGGTTCCGGCCTGCTGGCCCAGCAGGCCCGCGTCGACGCCATAAGCAACAACATTGCCAACATCAACACGACCGGCTTCAAGCGCGATCAGGCGACCTTCAGCGACCTCGTGTACGCCCGCCTGCGACCTGCCGATCAGCAGACCTACCTCGGGCCGACGGTGCCGGCCGGGGTTGACCGCGGGCACGGCGTGCGCGTGGACGCGGTGCGCAAACAATTCGGGCAAGGGATGCTCGAGATGACCGGGCGCGACCTTGACCTCGCCATCCAGGGCGATGGGTTCTTTCAGGTCCGTCTGCCCGACGGCAGCACGGCCTACACGCGGGCCGGCGAGTTCCGCGTCGATGCCGGCGGCACGGTGGTCACCCCGGCCGGCTTTCCGCTGCTGGCCGACGGCAAGCCGCTGGTCGTTCCGGCCGGCGCGACCGCCATCACCGTGGCGGCCGACGGCACTGTCACGGCGACCGGGGCCGACAGCCAGCCGGTCAAGTTGGGGCAGATCCGCTTGACGCGCTTCGCCGATCCGAGCGCGCTGGGCGGAGCCGGCGACGGAGTGTTCATCGCCAACGCCGATGCCGGTCAGCCGCAGCAAATCGCGCCCGGCGACGGAACTGCCATCGTCCAGGGCGCGCTCGAGCGCGCGAACGTCGACTTGGCCCAGGAGATGGTCTCCCTGGTGCTCGCCCAGCGAGCGTATGAGCTGAGCGCGCGGGCGGTCCAGACGGCCGACCAGATGCTGGCTCTGGCCAACGGCCTGCGCCGCTAGCGGTAGCCGGCTGTGTTGGGCGGCGGCACAAGACGAGGGAGCGCTGACCAAAGCGAGGAGGTGTGGGCGTGGAACTGAGGAACTGTCCCGTCTGCGGTCGCGTCTTCAGTTACGCCGGCCGCAATCTCTGCCCGGCGTGCGCCCGCAAAGAAGACGAACAGTACGACATCGTTGCCGACTACCTCTACCGCCACCCGAACGCCACCGTGAGCGAAGTCAGCGCGGCGACCGATGTGGATGAGGAACTGATCCTCCGCTTCCTGCGCGAGGGGCGTCTGCTGGTGTCCGACGGCGCGGCGGCAGGGCTCTACTGCGAATCATGCGGGGCGCCGATTCGCACCGGCAGACTCTGTCAGCGCTGCGCCGAGAAGCTCGCGAAAACGGTGGAGCGACTGACGACGGCGCCGAAGCCCGAGGCACCGCCGGAGCACCGCAGCGAGCGTGAGCGGCTGCACATCGCTGATCTGGTCGCGGAACGACGCCCGAAGGAACGGCCCTGAGCATCGTTTGGCCCTAAAGAAACTGCCCACCGGCGACGATATAGAGGGCAGAACATAGGGGTGAGGACTGAGGTGGATGGCATGAAGATTTCCCACGGCCAGATCGACGGGCTGCTCAAGGCCTATGCGCAGCAGGTCCAGCGCGCCAAAGCCGGTCCCGCCGGCGGCGCGCCCGAGGCGCAGACGCTCGGCGTCGATAAGCTGACCCTCTCCGACCGGATGCGCGAGATCCAGATGGTGCGCGATGTCCTGGCCCGCACGCCGGACATCCGCGCCGAGCGCGTCCAGGAGATCGCCCGGGCGATTGCTGACGGGACTTATTCCGTGCGCAGCGAGGACGTCGCCGAGAAGATGCTCGGGCGCGTCTTGGCGGACCGCATGGGCGAGTGAGCGGCGCCGGGTGCGCGAGGGAGGATGAGGCCGATGATGGCCGGACCGGACGCTGCCTCCGCCTCTGAGGTCGGCGGCGACCGCATCAGAGAGATGATCGCATACCTCGAACGTCTGACCGAGCTTTACCGGCGTTTCCTGGACCTCGGCAAGAGGAAGGAGCGCTGTTTGATCAATGCCGAGCTAGCGGAACTGGATGCGCTGGTTCGGGAGGAACAGCAACTGGTCCACGAGGCGACACAGCTTGAGGCGAGGCGGTTTCGCCTGCAGACGCAGCTCGCCGGCGAACTCGGCTGCCCGGGCGAGACCCTGACCGCCTCCCGGCTGCTCGCGGCCGTCAGCGACGACGACGGCCGGCGGCTGCTCGAGGTCCAGGAGCGGCTCGCCCAAGTGCTTAAACAGGTCGGCGAGCAGAACGAACTCAATGCCGCCCTGATCGAGCAGTTCCTCGCCTACACGGACTTCGTGCTCAAAGCGCTCCAGGGCGCCGCGCGCCAGACCTACGACCCGCAGGGTCGGGTCGACGCCGCGCCCGGACGTCAGCCGCGCGTCTTCGACCGCAAGGTCTGATGTGGCGGCGCACAACTCTTGCGAGGTGAATTGGGGTGCGCACTACCTTCCTCGGTTACGAGACCGGTCGCCGGGCGCTCCAGGCGCAGCAGCTCGCGCTCGAGGTCACCGGTCACAATATTGCCAACGCGAACGCGCCAGGGTACTCCCGCCAGACGATCCGCATGGAGGCCACCGCGCCGTACGCCATGCCGACTATGTCCAAGATCTCCGGGGCCGGCATGGTCGGGACGGGCGTCCAGGTGACCGACATCCGGGCGGTGCGGGATTTCTTTTTGGACGCGCAGGTCCGCAACGAGACCGCGAACATCGGCTATTGGGAGACGCGGCAGGACCTCCTCCAAGAAGTTGAGGTTATCTTCAGCGAGCCGCAGGAGGTCGGCCTGCGGTCGGTGATCGATCAGTTCTGGTCGGCCTGGCAGGACGTCGCCGCCAATCCGTCGCAGGAGCAGTACCGCCAGGTCTTGGTGCAGAAGGGGCAGGAGCTCGCGGACACTTTCCGGACCGTTTTCAATCAGCTCCGCGACCTGAGGACGAACATCCGCCGGACGATTGACAGCAAGCTGGTCGAGGCGAACGCCATCTTCGGCCAGATCGCCGACCTCAACCGGCAGATATCGCGCGTGCTGGCGGTGGGCGACAATCCCAACGACCTCATGGACACCCGCAACCGCCTCACGGAGCAGCTCGCGCGGCTGATGGACGTCGACGCGCAAGTCGATCAGAACGGCATCATGACCATCGTCGTCGCAGGCCATACCGCAGTGAACGGATTCGATCACGATACGTTGGTCCCGGGCGCCGAGGCGACCGATACCACAGTCGACAACTCGCTTTACCGCCCCGTCTGGCAGAGCACCGGCCAGGCCTTCGCAGCGGAGCGGGGGGAACTGGGCGCTTACATCAACGCCAACACCGAGCTGTTCAACTCGTATCAGAACAAGATCGAGACGTTGGCCCAGACGATCATTGCTGCGGTGAACGGACGGCACCAGCAGGGCTACAACCTGAGCTCCGACTTCGCGAAACAATACGATTTCTTCACGCAGGTGCAGGGCACATTCGCTGCCGCTTCGATCGCCGTCCATCCGGATATCGTTGCCGATCCGTGGCGCATCGCCGCCGCCGAGGCGGCCACCGACGCGGCAGGGAACCCGGTGCCGCCGCCACCCGGGGACGGAGCGAACGCCCGCAAGATCGCCGACACGCTGAGTGAAGCGCCGTTGGTTGGCGGATCGCGCATCGACGACTACTTCCGCGGCATCATCGGCGAGCTCGGCGTGGCGACGCAAGAGAGCGAGCGGCTGGCCGAGAACCAGAACCTGCTCCTGACGCAGGTGCAGAACCAACGCACCTCGCTCACGGGCGTGTCCACCGACGAGGAGCTCATCAACCTGGTCAAGTATCAGCAGGGTTACAACGCGGCCGCTCGCCTTATCACGACCATTGACGAGATGGTCGACACGATCATCAACCGCATGGGCCTCGTCGGCCGTTAGGAGGCCGCTGCAGAAGGCTTCACTCCACGGGACCTTCGGCCCGACATCATCAAATAACTAAAGGAAG
>Ga0315298_1004189_pt1 | contig 21849 bp, 20 predicted proteins | sample WHS_1_MG_FD_203077 | JGI IMG/M metagenome (GOLD analysis project Ga0315298, IMG submission 203077) | Extremophilic microbial mat communities from Washburn Hot Springs, YNP, Wyoming, USA - WHS_1_MG | ecosystem: Environmental > Aquatic > Thermal springs > Hot (42-90C) | place: USA: Wyoming...
CGTTTAGGCCCAAATTGAGGATGGTGTCCATCATTCCCGGCATGGAGACGGGCGCACCGGAGCGCACGGAGACCAAAAGGGGATTCTCCGGATCCCCGAATTTGCGGCCTGTGGCCTCCTCCAAAAATCGCATGCCCTGGCGGACCTGTTCCGTCAAGCCCTCCGGGTATTTGCCGCCGTTTTTGTAGTAGTAGCGGCAAACCTCCGTGGTGATGGTGAATCCCGGCGGGACCGGAATCCCAATGGCGGCCATCTCCGCGAGGTTCGCGCCCTTCCCGCCGAGGAGATCCTTCATCTTCGCGCTTCCCTCGGTCTTTCCCGCACCGAAAAGGTACACGTATTTGGCCATCGTCACCCCCTAAGAAGAGCTCGGGCGAACTCGGCGGCGCGAAACGGGGCTAGATCTTCTAGCCCTTTCCCCACCCCCACCCAGAGGATGGGGAGTTTCAACGTTCTTACCACCGGCAGGATCGCGCCGCCCCGGGCCGTCCCGTCAAGCTTGGTCACCACCATTCCCGTGAGCCCCACCGCTTCATGGAAGAGCTGGGCTTGGGAGATGGCATTTTGGCCGACGGTGGCGTCCACCACCAGGATCCGCTCGTCAGGCTCGCGGTTCATCAGTTTTTCCACAACGCGGCGCACTTTACCAAGCTCCTCCATAAGCGGCTTTTTCGTTTGAAGCCGGCCGGCTGTATCAACCAAAACCACATCATAACCGGCAACGCGGGCGTGCACCAGGGCATCATGGACCACCGCGCCCGGATCAGCCCCAGGTTTTTGGGCCACAACTTCCACCCCGATGGCTTGCCCAAGCTCTTGGAGCTGCTCGATGGCCGCAGCCCGGAAAGTGTCGGCAGCCACAAGGAGAGGCTTTCTCCCTTGAGCCATGAGCCACTTCCCAACTTTGGCCACAGTGGTAGTTTTTCCTGATCCGTTCACGCCCACAAAAAGGAGGACGGAAAGCCCAGATGGCAGGGAAAAATCTCGTTCAGCCTCGGCAAGCTCCGCGGCGATAATCCCCTCGACCATGGCCAAAAGCTCCTCCCAGCTGTAGCGGCTGGGAAGTTTTTCCCGCACACTGGCTACGATCCTCTTGGTTTCCTCCAGGCCGACGTCCGCGGAAAGCAGTGCTTCCTCAAGACGAGCGAGGAGCTCCGCGGTCCTTTGGCCGTGAAGGGCTGGGCCCAATGAGCCCAAAATTGTTTCTCTAGTGCGGGAAAGTCCAGAGCGCAGGCGCTCCCAAAAATTTTCAGCCATCACATCGCCTCGGGCGCGCTCACCCCAAGGATGGTAAGCCCACGGAAGAGGACAAGTTTGACTCCGGCAAGGAGGGCCAGCCGGGCTGGGGTCGCCGGACCCTGGCCGAGGATCCGCACTCGCGCGTAATAAGGGTGGAAAATCCCAGCCAAGTTCTCCAAATACTCGCAAAGAAGATGGGGAGAAAATTCACGGGCCGCTAGCCTTACCACATCGGGAAAGCGGTCGATCTCCATAATCATCTGCAACTCCTCGGGCTCTGTGAGCGGAGAAAGATCCAGGGAAAGGAAGTTCTCCGGGAATTCCCCGCGGGATTGGGCCTCGCGGAAGACGGAGGCAATACGGGTGTGGGCGTACTGCACGTAGTAAACGGGGTTCTCTAGGCTCTGTTTTTTCGCGAGCTCAAAATCGAAAACGAGGTGGCTTTCGGGCTTGCGCATGACCATGAAATAGCGGGTGGCGTCGCGGCCAACTTCGTCCACGAGGTCTTTAAGGCGGAGGAACCGGCCGGCCCGGGTGGACATTTTCTCGATCCCCTCCGCTCCTTTCAGGGTCACGAATTGGTGCAGACAATAGCTTAAAAAACCCTCCGGGATCCCAAGGAGGCGGAGGGCGAGTTTCACTTCCTGCTGCTCTTCGATGTGGTCCGCGCCCTGGACGTCCACAACCCAATCGAAGCCGCGCCGGAATTTGTCGAGATGGTAGGCGATATCCACCATGAGGTAGGTAGGAGTGCCGTCGGAGCGGATCAAAACGGGATCGCGGGGAAGGCCATGGATTTTGGCGGAAAGCCAAATCGCCCCATCCTTTTTGTAGACGTGCCCGCCTTGTTGGAGTCGCTGGAGGACCTCCTCCACCAGGCCCTTTCTGATGATCTCGCCCTCCCGGGTCCAGACATCGAAGGAGACGCCGATGGCCGCGAGGTCCTCCTCGATCATGCGGAGCATGCGGGGCACGACCTCTTCCCGGAAAACTTTTTTCGTTTCGGCGTTCCACACTGGATAGGCATTCCCGAATTTCTCGGCGAGCTCTTGGCCAATGGGGATGAGGTAGTCGCCGTGATAACCGCCCTCGGGAATGGGCTGGGGATCCCCTAGGGCCTGGCGATAGCGGGCCCAAAGGGACTGGGCCAAAAGTTCGATCTGGCGACCCTCATCGTTGAGGTAGTATTCGCGGATCACCTCAAAGCCCAGCTCGGAAAAGAGGTTAGCCAGGACATCGCCCAGCGCGGCCTGGCGGCCGTGGCCGATGGTGAGGGGGCCGGTGGGATTGGAGGAAACAAATTCTACCTGGAGTTTTTTCCCCCGCCCCTCCTCACTTTTTCCATAGGCTAGGCCATCCTGAAGGACCTCCTTTAAGACCCCGTGGAGGGTTTGGGGGCGGAGGTAGAAGTTCAGGAAGCCCTGCACGGCCTGAACCTGGGAAAAAGCGGGATGGGAAGAGAGTTCTCTTGCCAATCCCTGGGCAACCGTCTGGGGAGGTTTCCGCAGCTCTTTGGCCAAAACGAACGCCACTCGGCTGGCCAAGTCCCCCAATTCCCGATGAGGGGGACGGTCCACAGGGATATCCGGTGGAGAGAAACCCCAGCGGTCCAGGGCCGAACGGATTGCTCCCTGGACCAGCGTCTCTAACCGCATCTATTTTTCGATCACGAAGCGGATGCCCGTTTTGACCTCTCCGCCGATCTCCACATCGATGAACCCTGGGGTGACCTTTATCTCCGCCTCGCCCTCCCTCTCCACTAATCTTCGGGCGATGGCGATGGCCTTTACCGCCTGGTTGACGGCGCCGGCTCCGATGGCATGGGCCTCAACGATCCCATCCTCCTCCAAAGCCCCGGCAATGGCTCCCGCTACCGCCTTGGGATTAGAAGTAGCTGCGACCTTGAGGATCTGCATGCTTGCCTCCTTTTTGGGTGAAAAACTTCGCGCAGCAGGCATTCTAGCCAGGAACAAAGAGTAAGGCAATGGGGGTTGAGAGGGAGGAGGAAAGGCTTACGATCTTTTCGATGTCCCGCTGGATCTTGCATGTGGATATGGACGCTTTTTACGCCTCGGTGGAGGAGCTGGATCACCCGGAGCTGCGGGGAAAGCCGGTGATCGTAGCGGGATTGGAGCCCCGGGGGGTGGTGGCCACTGCCTCCTACGCCGCCCGCAAATTCGGTATCCATTCCGGCATGCCCACCGCTTCAGCTAAGCGCCTCTGCCCTCAAGGCGTTTTCCTCCCGCCCAGGTTCGAACGCTACGAAGAAGTGGCTCAAAAGATCCGTCAAATTCTCAGCGAGTATAGCCCCCTTGTGGAGCCCATTTCCCTGGACGAGGCCTTCGTGGATTTGACTGGGACTGAGCTCCTTCATGGTCCGGCGGAGGAGGTGGCCGCGGTGATCCACCAGCGCATCCCCAAAGAAACCGGTCTTTCCTGCTCGGTGGGTTTAGGCCCCAATAAACTCGTGGCCAAGCTCGCCTCGGACCTGGCCAAACCGGGCGGGCTTAGGATCGTGCGGCCCGAAGAGGTCCAAAGTTTTCTTGATCCCTTGCCCGTGGAAGGTCTTTGGGGAGTGGGGCCAAAGACCGCAGCCCGCCTTAGGGAAAAAGGGATTCGGACCGTGCGGGATTTGAGGGAAGTGCCTCTTGGGCTCCTTCGGGGCTGGTTTGGGCCGAAGGGCGGGGAAGCCCTTTGGCAGCTAGCTAGGGGACTCGATGAATCTCCGGTTGTGCCCGTGCGCGAAGCTAAGTCCATCTCCCGCGAAATCACCTATCCCGAGGATCTTTTCGACCGGGAGAAAATTCTCTCTGAGCTTCGCCGGCTGGCGCTTTTGGTAGTAGATCGCCTCCGGGATGAGGGCGTTTTGGCTCAGACCGTGCAAATAAAAGTTCGCTTTTCCGATTTCACTACGGTCACAAGACAAACGAAGCTTCCGGAGCCTACGGATCATCCGCTTATGGTTGCGGATGAGGCAGTAGGGCTTTTCTCGCGGGTTGAAGTTCCGCCTGGCCAAGGCATCCGCCTTTTGGGGGTAGGTTTGGCCGATGTTGTTCCGGCGACGTTCAGGCCCATTCCCCTCTTTTCCGATCCCAACCTTGGTGAGGTTCTTTACGAAGTGCGCCGGAAGTTTGGCCCGGATTCGCTTAGCCTTTGGCCACCTGGCCCAAAATAGGGGCCTAGGTTACGCTTAGGTTCGCTATGTTTCGGAAACTCTTCATTTGTTTTCTTTGGCTAGTGCCGGCGTTCGGTATGAATCTTTGCCAATATCAAGCTCCCACCACGAACCTCCTCCGGGGCGAAGCCGCTTTCACTTACCACTATTTTGAGGACCCCTCCACCCCTGGTCCGGACATCAACACCGGGAAATTCACGCTCTCTGGGGAATGGCTAGTGGATTCCCCAGTCCATGGGGTTGGACTTTCTTTCTCTGGGGAATTCAATCTTCTCGGTTTGGCCCTGGCCTCGATGTCCACCGAGGTTTCCGGGACCTTCCGGGAATATCCGTTTCCTTCTCTTTCCTACTTCGTTTTCGGTGGGCTAGAGGGGGCCTTGGATAGTCGGCAACCGCGGCCGTGGCTGGAGGCGCGGAGTGGGGTGGGCTATGGCCGGTTCACGGACGTGACCCCACTGGTGCGGGCCCTCCGGATCGAGGAAAAACTTCTTCAAAGAGGCGTATTGCTTGCTTCTTTCCGGGAAAGCACCCTATTGCGGTTGGCCCAGGAGATCGGGCGTAGCCAGATGTATTCCTCCACTTCGGATTTGGCCGCAGCCTTGGCCAAAATCATTGCCGCGGAGGCCAACGTCAGTTTGGATCCGCGCAGCGTTCTCCTTGTGGAGGAGGTTTTGGAAGAGACCGGTTTAGACCGATATTGTGGCTGGGCCGTGCAGTTTGGTTTTGGGTATGTGATCAGCCGTCCCCAGCCCGGCTCTGCCCTCACCTTCAACCTCTCCCTCCAAGGGGCAATGACCCCGGACCCTCGCTCTCAAATCCTTTTCAAATCCGACCTTTCTGCTCCATACCAAGTTTTCGAGGAGTACACGTGGAATTTGAGCGCGTCCTATACCTACCAGGTTAACGAGGGCACCAATTTTTCCGCGCAGTATTTATTGCGGCAGATAAAGCCCAGGGGGCAGATTCCGGCCGGGACCCAAAACGCCTCCTTTCAGCTGAGCTTCAAATTGGGCGGAGCAACGATCACCCTCCAGGTCAATTTCTCTAAGCTAGCAGAGGCCCGAGAATGGACCCAGGAACTCCTTCTTTCCGCGGGATGGGAACTTTGGTGAGAACGGTCCTGGTCCTTCCTATTCGGCTGTATCAACGTTTGATCTCCCCGGTATTGCCCCATCGTTGCCGGTTTTATCCCAGCTGTTCGGAATATGCCCGGGAGGCGATCCTTCGTTATGGTCCATTTAAGGGAGGGTGGCTAGCCTTGCGGCGGCTTTTGCGCTGCGGGCCCTGGCATCCCGGCGGCTACGATCCCGTTCCGTGAACGAACTCCTCCTGGACCTTTCGGAATAGTTCGGGATCGGTCCAAAGGGCAAGGCAGGTGGCGGCCACGGCCTTGGCCGCAGCGATCATCGCCTTTTTCGCGCCCTCGCTCTTTGCCGCCTCCGCGAATTCCCGGGAATGGCCGGGAATTTCGCCCGGCCCAATCCGGATGTAGGGGTGAATGGCCGGAACCTCCCAAGACACATCGCCCATGTCGGTAGAACCCATCCAGCCCTTGGGCTCCTCCGGCGGGTAGCCGAGTTCCGTGAGGTATTTGGCGAAGATTTGGGCCATGGTCTTGTTCGGCCGGATGGCCTTGTACTCGTGGCCGACCTTGGTGAAGGTGAGCTTAGCGCCGGTAGCCAGGGCCGCGCCCTCCGCGCACTTCCGAAGCTTTTCCACAAGCTCGTCGCGGTAGGCATTGTCCGCGGAACGCACATAAAAGAGGGCTGCAGCATACTCCGGAACGATGTTCGGCTTCACCCCACCGTGGGTGATGATCCCGTGGATGCGGGAGCCATCCTTGATGTGTTGGCGGAGGGCATTCAGGGCCACGAAAGTTTGAATCACCGCATCGAGAGCGTTTATCCCTTTTTCCGGCTCGGAGGAGGCGTGGGCTGCTTTGCCGTGGAACTCAATTTTGACCTCGGTGATGGCGAGGGACCCGCGGTCCACCACGGTTTGGTCGGAGGGGTGGACCATTAAGGCTGCATCCACGTTGCGGAAGATGCCGGCCTGGATGAGCTTTATTTTCCCGCCGCCGCCCTCCTCCGCGGGCGTTCCGATCACCAAAAGTGTTCCCGGAAGCCCTTTCTTGAAAGGGGCGAGGCCCAGGGCCGCGCCCACGGCAATCGCGGCGATCAAGTTATGCCCGCAGGCATGCCCAAGCTCTGGAAGGGCATCGTATTCAGCGAGGATGGCGATCCTGGGCCCGGGTTTTTCCGCGGGATGTACGGCCCGGAAAGCGGTGGGAAGCCCGCCCACTCCCCGCTCCACCCGAAAGCCGCCGTTCTCAAGGGCTTCCGTGAGCCACGCCGCGGCCTGGTACTCCTCAAACCCCAGCTCCGGGTGACCATGGATCCGCAAAGCTAGATCCCAAAGATCCTGGGAAAGCGAGTCGATCCTCTGCCACACTTGTTCTTTCATCCGCCCACCCCCACAGGAACTTGGGCGCGGAGCCATTCCAGGGCAGCTTTGAGGTCCAGATCCTCTTCCCTGTCCTTTCCCTCAGGAACGGGAATATCCGGGGTAAGCCCTACATCCTGAACTTCCCGGCCTTTGGGCGTGAGATATTCGCCGGTGGTGAGTTTTACGACCCCGCCGTCCGGCATCTGGAGGACTATCTCTTGGATCAAACCTTTTCCGAAGGTTTTTCGGCCGACAAGGACCCCGACCCCGTAGTCCTGGATAGCCCCGGCCACGATCTCCGCGCCGGAGGCCGTTCCCTCATTCACCAGCACAGCTACAGGAACGTTGGGGAAAGAATTACCGCGGGAGTTATAGATTCTCTCCCCAAAGGATGGGCCGCGGGTGCGCACGATCGGGCCGCGATCGATGAAGAAACTCGCCACTTCCACTGCCGAGGAGAGGAGGCCGCCCGGGTTATTCCGCAGATCCAATACCACGCCGCGTAGCTCATTCAACGGGAAGGAGAAAAGGGCCCGGCCGACCAAGGCCGGGGTCTCTTCGTCGAACCGCAGGATTCGCACATACCCGACTTTTTCGTCCGAAAGATATTGGGAACGCACGGCCTCCACTTTGATCTTCGCCCGGACGATGGTGAGCGTCTCCACTTTTCCGTCGGGGTGGCGAATTTTGAGGGTAACCGAGGTTCCCTCTGGACCCCGGATGTGCATGGAGGCCTGTTCCAAGGTCCAGCCTTCCGTGGATTCGCCGTTGACCTCGAGGATCACGTCGCCGGGCCGAATTCCCGCGGCCTCCGCCGGCGTCCCGGGCAAAGGCGTTACCACCGTAATCCAACCATTGCGGATGGTTATCTCGATCCCTACCCCGCTATACTCCCCGGCTAGGCTCTGTTGCCATTCCGCATATTCCTCGGGCGTGAAATAGGTGGAATATGGGTCGCCGAGGCTTTGGACCATCCCGCGGATTGCTCCCTGGACAAGCTGCGTATCGCTTACCTTGTCTGCCCAAAGGTAGTATTGCCGGATGACATCGTAGACCTGGGAGAGCGGTTGGAAGATGGTGGTAGTTTGGCCGGCGCCGAAACCGATGAACCCCAAAAGGACGAGGGCCGCAAGGACTCTGCGCATTTATCTCACCCCGATGGCCCGGGCAAGTTCCAGGAAAACCGGGTCCACCGGCTTTGGACTCTGAGGAAGAGCCTCACGGAGGGGCACAGCCACGATCTCGTGCCCTCTTAGGCCCACCATGACCCCGAACTTCCCCTGAAGGGCGAACTCCACTGCCGCTACGCCGAACCGGGTGGCCAACAGGCGGTCGAAGGGGGTAGCGATGCCGCCCCGCTGGAGATGCCCCAAGACCACAACCCGGCACTCCATTCCCCGCTCCCGCAACCGATCCGCTAGCCAATAGCCAATTCCGCCGAGCTGCACGTGCCCGAAGGCATCCACTCGGCCCTCCTGGGCCACGGGTTTCCCGCCCAGTTCCAGGGGCCGCGCGCCCTCCGCGACCACAATGATGGAGAACGTCCGGCCTCGAGCTAGCCTATTTTGTATCCCCTTCACCACCTCGTCCACGGAGAACGGCTCCTCGGGAACGAGGATCACATCCCCACCGCCCGCTATTCCCCCAAGGAGGGCGATCCAGCCGGAGTCCCGGCCCATGACCTCCACCACGAACACCCGATGATGGGACTGGGCTGTGGTGTGGAGGCGGTCCAAGGCCTCGGTGACTACGGCCAAAGCCGAGTGGAATCCCAAAGAGTAATCGGTTCCAGCCACATCGTTATCGATGGTCTGAGGGATCCCCACTACGTTTACCCCGTAGTTCTCATTTAGGCGCCAAGCCACGCCGAGGGTATCGTCCCCGCCAATTGGGATTAAGGCATCAATGGCCCTTTTCTTGAGGTTAGCGAGGATCCGGTCCACCTTTTCCGTCGGCTCCCATACGGTTTTCCCGTCCTTTTGAACCTTGCGGAAGGGATTAGTACGGGACGTGCCAAGGATCGTACCTCCCTGGGGAAGGATCCCGGAGACGCTATCCACAGTGAGGGTAATAGCCGCGTCATCGAGGGGGCCGCGCCAGCCGTCTTTGAAGCCCACAACTTCGATTCCCTCTTTTTCCGCTCGGCGCACGATGGCTCGAATGCAGGCATTGATGCCGGCAGAATCACCACCGCCCGTGAGAATCCCGATCCTCTTCAGCTTAAGCATAGAGTGACCTCCCTCCTGACCCAACCTGGTCGATCATCTCCTCCGCCACCCGCTGGATGGCCGCCTGGATCTCCTTTCCCACCACCCGGGGATCAAAGATTTTCTTATTTGGAGACCACTTAGCACCCTGAGCCTCGAAGGTGATGGGATCGAAAAGAACGCCATCGGGCGGAAGGACATCGGTGCGTTGGGCGATGTAGAAGGTTGCGGCGGTGCGGGCGTAAACGTATTGATAAGTCGTGTCCTTATTCACTTTGCAGATTCCGGCGGCCACCAAAGCCCGGATCTGTTCACCTGTAAGCCCGGAGGCCCCATGGAGAACAAGCGGCCGATCCAGCCCAGCCCGGCGGAGCTTCTCCTCGATCCTTTGGGCCAAATCCACGCGGAGCTTTAGCTCCTTTCCCACGGAAACCCCATGCTGGGTGCCCACGGAGATCGCTAGAAGATCCACGCCTGTCCGCTCCACGTACTCCACGGCCTCGTCCGGATTCGTGTAAAAAGCCTCTTCGGAAACAATCCCCTCCTCTGCGCCCTTGATGCGGCCGAGCTCCCCTTCCACCAAAACCCCGTATGGCCGAGCTAACTCCACCACTTTTTTCGTGATGGACACGTTTTCCTCAAATGGACGATCCGAGGCATCGATCATTACCGAGGAGCAGAGGCCCTCTTTTAGGGCTGGCACGATGAAGGAATCGATGGCATCAGGGGTGACGTGGTCGAGGTTGATAAAGGCCCCGATGGGGTATTCTGCGGCGATGGCTCGGACATAGGCCACAAGGGCCCGCAGGCCGGCAAGGGGTTTCCCTCCTCCGGCGAACTTCGCCGCTCCCTGGGAGATCTGGAGGAGAAGGTCGCTTTTCTTCGCCGCGTGGGCAGCGAAAAGCCCCAAAAGAACGTTGGTTTCAGCGAAGTTATTGGCCAACAGGGCGAACCTCTCGCGCTTAGCTTTTTTGTACACCTGTGCTAACTCTTTCCCTCCCAAAAACGGCATATCCCCTCCTTGAACCCCCGAATGATACGCGCAAGCTAAAGAGATTCGAGGTCGGCGGGAGGTTCCCGGCCCAAGGCCTGCCACGCGGCGCTTAAGTGGGCCCGGAAGATCTTGGCAAAATGGGAAGCAAGAGGGGTACGGTTTCGCGAGCTCCGCCACCAAAACCAGTCGCTTCCTTCAGCCACGTACACGTGCTCTAAGGCCTTTCCCTTTGCCAGGGGATCGGGATGGGAAGAAACGGCTTCGCGCACCGCGGCCAGGGTCTGCCAAGCCCGGTTCTGCTGAGGCTCGCCAATCCAGGTCCGGAAATCCGCATCAATCCAGGAGCCAGACCAGATGGTGGTAAGATCGCCTTCAGGTCCATAACGGGCAAGATAATCGCTGATCCTTATGGGGGCAAAATTTTCAAGGAGCGCTTGATAAAGCCCAAGGAGGAAGGGGCGGCCGTTGCGTTCGTAATAGTCCCAGGCGTTTTCCCCATCCATGGCCAAAAGGAGAAGGGGCGGAGCGGTTTTGGTCCATTGGGACGTGGCGGCCTGGATTTTGGCCAATAAATCTGCCACCGCTTTTTCCCATGGCCACTTTTCGTACTCAAAGCTCATCAAGTTTGAAAGGAAAGAGTCGCGGAAAAGCACGATGATTTCTTGCGAGCCAAAGCGCATACGCCAAGGGCGATACAGCTCCTCGGGTTTAGGTGGGCGGCCCAAAGTTTTGGCGAGGATTTCCCCGTCGGTGGCTACCCACTGGACTCCTAGCTTAGCCAAAATTTCCAGGGCTTCTGGGCTCACTGCGCCCTCCGCCGGCCACATGCCTTTTGGTTTTTCGCCGAAGACCTCGGCGTGGTGGACCAAAGCTTTACCTACCTGTTCCTCGGCGTCGGAAGGAGCCCGAAAAGGCGGGATTTCATCGGTGGGCCTTGCCCGCTTGGCTACAGCGCTATCGATGAGGAGGGGAAGGATTGGGTGATAAAAGGGCGTGGCGGAAAGCTCGATTTGGCCAGAATTACCAAGTTTTTGGTAAAGGGGGAGCACTTCGCCCACGAGCTCCTTTTGTATTTCCGCCAAAACCGGAAATTTCCGGTCCGAAGAGGAAAGAAATTCCTTGAGGCGAGGATCATCCTCGAGGGCAGTTTGGGCAGTCCAAGCTAGATAAAACCAGGTCCAAAAATCCTCGTGGGAGGCGAAGGAGGAAGGAAGGGGAAGGCCGCGGCGGTCAAGGGGCATGGGAATAAGCCCGCCTTGAAGCTCCCGCAATGCTTGGGACTGGCCCTCCGGCGTGTAAGGGTCAGAAATCTTTCGCCCGGAAAGGAGGCGAAGCTGCTCCGTGAGGGAAGGGGTGAAGTTCACGGTGCAGGGGAACCCTGTGCGCAGAAGGTGCTGAGCCATGTCGTAGTAGTCCTTCGCGGCCCGCAGCCGCACCCACGGCAAAGCCGCCTCCCTCCCCTCGGGAAGGAGATACCACGGCTGATGCATATGCCAAAGGAACGCTACGTGTACCTTTTCCCTCATGGCTGAACCCTAAAAAGTTTGCAGGCGTTTTGGAACGTAATTTCCGCCACTTCCTCTACCGCCATCCCCCAAAGGGTAGCGAGGGTTTGAGCCACGTATTTGAGCTTAAGGGGGTCGTTGCGCTGGCCGCGGAAATTTTGAGGCGGAAGATAAGGGCAATCCGTCTCCAAAAGGACCCGGCTTTTTGGAATTTTGCGCAAGACTTGGCGTAGCCCTTCGTTTTTGGGATAGGTGAGGGGGCCACCGATCCCCAGGAAAAACCCTAGTCCCAGGGCTTCCTGGGCCTTGGAGAGGTCACCGGAAAAGGCGTGGACCACGCCCCGTAGTGGGCTTTCTTCCCGCAAAATGGCGATGAATTCCGGCCAGGCCGCGCGCTCGTGCAGAATCACCGGAAGATCCAGGGATTTCGCGAGCCTAAGTTGGGCACGAAACACGCGCACTTGATCCTCCTTGGGCGAGAGATTGCGGTAGAAATCTAGGCCGCATTCGCCCACAGCCACCGCGCCCTCGCGGAGGAGTTCGGCCAAACGCCCAAGAACTTCTTCAGAGGCAGTCTTTGCCTCATGGGGATGAATCCCACAGGCTGGGAAAATATGGGGATTTTCGGTGCTCAGGCGAAGGGAAGCCTCGGAGCTTGGAAGGTCCACCCCAACGTTGATGGCGAAAATTCCTTGCTCCCGCATGGCGGAAAGGATCAGGGAGCGATCGCTTTGGAACTGAGGGAAGTCCAGATGGGCATGGGTATCAAAGATTTTCATTCTAAAAGCGCTCCAGGGCTGAGAACACTTTGGGCAAGGCGGAGAGGATTTCGCTAGGGAGGACGGCGCGGGCGGAGTTCTCCAGGGTGAGGAGTTCGGCGGCCCGGCCGTGCACGAAAACCCCAAGGCAAGCAGCGTCCAGACCAGGGATTCCTCCGGCCCAAAGCCCAGCGATCAGACCAGCAAGGATGTCGCCGGAGCCACCGTGGGCCAACGCTGTGTTCCCTGTAGTGTTGAGGAACGCGGATCCATCGGGAGCAGCGATGACGGTCGGCGGCCCTTTCAGCACCACCACAGCTCGCCATTCCCCGGCCTTCTCCTTGGCCCACCGGATCTTCTCGGGAACGATTTCCTCCGCCGGCACCCCGGAAAGCCTGGAAAACTCACCGGGATGGGGGGTGAGGATGAGTTCCCCGTGTTTCCGCTGAAGGAGTTTGGTGTCCTGGGCAAGAGCGAAGAGGGCATCGGCGTCGAGGAGGAGTTTGGGGAACTTTTCCGCAAAGAAAGCGCGGACGAGTTCGGCTGGACCGGGAGTGCGGCCCAGTCCTGGACCGATCACCACCACGTCCATGTCCTGGGCCAGGCGCAAGGCCACCTCTGCCGCTTCGGGAGCGAAGGTTCCTGTGGGATCAGCTGGGCCGGGATGGACCAAAGCTTCGGGGATAAGGCCGGCCACGACCGGAAAAACTGGCTCTGGAGTGAGGACATGGACGAGGCCAGCGCCCCCGCGCAAAGCTCCTTCCGCGCAGAGAGCAGCGGCCCCGGCCATCCCCACTGCTCCCGCCACTACCAAAACCCGGCCGAACGTACCTTTATGCCCAAACCGCGGCCGCCCCGGTAAAAGGGCGGAACAGCGTTCCTCATCCAAAACGCGGGCCAGAGGAGAAACCTCTTGCCAAACGGCCGGAGGATAAGCTACCTCTACGACCCTGACCTCGCCGCAAAGTTCGGCAGCTGGTGGAAGGAGGTGGCAGGGCTTCAGGGCTCCCGTGGCCAGGGTGAGGTTGGCCCGCACCGCCGGTCCCGGGATTTTCCCGGAATCCCCGGAAAGCCCGGAGGGAAGATCCACAGCCACCACTAGGCCTGGGAATTCCCCGATTTTTTCGATGGCCCGCCGGGCCAGGCCCTTGGCCGGGCCCTCCGCCCCTACCCCAAGAATCCCGTCCAAAACTACCTCCGCCCAAAGGAGCCAATCCTCTAGCTCCTCCAGCTCCTGTTCCTCGTGGATCACCCAGACGTAGTCAGGAAAAGAAGCGGAGAAGGCCTGAAATTCCGTGGCCGCGGGCCCGGAGGGCTCGCCGAGGACGACCGCCCGCACTTCCGCTCCCCAAAGGCCGAGGTAACGGAGGGCACAAAGGGCATCACCGCCATTTCCGCCCTTCCCACAGAGGCCGAGGATCCGCCGGCCGCGCACATCCATGAGCCACTTTCTCAGCTCCTCCGCGATGCCCCTTCCTGCGGACTCCATAAGGAGAAGGGAGGGAACGCCGAGCTCCTCAGATCTGCGGTCCAGCTCTTTGATCGCCTGCGAAGAGAGAACAGGAAGCATGGGCCTCATTTTAGGCTGGAATCGAAACGGCGCCAAACGGCCAGCACTTCCTCCCCCACCTCTTCCGGGCTTTTGCTACTAACATCGAGCCAGATTACGTCCTTTTCAGCCCGGAAGAACGCAAGCTGTCTTCGGGCGTAGTCCTTGGTGTGGCGGATGATGCGGCGCTTGGCCTCCGAAAGGTCGTATTCCCCTCGGAAATAGCCAAAGAGCTCGCGGTAGCCGATGGTGCGGAGGATGGGGGCGTCCTCGGGAAGGTTCATTTCCCAAAGGCGCCGGGCTTCCTCCACAAGGCCTTCTTGGAACATGCGGTTCACCCGTTCCTCGATGCGGCGATAGAGCTCGGCCCGGCCACAGGAAAGCCCGACCTTCACAAGGGGCCAGGGGAAAGGTTTTTCCTTTCCCCACTGGGCGGAGAGAGGTTTTCCTGTAAGGCGGAAGACTTCCAAGGCCCGGATCATTCGCACCCGGTCGCGGGGGTGGATCCGCTCAGCGCTCACCGGATCGACTCGGGCGAGTTCTTCCCGGAGGGCTTCCGTGGGAAGGCGGCTAAGCTCCGCCCGAAGTTTAGGGTCTGCCGCTGGGCCGGGGAAAAGGCCGCGGGTCAGAGCCCGAATGTAAAGAGTGCTTCCTCCGACGATTACCACCCGTCTTCCCCGACCGGTGATCTCCGCCACCAGTCGCTCGCATTCAGCGCGGAAGCGCGCGGCATCGTAGCGGGCATCGGGAGGAAGGATCCCTACGAGGTGATGAGGGACTCGGGAGAGGATTTCCGGGGGCGGCCGGTCCGCTCCCACCACGAGATCCTTGAAGATCGTGCGGGCATCGGCGGAGATGACCTCGGCGTTCGCCTTTTCCGCCACATACGCTGCCACCTTGGTTTTCCCCACCGCCGTGGGGCCAAGGATGAGGAGGATCGTCATTCCTCCGAAAGAAGCAGGGTGTAGAGGTACCGAAGGGAACGCTGTCGTGCCGGGTACTTCAATTTCTCCAGGGCTTTGAGCTCGAGCTGCCGAACCCTTTCCCGGGTGATGTCAAAATGGGTGGCTACCTCTTTTAGGGTGCGGGGATGGCCGTCCCGCAGGCCATAGCGCAGCTCCAAAATTTCCCGCTCCCGGGGTTCCAGCTCCTGAAGGGCCCGCAGGAGGTCCTCTTTTAATCTAGCTTTGATCGCCTCCTTCGCTGGAGAAGGAGCGCTCTCGTCGGGAATGAAGTCGCCCAAGGTTTCCTCGTCCTCCTCGGAAAGAGGGCGCTCGAGGGAAGTGGTGGGCATGAGGGCCCGTTCAAGTTTCTTCACCCGATCAACGCTGGTTCCCAAAAGCTCAGCAAGCTCCTCGTAGGTTGGGGGGACCCCGTGTTCCCGCACGTATTCTTGGCGCAAGCGCTGGAGCTCCTGGATGGCCTCCATGGTGTGGGTGGGAACGCGGATGGTGCGAGCTTGGTCAGCAATGGCCCGGGTGATGGCCTGGCGGATCCACCAGGTGGCATAGGTGGAGAATTTAAAGCCCTTGCGCCAATCGAATTTTTCGATGGCCCGCATGAGCCCAATGTTCCCTTCCTGGATGAGATCCAAAAAGGAAAGGCCGCGGTGCATATAGCGCTTGGCAATGGATACCACCAACCGGAGGTTCGCTGTGGCCATCCGCTCCCGGGCAAGCCTCCCCTCCCGCACGATTTCCTCCAATTGAGCCCGCTCCTCCGGCGAAAGATCCTTTTCCCGGGCTAACCGTTCCTCGGCTTCCCGACCAGCCTCCATTTTCTTAGCAAGCTCGACCTCCTCCTCTTTGGTGAGGAGGGGGATGCGGCTTATCTCCTGGATATAAGTGCGGATGGGATCTTGGGCGCGTTCCTCTTCTTCGGGCTCAGCCTCAGCCATCTCCACGAGGAAGGGAATCAGCCCGATCAGCTCTTCCTCGGCTTCCTCCGATCCCATGCTCCCGGGATTCTGGTTTTTCTCAACCTCTTCGGCCCCCATCACCGCCTCCGCAGGAGTTCAAGCCGCTCCCGACAAAGCTTTTGGAATTCCAAAGTGAGCCGCCTAACGGCCTCATTATCCCCGCGTTTCTCCGCATCCTGCACGGCTAGCTTCACCTCTTCCATGCGCTCCGTAAGCCGGGGAAGGTAAAGGAAGCGGGTAAGCGCTTCCTCCAAGGCCTGGGTTTCGTTTACCAGTTTCAGGTCCAGAAGTAGGAGGCGGGATACGCGGGAAGCAGCCTGCGGCGAAAGGCCGGAGACGAGAAAAGCCCCATCGGGATGGCTTCCTTCCGCCCATTGTTCCGCCCACCGCCGTACTACCTCCCGATAAACCTCGGAAAACCGGCGCTCCTCGGCCAAAAGCTCCGGAACTAGCTTCTCCGGAACTTTCCCCTCCAAAAGGAACTTCACCACCAGGTCCTCAGGGGTGAGGCACGTTTCGGGTTCGTTTTCCTCGGCTTTGGGCACAGGCCGGGTCACCCCGCGCAGCGCCTCCTGGACCTCCTCCGGAGGAAGGCCCAGAAGCTGGGAAAAGCCCTGGATGATGGCGAGCTTGAGCACTGAGCTTTTGATCTCCGGCCAAAAGCTTTGGGCCTCGCGAAGGAGGGCTTCTTTCCCGTCCATTTGGGAAAGATCGTGCCGGCTAGCTAGGGCGTGGAGGAAGAACTCCTGAAATGGCTGGGCTTGGGCGAGGACCTCCTCCACTGCGGCTCGGCCGGTTTTGCGCACAAACGAGTCCGGATCCTCTTCAGGCGGGAAGGAGGCCACGCGGACCCGGAGCCCGGCCCCATGGAGGATGAACATCCCCCGGAGGGAGGAGGCCTCGCCGGCGGCATCGCGGTCGTAGGCGATCACCACTTCCTCCGTGTACCGGGAAAGGAGCCGGGCCTGATCCTCGGTAAGGGAGGTGCCCATGGAGGCCACAGTCTCCTCAATCCCGGCGGTATGGAGGCTGATCACATCGGTGTAGCCCTCGACCACCACTGCTCGGCCTTTGCGGCGGATGGCGTCCTTGGCCAAATCCAGGCCATAAAGAACCGTGCCCTTCGTGAAAATCGGGGTGTTCGGGGTGTTGAGGTATTTCGGCTCGCCCTCGAAACTCCTTCCGGCGAAGGCCACTACTCGGCCCTGATCGTCGCGGATGGGAAAGATTACCCGGTCCCGGAATCGATCATAGGGACCGCGTTCGCCCATGATAATGAGGCCCAAATCCAAAAGGATCTGCACGCCAAACCTATTTAGGGCCCGCAAAAGGCCATCCCAAGAGGGCGGAGCGTAACCGAGGCCCCATTTTTCCCAAAGGGCCTCATTGATCCCTCGGGAAATAAGGTATTCTCTAGCCTTCTCGCCTCGGGGGCCCCGGAGCTCCCGCTGGAAAAACCGCAGGGCCTCGAGGTTCACCTGGTAAAGGCGGCTTCTTCCTTCCCCAGTGCCTTTGAGCTCCACACCCAGTTCCTGGGCGAGCTTGGCCACGGCTTCCTGGAAGGAGAGGCGCTCGATGCGCATGAGGAAAGAGATGGCATCCCCGCCTGCTCCGCAGCCGAAACAGTGCCAAAGCCCTTTTTCCGGCGAGACCATGAGGGAAGGGGTGTCGTCGGGATGGAACGGGCAGCGGGCCTTGTAATTTTTCCCGGCCGGCTTGAGGAGAACATACCGGCCGATGAGGTCCACGATGTTCACCCGGGCTTTGATCTCCTCAAGCGCGCCCATGGGCTAGCTCCCGCAAAAATGGGTTTCTCTCCCGTTCCTGGGAGAGCTCCGTGGCTGGACCGTGCCCGGGGAAAACCCGCCAGCCTTCTCCCAAGGAAAGAAGGCGGGAAAGGGAGCGGGAAAGCTCCTCCCAGGAGCCGCCGGGAAGGTCGGTCCGTCCCACGGAACCCGCGAAAAGCACATCGCCCACGAAAATCGTCTTTCCTTTCTCCCAGAGGAAGGCCAACGAGCCCGGGGAATGGCCGGGAAGGTGCCAGACCAAAAGTTCTTCCTTGCCCAACGGGAGGCGGTTCCCGTCCGCAAGGGGACGATCGAGAGGCGGAGGGGTGCGGCCCATGGCCCAAAACGTGGTTTTTTCCTCAGGGTGATAAAGAATGGGCGCGCCCGTCTTGGCCTGGAAAACCTCGGCATAGTCCGCGTGATCGAAATGCCCGTGGGTGAGAAGGATGTAGCGAACTTTCGCTTGGGAAAGGGCGAGCTCCAGGGCGGCGGAGGTGCCGCCGGGATCGATGAGGGCAGCCTCTCCCTCATCTAAAACCAGGTAGCAATTGGTGAAAAGCGGCCCCACCACGAAGCGCTTAATCTCCATCATTCCCTTCCCACCGTGCGGGCGCAGGTGAGGACAGCGACCTCCCCAAAGCCCGCCTCCTGAAGGGCGCGGATGCCCTCGGCTACGGTAGCGCCGGTGGTGAAAACGTCGTCCACGAGGAGCACGGTTTCTCCCCGGCCGCGGCGTACGGCCCGAAAAAGCCCATGCATGGCGTTCATCCTCTCCTCCCGCGGCCGGCCCACCTGCTCGGGTGTGTGGCGCAGTTTTCGCAACAAAGGTTTTGCGGGAAGATGCAAGGCCCGCGCCACCTCCCGGCCCAAAATTTCCGCGCCATGGAAGCCCCGCTCCCTAAGCCTCTTCGGATCCGGCGGAACCCAGGTGACGAGCTTGATCTCCCCTTGAACGAGCCCTGCCATTTCCCGCGCCAAAAATCTTGCGACCAACCTTTCGCCCTCGTACTTGAGGATGAGGACCAAAGCGCGTAACACCCCCTCATAGGGCCCAACGGATCGAGCCCAGACGAAAGGCCTGGCCTCCACCGCGCATCCCTCGCAGAGATCCAGGCCCGGCTCAACCCCTATCCCGCAGATCTGGCAGATCGCCTCCCACCGCCGGATTTCCCCAAAACACTCCGCGCAAATCGCGGAAAGCCCAGAAAGCTCCGTTCCGCAAATAAGACATCGGGGCGGGAAGAGGAGCTCGACCCACCCCGAAAGCCATTTAGCGGCCGGCGATGTACTGGGCCACATCCAAAAGCCGGCAGCAGTAGCCCCACTCGTTGTCGTAGAAGGAGAGAACCTTCACCACGTCCAAGGCCTGGGAAAGGACCATGGTGTAGGCGAGCGCCACCACCGCGGAGTGGTCCTCGCCCAAAACGTCGGAGGAGACGATGGGATCGCGGGTGACCGCCATGACCTCGCCGAGCGGCCCCTTCGCCGCTTCCTCGAAGGCCCGGTTCACGTTTTCCACCGCTTCTTTGGGCGTGGAACCCGCGGGCCTCTTCAATTTCGCCACGAAATCCGAAACGGACCCGCAGGGCACAGGAACGCGCATGGCAATCCCGTCCATTTTCCCCTTGAGCTCAGGGAAGATCGTGGGGATGGAGCGGGCGGCGCCGGTGGAGGTGGGGATGATGTTGGCCGCCGCTGCCCTCGCCCTGGCCAAATCCCGATGGGGTGAGTCCACAAGCCTCTGATCCGCAGTGTAGGCATGGACCGTGGTCAAAAAGCCGTGCTCAATCCCGAAGGCCTCGTGCAAAACCTTCACTACAGGCCCAAGGGAGTTGGTGGTGCAAGAAGCAGCGGAAACGATTTGATGCTTTTTTGGATCAAACTGATGCTCGTTTACCCGCCAAAGGATCTGGGGAACATCCGCGGATTCCTCGCCCTTGGGCGGAGCGGAGATGAGGACGCGCTTGGCGCCAGCCTTAAGGTGCCCGGCGGCCAAAGCCGGATCGGTAAAGGCACCGCTTGATTCGATCACCACATCGATCCCCAAATCCTTCCAAGGCAGGGTCGCTGGATCCTTCTCCGCAAGGAAACGAATTTCCCGGCCATCCACCAAGAGGGCATTGTCCTTTGCGGCAATGGAAAAAGGAGCGCGGCCGTAAACCGTGTCGTATTTCGTAAGGTGCGCCGCTACCTGCGGGGAAAGGAAGGGGTCGTTGATGGCCACGAGTTCCAAGGGCCAGCCGCGCTTCACCAAAATCCGCAGGGTGACCCGCCCAATGCGGCCAAAGCCGTTGATCGCAATCCTCGCTTTTGCCATCTTCACTCCTTTCGACACAAGTTTACGAAAAACTCGTGAATCCTGAGATCCTCGGTGAGCTCAGGATGAAAGGTGGCGCCCAAAATCGCGCCCTCTTTCACCAAAACCGGTTCCGCCCCCAACCGACCGAGAATCTCCACGGTTGGGCCCACGCGCTTGATCGCCGGCGCGCGGATAAATACCGCCGGAACTTCACCCAAACCGTCCACCGAAACCGTGGTCTCAAAGGAGTCCACCTGTCTTCCCGTGGCGTTCCGCTCCACGGCCACATCCAAAACCCCAAAGTACCTCTCCGGCCAATTCGTGATTTCCTTGGCGAGAAGAATGAGGCCGGCGCAGGTTCCAAAGGCCGGAAGGCCCTGAGAAAGTTCAGCCCGCAGGGGCTCGGCAAGCCCGGAGCGGGAAATAAGGCGCCATTGGGCCGTGGACTCGCCTCCGGGAAGGACAAGCCCGGCCAAGCCCGAAAGGTCCTGAGGCCGCAGGACCGGCACGACCTTAACGCCCAGCTTTTCTAGGCACAAAATATGTTCCCTTACCGCACCTTGAACCGCCAAAACCCCGATTTTCATCGGTACTGCATGAGGGCCTGCTCGGGGATCTTCTCGATTTCGATGCCGGGCATGGCCTCGCCCAAATCCTCGGAGACTTTGGCCAAAAGTTCCGGATCGTCGTAGTGGGTGCAGGCCAGAACGATGGCCCGCGCGCGCTTTTCGGGATTCGCGCTCTTGAAGATCCCGCTTCCCACGAACACTCCATCCGCACCGAGCATCCGCATGAGGGCGGCATCCGCAGGAGTGGCAATTCCGCCGGCAGCGAAGTTCACCACCGGAAGCCGACCCAATTCCTGGATCATTTCCAGGATCTCCACAGGCGCGCCGATCTCTTTCGCGTAGGTCACGAGCTCCGCCCGGGACATCTCTTTGAGCCGGCGGATTTGGTCGTTGAGGATGCGCATGTGGCGCACGGCCTCCACCACATTTCCCGTTCCGGCCTCGCCCTTGGTGCGGAGCATGGCCGCGCCCTCCGCGAGCCTCCGGCAGGCCTCCCCCAAATCGCGGCAGCCGCAGACAAACGGCACCTTGAATTGCCACTTATCGATGTGGTGAAAAGGATCGGCAGGGGTGAGGACCTCGCTTTCGTCGATGAAATCCACTCCCAAAGCCTCGAGAATTTTGGCCTCGGCGATATGGCCGATGCGGCACTTGGCCATCACCGGGATGGAGACCGCGTTCATGATCTCCTTGATCTTTTTGGGGTCGGCCATGCGGGCCACGCCGCCTTGGGCGCGGATATCCGCGGGAACCCGCTCCAAGGCCATGACCGCTACCGCGCCCGCCTCCTCCGCGATTTGGGCCTGCTCGGGCGTGGTGACATCCATGATCACCCCGCCCTTGAACATCTCGGCGAACCCCGTTTTAACCCGGTAGGTTCCCTTCTGCATCTCCCCCACCTCCATCAGCCGGCGAGAGGATTCGAACCTCTGACCCGCCGCTTACGAAGCGGCTGCTCTGCCACTGAGCTACGCCGGCTCAGGAAAAAGCTTACTTTCCCGTTCTATCTTCGCAAGCTTTTAAAGATTGCCAGGCGCGGACTCCTTGGGGGCCCGACGACCTAAAGTTTCACGGAAGGATACCATGTCCAAACCGGCGGGCAAGAAAAACCGCGGAAACGCGAAGTTTTGTGCCTAAACGGTAAAATCCCAAAGATGGAGGGCCTAGAGCTTCACAAGGCCAAAGAAGAAGCGGAGGAATTGGTGAGCGCGCGGTTAGCCAAAGTCCACCAAGTGGGAGATCTTTTCTTTTTGCGGTTTTTCGATCCTCCGGGAGCACTGGTCTTAGATCCTTCGGGGAAAGCGTTTCACCGCACAGAGCTTCGGCCGCCCGTTCCGCCCAGACCCCCTTCCTTTTGCCAACTTCTCCGCACCCTCGAGGGCCAGCCCCTTTTAGCCCTCGAGC